>Ga0307372_10001155_pt1 | contig 46247 bp, 37 predicted proteins | sample OX1MG_FD_202533 | JGI IMG/M metagenome (GOLD analysis project Ga0307372, IMG submission 202533) | Soil microbial communities from Risofladan, Vaasa, Finland - OX-1 | ecosystem: Environmental > Terrestrial > Soil > Coastal area > Acid sulfate soil | place: Finland: Risofladan, Vaasa | collected...
ACCGAAATCGACGACGCCCGGACCCGGGCGACCCAAAGGGACACGAAGACCGCCCAGAAAGCGCTATCCGGCGGTCAAGAAGGCTGCCTGAGCCGGTGGCTGAGGTTTAATCGCAAGCTCAAGAAGGCGACGATTTTATCCGAGGGCTGGCGCCACAGGGCGATCCCCGCACCACCCGACAGGGTCGAAGCGCCCCGTCGTCGATGGCGAGGCGCCCGACCCGGCGCGAGAACACGTTTTAAGAATAGGGTAACGGCCATGGCCATAGACAAGATCGTGAGCAGCTTCGATGAGGCCGTGGCCGACGTGGAAGACGGTTCGCTGATCCACATCGGCGGGTTCGGCGGCCCCGCCGAATATCCGAGCTATCTGATAGCCGCGCTCGCCCGGCGGGAGGTCCGCGGCCTGACCATCACCGGAAATCACTCTGGTTTCAGCGAAGCCCAACTCAGTATGATGAAGGAGCGGATGGCCGGGCTGATGGGCTATCCCGACGACTACTTCAGTCCCGGCATTCTGGTCGAGCGGGGCCAGGTGGCCAAGGGCATCCTCGCCTTCCCAGTCCTGCCGGGCGCTGCCATGAAGGTCCCGTTCGAGGAGCTGCTCGAAGAGGGCAAGGTCGATCTGGAGCTGATCGGGCAGGGCAGCTTGGCCGAGCGGATGCGTGCTGCACGGGCCGGGGTGGCCGCCTTCTACACGCCGGTCGGGCCCGGGACGGTAACCCAGGCGGAAAAGGAGGTGCGCTGGTTCGACGGGCGGCCCCATGTCCTCGAGCGGGCCCTCAAGGGCGACTACTCCATTATCCGGGCCCACAAGGCTGATCGCTGGGGCAACCTCGTTTACCGGGGCACCGCCCGCACCTTCAACGCTACGATGGCCGGCGCGTCCAGAGTCACCATTGCCGAGGTCGACGAGATTGTGGAGCTTGGGGAGCTGGACCCGGAGTGCATCGTGACGGCGGCTCCCTATGTGCAACGTGTCATCGTTCGACCCACCGAGCCCGTATCGGACTGGAGGACTCCATGCTGAGCCGCGACGCGGTGCCCAAGTTCGAGGACAAGCCTCGCCTGGATGACTACGCGATGGCCATGCGCGCCGCCCAGGAAATCAAAGAAGGGATGGTCGCCAATCTTGGCTTCGGCATCCCGATGCTGATCTCCAGCTTCCTCGACCGGGACGTGGACGTGCTGGTCCACTCCGAGAACGGTGTGATTGGCTTCGGTCCGGTCATCGAGGACCCGGCTCTCGCCGACCGCTACTGCATCAACGGCGGCGGCCAGCCGGTAGAGAAGCGGCCCGGCATGTCCTTCATGTCCCATGAGGAGTCGTTCTGTCTCATACGGGGGGGCTGGGTGGATGTCACGTTCCTGGGCGCCCTTCAGATCTCCAAGGATGGGGACCTCGCTAACTGGCATGTTCCCGGGAAGATCAGCGGTGCCCTAGGCGGTGGTCAGGACCTCGCCTTCTGCGCGAAGAGCGTGGTGTCGATCACCACTCACCAGACCAAGGACGGGAAGCCGAAGATCGTCGACCGGCTCGATCTGGATATCACCGCGCCGCGGTGCGTGAAGAAGATCATCTCGGACATAGCCGTCATCGACCTGACCCCCGAGGGTCTCATTCTGCGCGAGGTGCTGGCGGGCTGGACCCCCGAGGAGGTCCAGCTGGTAACCGAGCCAGCCCTGGTGATATCCGGGGATCTGGCCGAAATGGCCCTTTAGGCGTGCTGGGGACCAGGGTAAGGGCTCTGAAGCTTCTTCGTACCGGGGGCTAGTAGCCCCAGCCTTCGATAGTGACCATCAAACGGCGACGGCTTTGAGGAGGGCCTCGTTGGGGTTGTCCGGCAGGCGGTCGAGGGGCTGGGCCAGTTCACCCACGGTCGGCCCGAAGCTGGCGGCCAGAGGGGCCAGCTTCTCCAGATCGAAGTCGTAGAGGCGGGCGCAGTTTTCGGCCAAGATCTGCTGCATCTCGTCCGGTCCCACGCCGGGCAGGACCTGACGCAGGTGCTCCCGGCTGAAGGGATAGGTCCCCTCGTCATGGGGATAGTCGCTGCCCCACATGAACCGGTCGATGCCGATCTGGTGGCGGGCCGCGGCATCCTCCGGTCCGGGTTGGCTGACACCCATCCAGACGTTCTGGGTGAAGTACTCGCTGGCCAGCTGGTTGAGCTTGTGCTCGTCCCCGTAGCGGATCTCCCCGGTCTGGCCGGTCTTGCGGATCTGGTCGATGGTCCGGTCCAGACGGGCCAGCAGGGGCGGGACCCAGGCGCAGCCGGTCTCGGTCATGACGAACTTGAGCCGGGGGAAGCGCTCGAATACACCGCCGAGGATGAACTGCACCAGCGGCCGTTGGGAGTAGAAGCCCACCTCGTTGATGTAGAAGAGCATGGCGAAGGGGTAGTCCCCGTAGTTGGGCGCGCCGGTGCCTCCGTGGACGTTGATCGGGACCTCCAGGTCCTGGATGACCTCCCACAGGCGGTCGTAGGCCGGGTCGTAGAGGGGCTTGACCCACTTGACGTCGGGCGGGACGTTCGGAATGAGGAGTCCGCCCCGCAGGCCGTGCTCCTTGATCCACTTGACGTCCTCGATGGCGTCGTCGATGTCGTTGAGGAAGATCTGTCCGATGCCGGCCCGCCGCTCGGGGAACTCACCGCAGAAGTCGACCAGCCAGCGGTTGTGGGCCCGGATGCCGGCCAGGCGGTGGTCGTAGTCCTCCGGGCCCGGTGGGGGAGCGAAGAGCACGAAACTGGGGAAGAAGGGCGGTACGGTGTTGGGAAAGATGACCTCACCGACGATGCCGTCCTGCTCCTGCTGGCCGTTGCGCATCTCGTTGTCCCAGTTGCGATAGCGCCGGGTGTCGCCCAGGTCCCTGAACGGGTTCTTGTACTTGTTCCGCCAGGCGTCGAAGTCCTCGAGGAACTCCGGATCGAGATATTCCCGGTAGGCGGCGTGGCTGCCTCCGGCGTGGCTGTCGGCGGTGATGATCGTGTAGTGACCGTCGGCCCGGTCGATGGTGGCGTTGCCGGTTACCATTCTGGGTGCCCTCCACATTTCCTCGTTGGCCTTCATTGTAGTAGAACGTGTTCCACTTGGCTAGACGGTCTTACCTTGGTTGGACCGTCGGTAGGAGGGGAGACCATGAATTACACCGTCGTCATCATCGATGAGCCGGCACCGGGGGTCCGTCGCATCACCCTGAACCGGCCTGAGAAGCGCAATGCCCTTTTCCACACCCTGCGGGGGGAGATTCTGGCGGCCCTGCGCGAGGGCGACGCCGATCCCGCCGTCAAGGTCACCATCGTGCGGGGAGCGGGTAAGTCCTTCTCCGCCGGTTACGACCTCGGCGGGGGGAACGAGGGACTCGAGCTCCCTTACTACACACCGGGGGGTGACGGTCAGTGGCCGCGTCACGTGACAGAGGGCTGGATGAGCATCTGGGACCTGGCCAAGCCGGTCATCGCCCAAGTGCACGGCTACTGCCTGGCTGGTGGGAGCGAGCTGGCCTCGGGCTGTGACCTCATCTACGTTGCCGAAGATGCCCAGATTGGCTACCCGGCTGTGCGCTTCGGGGTGCCGGACATGCACTTTCACCCTTGGACGATGGGGATGCGCAAGGCCATGGAGGCCATGCTCACCGGGAACTCGATGACCGGTCTCGAGGCGGTCGACTGTGGCTGGGCCAACGCCGCGGTCCCCGTGGACGAGCTCGACGCCAAGGTGATCGAGGTGGCCTCCCGGATCGCCAACATCCCGACCGACATCGTGCAGATCAACAAGCGGGTCGTGCATCGCCAGATGGAGGTCATGGGGATGCGAACGGGCATCCGCATCGGTACCGAGCTGTGCGCCCTGGGCACCAGGCAGGAGAGCATGCGGGAGTTCGTCGCCGGGATGCAGAAGGGGCTGACTGAGGCCCTGAGCAAGCGGGACGCGCCCTTCGGTGACTATCGCACGGCCAAGGAGCAGCCCTCGGCCGCTCCTATTTCCTAGTGACCTGAGTCAGTAATCCGCTGGCAGTAGGCAGCCACTAGAGCGGCTCGTACAGGACGCCGCTCTCGATCAGCTCCTCGACGGCTGCGGGGCTGAGCCCGAGGAGCTCGGTGCAGATCCGGCGTGTGTGCTGGCCCAGGCCCGGAGCTTCGGTGAGGACCACCGGGGGAAGGTCGGGTCCGACGAAGGCGGGGCCGTCGAAGATGATCTCGCCCAGTCCGGTCTGCTCGACGCGCCGGATGAAGTCCCGGGCCGCCAGCTGGGGCTCGGATGGCTCGTCGCTGATGTACATCATCCGTCCCGCCGGTACGCCCCGGGCCTGGAGGGTCTCCATGACCTCCCGGTCGGGCCGGGCGGCCGTCCACTTTGCTATGGCCGCGTCGATCCGATCGGACGCTTCCCGCCGCCCGTCCACCGTCGTCAGGACCGGGTCCGACATCCATGAGGGCGCCCCCATGGCCTCGACCAGGCCCAGCCAGTCGGTGTCGTCCCTGCAGGTGATGACGCACCAGCGCTGGTCTCCCGAGCACGGGTAGACGCCCCAGGGTGAGCCGATGTCGCTGGTGTTTCCCCGCGGCCCGACGGAGCCTGGCTCCAGTGACTCCTTCAGGTAGAGGTCGCCGAGCAGGTTGAGGACCACCTCCACCTGGGCGATCTGGATGTGTCGGCCGAGCCCGGTCCGCTCCCGCTCCAGCAGCGCGGCGACCACCGCTACCGCTCCCAGGCGGCCGACCACGTGGTCGGGAAAGGCCACATTGGCTCCGACGGGAGGCATTCCGGGATAGCTCCACAGGTGGGTGAGGCCACCCACCGGCTGGGTATTGGCGCCGTAGCCGCGCCAGTCCCTCCATCGTCCCGACGGGCCCATGAGCTGGCTGCTGAACATGATCAGGCCGGGGTTGACGCGGTGGACCTCCTCCCAGTCGAGCCCGATCCCGGCCATGGTCCCGGGTGGAAGGTTCTCGACCAGCACATCCGAGTGCCGGATCAGCTGCTTGATCAACGCGATTCCCCGGGCACGGCGGAAGTCGGCGCCGAAGCTCTGCTTGGACCGGTTGGAGGCGGCAAAGGTGGGGCTCATCTCTGAGCCCATGAGCACGCGGAACAGGTCCGGCCGCAGCCGGCTCTCGACACGGATGGACTCGGCGCCGTACTCGGCCAGCAGCCGGGCCACCTCGGGGGCTGCTCCGGCCACACCGAAGTCCAACACCCTCAGGCCGGCGTAGGGAAGGCCGGCGTCCTGTGACACGCCGGTCCCTATCGGGGATGGGTCCGGTGTCTGTGATGTCCCACTCCACCCCTCGAACACCTCCGCCGGGGTCGAGCGGTCGGCCTCGCCCCCGCCCATCCGGTCCTGGTCGAAGGTGAAGAACCCGCTCGGCACCCGGCCGCGGACGGAGCCCCTCATGGTCAGGGGTCGGAAGGACCCCAGCGCCTCGAAGTGAGATTCGGCCAGGACATCGGACGGCGTAAGCAAGGGCGTGATCCCGAGACCGCGCTCCTGGCCCTCCTCGGAGAGGTCGGCCATCGTTCCATCCCGGAAGAGCTGGGCATAAAGAGGCTCTATCAGGTCGCGGCTTTCGATCCGGTTGGCGCTGTTGTCCCAGTGCGGGTCCTGGAGAAACTCGGGCTCACCTAGCCAGTTGCGCATCTTGTGCCATTCGCGCCGGGTGACGACCGAGGCCCGCACATAGCCGTCCCGGCACGGGTAGATGTTGTAGATGGGACCGCCACCGTTGCGGATCTCCGAGTAGACGCCCATCTTGCTTATGAAGCTGTAACTGGTGAGTCCCCAATCGGTCGTCTGGGCGCAGGCTTCCATCACCGATAGGTCGATGTGCTGGCCCCGACCGGTGACTCGTCGTTGCCAGTAGGCGGTGAGGGCGGCGAAGGCGCCCACGATGCCCCCGATGTCATAGGCGAGCGTGCCGGGCGGAAGGACGGGAGGAAGCTCCGGGACCCCGGCCCGGAACAGGAGGCCGGACAGGGCCCCCACCACGGGATCGGAGACGGCGTAGTCACGGTAGGGGCCCGAACGACCGAAGCCGCTCATCGACACGGCTATCAGGCGGGGTAGGCGCTCGACCGCCGCGGCCGGATCCGACCCAGGGTGTTTGGTGCCGGGGGGTGATGCGTCCAACCAGATGTCTGCCCCCGCCAGTAACTCCTCGAAGCTGTCGAGTCCGGAGTCGGAGGACAGGTCGATCTCCACCGATGTCTTGTTGAGGTTGCGCACGAGGAAGAACAGCCCTGTCTCCTCGTGAAAGGGAGGGAGCCGGCGCGAAGGGTCCCCTCCCGGTGCCTCGATCCGGAGGACCTCGGCCCCCAGATCGCCCAGCAGACGGCCGGCCAGCTCTCCCATGTGGCTGGCGGTGTCCACCACCCGGAGACCGTGGAGGGGGAGCTCGGCCGGCATCGGGCTCAACGTAGCGGGCCGGCTCCCATCGGGCAGGTGGGATGTCCCCGCGCCTTTGGCGAATGACCCCCAGGCGGTCCTTGTCGGTGAAGTCGAGATGCTGGCAGCCCTGGCCGGAACGACCCGCCGGTGGCCCCTCGAGCGCGCTTCGGCCCGCCGCCGCGGTCGGCCGGCAGAGGCGCCGCCCTCCTTCGGACCCCAGCCTTGCGGCCCCCGCCGAGCCGAGATAATATAATCTTATTCTAGTTATGGTCGGGGGGTGCCGGTGACCGATGCAGCCGTGGTGAGCGACCGGGCGGGGGGCGCCGAGGTCGACGACCACTTCACCATAATCACTGCCGACAGCCATGCCTACGGGAGCCACGCCCAGGACCTGGACCTGCCCATCCAGACCCACGGCGGCACCGGGTCCCCGTCCTACCCGGCTTTCGCCTCCTCAACAGGCCCCCGGTGGTCGTAGCCGAGGGGAAGAAGACCGGACTCAGGGGCGACGCGGTCATCGTCGGCTCCGCCCAGCTGCCCCCCGTCCGACACTTCAGCGGAGTCCCCCGCTTCGCCATCGAGCAGTGGTGTGATCTGGCCGCCCGGGCCCTGGCCGACGCCGGCATCCCTAGTCGTGAGGTGAACGGATTGGCCTGTGGCGGGGACATCCTCGAGGCCAACTTCTTCACCCCGGCCACCCTGGCCGAGTATTGCGGTTGGTCGGTGAGCTTTGCCGAACGCCTCGACCTTGGTGGCGCCTCCGGCCTGGGCATGGTGTGGAGGGCGGCGGCGGCCATTGAGCTCGGCATCTGTGACGTGGTCGTGGTCGCGTCCGTCTCGGGGCCGAGACCCGAACCCCCGGAGGCCGAGTCCCCCAACCCGCGGGCTCTTTGGGGTGCTTCGAGCAATGCTTGGGGGTCACCGCAGGCCGAGTTCGACATCCCCTTCGGGAACCTGGGCCAGAACTGCGGCTACGCCATGTACGCCCATCGGTACCACGAGCTCTACGGATGGAACGAGCGAGCTCGAGCCAAGATCGCCGCGGACCAGCGCGCCAGCGCGGCGGCCAATCCACAAGCCGTCTTCTTCGGTCGCCCGGTCACCGTCGAGGAGGTCCTGGCCTCCCGGATGATCGCCGACCCGCTCCGCCTGCTGGAGGTAGTCATGCCCTGTGCCGGGGGAGCGGCCCTGGTCCTCACCCATCGGGACCGCTCGGCCCGACTGGCCCATCGGGGGGCGGCGGTGACCGGCTTCGGGGAGCACCTGACTCACAAGACTCCCACCTACGCCCCGGATATGGACCACACCCCGGTTGGGCCGGCCTCGCAAGCCGCCTTCGCCATGGCCGGCATCCGCCCTACCGAGGTTGACATGGTCGAGCTCTACGACTGCTACACCATCACCGCCCTGCTGACCCTGGAGGACTCAGGCTTCTGCGGCAAAGGGGAGGGCATGGCCTTCGTCGAGGACCACGACCTCAGCTACCGGGGCGACTTTCCCTGCAACACCCACGGCGGCCAGCTGGGCTTCGGCCAGGCCGGCCAGGCCGGTGGCATGTCCCAGATCGTCGAGGCGGTGGCACAGATCCAGGGCCGGGCGGGGGACCGCCAGCTGCGGAACCACGACCTGGCCTACGTGTCGGGAACCGGGGGAGTGATGAGCGAGCAGGCCGCTCTCATCCTGGCGGGCCTCTGATGGGCGACCAAAGCCTTCCGGCCAAGCCCCGACCCCGGGCGACTCCGGTCTCCGAGCCTTTCTGGGAAGGTCTGCAGGCAGGAGTCCTCCGCCTCCAGCGCTGTGGGGACTGTCGAACCTGGGTCCACTACCCCCGGCTGCGCTGCACCGCTTGTCTCTCGGACAACCTGACCTGGGAGGAGGTCGAGGCCTCGGGGACCCTCTACGCGGCCACCATCGCCCGCCAAGCCACCGCTGCTCCCTTCGCCGACGAGGTGCCCCAGGTCATAGCCGTAGTGGAGCTGTCCCAGGGAACCCGCATCACCACCACCCTGACCGACGCCGGTGACTCCCTGCCGCCGGTGGGCGCTCCGGTCGAGGGGGTCATCGACCGCGGACCGGACGGCATCGCCCTGCTCCGCTTCCGCCTCCGCCCCGATGGCGCCGCGGGGTCGGCCCCGAATCATCTGTCCACCGTCTCGTAAGCGAGGAGTCCCAAATGCCGTTCCCGGAGAACATCGGTGTCGTCGATCTCATGCTCGGCTTTCCCAGCACGTCCCGCAGTGTCGACGACTTCTCCTTCCGTTCCCTCCTCAAGGACGGGGGAAGCGCCGACATGCAGTTCCCAGCCGAGTACATGTTCCGCCACCTGCCGGAGACCGTCGCTGAGGAGGTGGACCCCGTCGAGGCCACTCTCACCGAGATGGACAAGTACGGCATCGAGTACGCCCTGGTCGGCACCGAGGGTGTCTCGGCCCGGGCCCTGCGGGAGCACCCGAACCGCTTCATCGCCAGCGTCAGCGTCGACCCGAATGACGTCACTGGTTCGGTGCGCAAGATCCGCCAGGCCCACGAGGAGTTCGGGATCAAGGCCGTACAGTCGTTCCCGGCCGGCTGCGTACCCCAGGTGGCGGTGAGCGACCGGAAGTACTACCCGGTGTACCAGACCTGCATTGACCTGGACGTGCCCATGATCACCAACGCCGGAGTCCCCGGCCCGCGGGTGCCCATGGACTGTCAGCACGTCCGCCACTTCGACGAGGTCTGCTACGACTTTCCCGAGTTGCGTATCGTCATGCGCCACGGGGCCGAGCCCTGGGAGGAGCTGGCGGTCAAGCTCATGCTCAAGTGGCCCGGGCTGTACTACATGCCCAGCGCCTTCGCCCCGCGCTACTACCCGAAGCCCATCATCGATTTCGCCAACAGCCGGGGGGCGGAAAAGATTATGTACGCCGGCTACCACCCGATGGGACTGACGCTGGAGCGCATCTTCCGGGAGCTGCCGGACGTGCCGTTCCGGGACGAGGTGTGGCCCAAGTTCCTGCGGGAGAACGCCATGCGCGTCTTCAAGCTCGAGGAACGATCGTAGGAGTCCCGTGACCAGTTCCACCGACCATATCGACCAGGCGGCCACAGACCCGGCCAAGGGAAGTCCGACCCGTGCTCCGCGGCCATTGGCGGGCCTTCGGGTGGTCGACAGCGCCTCCGAGCGGGGGGAGCTTTGCGGTCGCCTCCTGGCCGACCTCGGAGCCGACGTGATTCGAGTCGAGCCGCCGGGCGGGGACCCCTCCCGGCGTCTGGGTCCCGGGCGGAACGGGGTGTCCTACTTCTTCGCCCTGCGAAACCTGGGGAAGCGATCCTGGTGTCTCGACCCCTCGGTGCCGGGCTCCTTGGACGCCTTCCACCACCTACTGGAAGAGGCCGACTTTTGGATCGAGTCCAGCCGTCCCAACCGCGCCGCGCCGGGCCTGGATCCCCTGGCGGCCAGCCGGGCTCATCCCGGCCTCATAGTCACCTCCATCACTGACTTTGGCCACACCGGCCCCTACCGGGACTACGCGGGTTCGGACCCGGTCCTGGTGGCTCTGTCCGGGATGCTCTTCAAGGCCGGGGTGGCCGCCTATCCACCTGTGCTTCCTCCCGGATACTCGGCCTACGACATAGCTGGGGTTACGGCCGCCTTCGCCACCCTCACGGCCTACTGGCAGAAGCGCTGGACGGGCCGCGGCCAGCATCTCGACCTCTCGGTCATGGAGGCCTGTGCCCAGACCACCGACTGGGGCCTGGCCGGGCTGGGAATGTTCAAGCAGCTCCTGGAGCGGGACCCGGCCTCCGAGGTCCGCAACGGCGCGGGCAGCTCATACAACATCTATCCCTGCCGGGACGGCTACGTGCGGGTCTCAGTGGTCACCCGGCGGGAGTGGCACAAGATCCGGGAGTGGCTGGGGGAGCCCGAGATTCTCCAGGATCCCCACTGGGACACCAGCGGGGCGCGCGCCGAGATCCGCGACGTCATCGAGCCCATGTACGAGGGGCTCTTCGCGGACCAGACCATGATGGATCTGTCCGTCGAAGGCCAGAAGCGGGGACTGGGCGTCACGCCACTGCTGACTCCGAGCGATGTACTCAGCCTTGAGCACTTCCAGGCTCTGGAGTCCTTCGTGGAGGCCGAGGTGGCTCCGGGCCTCTCGGCCCGGGTGGCGGACGGCTTCTACCGCTTCGACGGGGTCCGGATCGGCCGGCGCGGACCGGCTCCGGCCGTGCCTCAGCCTGGCGCTCCGCCGCCGGCGTGGGAGGTTCCCGCCGGAGTGAAGCCATATGGGACCGATAGCCCCAGCTCAAGCGGCCCGGATGGGGCGAGCGAGCCGGTTGCCGAGGCGGGAGAGCGACCCTTCGTCGGCATCCGGGTCCTGGACTTCGGGGTGGCCGGTGCCGCCCCCGAGATCGGCCGCCTGCTGGCCGAGTACGGGGCGGATGTCATCCGGGTGGAGAGCCCCGGACGGCCCGACCTGTTCCGCACGCTGTTGGGTACGGGGGACATGACGGCCCTGTTCGCCTCGTCCAGTCGGACCAAGCGCAGCTTCGGGGTCAACTTCAAAGACGCCGAGGGCATCCAGGCGGTCAAGACCCTGATCGCCACAGCGGACGTGCTTGTAGAGAACCTCCCGCCCGGGACGATGGAGGGCATGGGCCTATCCTGGGCCGAGGTCCAGGCCGTGAACCCTCGCCTGGTGATGCTGTCCACCCAGCTCATGGGCCGGAGGGGCCCCTGGATGGCCTGGCGCGGTTACGGAGCCAACACCCAGCCTGTGGCTGGTCTAACCCACCTGTGGAGCTACCCCGACACCGAGCCCCTCGGAGCCAACGTGGCGTTCCCCGACCACGTGGTCGGCCGTCTGGCCACCACGGCCGTCATAGCCGCCCTGGTCCAGCGCCGGCACACCGGGAGGGGCGTGCACATTGACGTGGCCCAGGTAGAGGCAGTCCTCAACCTTCTCGGGGACCTCTACCTGGGCGAGGCCCTGGAACCGGGATCGCTCGGCCCGGTGGGCAACCACAGCGACCGGGACGCTCCCTGGGGGGTCTTCCAGTGCCAGGGACTGGAGCGGTGGTGCGTGGTGACGGTGCGCGACGACCAGGACTGGTCGGGCCTGGTGGCCGCCCTTGGGCACCCGGCATGGGCGAGGGACGAACGCTTCTCCACGTCGACGGGCAGAGTCGCCGCCGCCGGAGAGCTCAATGGCCGTCTGGCCGAATGGGCGGCGGGGCGCAGCGACCGGGAGGCTATGGAGACTCTGCAAGCCCACGGGGTGCCGGCCGGGCTGATGATGTACATCAGCCGCGAGCCCGATGACCCGCATCTCCGGGCCCGGGGCTACATCCGGGAGATCGTCCAGGATCCGATCGGGCCCATCCTGCTCGAGGGACCCGCCTTCTACGGCAGCGGGATGCCCGACACCCGGATCGAACCGGCCCCCCACCTGGGAGAGCACACCCGGGTCCTGGCCGCCGAACTGGGGCTCGACCCCGACGAGGTGGCCCGGCTGGAGTCCACCGGGGCCCTCTTCCAATATCAGGCCCCCGAGCCGGAAGGCGCGGGAACCGGGTGAGCGCCAAGAGCACCGCCCGGGACCGCCGGACCCGGGCGGCGGAGCCACCGGCTGATCCCGCCACCATGACTCCTCGTCAGCGGGAGCGCCGGGAGCGGCTCATCGAAGCCGGCCTGGCCCTCCTGGGCGACCGGGACTACGAGGACATCCAGGTGAAAGACGTGGCCGAGGGCGCCGGCGTGGCTCTGGGCACGCTGTACAACTACTTCTCCTCCAAGGAACACCTCTTTGCCGAGGTGCTTATCCGCTGGGCCGCGGTGCTTCAGACGAGCGTGTCCCGACGCCCGCTCCGCCCGGGGACCGCCTCCGAGCGCCTCACCGAGGTGCTGCAACGGGCCGTTCGGGGCTTCCAGCGCCAGCCCCAGCTGGCCCGCCTGGTGTCCTCCCTGGTGATGTCCCAGGACACTTTCGCCACCGAGATCCTCCAGCGCCTGGAGCAGACCACCAGCGCCTCCTACCTGCCGGTGCTGGCCCATCTACCCGAGGCCGAGGCCCGGGCCATCCTCCGTGTGGTCCAGTCGGTCTTCGGGGTCAGCCTGCGGGAGTGGTCCCTCGGGCGGCGCTCGATCGTGGACGTCTACGACAGCATGGCTGACGTTTCCCGGCTGCTCCTGGATTTTCGGGACCCGGGCTCCACCGCTGATTGACTATTTTAAACTCAGACTCTGATATCAATTCCGCCTTCAACCCCTCAGGAGGACACTGTGACCGACCTCGACTTCCGGTTCTTCGATTGTGACAACCACTTTTACGAGGCCGAGGATGCCTTCACCCGGCACCTCGAACCCGAGTACCGCAAGCGGGGGATGCAGTGGGCCGTGATCGAGGGCCGCAAGCGGCTGCTGGTGGGCGGCAAGATCAACCGCTTCATCCCCAACCCCACCTGGGACCCGATCTCCAAGCCGGGGGCCCTGGACGAGTACTTCCGGGGCCGTAACCCCAAGGGAGCCGACACCTCGGTCCTCTTCGGGGAGTTGGACCGCCTGGCCGACCATCCGGAGTACCAGGACCGGGACGCCCGCCTGGCCCTCATGGACAGCCAGGGCATGGAGGGGGCCATCTTCCTGCCGACCCTCGGGGTTGGTATGGAGCAGGCGCTCATCCAGGACCCGCCCGCCCTCCTGGCCGCCTTCCGGGCCTTCAACCGGTGGATGGACGAGGACTGGGGCTTCGCCTACCAGGAGAGGATCTTCGCCGCGCCCTACATGACACTGATCGATCCGGACGTCGCGGTTCGTGAGCTGCAGTGGGCCCTCGACCACGACGCCCGATTCATCGTCATGGTAGGCGGGCCTATCGTCGTCCACGGGGTGGGCCGGTCCCCAGCCGACCCGGTCTATGACTCCTTCTGGTCCCTGGCCAACGAGTCCGGCATCACGGTCTGCTACCACGGCGGGGACAGCGTCTACGCCACCTACGCCCAGCACTGGGGCGAACATGGAGTCACTGAGGCCTTCCGCCAGAACCCCTTCCGGTCCCTGGCCTCCGCCAACCCGATCCAGGACACCATCGCCAACCTGCTGGCCCACCGCCTCTTCGAACGTTTTCCCAACCTGCGCATCGCTTCCATCGAGACCGGTTCGGACTGGGTGTTCCATCTGTTCGAGAAGCTCAAGAAGTCCTACGGCCAGACCCCGCAGTCCTATCCCGAGGACCCCCGGGAGACCTTCAAGCGCCACGTCTGGATCTCGCCGTTCTACGAGGACGAGCTCGGCCAGCTGCGCGACCTGCTGGGTGCCGAGCACATCCTGATGGGCTCGGACTACCCCCACGCCGAAGGTCTGGTCGAGCCGGCCAGCTACATCAAGGATCTCCGCAACTTCAACTACCCGGAGCCAGACAGTCGCCTGGTCATGCGGGACAACGGCCTGTTCCTCGCCCGGCGCCGGCCGGCCTGAGCCAGGACGGGGGGAGCAAGCCAGTGGCCATGCCGTCGGGCATCGGGATTATCGACACAATGATCGGGTTCCCTCACTCGGACATGAAGGAGGTCTATTCCTTCATCACCCGCCAGACCAAGGACGCCCAGTCCAAGGACGAGTTCCAGTTCCCGGCCGAGTACATGTTCAAGCAGGTGCCGGAGAAGGACATCCAGACCACCGATCCGGTGGGCTACACCATCGAGCAGATGGACCGCTGGGGCGTGGAGCGGGGCCTCATCGGCATCGGCGGGGGTTCGGACATCGGGAGCGATGCGCTCAAGCGCTACCCCGACCGGTTCATCCCCGGGACGGGCTGTGACCCCAACCAGGGGATGACCGCCATTAGGGAACTGGTCCGTCTCTACGAGACCTACGGTGTGCGGGCCGTTGATGCCTTTCCCGCCGGCACCTTTCCCCAGGTGGCCATCAACGACAAGAAGATGTACCCGGTCTACGCCAAGTGCGTGGAGCTGGGGATCCCCATCTTCTGCACCGCAGGAGTGCCCGGGCCTCGGCTCAAGTTCGAGCCCCAGCGGGTGGAGCTCATCGACGAGGTCATGTACGACTTCCCTGAGCTCGTCTTCGTCACTCGCCACGGGACCGAGCCCTGGGCTGACCTGGCTGTCAAGCTCATGCTCAAGTGGCCCGGGCTGCACTTCTGCACCAGCGCCTTCGCCCCGAAGTACTACCCCAAGGCCGTCATGGACTTCGCCAACAGCCGGGGGGCCGACAAGGTGATCTACGCCGGCTACTTCCCGATGGGGCTTTCTCTCGAGCGGATCATGACTGAGATGCCCAACGTCGGCTTTCGGGACGAGGTCTGGCCCAAGTTCCTGCGCACCAACGCTCTGCGGGTCCTGGGCCTAGACCGCTGAGCGATCGGAGCACCGTGGATATCCAGGCCCTTGATTGTGACCATCACGACCACGAGGTCCCCGGCGCCCTCACCCGCCAACCCGACCCCGCCTACGCCAAGCGGACAGTGCAGTGGGCTGAGTTCGGCGGCCGGCCCCGTCCCCGTCCCCGTCGCCGGGCCGGCTGAGGAGGACCCGTGGACTTCGATGAGACTCCCGAAGAGGTGGCCTTCCGGGCCGAGGCCTTCGCCTGGCTCTCCCAGCACGCTCCGCTCAAGGACCCCGCCGAGGCTTCTCCCCTGAGCGTGGGGGAGACCAACGCCGAAGCCGAGCTCGAGCACGTCGCGGCGGCCAAGGCCTGGCAGCGGACTCTGTTCGAGCACGGCTGGGCCGGTATCACCTGGGCCAAGGAGTACGGCGGACGGGGGGGCACGCCCATGGAACAGATCATCTTCAGCCAGGAACAGGCCCGCTTCGAGGTTCCCAGCAGCATCTTCGCCCAAGGCATAGGCATGGCCGGTCCCACCCTCATGATGCACGGCACCGAGGAGCAGAAGAGGCGCTTCCTGGAGCCCATGCTGCGGGGCGACGAGGTCTGGTGCCAGCTCTTCAGCGAACCCGGCGCCGGCTCGGACCTGGCGTCTCTTTCGACCCGGGCCGTGCGTGACGGGGACGAGTTCGTGGTCAACGGCCAGAAGGTGTGGACCTCCTCGGCCCACTTCAGTGACTGGGGGATCCTGCTGGCTCGGACCGACCCCGACGCCCCCAAGCACCGGGGGATCACCTACTTCCTCCTCGACATGGCCACCCCCGGCATCGACGTGCGGCCCCTGCGTCAGGCCACGGGCGCGGCGCACTTCAACGAGGTCTTCCTGACCAACGTTCGCATCCCGGCGGACAACGTAGTGGGCCCGGCCAACGGTGGATGGGGGGTAACCATGACCACCCTGGCCAATGAGCGCACCCTCATCGGCTCCGGCGCCGGCGTTGGGGACCCTTTCGGGGACCTGGTCCGCTTGGCCAGGCGCCACGGACGGAGCGAGGATCCGATCCTGCGCCAGGACCTGGCCGATGCCTACATTCGCCTTCAGCTCCTCAAGTACCTGGGCTGGAGGGTGCAAACGGCCGTCTCCCAGAATCGCCAGCCTGGGCCCGAGAGCTCAGTGCTCAAGCTGGGCCTGTCCCGTCATCTCGCCCTGACAGGTGATCTGGTCATGTCCCTGATGGGGCCGACGGCCACCTTGCTCGACTACGAGCAGCCGGCCGACAGCGGCTGGCAGCTGCACTTCCTCGGCCAATGGGGCGCCAGGATCGGCGGAGGAACGGAGCAGATCCAACGCAACATCATCGGCGAGCGGGTGCTCGGGCTGCCCCGAGAGCCCCAGGTGGACAAGGACATCCCGTTTCGCCAGATCGGCGGGGTCCGCTTCGAGCCCTGAGAGTCGGGACCGTCGGCTGACCCATGCCCTGGTGGGTTGGGTGCCGGGCCAACCCCATGCTGGCCTCTCCCCCTACGAAACCAGAAGTAGCATCTGAGTCTAGAAACGTCAATGAGGTCCCCGGCCGCCCGGATCGTCGCTGGGTCGGGGGGCTGCCAGTTCGCGTAGTCCCAAGATAGGAGAATCACCTTATTCGCCCCCCACCGGGCGGGTGTCGGGCCCCAGAGAGAATCTGTTGACACTGGGTGAACGCGGTTCTATTCTGCCGTCGTGCCTGCAGGCATCCGGGGGGTGTCACCACTGCCGGACGATCGGCGCCGCTGAATTGCGTCGAAACCAACCCACAACAGGAGGACCGGCGCCATGCGCAAAGTCGTATTTCTGGCCGCAGTAATGTCACTTGCGGCCGGGGCCTGTGGCTCGGCCCATCACGGAGCCACCGCCACCGGCGTAGGGAACAACACCAGTACTACCGCATCCAGCGGTGGCAGCGCGTGCAAGGGAGTCACCTTGCAGAGCAGCGATGTCGGTGTAACCCCCAGCACCATCACCGTGGAGGTCATGGCCGACACCGGCGCGGCCGCCATCCCCGGGATGGCCGACGGCTCGGTCCAGGCGGTGCAGAACTGGGCCAAGCTGGTCAACAGCCAAGGCGGCCTGGCATGCCGCCAGGTACAGGTGAACGTCTTCGACTCGAAGCTCGATCCAACCGCCTCATCCCAGGGCTACCTCCAGGGCTGCCAGAACGCCCTGGGCATGGTGGGAACCTTCGCCCTGGCCGTCTCCGACGTGTCGACCCTTGACAACTGTAAGGACAAGAACGGTAACCCGACCGGGCTCCCCGAGGTCCCCGCCGTGGCCCTCAATCCGGTTCAGGCCTGCAACAAGACCGACTTCCTGGTCGGAGGCAGTGGAGCGCCCTGCCCGCCGGGAACGGGTTCACAGACCTTCACGGAGAGCTCTTCCTACGCCGACTACCTGAAGGTGCTCCTGGGCAAGAGCAGCGGCCACGGTGAGTACTACGTGGCCCTGACGCCTCCGGTGATCAAGGAGACGGCCGTACCGACGTACCTGTACATGCAGCAACTCGGTTTCAAGGCCGACGGCCTGGTGGGTCTACCGGCCACGGCCACGCAGGCCAACTTCACGCCGATCATCTCCCAGATGAAGCAGGCCGGTTCCCAGTTCTATATCTCCGACGCCGTGTATCCGACCTTCCTTGAGGCCAAGGCGGAGGCGGCCGCTCAGGGTCTCAGCAATGTCCAGTGGATCTGCCAGGCAACCTGCTATGACCCGGCTTTCATCACTTCCGGGGGCGCCGCCGCCGTGGGGACCAAGGTGGCCATCACCTATCTGCCCTACACCGAGGCCAACGTCAATCCCGAGGTCAAGGCCTTCGTGAACAATGTGCAGATCCACAACACGTTCTCGATCGGGTCGTGGTTCGGCGCCCGCCTGTTCCAGACCGCGGTGGAGAACCTGGTAGCGAAGAACGGCCCTAATGCCCTAACCAGAGCCAATGTCCTGGCCGCTCTCGCCCAGGTCAAGGACTTCACGGACAACGGCATGATCGGCCCGGTCACGCCCGCCAACCGGACGGCGGAGAGTTGCATCGTGGTCGTGCAGGCGACCGCCACCGGCTTCAGCCGGGTCTGGCCGACCCAGCCCGGGACGCTGCACTGCGGCACGTCCGGCACTATCACAGCGAATCCTGACACGGCCTTCAAGGGGTGAACGGGGCCATCGCCGCCACCAGACGACACTTCGGTGCCGTCCTGGTGGCGGCGGCCGCCGTCTGGGTGGGCCAGGCCGCCTGGTCACACCAGCCGGTGACGGTGGACTCGTTGGGGCGACTCGTCATGTTCGCCCTGCCCATCGCCGGTATCTACGCCGTCAACGCCACCGGACTGGTGGTGGTGTACTCGGCCACCGGGATCTTCAATCTGGCCCAGGGCTCCATAGGCATGTTCGGGGCCTTCATCTACTGGACCCTGCTCGTGGCCGGGCACGTGCCCGAGATCCTGGCCCTGGTCCTGGCCGTGTTCGTCTTCGCCCCGCTCTTCGGGCTCCTGCTTGACGCCGTCCTCATGCGTCGCTTGGCCGGTGCCTCCCTCATTGCCAAGCTGGTCGGCACCCTCGGGCTGGGCCTGACCCTGCTCGGTGTCGCCAATCTGATCTGGAACCCGAACTCAGCCCATGCCATCCCCCCGCTCATTGGGGGCACCGGCGGGATCAAGGCCTTCGGCATCATTCTGCCCTGGCACCGGGTCATCACCATTGGCGCCGCCCTGGGCCTGGCCCTACTGCTGCGCTGGCTCCTCTTCCGGACCCGGGTGGGCATCTCCATGCGGGCCATCGTCGACAACTCCGACCTGGGCAGCCTCTACGGGATCCGCCATGCCCGGGTCTCGGGGATCGCCTGGATACTCGGGTCAGGCTGCGCCACCATCGCCAGCATCCTGATCGCCCCGGAGCTGGGCAACCTCAGTGCCCAGACCCTCAGCCTGCTGATCATCGACGCCTTCGCGGCCGCCGTCTTCGGCCGTCTCAAGAGCCTTCCGATGACCTACGTCGGGGCCCTGCTCCTCGGGTTGGTGGTGTCCTTCTCCGGTACCTTCCTTCAGTTCGGGGGTCGCTGGGCCCAGCTGCCCGCCGCCATTCCGTCAATCGCCCTGCTGGTGGTCCTCGTTCTCCTGCCGTCCCGCACCGTGCAGCTCGGCCGCCCGCTGCGGACATACAGGATCGAGTCAGTGCCGAGCCTGCGGACTGCTCTGTCCGCCGCCGGGGTGGCCGTTGCCGTGGCCGCTCTGCTCGGAGCCGTCCTCCCCCTTGCCGACCTGGTCGCTCTGGCCGTGGGCGTGACCACCGCCATCATCCTGCTCGGATTGGTCCCCCTGATCGGCTGGGCCGGTCAGCCCTTCCTGGCCCCCTTCGCCTTGGCCGGCGTCGGTGCCTGGCTGGCATGGCGGCTGGAGGGGGACCTGCCGGCCCTGGTGATTCTGGTGGTGGCCGGGGTGGTGACCGCCAGCGTCGGGATCCTGACCGCCCTGCCAGCGCTGCGCCTGCGGGGCCTGTACATGGCACTGGCCTCGCTGGCTTTCGCCAACATTGCCGTGAGCATCGTCTTTCCCCTACCGGGCATGCTCGAGTCCGACCACGCCGTGACCAGACCCAGGGTGCTCGGTATCAACCTGGACAGCGCGGCCAGCTTCCTCGTCTTCTCGGTGGTCATCTACGTCCTTCTTGCTGTCGGAATGGTCTGGGTCCGGCGCTCCCGTCTGGGTCGTCGAATGGTGGCCACCCGGGACAGCGAGGCTGGCGCGGCTGGGGTCGGCATCCGCCTGGCCCTGACCACCGGGTCGGTCTTTGCCGTCAGCGGACTCATTGCCGGTGTCGGCGGCGCCATGCTGGTGGAAGCCCAGAAGTTCGTGAGCGTCGATCTCTTCCCGCTCATAGGGGGAGTCTCGATCGTGCTGTCCCTGGTTGTGTTCGGGGTGGGCACGACCAGCGGACCCCTCCTGGCCGGACTCAGCTTGGCCATGACGACCATCGTCAGCACCAACTGGCTGCACGGGACCTGGGGCGAGGGGCTCTCGGCCGTCGGGCCGTCCCTGGCCGCCCTCGGGCTCATCAACTTCCCCCGGGGGTCGGTTCCCCAGGTGGTGGCCGGAGCCAAGGAACATCCCGTCGCCCTGGGCGGCCGGGTGTTGGGCCTAGCCGCCGGAGGCACCCTCGGCATCGCCTTGCATCTGCCTGGTCTGGTCGGCGTCGCCTTGGCCGTGAGCGGCGCGATGGCCGGGGGCCTGATCGTCAGCCTGATCGAGGATCGACGGCACGACGCGCTCTCGGGGCTGCGGCCCCGGCGGGCGTCGGACTCCGTCCTCGACGTGGATGACCCCGGCCTCGGTCTCACCGCCGAACTCAACGAGTCCGTCCGGACCCGCCTAGACGTGCTGCTTGGCATAAGCGGAGGCGTGCCCTCGTGAGAGCGGAGACCCTGTTGGAGGTCAGGGAGGTCTCGGTTAACTTCGGCGGCCTGCTTGCCGTGGACAGAGTGTCCCTGACCGTCGAGCCGGGCACGCTGGCGGGGCTGATCGGGCCGAACGGCGCCGGCAAGACGACCCTGTTCAACGTCATCGCCGGTGTGCAACGGGCCACCAGAGGCGCCGTCCGCCTGGCCGGCCGGGATATATCCCGCCTGGCCCCAGCCCGGCGGGCCCGGCTCGGAATCGGTCGGACCTACCAGCGCCTTGAGGTCTTCGGGACCCTGACGGTGCGGGAGAACGTCCTGGTGGCAGCCGAGTCACGGCGGCGCTGGGACCGATCCTTTGCTATCAATCCTCTGGTCGACGACCTGCTGGAACGGCTTAACCTCGACGGCATGAGCGAGGACCTGGTCGACTCCCTCCCCACGGGCAGCCAACGCCTGGTCGAGCTGGCTCGGGCCCTGGCCTGCGGGCCTCGCCTACTCCTCCTGGACGAGGTGGCGTCGGGCCTGTCGGGTTATGAGACCGAGACCATGGGTTCCGTCCTGGCGGATTTGGCCGCCGGCGGCCTCGGAGTCCTCCTGGTGGAACACGACATCTCCTTCGTGATGAGGCTGTGCGAGCGAGTCTCGATGCTCGACCATGGCGTGCTGATGGTGACCGGTACCCCCACCGAAGTACAGGGCAACCCGACCGTCCAAAGCGCCTATCTCGGGTCGAGGCGCTCGGCATGACGGCCACTCTCGAGTTGGTCGACGTCCGGGCCGCCTACGGACCCATCGAGGTCGTCCACGGCGTCAGCCTGCGGGTGGAACAGGGTGAGGTGGTGGCCGTGCTCGGCCCGAACGGGGCCGGCAAGTCGACCCTCGTCCGGATCATCTCCGGTCTCATGGCCCCCACCGCCGGGCATGTCCTTATGGCCGGGCACGATGTGACCGGAGCCTCGGGGGACGCCCTGGCCCGGGCCGGGGTGTGTGTCATCCAGGAGGGACGCGGGATCTTCCGCAGTCTGACAGTCGAGGAGCACCTGCGCCTGGCTCTGCCCACCCGCCGCCCAGCCCCCGAGCTGTTGGAGCGCGTCTACCGGCAGTTCCCCCGCCTGGCCGAGCGGCTCCACCAGACAGCGGGCACCCTCTCGGGGGGCGAGCAGCAGATGCTCTCGCTATCCCGGGCCCTCATCTGGCAGCCCTCCCTGCTGGTGATCGACGAGCTGTCCATGGGGCTGGCTCCGATCCTCGTGGAACAGCTTTACGAGACGGTCAGCGCCCTCGCCGCCGACGGAGTGACCATCGTGGTGATCGAGCAGTTCGCCTATGAGGTGCTAGAGCTGGCCAGTTCGGCCGTCGTTCTTCAGCAGGGTCGGGTGGTGAGGACCGACACCCCAGCGGCGGTGGCTCGGGATCTGGCCGAGTTGTACCTCAAAACCGCATGAGACACTGGAGTGAAAGAGATGGCGACCACAGTTGAGAACCTGTCCCCGGGGGCAGACGAGGTTAAGGAGGGCGGCATGAGCACTCCCATGCAGATGACCGAGACCAGCCAGAGCGAGTTTGCCGATGAACTCGGAAAGCTTCGGGCTACCAACAACAGCGGCCCCCAGGACCGACGCCTGGCCGCCATCGGCATCGTCTTGGTGGTGGTCGGCCTAATCGTGATCCTGGTGGCCTTCGTCCAGAGCCGGGGCTACAGCAACATCCTGGACCAGATGGACGCCCTCATCCTGAGCGTCTTCGGCCTGGGTTTGGTGGGCTTCGGCTCGGTGGTGTACCTGCGGGCGGCCCTGACCCGCTTCCTGCGGTACTGGCTCCTGCGAATGGTCTACGAGCAGCGGGACCTGGCCCAGAAGCGGTAGCCCCCGCCTACGCTGCGGGCATCTCAGCAGCCCGCTCAGCGTGCCTACCATTCAGCCCATGCCCGCCGAGAAGGTACGACTTCGGATAGGGAATCTGGCCAAGGCCATCCTCGTGACGGGCCAGGCGTACCAGGATCCCAAAGATGCCCTGAGCGAGGTCGTCTCCAATGCCGCTGACGAGTACGCCGAAGCAGGTCGAACCGGTGCTCGGATCAGGGTCGTCATCCGCCGACGAGGGCAGCATCCCTTTCTGGCGGTGGACGACGACGGCCGGGGACTGTCTCCCGACAGGAGGACTCTGCCGAGACGTGGGCCTTGCGACTCGAGCGCGGACGAGTCACTGCCCTCCTGGAGCGAGAGCGCCGGCGAGCCCGCTCCCAGCCAGGCACCACCGTGTATCTCTCCGACCTGGATCCGGATGTCCTGCGGGTCCTGACCCAGCGCAAGGTCGTCGACTATCTCAGACGCCGGCGGGGGCCCCCTGCGGAACCTAATGAGATGAACCGGGCCTCTCCTGTGGGAGGCTCAGGAAGACAGCAGCCGGCGGGTCAGCACTCACGGAACCCGGCCCCACGTCGAGGCCTATTGACAGATCGCGCGCCCGTCGGTTCGCCGGTGACTGGACTGCTGATGGGATGTCGTGCCCGCCTCGAAGCAGGCATCGATCACGGCTTCGGCTTGTTCTCGTCCTGCGCTCTCTCGGAGAGCATCTCCAAGAGCGCGTGAGCTTTTCCCGCGATCTCCAGCGCCAAGCGGTGCTTGGCCAGGTCGGACTCGAGTCGTTCGATCTTGGCCTTCGCCTTGGCCAGGGCCACCGCATCCGCCGAGCGCTTCGCCCGCCTGGATCGGGTCAGGCCGAAACGGGCCGCCGCGTCCCGGGCTCGGCGCCATTCCACGATGTGGCTGGAATACAGGCCCTCGCGGCGAAGCAGGGCGCCCTTGTCACCGTCGCCGGCACAGGCGTCATAGGCCTCGACCATCGCCAGCTTGTACTCGGCGGTGTAGGTCCGCCGCCGAGGCTTGTCGGGCAGGGTGGGGCCATCTTCAGCCATCGCCTCATCATGGGCGCGTTGCATCAACAGGGTTGGCATGGTCATCGCTGTCTACCTGGTCCGGTCTCGCCCTTGAGGGATGGGGGGTTATGTCAGGTGTCTCAGGTCATGCTGACAGAAAGGGGAGAGCCTCCGCTCAACCCAGTGCGATCCCGGTAGCGACGATCCCTGGAACCTGTTATAGTTTTGGGAGCGGGGCGGCAGCCGGGGGTATGTCGGCCGGTCCCGGGGGATAGGTGGGGTGCCACGTGGCTAGGGAACTTTGAGTGTCCTTACTTGACGTTTCGGGCGTCGAGGTTCGATTCGGCGGCGTGCATGCCCTGAAGGCCGTCAATCTCCACGTGGACGAAGGGATCATCACGGGTCTGATCGGGCCCAACGGGGCGGGAAAGACGACGCTATTCAACGTCGTGTGTGGCATGCAGGACACCCAGGGTGGACAGGTCATCTTCGACGGTAAAGAGATAAACGGGCTCAAGCCTCACCGGCGGGCGAGGCTCGGCATTGCCCGCACCTTCCAGCGCTTGGAGGTGTTCGGCTCCCTCACCGCGCGGGAGAACTTGCTCGTGGCAGCCGAGATTCACCGCCGCTGGGCGCGCGACGATTCCAATCCCAGAGCGATCGCACAGGAGATCATTGACCTGGTGGGCCTAGGGGCGGTGGCCGAACAACAGGTGGATTCCATGCCCACCGGGCTCGCTCGCCTTGTTGAGCTGGGAAGGGCACTCGCGGTGCGGCCCCGGCTGGTCCTGCTCGACGAGCCATCTTCGGGTTTGGATGAATCCGAGTCCGCTGACTTCGCCGAGCTGCTGTTACGCCTGGTCGACCGCGGTTTGGCCGTATTGCTGGTCGAACACGACATGGAGCTGGTCATGCAGGTATGTACCAGGATCTTCGTGCTCGACTTCGGTCAGATCCTGGCCGTGGGCAACCCGACTGAGATCCAGAGCAACGAGGCGGTCAGAGCCGCCTATCTGGGCACGGGCAGCGAGGCTGCCGACGTAATTGATGAGACAAACGATGTCGCCTGACGAACTTCGTGCTGCCGGCCGAGGGAGAGCGGGGCGGACTCGCGCATCGGGACGTGGAACGCTTGGCGCAGGCTCCTTCGTGGCGGGCCCAAAGGTCGTCGGCTCCCGCCGCGGGCGTCCTCCGTTGACACCGGGCCGGCAGACGCTCCCCCTCGTCCCGGAGCGCCAGAAGTCCGAGGAGGTTCTGGTACCAGGCGTGGGCCAGGCGTCGGCCATCCTTCCTGTCGATGGGCAGACAGTCGAGGAGGCCGAGGTCCCACCGCCTGTTCTCGAGCTAGTGGACGTCCACGCCGCCTACGGGCGCATAGAAGTGCTCCACGGAGTGACAGTGATTGTGCCTGAGGCCACCGTGGTTGCCCTACTTGGGCCTAATGGTGCAGGCAAGAGCACCACCTTGAAGGTGGCCAGTGGCCAGATCGTGCCCACAGCCGGGCACCTCCACGTCGCCGGCTCCCATGTCAACGGGGTTTCGGCTGATGCCCTGGCCCGCGCGGGAGTGTGCACTGTTCCCGAGGGGAGGGGCATCTTCCCCAACCTGACTGTCAGTGAGAACCTACGGATGATCACCTTTTCTGGTGTGTCCCAGCGCGAGGTTGAGGAGACGGCCTTGACCCGGTTCCCACGGCTAGGCGAACGGCGCAGCCAGGTCGCGGGGACCCTGTCGGGCGGGGAGCAGCAGATGCTGGCCATGGCGAGGGCCTTGTCCACCCGGCCCGCGCTCCTGCTCCTTGATGAGATCTCTATGGGCCTCGCTCCGCGCATCGTGGAGGAGCTCTATGAGTTGGTGGGCCAGATCGCCTCCGAGGGGATGGCGATACTGGTGGTAGAGCAGTTCGCCCGGGCTGCCCTGTCGGTGGCCGACTACGCCGTGCTCATGATTCAGGGAAAGATTCACAAATCAGGTAAGCCAGCGGATCTAGAGGCCGAGTTGTCACACGCCTACCTTGGAGGTGCTCGATGAGGCACACCCGTCGCGTCGCTGGAGCCAGCCTGCTAGTGGGCGGCGTGGTGATGATCACCGGAGCCTTTGGGGCTGGGGGGGCCGTTGCCTCACCGTCTTCGGGGGTGCCGTCTAGCACCAACCTGACCGGTTTCAGCATCAACAGCCTGGCCAGCGGCACCAGCCTGCTCATGAACGAACCGACCGCGCCGGCGCCCAACCCGGTGGTGGAGGTGGACGGTGACTATGCCACCGCTACCTTGGCCGCGGGCCCGGCTGATCACGCCCTGGCCAGCCAGCTCTGGCCTGGCAGCGTGGTGGCAGGGGCGGGTCCCGCCCTGAGCCTTTTGGTCCCGGGGCTCCCAGCTCCCGTTCCCTCCTACCCTGTACGGGCCGAGGCCTACTACCCCCAGGATCCGCACGACCAGCAGAGCCAGACGGTGCCCGGGGCCTCCATGATTGCCCACGCCAATGGCCTGGACGCGTCCTCCGGCGCCACCCTGACCGGTGAGGCCACTCCCAGCGCCATCAGCTCAGCCAACTACGCCACCCAGACGGAGAGTTCGGTGGTGAGCGACGTGGCTACCTCCACCGCCAGTTCCAACGTTTCCCACCTGGATATTCTCGGTGGACTGATCACCGCGGCATCGGTTGTGAGCACGGCTACGGCTACGAGCGATGGCACTACCGCCAAGGTGGCGGGCAACACGGTGGTGAGCGGCCTGCTAGTCGACGGCCAGCCCGCCGTCGTGACGCCTCAGGGCGTCCAGGCGGCAGGCATGGGGGCCCAGAACCCTGTCCCCACCCAGGTGATCCAGCAGGCGCTCGCCCAAGGGGGGGTGAACATGTTCCTCGCTCGGCCCATCGATGTGGTCCAGGGGAACTCTGCCTCGCGGGACCTAGGCGGGCTCATCGTGCAGCTCCAAGCGTCTGCGCTCAACAACTTTGTCAGTCAGTTGCCCGCCCCGACAGCCAGCGCAATCGAGAGGGCCCAGGGCGGAAATTTTGGTAGCAGCGTGTTCTTGAGCTTCGCTTCGCTCAGCGTTAACGCCGCCGCCAATCAGCCCGCCAAAGCTGCTCCCACTACCCTCTCTGTCTTGTCTGGAGGGGGAACCGGAGGCCAGGGAACCACTGCATCCTCCGCAACGCCCTCCGGGCTGGGCGGGGGCGCGGTGACCTCGTTGCTGCCGGGGGTGGCCTCGACCCCCCAGTCGCCCTCGGGCGGGGTGGGCCCTCCTTCGGCCGGCTTCTACGACGTGGCCGCCACCTCCCCCCGCGGCTTCGGCGGTTTGGCCGTAGGGCTTTTAGTTTTCCTCTTCGGGATGGCGCTGGTCGCGGCCAGCGGCCTGGCCAGGATGTACAACGATTTGTTTGTTGCGACCAGGGAGCCGGTATGTCCTCTCCAAGGCCGCAGGTAGAGACCACCTGCCGTCGATGCACAGGCCAGAGAGGACTGGATGGAGCGGTTGAGCGCGACGACCACGGCCGTGGACCCCTCGAGTACCAAAGCCCGCTTGGCGGAGCTCTCAGCAGCCGTACAGCGTCTGGGGCTGCGCCGGCAGCGGATCGACTCGCGCCAGATGCTGTGGCTGGGCGGCGCGGTGCTGCTCCCGCTTGGGGTGCTCGTCGTCTTCTCGGGCTGGTACGGGGCAGCTCACAGCCCCTACTTGTTCGAGCAGCTGCCGTACCTCATCTCCGGGGGGCTCATCGGCCTTGCTCTGGTCATTACCGGGGGCTTCTTGTATTTCGGCCACTTGGTGGTGAAAGTGGCGGACGAAGGTCGTGAGAACCGCCAGCTCCTCGAGCGCATCGCCACGACCCTTGAGCATATGGACATGGTCACGGTTCCGGCCACGGTTTCACGAGACAACTCTGACGACCGGCTGCCTGGACGAGCCCGACGGGGCGCGTCGGCCGGCAAATCGGGAGGGTAAGAGCTTGGCCGATCCCGGCAGCTCCACCCATCCTTGCCCCCATGGGTGAGATGGAATCGCCGAGAAGAGGCACTACAGAATCAGACACTGCACTACAGAACTGACACGACAGAACAGGTCGCTCCAAGCCGAAGGCTGGTGACCAGTACCGGAGGTGCTGTGAATAGAAAAGTGGTGATCTTGGCCTTGGCCTTGCTGGCCAGCGCCTGTGGAGCCCGCCTTTCGGCTTCGCAGACGAAACTGGCCCTCGACGCATCGGGCTCGGCGGGGTCGGGTAGCGCCGCGTCCGGTTCCGTGGGCTCGACGGGGTCGGGTAGCGCCGCGTCCGGATCCGTGGGCTCGACGGGGTCGGGCAGCGCCTCGTCCGGATCCGTGGGCTCCGCCGGCGCCTCGGCCGCGGTGCTTGGGCCGGCAGTTGGTGGTGGCCAAGTGTCCGCCCCCGCTCCGGCGGCGGGAAACGGCGGGGCCACCGACGTGGGGGTCACGGCTAGCACCATCACCATCGCCAACATCGCCAGCCTCTCCGGCGTGGCTCCGGGGCTGTTTCAGACGGCCCAGCAGGCCACTGAGGCCTTCGCCGCCTACGTCAACTCCCAGGGCGGAATCTACGGTCGAGTTCTGAAGGTCATCCCCTATGACGACCAGAACGATTCTGGCCAGAACCAGGCCGATAGCCAGGATGCTTGCGGCAAGGCCTTTGCCCTGGTGGGCTCGGAGTCCGCCTTTGACGATGGGGGAGCCTCCGTGGTGGCCAAGTGCGGGATTCCGAACGTGGCTGGCTTCGCGGCGACGGCACAGATGGCGGCCACCTCCGAGACTTACTCGCCTTCGGGGCTCACCGAGCACTACTACCCCCTCGGACCGGCCAACTGGATGAAGGCTCAGCACCCCACCTCGATCACCAAGGCGGCCATGATCTACCTGTCGCCTCCAGTCACAGTGCTGTCCGCCGAGCGCGAGATGCAGGCCTACTCCTCGGTGGGCTTCAACTGGATCTACACCGCCTCCACGCAGGTCACCGAACCCAACTACACCCCGTATGTCCTACAGATGAGGAGCAAGGGCGTTCAGCTGGTGATGATGTCCTCGGACTACGAGTCCACGGCTCGTCTGGAACAGGCCATGCAGCAGCAGAACTGGGAGCCCACGGTGCGCTACTGGAGTGGGACGACCTATGACCCGGGGTTCATCAACCTGACCCAACCCGAGTCAAATGGGGACTACTTGTACCTGACCAGCGCCATGTTCCAGGACCAGCCGCCGATTCCCGAAATGCAGCTCTACCTGTCCTGGATGGGAAAGGTCAACCCTGGGTACAAGAAGGACGCCTTCGGACTGGATGCGTGGGCGGCGGACGAGCTGTTCCTCCAGGTGGTCAAGGCCGTCGGCCCCGATCTCACTCGCAAGGCCTTGCTGTCACAGCTTTCTCAGATCCACAGCTTCGGCGCCAACGGACTGCTGGCCCCTGCCGATGTGGGCAACCGGCTGCCCTCTCCTTGTTTCGATATAGCCCAGATACAGAACGGTCAGTTTGTGCGCGCGGCCCCGTCCCAGCAGGGCTTCATCTGCAGCGACGGCGGTCTGTGGAAGCTGCAGGGGTCGCTCGGACAGTGATGGATGCGAGTCACCGTACGCGTAGGGCAAGGGGCATTGAGCCGGAGGGAAGTCGCGCCCATCGACGCCGGACACTGACCTCGTTCGAGAGAACAAGTGCTACGGCGGAGCCGAGATGAGCACCTTCTTCGCCTACGCCGTGGTCGGGGTCGTGACCGGCTCGATCTACGCCGTGGCCGCCAGCAGCCTGGTCGTCACCTACACGGCCTCGGGTGTCTTCAACTTCGCTAGCGGGGCCATCGGCATGATCATGGCCTTCGCCTACTGGCAGCTACGCGTCAGTTGGCACTGGCCGGCGCCGCTGGCCCTTTTCGTCGTACTGTTCTTGATCGCCCCTGCCTTCGGGATGTTGGTCGAGCGTTTCCTCATTCGAAAGATCCAGGGCAAGTCGGTCGTCAATTCGTTAGTGGTCACCATCGGGCTCATGCTCGGTCTCATCGGCCTGGCGACGGTCATCTGGAAGCCTGAATCGAGGGCACTGCCCGGCTTCTTCGGCTCGGCTGGCTTCCAGCTGGGCAGCGTGTTTGTCACCTGGCACCAGACCATCACTGTCATCGTGGCTGGCGCTATCGCCATAGGGCTGCGGGTGCTGCTGTTCCGCACCCGGATGGGTGTGGCGATGAGGGCGGTGGTGGACGACTCCAACCTGGCCGGCCTGCACGGCGTTCGCCCCGGCCGGGTCAGTTCGCTGTCGTGGGCGCTTGGGGCCTCGCTGGCCGCTCTGGCCGGGATACTGATCGCCCCCTTCCTGCAGCTGGCCGTCCTGCCCCTGACCCTGCTCGTGCTGGACGCCTATGCGGCGGCCATGGTGGGGCGCCTGCGCAGCCTCCCTCTTACCTTCGCCGGGGCCCTCGGGCTCGGGTTGGTCGAGTCGTTCGTGGTTGGCTACCTGCCCAACTCTCTGCTGCTCAAGTCCACGATCCTTCAGGGCCTCCGCCTTTCCATCCCCACGATCATGCTGTTCGTCATCTTGCTCCTTCTTCCCGAGGACAAGTTGCGTGCTGGGCGGGTCGTGCCTCGTATCAAAAGCCTCCCGGTGCCTAGTCTCAAGCGATCGGTGACGGGTGGGTTGGCCCTGGTGGCCGTGGCGTGGATCGGTTCAGGGTTCCTCGGCCCGGGCAACCTCGATCGCGTCGGCCAGGGACTGGCCTTCGCGCTGGTGATGCTCTCCCTGGTGCCCCTGACGGGCTATGGGGGGCAGGTGTCGTTGTGCCAGATGACTTTCGCGGGCGTGGGGGCCTACGCCATGGTCAAGGTGGGCGCCCACGGGTCTCCACTGGGACTGGTGGTGGCTGTTGTGCTGGCGTCGGCCGTCGGCGCGGTGGTAGCCCTGCCGGCGCTGCGATTGCGCGGCCTGTATCTGGCGCTGTCCACGGCGGCATTCGCGGTTCTCATGGACAACATGTTCTTCGTGAGCCCGTCGGTATTCGGCTTCGATGGCTCCGCCGCGGTATCGCGGCCGGATCTCTTCGGGATGCGCTTTTCGACCCCGCGTTCGTACTTCGTGCTCATGGCGGTGGTGTTCGCCATCCTGTCGGTGGGAGTGCTGGCCCTACGTCGCGGGCCGTTCGGGCGGGTGCTGTCGGCCATGAAGGACAGCGAGGCAGCCTGTGCCACCCTTGGTTTGAGCCTGACGACCACCAAGCTCAAGGTGTTCACGTTGTCAGCAGGAATGGCTGGTCTAGCCGGTGCGCTCTACGGGGGGCTTCACAACTTGGCCTCGGCTAACGACTTCGTGAGTTTCAGTAGCCTGCCCATTCTCCTTTTGGTCGTCGTGCAGGGCGTTACGACTGTGGGTGGGGCCTTGGCCGGCGGGGTCGGCTACGGGCTCCTGCCCTTGTTGGCCAGCGCCTTCCCGATCCTCAGCAGCATCAACTTCCTCGGGGCGGGACTCGCCGGGCTGGCTCTTGGTTCGCGGCCTGACGGGATACTGGTCGACTTTTACTCCAGGCTGAGAGGGCGGCGGTCGGGCGGTGCAGGAGGGCGTTCCCAAGAGGAGACGGACCATGCTTGCCCCTTGGTGGTGGCCCCGGTGGTTACCCCCGCGGCGGGTGTAACTACCGGCAGCGCCGAGTTGGTCCCCTGAACCCGAGTGGATGAGAGGAGCGAGTAGAGGTGTGGGCCCTGCTGTCAGCGCCGTGATGAGCTTGATTTGAGATGCCGTGGGGCGTTTAGAGGCCTTGGTGCTGCTGATGGCCAGGGTCCGGCTCCATCGCGGCGCCTCGGCCGAGTGTCCGAAGGGAGGGGAAAGGTCCTTCGCCAGCCGTCGCGTTTAGGAGTCGCGGTGGCGATCGCGATTGTTGCCCTGAGTGTGGCGGCTTGCGGGCGCAGTGCGGCCAGGTCTGCCTCCCCGATCCTGAGTTCGACAGCTTGGCCAGGTCAGTCCGCCTCTGCGGTGGCGGCGGGTCCGTCTGGGGTGTGGGTGGCCGACGACGTGGCGGATACGGTGCAGCGGATCGACCCGGTGACCGGCGGCTTGGAGTCGCCCCGCACCCTGGTGGGGCAGGGAGCTGGCGCGCTGGTCGTGGGAGAGGGGGGGGTGTGGGTGGCCGACTCCGTGGCGAACACAGTGAGCAGGCTGAGTCCCGCCACCGGACTCCTGGTGGCCACCATCCCGGTGGCCGCGGATCCGGTGGGGCTAGCGGTTGGGGGCGGATCGGTGTGGGTGGCCAGCTTGGCTTCGGCCACCCTGACCCGGATTGACCCCTCCACCGACCGGGTGCTGTCCACGTTGGCGATGCCCGCGGGTGCCGTGCGGGTGGCGGTGGGGGCGGGTGCGGTGTGGGTCACCAACTCGACCGACACCGTGACCAGAGTTTTGGTGTCGGCCTCGGGCTCGTTCACCACCGCCGCGGTTCGGGTTGGCCAAGGACCGATCGGGGTGGCCGTGGGGGGCGGCTCTGTCTGGGTAGCCGATGCCGGCGACAACACCGTCGCCCGGGTCGACCCTGCCAGCCTGCGTCTGGTGGGGCCGCCCGTCAAGGTGGGAAGGGGCCCCGTCGCCGTGGTCGTGGAAGGGGCGACGGTGTGGGTGGCCGATGAGGATGCGGGTCAGCTCACCCGCATCAACGCCCGTACCGGGCGAGTTGTGGGGGCTCCCGTGGGCTTGGTGGGTATCCCGAGGTGGCTGTCGGTCGGCCTTGGACGGCTGTGGGCGGTCACGGCCGGTCCTGCCGCGGTGGTCCAGATCCGGGGGGCATGACGAAGCCTTCGGCTAGCGCCCGAGGTCGGACCTGGAAGGGCTGGCCCAAGCTGGAGATTGCCTCGGCCGTCGCCCGCTGCCTGGAGGTCTGGTGGCATGAACTGTTGGCCCTGCGGCCCGAGAAGAAGAGGTCGACGGGCTGTGTTCTCAGGCGGGCAGAGGAGATCCGTCTATCGCCCGCACCTCCAAGCCCCATTCACGTACTAGATCAACACTGACAAACCTCTGGCCGGTCACCGACGTTGGACAGTCACAGAGGGCCAGCGTCGCTTCGACCATGGGCTCCAGCGTCTCGTACTCGCCGTCGAGGAGCTCTAGCCCCAAGCCGCCGGGGGTAGCGTCAATGAACGATGCCGTACCCCTCGTGAGGATCGTTGAGCGGGGCTCGATGGTGTTGATTCGCACCCCCGTGCCCCAGAGTTCTGCGGCCAGGGCATTGGTCACCCGGTTGAGCGCCGCCTTGTTCGTCCCGTAGATGCCGGTGACGGCGATGACGCCCTTGAGGTCGAATGGGGGGCCGACGGAAGCATCGGCGGCCCCGCTGGTCACATTGATGATCCAGCCCTCGGCTCGGTCTCTCATGGCCGGAGCGACCTGCTGCGCCAGGTCGAGCCCAGCTAGGACGTTCACCTCGAATGAGAGGCGGACCCTGCGCATCGGAACCTCAAGGATCGGTTGCAGGATGCCTGCTGCCGCGTTGTTGATGAGGATGTCGATCGGACCCCCGAGTCCGTCTATCGCCTCGGGCACGATGCGGGCGCGGTCATCTTCATTCGACAAGTCGGCCACGATGACCGTGGGCTTGGTCCCGTGGGACTCGATCCGGGACGCCGTCTCATTGAGGCTCCCCGGCAGGCGGGGATGCTGGTCGAGAGTGCGGGCGACTATGGCGACCATCGCCCCCTCGGCGCTCAGGCGTTCTGCCGTTGCCGCCCCAATACCGCGGCTTGCCCCAGTCACCAGGGCCCGTTTGCCCGCCAGTCGTCGTGTCACAGTTCTTCCTTCTTGCCCTTCCTACTCGTCCTTTGGCGGAGAAACACCAACCGTACACTAGATTAGAACGTGTTCTATAGGGGCGAGGGGTTCTTGAACATGGTGGCGTCAGTGCTGCTGCCCTATCGCCGCGCGGCACCCCAGTTGGTCCCGGCGCCGTTCGCGCCTACCGGCATACTCCGCGGTTGGCTAGCTCCGCCACCCGTTCGGGGGAGAGGCCCACGACGGACGTGAGCACTTCCTCGGTGTCGGCCCCGAGGCAGGGGGCCGACTCCGCGGTCCGTTGCGCCAAGCGGGACAGGCGCAGGGGGTTACCGGCGTGACGCTCCGGTCCGACCTCAGGGTGTTCGAGGTGGACGATGAAGCCCCGCTCGGCCAGGTGAAGATCCCCATGGTGGTCCTCGGGGCCCATTACGGGCATGGCAGACACGCCGTGGGCCTGGAGCAGCGCGGCGGCGGCCTCGGCGCTCTGGCCGCCGGTCCAGGACGCCAGCCGGGCATCGATGGTCTCGCGCTCAGCCAGCCGGTGCCCCAGGGTGGCGGTATCCGGGCTGAGCTCCCAGCCCAGGGCCGAACAGAGCCGACTCCATGCGGCATCGTCGGGGACGACCACCGCCACCCACCGATCCTCTCCAGCACTGGGGTAGACACCGTGAGGGACGGCAAGATCGCTGCGGTTGCCCTGGGGCCCGGGTTCGCATCCCGTCAGGGCGGCCTCCAGGTACACCTCCCCGAGCAGGAAGGCGGCGGCTTCGGTCTGGGCCAGCTCCACCAACTGGCCCTCTCCGGTCTCGTCCCGGTGGGCCAGGGCGGCCAGAACACCAACGGCCAGGAGCTTGCCGGCTATGTGGTCGGGGTGATTGAGGGCGGTGCCACAGGGATAAGGGGCCTCAGGATGGTTCCAGAGGTGGTGCAGGCCGGAGAAGCCGAAGTTGAGGGGACCATAGGCCGGCATCTCCGCGAACGGACCGCCGCGGCCGTATCCCTGGGACGCGGCGTAGACGACCGTCGGGTTCACTGCCTGGACCTGCTCGTAGCCGAGGCCCAGCCCGTCGAGGACCCCGCCCCGGAAGTTCTCGGCCACCACATCGGCCTGGGCGCACAGGGCGAGCGCCAGCTCTCTGCCCTCCTCGGTGGACAGGTCGAGGGCAACGCTGCGCCGGCCCCGGCACTCGACGTTGAAGGCGAAACTGCGGTTGATGAGGCCCGCACCGCTCATGCGCAGCACATCGGGATGGGCAAGTGACTCAATCTTGATCACGTCGGCGCCTAGCTCCGAGAGCACCAGGCACAACTCGGGCACGACCGCAGCCATGCCGAACTCGACTACTCGCACTCCGTCGAGCAACAACCTCTGAACCGGTGACGAGGGCGCGTCCGGGGTCTTGGGTGGCGTCGGGGGGACTGGAGTGGACCACCTGCCCGCCAACCCGGTCGCATCATCGATAGTGTCGTCCTGACCCGGTGCCGGGGCTGGGCGGCGGAGCGAGGTGGGCGTGGCCGTGAGCCGCAGCGCTGAGGTGGCGAACGGCGCGTCGCCCAGGCCGGGGAAGCCAGTGGCGGTGAAGAAGGCGCGACTGCGAGTTTGTGGGTGGGCCACGAACTCCGACGGGGTATGAATCACTCCCAGGGTGGTCCCAAAATCCCGGGCCTGGTCGAATAACTGGGCGCGGGTCCGGTCGGTCAGCAGTTCCTCGGCTACCAGCCGGACGACGTCGGCGTTTGCAATCCGGAAGGCCGACTCCTCCCACTGCGGTCCGTCCAGCACCTCGGGACTACCGAGCAGGGCGACGAAGCCATCCCACTGTTTCTTGTTACCGATCACCGTGCGCACCCAGCCGTCCGCCGTCGGCAGCACCCAGTACGACCCGTCGGCATTGCGTGTGCCCTTGGACGGCAGGAGCGGGTTGATCCCCAGGTAGTCCCGCAGAGCGATCGACCACGGCGTGGTCCCGGCCAGCGCCGCCTCCTGGGTGCTCACCTCGACCAGCTGGCCCCCGCCGTTCCGGCGTCGGTCCATGAGGCAGGCTACGACGCCCAGGGCGCCGTACACAGAGGCACAGTCATGGGCGAGATGACCGGGCAGCCAGCAGGGGGGTAGATCAGGGAAGCCACTGGCATGAAGGGTTCCGGAGGCGGCCATTGCCGGTAGGGCCTCGAGGCGCCACTCCGAGAGGCGCCCGCTGAGACCGAGGTCGGTCAGTGCCACATGCACCAGCTGGGGGTGGCTCTCACCTAGCTCGTGGGGGATCAGGCCGGCCCGCTGCCGTTCCGTCGGACCCAGGTTCTCCACGAGCACATCGGCCTGGGCTAGGAATACGTCGAGGCGGGCCCGGTCTTTCCGCGCCGTCGGGTCGAGTACGGCGCCCCGCTTGTTGGCGTTTCGATACCGGTAGGAGGTCGAGGAGAGGAGTTCCGGGTCAGCCCCGGGTGCCTCGACCTTGACCACGTCCGCCCCGAGATCGGCCAGGATCCGCCCGCAGAGGGCCCCCCGCAGGTCGGTGAGATCTATGACGCGCACTGCACTCAGCGGACCGGACACCCTCCCCCTCTCCTAATAACAAGTTCTATTTTATGGTAGCGAAGGAACCCTTGACGGCCCGTCCGGGTCGGGCTGGTGTGGTCCCCCTGGGGTCGTCACCTCTCTTCCCCTCTAGGGCGCAAAAGCAGAACGTGTTACAATTCCCGGGGGAAGCGACTGGTCTCTGGCCAGTGAAAGGGAGAGGGGACCGCCCGTGGATCTCGATTTCCGGCTGTTCGATTCCGATAACCACTATTACGAGGACATCGATGCGTTCACCCGCCACATCGAGCCCGAGTTCAAGAAGCGCACCATGCAGTGGGCGCAGATCGACGGGCGGTCCCGGCTGCTCGTAGGGGGGAAGGTCAACCGCTTCATCCCCAATCCGACGTGGGACCCTGTATCCAAGCCCGGGGCCCTGGATGAGTACTTCCGGGGCCGCAATCCGCGTGGGGCCGACGCCACCGCGCTGTTCGGGGACCTGGATCAGTTGGCCGATCATCCCGAGTACCAGGACCGGGACGCCCGGCTGGATCTGATGGACGACCAGGGCATGGAAGGGGCAATCTTCCTGCCCACTCTTGGGGTTGGGATGGAGCAGGCCCTCATTCACGACGTGCCGGCCATGTGTGCGGCCTTTCGGTCGTTCAACCGGTGGCTGGATGAGGACTGGGGCTTCGCCTACCGCGAGCGCATCTATGCCGCTCCCTACATCACCCTGGTCGACCCTGACAACGCCGTTGCTCAGCTCGAGTGGGCCCTGGCACGCGACGCTCGCTTCGTCGTGCTCGTGGCTGGGCCCATCGTGGCCCACGGCGTGGGGCGGTCCCCGGCCGATCCGGCGTACGACCCGTTCTGGGCGCGAGTCAACGAGTCGGGCATAACCGTCGCCTACCACGGCGGTGACAGCAGGTACTCGGCTTACCTGGCCGACTGGGGTGAGAAGGTGGAGATGGAGTCGTTCCGCCAGACCCCGTTCCGTTCGATCGCCTCTCCCGACCCCATCCAAGATGCCTTCGCCAACCTGCTGGCTCACCAGCTTTTCCACCGTTTCCCGAACATCCGCATGGCAGCTATCGAGACGGGCTCGGTGTGGGTGCTCCACTTGTTCGAGAAGCTGAAGAAGTCCTTCGGCCAGACGCCTAATGCCTACCAGGAGGACCCGCGGGAGACCTTTCGCCGCCATGTGTGGGTGTCTCCCTTCTACGAGGACCCCCTGGGAGAGCTGCGGGAGCTCCTCGGTGCCGACCACCTGCTGATGGGATCGGACTACCCCCATGCCGAGGGACTGGCCGAGCCGGCCAGCTACGCCAAAGACCTCCAGAACTTCGACTTCACCGCCGCCGAGTGCCGCCTGGTGATGCGTGAGAACGGGATGGCCCTGGCTCACCGCCGCCCCGCGTAGCCCCTGGACAGCGAGACAAGACGAGCGATCGGCTGCACCCCCCGCTCGGGTCGGTGCTGAGCCTGGACAGGACTTTGGGGATCAGTCCTCCCGGTCGAATCCGTCTGATCAGGCCGGGACGTAGGTGGGCTGGTCTCCCGATACCTCGATTCGTACCGCCCGACCGACGAGGGAGACGCCGTCGAGCTCGGCGGCCAGCGCCGGGTAGGCGACCCGAGCCGCAGTCCGGCGCCCATCAGCGAAGCGTGCAAACACGGGCGCTTCGAGTGGTCCGCGCTCCCGATCGTGTAGCACCGTCATCGCCTCGACCTGAGCCGTGCCGACGGCGGTTAGGTCCAGGGCCACGCGCTGTTCTCGCAGCGAATCGGTGACATCCTCACACAGGTCGTTGGTCCACCCTACGGCGGGCGGATCGAAGGAGTACAGCCCTGCCGCGAAGTGGGTGGCGAGGCCCCCCACACCCGCCACCAGACCGGTGGCGCCCGGGCGACCGCGCAAGGCCTGGACCATCGTGACCAAAGCGTGGGTGACGTAAGAGGCGCCAGGTCCGCCGAAGTAGGGGAGGCCACCGGTGACGGTCAGCTCGCGGGCGAGGGGGTCCAGGCCGATAGCGACGGCGCCCAACTGGACCGCCGCGGGGAAGCAGGAGTAAAGGTCGACCAGGTCGACGTTGCGGGGGTCGATACCCGCCGCCGCCGCCGCCCGCTGCACGGCCGCCGTTAGAGCCGGGGTGCGTCCGACATCGGGCCTCTCAGACGGGAAGTTCGGCTCCTGGCAGGACGCCGCTGCCCAGGGGTAGACCCGTTGGCTGGCGGGGATCCCGGCCCGGTCGGCCTCCTCCTCGGACGTCACGACGAGGGCGGCCGCCAAGTCCACAGTCGGAAACGATGTCATCAGCTTCGGATAAGGCTGTGCCACCATACGGTTATCCGGTCCTACCGACGACAAAGCTGCCGGGCGCCGAGCCGCTGGAAACCAGGCGAGGCTGGGGTGACGAGCCGCCACCTCGGTGAAGGGCGCCATCAATCGGCCCAGCCACGCCGTCTGCTGGGTGGTGTCGCGTCCGGCGGCAGCGGCCAGGGCACTCTCTATCATGGCGAAGTGTCCGACGGGGATGGACAGGCCGGCGGCCCTCTCCCCGGGCGGGCCGTCGAAGGAGCCAAAGCGGGGTTGGCGGGTTAGCGCTAGTTCGCCTGGCCGCTGGGAACCCTGGGACCAGGCCGAGGTCGGCGGCGCCGGCGGTGCTACGCCCCGTTCCCGCGCCCGCCGGATGGACGCGTCGGCTATGCCCCCCGCCACCACGGCGCTGCGTATCCGGCCGCCCGCTATTTCGCCGCATGCCGCCGCCATCATCTCTTGGGGTGCCGAACCGGTGTAGCGCGACTCCACCAGCGTGACGGGGCGCACGCCCAGGCGCACGGCTAGCTCCTCGGCTGAGCTGGTAGGGCTGAACACCGATACCGGGGTTGTGTAGATGCCGTCCAGGGTGGCGAGCAACCCTCCGCCGGAGTCCTCCAGGGCCAACCGAGTAGCGGACTCGACCAGTTCCATGGGGTGGAGCAGCCGGTCCTCATCCTTGTTGGCCAGCTGGCCGACCCCGACGATCACCGGCCGCCGTCCCCCGGCGTGGTCTCTGCTCATCCTTCTACTCCCCCGGCCCTTTCGATCACGTCGTCAGCGTAGCGGCGCCGTGTGCCGTCCTCCTTGGCCTGATCGCGGTTCCGGTGGACAACCCAATCAGAACGGGTTCTAGTTCCGCTAAGCTACTGTGGAATTGCCCGATCGACGGGTGAGTTCTGACAAGGGGGGGACCGTGCAGACCGAGGCCGCCATTATCTGGCCCGACGCCAAGGAGTGGAGTGTCGAGGAAATCGAGCTCGATCCTCCCAAGTACGCCGACGAGGTGTTGGTCCGCCTCACGGCTTCGGGCATGTGCCACTCGGACGAGCACGTCCTCACCGGGGACATGCCGGTGGAGCGGCCCTTGATCGGCGGTCACGAGGGCGCCGGCGTCGTGGAGGCGGTGGGCCCGGGCTGCACCATGCTCAGCCCTGGCGACCACGTGGTCTTTGGCTTCATCCCCGCCTGCGGGATGTGCCCGTCTTGCGCTACGGGCCACTCCAACCTGTGCGACAACGGCGCCACCCTGTTGGGCGGGTTCCAGATGGACGGCACCGCCCGCCATCACGCTCGAGGCCAGGACCTACGCACCATGGTTTGCCTCGGGACATTCTCCAAGCACTCGGTCGTCAATGTCATGTCTTGCGTCAAGGTCCCCGATGACATCCCACTCGACAAGGCGTGCTTGATCGGTTGCGGTGTCACCACCGGCTGGGGGTCGGCCGTCTACGCGGCCGACGTGCACCCGGGTGAAAACGTGGTTGTCATCGGTGTCGGCGGCATCGGTGCGTCTGCCATCCAGGGAGCCCGACTGGCCGGTGCTGAGAGGATCTTCGCCATCGACCCCTCCGAGTTCAAGCAGGAGCAGGCGCAGAAGTTCGGTGCTACCCACACGGCCGCCAGCATCGAGGACGCCTTTGGCTTGATCCAGGAAGTCACCTGGGGGCGGATGGCCGACAAGGTGATCTGCTGCATGGGCGTCGGGCGGGGCGAGCTCATGCCCGGGATCATGGCCTTGGCCGCTAAGCGGGGCACCGTGGTGGTCACCAACATCCATCCGATGTTCGAGACGGACCTCAAGATGAGCATGATCGACCTCACTCTCATGGAAAAGCGGCTCGTCGGCTCCATCTTCGGTTCGGCCAACATGCGATATGACATCCCCAAGCTGTGCGAGCTGTACCAGCGGGGCCAGCTCGATCTCGACGGCATGATCACTCGGACCTACGACCTGGCGGACATCAATCAGGGCTACCAGGACATGCGCGACGCCAAGAACGTGAGGGGTGTCCTCCTCTACGAAAAGTAAGAGGAGGACCGCTACAGGTCGGCCGCTAGCCAGGTACTTGGGCGGGCATTCATGATCGTGCCTATCCCGGCCTTCCGAGCATGTATTGCCCGGACTCCCGTCTCGGGGTGTGTGGACAGGGACGAGAGCTGGAATTTGGCCTCTCGCTGACGTAGAGTGAAACGAGTTCTAAGTTTATTAGGGAATGCCCCGGGGCCGGCGGCTGGGGGCAGTAGTGCGACTGGAGGACCGAAACGGTGACAGGGAGTAGGCAGGCTGCCATAGTCGGCCTGGGCATGACTGAACTGGGTCGGGTGTACGGACGGACCACGACCCAGTTCGCGGCCCAGGCCGTGCGGACGGCCCTGGACGACGCCGGCATCAAGAAGGAAGAGGTCGACGGCCTCCTCGTGAACAGCGGCGTGACTCGGGGGATTGACGTTCGTTTGCAGGACCAGCTCGGCTTGCACCCGCTGCGACTCCTCAACCAGATGAATGCCATGGGGGCCACCGCCGCCACCATGGTCCAGCACGCGGTGATGGCGGTGGAGAAGGGCATTGCCAATGTGGTGGTGTGCGTATTCGCCGACGCTCCGCTCGTCCCTCGAGGAACAGCCACCGACGCCTACGGCCAAGCCCGCGGTGGCGTAGGGATCGAGGGCCTCGGCGCCGTCTATGGGATGACTGGGGCGCCGCCCATGTACGCCATGGCCGCCCGACGCCATATGGAGCTCTATGGCACCACCAACGACCACCTGGGAGCTGTAGCTGTTACCCAGAGGCGATGGGCGACGATGAACCCGGCCGCCCAGATGCGCGAGCCACTGACGCTGGAGGAGTACCACTCTTCTCGGTGGATTGCCGAGCCGTTCCACCTCTATGACTGCTGCCTGGTCTCCAACGGAGCTATCGCGGTGGTCGTAGCTGGCATCGACCGGGCGGCTGACGGCGCCCAGCCCCCTGTGCGGGTAATCGGCTATGGCCAGGGTCACCCGGGTAACACCATGGAGAGAGGCTCAGACCATGGCATCCACACCGGGGCCTCGGTATCGGGTCGCACCGCCCTCGGCATGGCCGGCATCGGGATCGAGGACGTGGACGTATGTGAGATCTACGACTGCTTCACCTACACGGTCCTCGTCACGCTTGAGGACTACGGGTTCTGCGCCAAGGGCGAGGGCGGCCCCTGGGCTGCCAGCGGGGTCTTAGGACCCGGAGGTGCTCTTCCCACTAACACCGGTGGGGGAGAGTTGTCTGCCTATTACATGTGGGGGATGACCCCAATATCGGAGGGAATCATCCAGGCCCGGGGCCAGGGCGGCCAGCGGCAGGTCCCGGCAGCGGAAGTGATCCTCGTCTGTGGCAACGGCGGGATCCTCGATACCCATGCCACCCTGCTGCTTAGCGGCCGGTCTTGACTTCGGATCCCGAGGAGGCGCACGAGTTTATGATGACCGTAGAAGATTTTGCCGCGCGACATGCCGGTCCTGAGTCGGACGGGGCATCCGCCGACTTCTTTGCCGCTGCCGCCGAGGACCGGCTCGTGCTCAAGCAGTGCGGGGCCTGCGGGTCATGGGCCGGGCCTCAGGCGGCCTGCTGTCCCCGGTGCCTCGAGGTGGATCTGGGCTGGGCGCCGGCCAGTGGGGAAGGCGAGATCCACACCTGGACCGTCGTTCACCACGCGCCCCCACCGTTCGATGAGGAGACGCCCTACGTCCTGGCTGAAGTGGAGCTGGCCGAGGGTCCCCACCTCCAGGTCCGAGTCCTCGGCATCGAGGTCTCGGCCTTGCGGATGGGCATGCTTGTGCGGGCCCGGTTCTGCCACCCCGAGCGAGGGGCCTCCTATCCCGTGTTCGTACCGGCCGCCACAGCGCGCTAACGGCGTAGAGCCTCACGCCTGACGACGCCGTCCGGCCCCCCTCGAGGCTTGTCCCCTCCGCCCTGACATCACCCTCTTGCAGGCCCACATAGCGAATGCTCTTTACGAGCTGGCAGCAAACTTGTATACCCAAGTGCTGATCTACGCCATTGCCGGACTCGGCGTGCTTGTTCTGGTCGGCTGGGCTGGCCAACTCACGTTGGGTCAATGGGCCCTGGTCGGGGTCGGCGCCTACGCCTCGGTGCGGGTCGCCAGCGCTAATGGGTCTTTGGTACTGGCGCTCCTGGTCGGAGGCGGGGTGGCGGCATTGATCTCGGTCATCGTCGGATTGCCGGCTTTGCGGGTCCGGGGCATGTTCCTGGGCGTGGCCACTATGGCCTTCGCCACCTTCAGCCAGGCCTGGCTCTTCAACCGCTCCTTTCTCTCAGGGGTGAACTCCCCGACCGTCTACATCCCGGGCGCCCGTCTGCCCATGATCGGTTCGGTGGGCGAGAGAGGCCTCTACTACATAACGCTGATCATCCTGATCCTGGCTTGCGGGGCTTTGCAGGGCCTGAGACGCAGTGGGGCGGCCCTCCGAATCGCCTCGGTTCGTGACAATGCCCGCAAGGCTGCCGCCAGTGGGGTGCCCTCCTCCTCCGTTGCGCTGGGCGCGTTTGCCCTGGCCGGCTTCCTTTCCGGGATTTCGGGCACCCTCTTTGCCTACTCAAATCAGGACTTCGACATCACGTTCTTTTCCCCTCAGGTCTCCTTCACGCTGTTCGCCCTAGTGGTGATCGGGGGGCTCTCTTCTATCGGCGGCCCCATCCTGGGAGCGGTTGTCGTGATCGGCATACCCCTGATTTTCCACTTCGGGCTCATCGCCATCTTCCTGGGGTCCGGGGCACTCCTGCTCAACGTCTTGTTGTTTGCTCCCGACGGCCTGGCCGGTCTCTGGTACTGGGCCCGTGACTGGTTCGTCCGCGAGGTGGCCCGGTCGCTGCGCACGACTGCTCTGCCCTCCGTGCGGGCCCAGGCAGACTCACCGCTGCTCAGCGTCGAGGGGATTGGGGTGCACTTTGGAGGGCTGGTGGCTCTCGACGATGTTTCGCTCAAAGTGCGACCCGGCGAGGCAGTCGGTGTTATCGGCATGAACGGGGCCGGGAAGACCACCCTGCTCGACTGCATCTCGGGCGCCGTGAAGCCGGACAAGGGAAAGGTGCTCGTCAAGGGCGTGGACGTGGTGCCCATGGCGCCCGCCTATCGGGCCTATCTCGGCATCGGTCGGACCTTCCAGGACGGTTCGGTGTTCCGGGGGCTGACGGTGCTGGAGTCCATGCTCGTGTCCCTGGAGGGCGGGGACTACTCCGGGACCCTAGGGGGCCTGACCCGCGCCCCCTGGGAACGCTGGAGCCAGCGTCGCAAGGAGGGCATGGCGCGCCGCGTGCTCTTGGATCTTGGTCTTTCCCATCGGGAGGAGGTTCTGGTGGGAGAGCTCTCCACGGGAGAGCGGAAGTTGTGCGACCTGGCCACGGCTCTGGTTAGACAGCCGGAGCTCATTGTCCTGGATGAACCGACGGCGGGACTGCCCCACGCTGAAGTGGAGGGGGTCATAGAGATGCTCAAGCGCCTGCGCCAGGAGTACGGATCGGCGCTGCTCTTGGTCGAGCATGACATGAACGTCGTCCGGGCGGTGACCGAGCGGGCGTATGTCATGTAGTTGGGCCGGGTTCTGGTGGCTGGCCCGATCGAGATGGTGCTGAATGACGAACGAGTTCGCTCCGCATACTTGGGCGAAGTGCTGCCGGTACCGCCTCGCACCAAGAGGGCGCGCGCGAATGGCTGAGTGCCCCCCGCCGTGGGCATCACGCTGGGGGCCCGTAACGACATGGAGCTGTGACGCTCCGCAGGGCTCAACCGGCTCACGCCGAGGCGGGGGCGCCTATGACGCCGGGGAGAGCGAGGTGGCGGCACCGCCCGATGCGATGTTGAGCTGCTTGAACTCGACGTAGGCATCGAGGCCCTCCGGTCCCATCTCGCGCCCAAGCCCGGAACACTTGTAGCCCCCGAAGGGCGCCCCGAACTCAAGGGAGAAGCCGTTGACGGTAATGCTGCCGGTGCGAATCTTCTTGGCCAGCTCGATGGCTCGACCCTCGTCGGTGCTCCAGATCGAGCCCGAGAGACCGTAGACAGAGTCGTTGGCGATGGTGACCGCGTGGTCGAGATCATCGTAAGGGATTACCGAGACGACCGGGCCGAAGATCTCCTCTTGGGCGATGCGCATGGAGTTGTCGACGTTCACGAACACGGTTGGTTCCACGAACCAGCCGCGATCCAAGCCTTCGGGGCGCCCACCCCCGAGTGCGACCTTGGCACCCTGCTCCTGACCTGAGGCGATGTACGCCTCGACGCGGTCACGCTGGCGCTGCGCCACGAGCGGACCCACAGCCGTCTCAGGGTCGATCGACGCGCCGACCTTGAGCGTCCTCATCGCCTCGACGAGCGCTTCGGCAACTTCCCCGTAGCGGTCTCGCGAGGCGAGGATGCGGGTCTGGGCGACGCAGGCCTGCCCGTTGTTCATAGTGGCGGCGGGCACGAGAGTAGGAATGACCTGGCTGAGGTCGGCATCGTCGAGGATGATCGCAGCTGACTTGCCGCCCAGCTCGAGTGTCACTCGCTTCAGCTGCTGGCCGCACAGGGACGCGATATGTTTGCCAGCGGCCGAACTGCCCGTGAAGGCGATCTTATCGACATCTGGGTGGGTAACGAGGTGTTGGCCGCTCTCACGCCCGGCCTGCACAACGTTGAATACGCCGTTCGGTAGGCCGGCATCCTGGCATATCTCGGCCAGGATGTAGGCGTCGAGGGGCGTCTCCGGAGCGGGCTTGAGCACCATTGTCGAGCCTGAGGCCAGCGCCGGCGCGAACTTGAGCATGGTGACAAAGAGCGGGACGTTCCACGGGACGATGGCGCCAACCACGCCCACAGGTTCGCGACGGACCAGCGTGGGGCCGATCATCCCCGGGCGCTCTTCTTCGAACGGATACTCGAGGGCGAGGCTGGCGTAGTAGTCAAGGGCGAAGATCGAGGAGAACACCTGACCCATCAGGCTCCAGCTGATCGGCGAGCCGTTCTGCTTGGTGATCGTCTCGGCTATCTCCTGGGAGCGGTCCTTCAGCCCCTGGGATACCTTCGTCATGATGTCAACCCGCTCTTGGGGAGTGGTCCGCGACCACGGACCTTCCAAGGCGCGCCGGGCTGCGCCGACGGCCCGGTCGATGTCGGCCGGGGAGGCGTGCGGCACCCGGGCGATCACTTCCTCAGTATCGGGCGAGATCACCTCGATCACGTCTTCGGTGGCTGGTGCCACCCATTCGCCTCCGATGAAAAGCCTGTCCTTCACGTCCATGACCAAGATCTCCTCCGCGAGTGCGAGTCGATACCCCTCCGAGCCAGCCCTCACAGTCTATATCTGCCGTCCTGGGAAAAGTAAAACGTGTTCTACAAGCGCGATGTCGAGGCCCACCTGAGCGGCCCGCGCTGGCGTTGACGGTGCCGAACGTGCTCTCCTCCCGCAGGGTCCACGGAGGAGCCGTGGGGCGCTCTTGGGAGCCGGCGGTGACCAAGAGCTCAGCCCGGATTGCCATCGAAGGCTGAACAGGCGACCTGAGGCATGGCACCGACCGCGCCGAGGATGGCCTGTCGATGATCTCGATGTCGGATCGGCATGGCCACGGCGCCACCCTCCTTATGAGAGAATTCCCCCCTAGTGCGACAACTTCTACCGAGCGACTCACGGGACCATGTCGTCAGATCGGAGCCGAGGTGGGCTCGCACCAGGGTGGGACCATGACTGAAGCCCCTATGCCGGCGGCCGAGTTGACGCCCCGCCAGGCCGAGCGGTACGACCGCATGCTGGACATGGCCATCCAGCTGGCGTCCGAAGGTGGTTACGAGGCGGTGCAGATGCGGGACGTGGCGGTCAACGCCGACGTCGCCCTCGGTACCCTCTACCGGTACTTCGTCTCCAAGGATCAGCTTTTAGCGGCGGCGTGGACTCACTGGGCCGCTCGTATCGAGCCCGGTCTCACCCGTCGTCCGCTCCAAGGCGCCACCATGGCCGAGAGGGCGACGGACTTTCTCCACCGGGCCACGCGGGCCTTCGAGCGGGAGCCCAGACTGGCGGCTGCCCTGCTGACGGCGGCCGCCTCCACCGACTATGACGCCATGGCTCCCCAGCACGAGACCGCGGATCTCGTTAACCGCATCCTGCTGTCCGTCTTAACGCCTCTTGAGTCCCAGGTGGCCGATGGGGTCCGTCAGATCCTGAACCACGTATGGAACTCGGCCCTACGCGAGTGGATCAACGGGCGCAGCTCGATTGCCGACGTCTACGCCATTCTGGAGGGGGCCTGCCACCTACTCCTTGACCCACGCGAGCCCTGAAGACGGCCTTAGGTGGGCGCAATGCCCAAACACCCTGGTCGGCGTGCGCCATCCCAAGGTCCAGGAGGTAACGCCGGAAGGGGCCGTGCGCTGGTGTCCGAGGGCGGCCACCTGGCTGTGGATCGGCTGTGGACGAGTTGGAGGGTAGTGGACTAGCTGGAGGGTAAGGGGCCTCACGGTTCACAGGCAGCCTGGGCGGGGGCGACCCGTTGGACTCGACAGCTCTGGTCTGTGGGAGCTAAAAAGAAGAACGCGTTTCAAACCCGAGTCGGGTGGGCGGGGAATCGGAGGGGCCGTGCACATCGCGTACAACGAGGACCAAGAAGATCTGCGCCGGGA
>Ga0307372_10001156_pt1 | contig 46217 bp, 35 predicted proteins | sample OX1MG_FD_202533 | JGI IMG/M metagenome (GOLD analysis project Ga0307372, IMG submission 202533) | Soil microbial communities from Risofladan, Vaasa, Finland - OX-1 | ecosystem: Environmental > Terrestrial > Soil > Coastal area > Acid sulfate soil | place: Finland: Risofladan, Vaasa | collected...
AGAGCGTGCGGATCAAGTCGACCTTGAAACAAAGCACGCTGTTGGAAATCGTGCTGGCCGAAGGCCGCAATCGCGAAATTCGGCGTCTGTTGGCGAAAGTCGGGCATAAAGTGCTGCGTCTCAAGCGAGTCGCCTTGGGCGGCGTGCGTTTGAAAGATCTGGCGCCCGGCGAATTTCGCCGCTTGCGCAGCGACGAATTGCGGCTGCTCCGCCAACGCGCCAAGCCGGACGCCCAACGCCCGGCGACAAGTCGAGCGACCGAAATGCCTGATCGGCAAACCTACCGCAAGCCCAAAGAGCCTCGCCCCTCTCGCCCCGATCAAGCGGCTTCGCGTCCGGGCGGCGCTTCTGCCGGTTCGCGTAAACCGCACTCGCGCCCCACCAAAAAGGGCGGCTCGAAAGCGACGTCGAACCGGCCGGCCGATCGCCGCGGCCGCCCCAAAGGGCGCCGTTCCGAAGGGGGCAGTTCCCAAGGAGGCCGGCCATGACGGCGCCGGCCGACGCAGCGCACGTCGCTCACTTTGCCGACTGCGCTCGTTTCGTCACGGTCGAGGCGGCCGAAAACCGGCGTCTCGCTCGCGACACGTATCGTCTGCGGTTCTTTTGCCCCTCGATCGCCGAACGCATCGTTCCCGGCCAGTTCGTCATGCTGCGTCTGGCGGGCTCGAACGATCCGCTGCTGGGCCGGCCGTTGGCGCTTTACGACACGGTGCTCGACGAGGGCGGCCGCCCGGTCGGCGTCGACGTGGTCTACCTGGTCGTCGGCAAGCTGACCCGCAAGCTCGCCGCTCTCGCGCCGGGCCAGCCGCTGGAGGTTTGGGGACCGCTGGGCAATGGATTTGGGCCGCAGACGGCCGGTGGATTTGGGCCGCAAGCGGCCGGTGGTATTCCGCCGCAGCCGTCCGAACATTTAGTGATGGTCGCTGGCGGCATCGGACAGACGCCGTTTCCGGCGTTGGCCCAAGAAACGCTCGGGCGGCGCCAATATGGCTCGCCGCCGCGGAGCGCGGCGCGGGCCGGCCGCGTCACGCTGTGCTATGGCGCGCGAAGCCGCGAGTATCTGGCCGGCGTCGAAGAATTCGAGCGACTGGGCGTGTCGGTGCAAATCAGCACCGATGACGGCTCGGCAGGGCGCCACGGCTTGGTCACCGAGCTGCTGAGCAAAATCCTCAACGAAGCCAAGACCTCGTGCCGCGTCGTGTGTTGCGGGCCCGAACGCATGCTGGAAGCCGTCGCCGAGTTGACGTGCCGGGCGGGCGTGCCGTGCCAGATCTCGCTGGAAACGCCGATGGCCTGCGGCATTGGCATTTGCTTCAGTTGCGTCGCCAAAGTCCGCGAGCCATCGGGCGGCTGGGATTACCGCCGCACCTGCGTCGAAGGCCCGGTGTTCGACGCGGCCGCGATTGAGTTCTAATTCGTCTGAAGCGCCGCGTTTTTCTTGATTTCCGGCGCCATGCTCAGCATACTTAGGGCCTCCCTTAGCCCGGATTATTCATCAGCCCACACCAACCCGAAGCGCAAGCGAGGCGGAGCAACGCACTTACCTCGCTGGCGCTTCGGGTTTGTATGGAGCGATTTGTCAAGTAATAGCTGGGCTGATGAATAATCCGGGTTAGCTTAGTGCATCAAGCGGCGCAAATTAGCGCCTCCGGCTCGTCTCCGACGGCGTGCTTACGATTGCCCCAGGCTCGCGGCTCCTCAAGCCCTAGGAAACTATCATGAAACTGGCTGGTCTTCTGCTTCCCTTCGTCTGTGGCTTACTGGCCGCTGCCTCCCGCGGCGAGGATTGGATCGCTTACCAAGGCGGCGAGGGGCCAGGCCGGGGCAAGCACGTGGTGTTTCTTTCCGGCGATGAAGAATATCGCTCGGAGGAAGGCCTGCCGATGCTGGCCAAGATTCTCAGCCAGCGGCACGGCTTCGATTGCACCGTGCTGTTCTCGGTCGACGCCGACGGCACGATCGATCCCGACAATGGCTCGAGCCTGTCGGGCGCCGAGGCGCTCGATTCGGCCGACGCGATCGTGATGCTGTTGCGGTTCCGGCATTGGCCCGACGACGTGAACGAGCGATTCCTGAAGGCCGTCGAGCGCGGCGTGCCGATCATCGCGCTGCGCACCAGCACGCACGCCTTCAACATGCCGGGCGACAGCAAGTTCAAGAACCTCACGGCGTTTGGCAAGCAGGTGCTCGGCGAGCAGTGGGTCAGCCATTGGGGCAGCCACAAGCACGAAGCGACGCGCGGCGTGATCGAACCGTCGGCGGCGGGCGATCCGATCTTTCGCGGCGTGACCGACATCTTCGCCGACACCGACGTCTACGAAGCGCATCCGCCGGCCGACGCCAAGATTCTCGTCCGCGGCCAGGTGCTCAAGGGCATGCACCACGACGATCCGCCGGCCGATTACAAGAAGCGCACGGCCCAGGGTCAGGAACAAGGCGTCAACGATCCGATGATGCCGGTCGCCTGGACGCGAATCAACAAGGCCCCTTCAGGCCAGCAAAACAAGGTGTTTTGCACCACCATGGGCGCCGCCACCGACTTGCAAAGCGAAGGGCTGCGACGATTGGTCGTCAACGCCGTTTATTGGGGCTTGGGGCTCGACGTGCCGGCCAAGGCCGACGTGGCCTTCGTCGACGACTACCGGCCGACGATGTACGGCTTCAAAGGCTATCGCCGCGGCATCAAGCCGGCCGACCACGCCTTGGGCAAGGTGCTGCCGGCCGGAACGGCGGAAAAGCCGTAGGCTTTTAGCGGGCGAGGAAATCGGAGAGAGGCGTCGTGCGGTTCGGCAGCGGCCGAGCTTGTGCGGCATAGGGGCGACGGACATGCAGAGGCGCCAGGGGCGGTTTGCGGTTCGATCCTATCCTCTCCGATTTCTTTCAATCGCCAGCCATGAGCATCGACATCAAGTGCAATTCGTGCAGCTCGAAGTACAGCGTTCCGGATCGTTTAGCGGGCGGATCGGTGAAGTGCAGCAAGTGCCACGCGCCGATTCACGTGCCGATCGTTCCCCGTCAACCGGAACCGGCGCCCGCGGCCACGGCGTCGGACGCAGCCGACTTGGCGTTTGAGTACACGCCGAATCTCGGGCCGCGAGGCGCCGCCCAGACTGCCGCGCTAGCGGCCGCGCCCCCGGCGCGCGAGCCGGAGCCTGCGGAAAGCAGCGTCGCCGAAGCGCCGCTCGACGAGTCTCCGAGTCCCGAAGCGGCGCCCGTCGCGCGCCGCGCGAGACTGCGACTCAACTTCTCCTGGCTCAAGTTCCCCGTTCGGCGGCCGGCGCTGCCAGCGGCCGACGCGGCGCCGGCCAGCGGCTTTCGCGTACGCCGTTATTGGACCGGCGCGCTGGCGCCGTCGCTGTGGATCCTATCGCTGGTCGGCGCCGCTTACCTGATATTTGCCTGCCTGCGGCAACTGCTGTCGCTGGGCAGCCTGCCCGCGGAGTTGCAGCAATGGGCCCTGTGGAGCGGCATCGTGCAGATCGTCGGCGTCGCCGCGCTGTTGATCGTCATCCGCATCGCGATTGAGACCGTCAGCGTGTTGTTCGAGATCGCCGGGACGCTGCGCGAAGTGCGCGACGAATTGCGCAGCCGAAGCTGACGCGGGCGATTCTCTCAGCAGGCATCTCAAGCTGCGCCGTTGGCCGCTTGCCGGGCTCGTGGAAAAATCGGGCGTAAGTAGGGGTCCGTGCGGTTGATTCTGTAGGGCACGCCCTCCGCGGCGCTCCGCGATAGCGCGAATCGGCGCGATTCCCTCGCTTCACGGCACGCCGCGGAGGGCGTGCCCTACAGGCTTTGGCGCGAACGTCTACTTGCGCCCAAAAAAATCGCACTCCCAGCCGGCTCAAGGTTTTCGGATGTCGCCTCGGCGCCATAGAATTCGGCATAGAGCATGCTGCCGAGTGAGGCGTTCGTTTGCCTGCACGACGACGAATGGGCTGCCAGGAAGGAAACGGTGCAATGGACGCCGAAACAGTGGAGCGGCTGATCGGGCAACTCAGAGACATCGAAGCGGCCGTTCGCCAGCGCGCCGCGTCGGCACTGGCGGAACTTGGCCCGCTGGGCGCCGCGGCCCTGCCCGCGTTGATCAAGGCGCTCGACGATCGGTCTTGCGGCGTGCGGCGCAGGGCCGCCGAAGCCCTGGGCCAGATAGGAGCTGCGGCCGGGCAGGCTCTGCCGGCATTGACCAGGGCGACCCGCGATCCGATCCACACGGTTCGGAATGCCGCCTGGGCCGCCATCGAACGGATCCGACCGCGGCGATAGTGCGTTATCACGACTTGAGTTTAGGGTAGAGGCGAGCCACGGATGAAACACGGATCGGAGATGGTGTTTTCCAATTTGGCTCCTCACCGGCGTCTCACTTACCAACGCCACGTTTATTTGCCCGGCAATGCCTTGGAAAACGCAACCCCAACCCTGCTAAGGAGCGATAAAGCCACCCATCGATCCTGCGGAAGAGCCTCGTTCTGCATTTCATCCGTGTTTTATCCGTGTTTCATCCGTGGCTAAATACCGGTCGCTCGCGGCGAACCCGGCGCCTCGATCTCATCCCGGTCGCTCGCCCTGCGCTCGGCATGCCCCTATAATCTTCACCGTTTCCAGGCCAAGTTTCCCAGAATTCAGCGAGCAATCTCAATGACTCGAAACCACTTGAAACCCTGCCGCATTGCAATCAAATCGCTGCTGGCAATGGTCGCCGGCTGCTGCTTGCCGCTCGTTTCATCGCACGTCGCCGCCGCGGAGGAAAACGGCTGGCAAGAATTGTTCAACGGCAAGAATCTGGCCGGTTGGCGCGAGGGCGCCGGAAACTGGCTCGTCGCCAAGGGCGTGTCGCTCGCCCCTGATAACGACCGCCTGTTCAAGATCGAGCCCGGCGCCGGCGTCTTGGTGAACGGCAGCGAAGGCAAAGTGCGCAACCTGCTCAGCCAGGAAGAATTCGGCGACGTCGAGGCCCGCATCGAGTTCACGCTGCCCAAGGGTTCGAACTCGGGCATCTATTTCCAGGGACGCTACGAGATCCAGATTCTCGACAGTTTCGGCGTCGAACATCCCAAGTACGGCGACTGCGGCGGCGTCTATCAGCGTTGGAAAGACGACCTGGGCTACGAAGGGCACGCGCCCAAGCTCAACGCCAGCTTGCCGCCGGGCGAGTGGCAGACGTTCGACATCGTGTTCACGGCGCCGCGGTTCGACGCCGACGGCAAGAAGGTCGCCAACGCCCGGTTCGTGAAAGTCGTTCACAACGGCAAGCTGATCCACGAGAACGTCGAATTGACCGGCCCCACGCGGGCCGGCATTTCGGAAGACGAGGCGCCCCTTGGGCCGCTCTTGATTCAAGGCGACCACGGCCCGGTGGCGTTTCGCCAGGTGCGCGTCAGGCCGCTCGCCGGCGCCGACGGGGGCGCGGCACGGCTGCAACGGCCGCGGCAACTGCCGGGGCTGCAACAGTCGGGCAGCATCTTGCTGCCTAACCAATGGTCGCTCAACCCGGTCGGCAAGCAAATCAAGCTGGGCGATTTTCCGGTGCAGATCGTTTTGCACCCCAGCCAACCCTTCGCGGCGGTGCTGCACGCCGGCTATGGAGAGCATGAAATCGTCGTCGTCGATCTCAAGCGGCAACGGATCGTTTCGCGAGTCAGCCTGGACCAGGCGTTCTACGGCCTCTGCTTCGATCCGCAGGGCAAACGCTTGTTCGCCAGCGGCGGCGAATTCGAAGTCGTTCACCAGTTCGCCTTCGACGACGGCTATTTGAGCGACCATCGCGAACTGTCCGTCGCCAAGACGAGCGAGACCTTCGTGCCCGCCGGCCTGGCCTGCGACGCGAAGGGCGAAACGCTGTACTCGGCCGGCGGCTGGGGCCACGCCGTGTGCGTGTTGCCGCTGGACGCGCCTGAACAAGCCAAACGGGCGGCGCTGGAAAAAGACAGCTATCCTTACGCCGTGTTGCCGACCTCCGACGGCAAGCGGCTGTTCGTCAGCCTGTGGGGCCGCTCGGCCGTGGCGGTGTTGAACCTCAAGACGCTCAAGGTCGACGCCGAGTGGACCACCGCGGCGCATCCGACCGAGATGGCTCTTTCGCCCGACGGCCAGCGGCTATTCGTGGCCTGCGCGAATTCGAATACTGTTTCGGTGCTCGATGCCGGCTCAGGGAAGGCGCTCGAAACCATTTCCAGCGCCCTGCACGCGAAAGCCGCCAACGGCAGCACGCCGAATAGCCTCTCGCTGACGCCCGACGGCAAGGTGCTGTTCATCGCCAACGCCGACAACAACAACGTGGCGATGTTCAACGTCAGCGAGCCGGGCCAGAGCCGCTCGCTGGGCTTTCTGCCGGCCGGCTGGTATCCGACGTCAGTTCGCTATTCGCCGCTCGACGAGCGAATTTATATCGCCAACGGCAAAGGGCTGATTTCGAAGGCCAACGCCCAAGGGCCCGATCCGCTCAAACGCGCCCCGGCCGAGGGGGCGTCGGATGCCTGGCGGCAATATATCGGCGGGCTATTGCAGGGCACGTTGAGCGTCATCGACAGCCCTTCGCCCAAGGAAATGGCCGAGTTTACCGCGGCGGCCTATCGCTCCAGCCCGCTGAAGGCCGATCAATCGCCCGTGGCCGAACCAGCCGAAGCGAATCATCCGATTCCAGCCAAGCTGGGCGAGCCGAGCCCGATCAAGCACTGCATTTACATCATCAAAGAGAACCGCACCTACGACCAGGTCTTCGGCGACCTGCCCGAGGGCAACGGCGCCCCGCAGTTGTGCCTGTTCGATGAGAAGGTGACGCCCAACCATCACGCTCTGGCGCGGCAGTTCGTGCTGCTGGACAATTTTTACGTCGAGAGCGAAGTCAGCGCCGACGGGCACGAATGGACGATGGCGGCCTACGCCACCGATTTCGTCGAGAAGACCTGGCCCTTGGTCTACCGCGGCGGCAAGAAGAAGCTGAGCTATCCGAGTGAAGGCAATTTCGAGATCGCCGTGCCGGCGGGCGGCTACATTTTCGACCGCTGCCGCGAGGCGGGCGTCAGCTATCGCAGCTACGGCGAGTTCATCAAGGCAGGCAAGGTTCCCGAACCCGCGCCGGCCGTGGCCCAGTCGCTGGCCGGACATTTCGATCCGGAGTTTCACGGCTGGGATCTCGACTATCCCGACGTGAAGCGGGCCGAACGCTTCATCGAGGAACTAAAACGCTTCGAGCAGGCCGGCGAGATGCCGCGGTTTTCCGTCGTCCGCCTGCCGAACGATCACACGGCCGGCATGGCCAAGGGCAAGCCGACGCCCACGGCGATGGTGGCCGACAACGACCTGGCGCTGGGCCTGTTGGTCGAAGCCGTCTCGAAGAGCAAGTTCTGGAAAGACACGGCGATCTTCGTCGTCGAGGACGACGCCCAGAACGGTTCCGACCACGTCGACGCCCACCGCACGGTAGCGCTCGCGATCAGCCCCTATTGCAAGCGGCACGCGGTCGATTCCAGCATGTATTCCACCAGCAGCATGCTGCGGACGATGGAGTTGATCTTGGGCCTGGAGCCGATGAGCCAGTTCGACGCCGCCGCGCGGCCGATGTACGACTCGTTCCAGGCCGAGGCCGATCCGAGCGGCTATGAACACCGCCCGGCGCAAGTCGACATGACCGCCATGAACCCTCGTTCCGGCTGGGGCGCCGAGCAGACCGCGCAGCTCGATCTCAGCCGCGAGGACGCCGCCGACGACATCCTCTTGAACCAGATCGTCTGGAAAAGCGTCCGCGGGCTCGACGCCCAGATGCCCCCGCCCGTGCGAGCCTCGTTCGTGTTCGCCCTGGCGGATGAGGACGACGAGGAAGAGGACGAAGACGCCGATTGAGCGCGTCCGAGTTCCCTCTCCCTTTGGGAGAGGGTTAGGGTGAGGGCAAAGCCATCGTTTCAATGGTTATTCAGTCTCCAACGATCGGCACGGCGGGTTTCGTGTTCTTTGCGCGAGTTGGCGCGGCGGGCACGTCCTTCCCGGCAAGATTCCAGAGCTTGATCGACAAGTCTTCCGAAGCGGTGGCGACGTGACGGCCGTCGGGGCTGAACTCGGCGCACATCACGCCGCCCGCGTGGCCTTTCAGTTCGCACAGCAACTCCGCCGTATCCGTGTTCCAAATGCGGGCGACTTGCTCGTTTTTGTGCGCGGTGACGCACCAGGGACGTTGCGGATGAAACGCGATCCATTCCGCTGGGTTGTTTCGCACGCCGGCCGCGAGTTCGCGAACGCTTTCACCGGTGTTTGGATTGTAAAGGCTAACGCGGCCGCCCAGCCGCGTAGTTCCCAAAAGAGTGCCGTTTGGGCTGAAGCGCACGCCGATGACTGGGCCTGGCGTCGGGAATTGCACCTTGGTCTGCCAGAAGGTCCATTGGCCTCCGTTCTTGTTGTCAAGGGTCGCCTTCAGTGTTCTGACCATTCGATCTGGGCCGCCAGCGGCCAGCAGGTATTCAGCCCGCTTGCTTTTTCGATCGACCGTATACGTCCCGAAAGCCAGACCATAGATATTGTGCCCCTCGCCGAGAGCGACGGGAGGGATTTCCCTGAACTGGATAACGTCCCACAGGCGGATCGTGCCGTCGTCTTGGCCGGCGGCGAACAAGCGGCCATCCGGACTATAGGCGATCGATGCGACCGCGCCACCGCCGTTTTTGAAGTCCTTGATCTCATTCAACTGCTGACCTGCAAGCGTTTTGAACAAGAGCCTACTGCCCCACCAATTGCGGTTGGCGAAAGCGAGCATTGCGCCGTCAGGGCTGAACTTGATGGCCCAGGCTTCTTCGCGGAACTTATGGAGTTCGAGCGGCGCGCGCGTTTGCAGGCTCCAGAGCAGCACGCAGCCGTCTTTGCCGGCCGAGGCTAGCAGGGGCTGAGTCCGATGAAAAGCGAGGCGAGTGACCGCCGCTTCGTGGCGTTTGAGCGAGAACGCTTCCGTGGTCGTGAGCTGCTGACTATTCGCTTTTGCGTCCGTGACAAGATCGCCCAGCGAACGCGGCTTGTCTGTACCGGCCTCCCTGTCATCCGGTGCGCTTGCTTCGCCGACATCCGGCAATCCTTTGAGCAAGACCTTGCCGCTCGGCGATTTCACCATGATATTGCGGAAGCGATACGACGCCTTCTTCTCGACAACAAAGCCAAGGCGCCCTTTCAAGAGATGCGGCATCGAGAATTCGCCCACGCTTTCGCCGTTGCGAAAACACCGCCCTTTTTTCCCGCGCACGCTGATGCGGATCTGCTGCCAGATGTCGCCAGGGATCGCCACGCGACGCTCGCACTGGCGTTTCCCCCACTTGCCGCCTTCCACCGTTACGACGAGTTCCCAGGTATTGTCCCAGGCGCCGATTCCGTACCAGTGAAAGTTCTTTTCGTCCTGGTATCCGAAAAAAAACCAGGCGGACCACCCCTTCCGCACCTTGGCATCGAAGGAGAAGTCATATTCGGTCCAGGCCGGATCGCCGAACAGGATCGTGCTCTCAGGGAGGTCCGGGCGGCGAACAAGTTCGTCGCCCTCGATCGCCCAGTCGCCGCCCGTCCCGCCACGCATCTCGCTTGGGAAGCGCGGTTTATTACCGGACTTGGCCGGCGGCGGCGGATCATTTTGGTTCGTCAAACCGGCCAGCGACCGCGGTTTCGGAGTACTCGGATCAGCGCGTCTCGGCGGGCCGGTTGGCGGCGCGTCGGTAGCTAATACCGCGATTTGCTCCGATGAGAGCGCGACGTCGTACAATTGCGCCCTGGCAATTGAACCGGCCAAGCAAGTCGTGCCGGGATGGCAGCGTGGCCCAAAGAGAATCTCTGCCTTTCCACCCTCAAACGGCTGAAGCGCCTTTGTACGATACGGCTCTCCATACCGTTGGCCGTTGCGGTAGACGGAAATCTCTCCATCACCGCGATAAACCACCGCGACATGAATCAACTTACCATCGGCGGTTTCTTCAAGTGGACCGGCCACGTCCACTGTTCGCCGCCCCCAGTCGCTGCCGGCCATCCAACGCCTTGGTTGGTGCTCGGCATAGACGATCGCGTCAAATTGCTGACCGTCCAGCGTTTGCACGCACATGGCGCTGCCAGAGCGTTGATCGAGATTGGCCAAGGCAACCCAGGCTTCGAGCGTCTTGGTGGTCAAAGTTCGCTTGAGCGGCGTGCTGGCGAATGCGTCGCCACCCGGAAGCTGCAATCGCCCCTCGGCGAGTTTCGCGCCGCCGTGCAAGTTGCAGGCAAGTCCGCCGATTTCGTCGCCGAGGCCTCGGCTGAAGTCCCAGCGCGCGATCGGCTCGGGAAGCTCGGACGGCCTGCGTTTGAGAGAAATTGGTTCTTCGGGCGTCGGCTCATTGAGTGGCGGAGGCGCGGGCTGCTCCGGCTCCGGCTTCGTTGTTTTCACCGACTCCATTTCGCCAGGTCGTGGCGCCGCGGGCTCTGGTTTGGGCTTGGTCCAGATCAGGTAGCCGACGAAGATAGCCGCGGGGATCGCCACCGCGGCAAGGGCCAGCCACGCGAATGCGGCCGAGCTAAGACCTCGTCGGTCAACGTCCGCCATCTGAGCTTTGCGGTCGGCCGCGGTCACGATGAGCGGCGGAGGCTCGAATCTTGGGCCGGGGGCCATCACCGGGCGAACGACAACAGGCACAAGCGGTTGCGTTGCGGGCGGCGTTGGCTGCGGAAGCGTCATCGCAGGCGGGGCCACGGCAACCACTGACGCTGGCTGGACTGGATTTGAAGCCGTGAACTGGCGACGCAAATCTACGTCGTACGCGAGCTTCCATTGCTTATCCAGCAAGCACAACTTGGCCCTGGCAAGTTCGTTCAGCAACTCTTGCGACCGCGCCGAGTGAGGCCCCGTTTGAAATGTACGCAAGAGGCTCATCCGCTGATCGGCTGCCGTCTCGATGACGTCCGGATCATCCTCGAACAGGCTGATTGCCAATAGCCGGTAGTGATTCGGAGGCTGCTCCGCAGGCTGGATTCCGAGCCACTTGTGGTAAGCGTCGAAACGCATCGCATCTCTCCAAATCTCTTTTGGCTACGCTTCAGCGAGACTTACCGCTGCAGAAGAGGTCCTCGTTCACGTGGAGTCGGGGATGACTTTCACGCGCCAGATCGCCCAAAACCAAACTCCAGCCGTTGGCCTGATTCTTCGCGGTGTAACTTCCCGGTGGTTGGGATGGGTCACCGTTCGCACCGCGGCTCGATCCAGACGCCGTGTGCGGTTTGGCTCGGTCCCGGACAGTCGACGAACAACTCGAGCTTGTCGACATCTGCGACGTCCACGTCAAACGGTTGCGACGAGCCGGGGGCTTTCAGGGGGGGCGATTTCCATAGTTGGCGCCCATCGGCCACGATTCGAAACGTCAGAGCGGTCGCCGCGCCGTACCAAGCCGAGTCGTTTATGGCTGCTGCGCCGCGGAAGCGGCGATAATGTTTAGCGAGGGGAAACGCCGCGTGCGACGACGTGTCGTTCGGACCGGGATGCATGAACAGGCCGTAAGGCGACCGCACCCCTAGAACTGAAATCGGCATGACCTCCCTGAACTGCCCCCAGCCCAGCTTTAGCTCCGCCTCCGAAATGAAGTACAGGTAATCGCGCTCGGGCAGGCTGGGTAAAGCTTCGTTAATGCGGGATTGGACCTGCGTCTTGCGAAACTCGCGCAGCTTGGGCAGTGCTTGCCGATATCGCCACAGCGAGCGAGCCAGTAACCGCTTTTTCGTCTCGCCCTCGGCCTGCTGCGCCAAATCCCACCAGGCGTCGGCAAGGGCGAGTTGCTCCGGCGTATCCCAAACATCCTGCAAATCAGCGACGGCCAGCCGGCGCAACATTCGATTATCTCCGCGCGCCAGCCAGCGCAAGCCCCGCTGCCAATCGCCGTCGACGAGTGCCAGCGCCAGCCCCAGTTGGCGGCAGGCGGCGCCGTACTTGGCGTCGAGGCACGCCAGATCGATTTCGACCCAGCCGGGCGTCTTTTGCCATAGCAGCCAATAGCCGACGCTTTCCACCTGGGAACTGACGATGCCATCGGTCACCCGGCTTCCGTTCCGCCATTCATCGAAGACGCCGGCAGCTATGGCTGGACAATGCAAGGCCAGATCCCTGCCCTCACGCATAACTTGCACCTCGGCCAGTCCGGCCCACTGGTCCGGGCGCGGCATCGCTTCGATCCGCACTCGGTCGAACCGCAGGCGAGGCAGTTTCAACGCGAGCGAAAGATCCTGCCCGGCGGCCCACGGCAACTCAACCAGATTTTGCCTCCACACGGTCCGATCTCCCACGAGCAACGTCACGTCGCAATATTGCGTCCCGGAGTTGTTAGGCGGGCCGTTGTGTTGGTTCCAGATCACCAGTTCTTCGGCCGTCACGCCAGCGAGATCGGCCGGACGCGGCAACGACAGATCGACCTCGACCCAACCCTTGTTCCAGGCGGGCAGCAGCCAGGCGCCGACATCGATCTCGGCGCTGGTTGTCACGCCGTCGGTAATATGTTCGGGACCGACCCTGCCGTGTAACGCGCCGCTGGCCGTTGCCGGGCAACCAAGCGCGAGATTACGGCCGTCGGCCGACAATACCTGAATCTCGGCCAGCCCGCCTACTCCCTTCTCCCACTTTGTGATCTCGACGCGCACCCGATCGAACCGTTCGGGCGGCAGCGCGAGAGTGAGGCTGCGATCCTCGTTCGGCGCCCAGGGCACCGCTACGGCCTGTTTGCTCCAGATTTCGCGGTCGCCGGCGAGCAAACGCACGTTGCACTCCAAAGCTCCCACGTCGTTGTTCGGGCCGCTGTGCGCGTTCCAGAGCACTAGCTTTTTGGCCTTCACGCCCAACGAACCGGGCCGCTCGATCGACCTGAGCATCTGGGCGAATTCATTTTGCAGCGAGGCGCCTGCCCCGCTCTTGCCCGAGGGCTTCTCCGCGCTTTGTTCGCCTTCGCTCCTACCGCTACCGGACATGAAGAGCCAACCCAGCCACAATCCGACTGCGATTCCCCACAACCCGGCCACCGCGAGCCAGCGGCGATCGAGTTTTACGCGACCCTCCGAGCGCGCGGGCTCAATTCTAGTGTCGACCGCCAGTTGTTTCAATTGACTGTCTTCCTCGGGTATTGCCGCGCGGCCCGGTGAAGAGGTGTAGGCAACCATCGGCATCGCACCTGCCAAAGGCATGGGCGCCACGGCCCGGACAGGCATCGGCGCCATTGGTGCAGCAATCGGCGCCGCTGGCACAGGCGGTCGCGCCACGTCGACTCGGCGTCGCAGCTCCGCGTCGTAGACGGCCTTTCGCGATGGGTCGAGCAAGCAGAGTTTGGCCGCGGCCACCTCGTTGAGCAGTTTTTGCGAAAGCGCCGAGTTCGGGCCGGTCTGGTAGGTGCGCAAGTGCGACATGCGCAAGTCTGCGGCGGTATCGATCACGTCCGGGTCGGACTCGAACAGCGCGATGCCAAGCAAGCGGTAGTGATTCGGCGGCTGCTCGGCGGCGGGGATGCCGAGCCACTTACGATAGGGATCGAACGCCATGCCTTAACTCCAGCTTCCTCCACGCGGCTAGTGCATTCCATCGGTCGCGCGATCAAGCGCCCGCCAAGCCGGTGCTAGCGCATTCCTTGACTCCACACGTTCGAATCCCCACCTATAGTAGGGCAGGCGGCGAGCATGGTCAATCAGCTCTCTTGATGCTGCTCCAATAGATCAACGCCGGCGCCACTTCAGCCGTCGTCGGCGTGAAGATCCGCTGGGCGGAGGGCACGCTTGCACCTGGCGATCGATGCTCATCAGAGCGGGCGGCGCGGCTCGTGGTTCGCGCGCGGCAGGTGCGAGTGTTGTTGTGCGGCTCGTGGCCCTTTTTGGACTTCTACCGGCCACCCGGTGTCTTGGGGGAAAGGGGGGCTGATCGCTTCATTCGCTGACGGAACCGCCTTCCGCCCGAAAAACACTTCGCATCAAGCATCGTGCCCCACTCAGTTCTATGGCCGTGAATAATCCGAGCTACGCCGATCGCGTCACGCTGCGCAGCACGCGGCAGGTGGCGGGCGACTTGTTGAGCACGTAGAAGTGGATGCCCGGCACGTCGTCGTCGATCAGTTCTTGCGTCTGCCGGGTGGCGAACTCGACGCCCAGTTCGAATTGGGCCTCGGCGTCGTCGCTACGGACTTCGAGATCGGCGACGAACGCCGAGGGCAGCTTGGCGCCGCAGAGCGAAGTGATGCGGCGAATCTGGGCCAGGTTCGTCACGGGCAAAATGCCCGGCACGATCGGCGCCTGGATGCCGAGCCGCTGGCAACGCTCGCGAAAGCGGAAAAAGTCTTCGTTGAAGTAAAATAGCTGCGTGATCACGACGTCGCCGCCGGCATCGACCTTGCGCTTCAGGTTTTCGAGATCGGCCTCGGGGCTGAGGGCCTCGACGTGCGTCTCGGGATAGCCGGCCACGGCGATGCCGAACTCGGGAAACTCGCCGCGGATGAGCGCCACCAATTCGCTGGCGTATCGCAAGCCGCCGGCAACCGCTTGAAACGAAGTTTCGCCCTTGGGCGGATCGCCGCGCAAGGCCACGATGTGTCCGACTCCGCGGCTGCGCGCCTCGCGCAGATAGCTGCGCAATTCGTCGGCCGTCGAGCCGACACACGTGAGATGCGAGGCCACCGGGCAGCCGAATCGCTGATGTACGCGTTCGACGATTTCCAGCGTCTTTTGCCGCGTCGAACCGCCCGCCCCGTAAGTGCAAGTAATATAGCTCGGCTCGAACGCCACGAGCTCTTCCAGATGGCGAAACAGTTCCTCCTCGCCCGCGTCCGTTTTGGGCGGAAACAATTCGAACGACAGGCCGAATTTGCCGGGACCGTAATAGGAAGAAAGTTTCATCGGTATTCCGAATTACAAAGACAGCGGCTCTCCGGCGAGCTGCCGTTCGTGCCGCGTCAGTTCGTACATGTCGTGCAAAAGCTGGACGTCGCAAGGCCGTTGCTCGACGTTGCGGCGGGCGAACATCCGGGCTTGCGTGGCGACCATGATTTCGACCGGGGCTTCGGTCACTTGGCCGAACAGCCGCGCATAGTTGGTGAAGCTCGGCACGTTCGTGGTCACGAAGCCGTAGACCATGCTGCAGGCGCCGATCGTCTTGCCGGTGAAAATGCCCGTGTTGATCGCGCTTTTGGCGTAGTCGCCGGCGATGCAGCCGACGAACTGCATGCCGGTCGGCGTTTTGCGGCCATGGTACTCCATGTTGACCTGCCCGTAGGTGTTCTTCAAGTCGCTATTGCAAGTGCCGGCCCCCAGGTTGATCCAACTGCCCAGGTAACTGTGGCCCAAAAACCCGTGGTGCTGTTTGTTGGTGTACGGTTCGATGATCGAGCCTTCGACCTCGCCGCCGACCTTGGTCGTGTGGCCCAGCGCCACGCCGTCTTTGATGGCCGCCTGCTCGATCACTCGGGCCCCCGCGCCGATATGGATCGGCCCGCTCAAGAAACCGTGCGGGCCGATCGAAGCCCGCTCGTCGATCACGATCGGCCCTTTGCGCGTATCGGCCACGACGTACTCGCCGAGCCGGGCCCCCTCGGCCAGGAAGACCCCGTCGGCGACTTCGCGATGGCCGTCCGCCGTCAGCCGGTGTTCCAGGTTCTGCACCAGGATCCGCAGGTGATGGCGGATAATATCGTGAGGATAGTCGAACAGCGGCAGTTTCGGCTCGCGCAGTTCCGGCAATTGCAGGGCCTGCCACCAGGCGTCGAGCATCGCGGCGTCGGCGTTGGGCGGCGGCGCCGGCGAACCGGCGGGCACGATGGCCAGCGCCGCATCGGCCATCGTCGGCGGCTGCCCGTGAATCGCATCCGGGCGGAATTCTTCGCTGGCGGCGACAAAACCGGGCCGGCCGGCCTCGATCGATCGCCGCAACGTTTTAGCGATCTCCGCCGACGGCACGAGCCGTGCATTCACGTAGGCCATCGCGGCAGAGAGTTTTCCGCCCGCCGACAAGTCCGGCGGCGGTTCGGCCTGCCGAAACGCGGCCAGATGGGGCCGCACGTGAGCGTGAATTTCGTCGCCCAGTTCCTGCGCCAGGTCCAGCAGCCGGTAGGAGCCGCAACTGATCGTATAGGCCGGCTTGCCGATCGTGACCGGGTAGAGTTCGGCGACTCGCTGGTCTTCGAACAGGACGATTTTCATAGGCGAAAGTAACCCCATGCCGATTGCATCGATTGCTGGAGCGGCGGTTGTGGGCGATATCGAACGAACGGCGATCCTTGGCTTCGAATTACCGCTTGCGGCCTAGAAGTATCCTTGCTTGAGAACATTAGTCTCCTCTGGCTCCTCAGCCCCGAAAAGTGCAGTAATATGATTCAAGAACCGCAAAAACATCTCTGGGTTAAAGGGATTCTCCTGAAGGAATTCGAGGAACTTCTCGCGTCCGGCTTTACGCCCTGCATGCGTGCCGAAGTTCGCTCGGATGTTCGATGATAACCGCTTCTGTTTGCGTAGGATAATAACCTCGTCAATGTCCGTAGGAGCCGTGCTCTGCGGGACCATATCCAGCCATTCACAAAGAAGATAATACTTGGATCCTGTGACAGCGGCCTTGGTGTCGTGCGCTGTTGCAACCGCCTCCTGGAACATCGTCTTGTCCAGGTTCGTCTTGCACTCAGCACAAACATATCCCAGGTAGAATGCCTTGTTGGTGGCGTTCTTGAAATCCTTGTCGTGCGACGCTTTGATATACAATGCCTTGCCGATGGCGAAATCTTGATCTTTTGTTCGGACCGTGATGCCGCCGCCCTTCGCAGGAGCATCGAGGCTCGAGGCAAAGTAAATCGAGGAGAAAGTTGTATTCGGCCCGATGGAGATACCCGTCGTATGGCGGGTCTGCATCACGCAATTGGCCACCAGATGTGGAAGAAATTCTTCCAAGACGCTGTTATCCAACTTTGTCTGCCCCTTCTGTCGATAAAGGAAATCGGCTTCCCTGTCGAAGATCACCTCTACGTCTAGAAACAACCTGTATTCGTTCAGCAGCGCCACCATCTTGTTTACGATCGCTTCGATCGAGGCGCCCTTGACATTGCGTAGCTTCTGCACCCAATCACGATATCCGACCATTGCGGCCTCGATTGCCGGCGCGTCTTCGGGCGGTAGTTTCTCATTTGCCAATGTCGCTTGGAGCTTTTCTAGATGCGGGGTAGGGAGTTTCATTTCTTGCCCCACTGCCCAGCGGGAGCGGGTTGGTAGAGCGGCGATGGCGGGATTCCTGAAATAGCGTGGATCGCATCCTGGAGGTCGCTGGAAGACTCTTTGGGGCAATAATCTGCTGCCTCTGAAAGGACTTCCTTAGCAATTTGGGCGGCCGATTCGCCGGCACGTTTGTCCGCCCCACTGGAACGGAAATGGAGAATGTCTTCGTAAATAAGTTTGCCGAACTTGTTCTTGAAGACCCGCTCTTGTCGAGATTCCGCGATTAAACCAAGGCAGCGGACGCCGATTCGCGTTACAATATCGCCGTTGTAAAATCGCGTCTTGAGTACGTTTGATTCTCTGCCGACGACCAGAATCATCCGAGCCGAAGCCTTGCAGGCGCGCCGCATTTCTTCTAATGCTTGATGAATATCAAGGCAGTATTGAATGACGGTAAGAAATCGGTTGCCTCGATTCTTTCTATTCGATCCCACCTCGGACCGGGCCACGTGCAGCAGATCCCAGCTCATGGCTTCGACCGACGCGCGATACTGCTGATGGTAGTTGAACACATTGATATAAGGAGGCGATGTGACGACCAAATCCACCATTCCGCAGCCAATCGGCAGATTTCGTGCATCGCAATTCGAAATTTGCAGAGGTTGTTGCGAGAAAGGCAATTCAAGAACCGTTCGAAATAGCCTTTGCCATGTCGCCAGGATTTTTCGAGGCGATAAGTCGGGCTTATGGAAGTCGAGGAGTACGATGAGCGTTTCGAACAAGCTGCGAGTGGGGGAGCCGCCGTCTTCGTCATCCCATAGGGCCACCAGCCGATCGCGAAGTCCTGTCGTTTGGTCGTCTCGCCTCTTCGCTGAAAACAACGAAGGGCTCCCAAAGGCGTCATGGAGGATATCATCTACGCGCTCGAGCGATTCTCGCCGTGACGGCCCCGACGCATTTACGAAGCTATAGACCTGCGCCATTTTGAACGCGGCAGGGTTGATCTCGGCGCCAAATGCACGCCGTTGCAGGCGCCCCGCCTCGATGAGCACCGTGCCACTTCCCATGAACGGGTCGAGCACGAAATCACCAGCGCCACCGTACGTCTCCAGAAAGGCATGGACCAACTGTGGCGAGAACTGGCCGTTCCAGGGAAAGAGGTTGCTGCGGACCTTCCCCTCGATATTCAGGCGATCTTGCGAGATCGTTCGGGTATCGAGTGGGATATCGTTGAGGAGAGAAGCCGGACTGAACTGGCTTGCCACAATGAATCGCTCCTCCTTGACGGAAAGCCGTCCGATATAAGGTGTCGCGGCCTATTCTGCCACAACGAACGCGGCTTGCCAACGCGGACTCACCTCACCCAGATTACTGCGTGGCAATCCGAGACCTGTAGCCGGCTCTAAATCCGATTCACGCTCTCGATTGATTCTTATCGCGCAGGCGGGGGCGCTTTCCTAGCCGACGATCTCGGTAATCCGCACGCGCGTTTGCACCTGGCGATGCCCGGTCTTGCGGCGGAAGTTCTTGCGGCGGCGAGCCTTTTGCACGACCAATTTCGGCCCCAGCACGGCGCCCAGCACTTCAGCCCTGACGGCGACGCCCGAGAGGGTCGGCTGGCCCAGCTTCAGGCTTTCGCCTTCGCCGTGGGCCAGAACCTTGTCAAAAGTCAGCTCGTCGCCCGCGTTGGCATCGCGAAAGTCAATGACCAGTTCCTGGCCGGCTTCCACTTTGTATTGCCGCCCGCCGTCTGCAATGATCGCGTACATCGAAGAATTCCAATCGATCCAGGGGGGAAAGCTCATTAGTCTAGCAAGGCTGCCGACCTCCGTCGAGCCCTCGCTAGTGCCTCTTCGAAGCCATTTTGACAGTCGGGTGGCTGGCGGCTGAGCCTAGGCGAAGCCCCAGTTCGCTGGGGCATCGCTTCGCTCTGCCGCCAGCCACCCTCCCTCACCTTTCAACTCAGACTTGAAGAGGCGCTACGGATACGGCGACCTCATCTCCCGGCCGTTGCCGTCGTAACACTCCATGAGCAGGTGTTCTGGCGGAACGCCTTCGCGGCCGATGATTTGGACGACGATGCCGTGATCGTCCTCCAGCTTGGCCAGCTCGCGGCGTTTCTTGTTGTTCAGATAGGTCGCTACGTCGTCGGCCACGGTGGCGTTCACGCGGGCGATGCCCTCCTGCTGCGAGGCGAGTATCAACAGCCGCACGACCTCGATGGCCATGCTCTCGGCCGTCTTGACGACGCCCGTGCCGCCGCAGTCGGGGCAGTCCTTGAATACGCTGCGCTTGAGGCTCGGCCGAATCCGCTGCCGGGTCATTTCGACCAGGCCGAAGGGGCTGGTCCGCAAGATTTTGGTGCGGGCCCGGTCGCGTTTGACCGCGTCGCGCAAGGCCCGTTCGACGTTGCGGCGATGCCGTTCTTTGCGCATGTCGATGAAGTCGTTGACGATCACGCCGCCCAGATCGCGCAGCCGCAACTGCCGGGCGATTTCCTTGGCGGCCAACAGGTTCATCTGGTAGGCGGTTTCTTCGGCATTGTCGTCGGCGCGGAAATTGCCGCTGTTCACGTCGATCGCCACCAGGGCCTCGGTCTGATCGATGACGATGCCGCCGCCCTGCTTCAACGGCACGCTGCGCTGCTGGATGCGGCTGATCTCTTCGTCCAGACGGTAGCGATGGAACAGCGGCTCTTTGCCCTCGTAAAGCTGCAAGCGGTTGACGTAGCGCGGCATCACGATCTGCAAGAATTCCTTGGCCCGCTCGTAGGCCGTCGGCTCGTCGATGTAGATCGAATCGACGTCGCCGGTGAAGACGTCGCGGATCGTGCGGATGATCATGTCGCTTTCTTCGTAGATGTCGATCGGCGCGGGGAATTTTTTGATTCTCCGCACGATGACCTTCCACAGCCGCAGCAGATAGGCCAAGTCGCGGGAAAGCTCTTTCTTGGTGCGATCGACGCCGGCCGTGCGAACGATGAAGCCCAGCCCTTTGGGCGGGTTCAATTCGAGCATGATGTCGCGCAGCTTGCGGCGGGCGTCTTCGTCTTCGATTTTGCGAGAAACGCCCACGCGGCCCAAGGCGGGCATCAGCACCAGATAGCGGCCGGGAATGCTGATGTAGGTCGACAGCGTCGGTCCTTTGGTGCCGATGCCTTCCTTGATGACCTGCACCAAGACCTCGTCGCCGCGGCGCAGAATGTCTTGAATCGGCGGCTTGACGCGCGGCCGGGCGCCGGGCCGGCGCTGTTGGCGCCCTTTGCCGTTGGCGGCCTCGGTCGCTTCGACGAGCTCCGCCGGTTCGTCGTCTCCGCCGTTCTCGCCGAAATCGTAATCTCGCGACGACCGCCCGCCGCCCGATTCGATGGGCTTGCCGGGATCGTAGCCGCCCTGGCGGAAGTATTGGGACTCGATGTCGCTGATGTGCAAAAAGCCGTTGCGGCCGACGCCGAAGTCGACGAAGGCGGCCTGGATGCTCGGCTCGAGATTGACGACGCGTCCCTTGTAGATATTTCCGACGTAGTTGTCCTGGCTGCTGCGCTCAATATAGAGTTCTTCGAGAATCCCATCCTCGACGATCGCAATCCGGCACTCCTCCGGCTGCGATACGTTGATCAACATCTCTTGCTTCATGATCTCGCTTTCTTGTTCGGCAAGGCGAATGAGTACGCCGCCACAAGGCGACTCGCCGTCTGCGAGCCGGAAGATCGATTTCGGGGGTCATGTCTCCAACTCCACGGCGGTCCGTGTCAGATAAAACCCGCGTTGTTCCAGATCTTCCAGCCCCAGTAATTCGAGCAATTCTCGCGGCCGGGCCGTGCCCTGTCGGGTGACCCGGATCTGCATTCGCAGCAATCCGTCGGCCAATTCGATGCGCTCCACGAAGTTCCCCAGGTCGACTGGCTTGCGGCCCTCGCCGCGCTCGATCTCGTGCGAGCCTTGGGCTTGCCAGCGCTCGATGCGCGCGGCCAGACCGGCGGCGCGCTCGGGGGGAACCGGGAATTCGAAGGCCACGCGTCGAGCTTGGGCGGAAGGCTCTCCGGCGGGCCTCAATTCGGCCGCCGTAACCGCCAAACCCTGGGGAGCGTGCCGCTGGAGCCGGGCCGCTAACCCCTCAGCGTCCGCGTCGTCGACGAGTTCGACTTCCAGCACCTCGTCGGCGCCGGAAACTCCCATGGCCAAGGCCGAGGGAAAACTCATCCGCGGTTTGGGGTGAAAGCCTTCGCTCATGCGCACGCCGACGCCGGCGCGGCGAAACAGCCGCTCCCACGCGCGAACGAGATCGCGGTGGCCGATCAGCCGCAGGTCGCCTTGCTTGCGAAAACGAATGCGTACTCGTCGTCGAACCATCGGTTCGCCTGGCCCGCACCGCTGCCGTCGCGATACGGGACGTCAAAAGTCGCCTACCGTTCAACGGACGGCGAACCCATTCGCCGGCCAGGCAGGCTTGAAGTCTTGTCGCTCTCTCGGTAGAGAACGCCCCCGGCGCCGCCGACCCGTTTCGCCAACCGGCTCGCCGCGGCGCCGAGGCCATCCTCTACGCTATCTTGTACTTCCGCTCACTCCGCCGTCTCGGGCAGAATCCTCTTCAACTCTTCTTTCAGGTAGCTCTTGATGTCGCGAGCATTCTCCAGCGTCAAGGCGCGCGATGCAACTGCTTCGCACTGGGGAATCGTCAAACGACGGCAAATCCGCTTGATTTCAGGGATTGCGCTGGGCGTAACGCTGAGTTGCCGGAAGCCCAGCCCCAACAGCAGCATGGTGTACGTCGGATTGCCGCTCATCTGGCCGCAGAGATTGATCGGCTTGCCCGTCTGCTTGCCGGCTTTCATGGTCATGTCGATCAGCCGCAAAACGGCGGGATCGCTGGCTGCATAGAGGCCCGAGACGTCCTTATTGCTGCGATCGACCGCCAGGGTGTACTGGATCAAGTCGTTGCTTCCAATGCTCAAAAAGTCGACTTCTGCGATGAAGCGATCGACCAGGACCACCGCCGACGGCACCTCGACCATCATACCGACCTTGATATCTCGCCGAAACGGCAGTCCGTGTTCCTCCAGGTCTTCGATCACGTCGGCGAGCACCATTTTGGCTTGGCGCAATTCAAGGATCGTCGAAATCAAGGGAAACATGATCTGCGCGTTGCCCAGCACGCTGGCGCGCACGATCGCTCGCAACTGGGTGCGGAACATCGGCAGATTTCGCAGCGAAAGGCGAATGCTGCGCAGCCCGAGAAAGGGATTGCGCTCGGCGTCGGCCTGGGCGGCCGTCAGTTTATCGGCGCCCAGGTCGAGCGTGCGGATGACGACCGGCCGGTCGCCCATCGCGAGCAGCACGCCGGAATACGCTTGGTACTGCGCCTCTTCGTCCGGCTCGGTGGCGGCGCCCAGATACAGGAATTCCGTGCGATACAAACCAATGCCGTCGGCGCCGCGCTCCAGGCAGTGCTGTACGTCGTGGGGGAATTCGATGTTGCCGTGCAACTGAATGCGCACGCCGTCGACCGTTTCGGCGGGAAACTGTCTGAGCGATTCCAACTGCAGTGCGTTCGAGCGGTGCCGCTCGACCATTCGGCAATAGAAATCGAGCGTTTCGTCGTCGGGCTGCAGGATCACCAGCCCTTGGTCGCCGTCGATGATCACGCGCTCGCCGCCGGAAACCTCGCTCAAAAAGGGCCCGGTGCCGACGACGGCGGGAATCTCCAGCGCTTCGGCCACGATCGCCGTGTGACTGCCGGCGCCGCCCATTTCGGTGACGAACCCGCGCACGAATTTGCGGTCGAGATTGACCGTTTCGCTGGGCGTGAGATTGTGCGCCAGGATCACCACCGGCGAAGTCAGATGGGCGATGCCCTCGCGGCGCCGGCCCACCAGGCGCCGCAACAGCCGCTTCTCGATATCGAAAATATCGGCCACGCGCTCGGCCATCGGTCCCGATTCCAATGCCTGAAACACCTTGGCGTAACGGCGCAGCGTGCGCGAAACGGCGTATTCAGGCGAGTAACAGCGATCGCGAATCGCCTGTTCGATTTCGCTGCGGAGCTTCGGGTCGCGCAGCATTTGCAGGTGGGCTTCGAAGATGGCCCCGTACTGTTGGCCTAGTTCGCGCGCTACCGCGTCGCGATGCCCGACGATCTCTTCCGCGGCGGCGACGAACGCCCGCTCTAGCCGCTCGAGCTCCTCGTCAACGGCCTCGCGGGCCACGAACCGGCGAGGGATGCGAAATCCCTCGGTGTCCATGACGAACGCTTCGCCGATGACCACACCGGGCGAAACGGCGATACCCTGCAATTTCTGCATCTATAATTGGCTATTTTCGTTTTCGGCGAAGTCGTGTTCAACCAACGCGGCTAAGGCGTCGAGAGCCTCTGCGGCGTCGGGACCTTCGGCTTCGATGGACAGCTTGGTTCCTTCCGCGGCGGCGAGCGTCAGCAGCGCCAGAATGCTCTTGCCATCGACTCGCTCGCGGTCTTTGACGATCTCGACCCGCGATGCGAAACGCGTCGCCAACTTGACGAACAGATCGGCGGGCCGCGCGTGCAATCCTTGCGGATTGGTTACGACGACGGTTCGGGTGGCCTTCGTTTCGCTCATCGTCTACCGTTGGATTCGCCGCCGTGGATCAAGAAACAAATTGATTATTGTCGGCTTCGTCCAACAGCGTGACGATGTCTTCGGAACTCTTGGCCTGCTTCAGGAAGCGGCAAAAGGTCTCGTCTCGCAGTTGGCGAGAGACGTTTTCCAAAGCGCGCAAGTGATCGCCGGGACGGTCGGGCGGCGAAATCAACAGGAAAAACAGATGCACCTTTTCGCCGTCCAGGCTGTTGAAGTCGATGCCTTCGGCGCTGACCGCCACCGTGCCTACCAGACGCTCGACGCTGGGATGCTTGGTGTGCGGTACGGCCACTCCGCGGCCGATTCCGGTGCTGCCCAATTCTTCTCGCTTCAAGATCGCCTTGACGATGCTCTCGAACTCCTCGGCGGGGACTTTGTGAGCCGCGAGCAACGCTTGCACCATCTCCCGAATCACGCCCTCTTTGTCATCAGCGGTTAAATCCGCTTTGATCGCATCACGGCTCACGAAGTCGGCGAACTTCATGCACCAAACTCCTTTCTCGGTCGATACGAGCACGAGCGACGAAAAATGCCCGCCGTGCGTTCGAATCGGCTCAATTCTCTGTCAAAAATGCGCATCTGCCCGATTTTACCAGCTTTCTCCAGGACGCCCGCTTTCTCCAGGACGATTGCGACCGGTCGGTCCGTCCGCACGTCTAATCGCCCGCGGGTTCGTGCTGCTGCCCGGTCAGACCTTGCTGTCGCAAACCGGGACTTTTATGGTGGTCTTGAACCTTCTGCTTGTATTTTCGCAACTGCTGTTCGGCTTTGTGAACGCAGCCATCGATCGAAGCCATCAATTCACCGGCCTGCTCGGTCGCGACGAAATCGTGCTTGTGCTCGGCGGAAATACGCAAATCGACGGTCGGCGAATCTTGATGTTCCAAATCGACCGTGAGTTCGATCGCGGTTAGGCGTTCGAACAGCCGGGGCAGCCGCTCCAGTTTGGCCGCAATCTTGGCTTGGGTGGCCTCGCTGAGATGCCCGTGTCGCGTCGAAATGTTGATCTGCACTGACAATTACTCCTTCGGCCCCGCCGCGCCCTATATCCAATTGTCACAACGCGGCTTGGGCAACGAAACCACAGATTCTAACGAGCCGCGGCTCCGCCGACAAACGGAAAACGACTTCGAGAATCGGCTTCTGCCTTCTATCACAGTGTACTCTGCTAACCGATCAACGGGGAAGTGGGGCCGGAGAGCACGCCATAAGTTTAAATCATTAAATGGGTTGTATTCGCGATGCTGGAGCGGAATTCGGACCGCGTGCTTTCGCGACAGAGCTGCAAACCTGCTCGATAGAAAGAAAGTGTCCCACTATTCCCAAATTACCCACCCAATCCATGCGACCCGATTTTCCTTGACCAATACTGAACTTCGTGCATACACTTTGCTGGGGAGATGCCTAGCCCGGATTATTCATCAGCCCATACCAACCCGAAGCGCAAGCGAGGTGGAGCAATCGCCTTACCTCGCTAGCGCTTCGGGTTAGTGTGAAGCGCTTTGTCGAGCATTCTCGGGGCTCATGAATAATCCGGGCTTGCCAAGGCGCGGCATCCTCTTGATCCGATGGAGACGGCTCGCCCGACGAGCAAGGAAATGCAGTCGCGGGTTCCAGGAGGTCAATGAATATGGATCCAAAGCGTTCTCAGGTCTCGCTTTACCGCTTTTTCTCAGGCCTGGCGGAATTCACGTTCCAAACCCGCCTAGGCATTGCCGACCCGCCTTTGGTTGATTATATCGCGGCGCTGTTGGCACGATTTATCCACTGCGACGCGATTTATCAGGTTCGCAATCCGGCTGGCCGCCGCTTGGAAGAAGTGGCCGAGATGCTGGTCGAGGCAGAGGCTCGGATCGGGGACGCGCGGCGTAAAGTACATCGCCATATTGGCGATTTCGCCTTGTTTTGGACGGGCCTCTATCCTGAAGCGCTGCGGCGGCTGCAAAAGCAGCCCCGGCTCGATTATTTCGTCGAATATTGCGAGCAAGGCAAGCGCGCCTATCGGATTGCCAGCTCCATTCCGACGGAGCATGACGCCGACGAAAACGAGGTTCTCGAGCGGCTGAGCCATGATTTCGAGCTCTGCGCCTATGGCCTGGGCGAACTTCGCCGCGAATGGCAGCGCCGCGATACGGAATCGGGCGACGGACCCATGCCGCTCATTATCAATTGAGCCGGAAACTAGGCAATTCGGCGCATGAAAAAGGCCGCCAGGCGGGGCAGGTACCTGGCGGCCAAGATTGTATCGCCCGAAGGCGACGTGGTCATTATAGCCGGCCTGCGGAAGTCGGCAAGCTTTTTTTGGAAATTTCTTGACGTCTGTGCGACCTATTCGTAACTTACTGCCAGCATACGAGTTACCATCTTCACCGGCCCGTAATTATGGACGGGGGCTGGGCCAGGTCTTCCAATGCAGACTCGGGCGCACGTGCGATCTGCGCTTGGAGCCGCCGCAGCTTTCCTTCCAACCGCTCGTAGCCGCGATCGAGATGATAGATCCTTCGCACGACAGTCTCGCCTTCAGCCGCCAGGCCGGCCAGCACCAAAGCGGCGCTGGCTCTGAGATCGGAGGCCATCACGCAGGCCCCGGTCAAGCGCTCGACGCCTGAAACGACGGCGAGATCGCCTGCGCGTTCAATCTTGGCGCCCAACCGCTTCAACTCGGCCACGTGCGAGAACCGATCGCCAAAGACCTGGTCTCGAATGACGCTGCGGCCGCGCGCGAGCGCCATCCAGGCCATCCATTGCGATTGCAGGTCGGTCGGAACGCCCGGATACGGTTGCGCCACAATGTCGGTCGGCGCCGGTCTGCCGCGGGCAGAAAGCGAAATGCGGTCGCCATCGACCTGCACGTCGGCGCCAGCCCGGCGGAGATGTTCGAGGACCTGCCCGAGATGCTCAGGCGCCGCGCCTCCGATCGTCGCCGATCCTCCGGTGATGGCCGTGGCCAAGAGCAGCGTCGCGGCTTCGATCCGATCGGGGATGATGCGATAGCCGCCGCCGCCGAGTTCGCAGCGGCCTTCGATTTCGAGCGTTGACGTGCCGAGCCCATCGATCTTGGCGCCCAGCGATTTCAAGAACCGGCCGAGGTCGACGATTTCCGGCTCCAATGCGGCGCCGGTGATCGTCGTGCGGCCGCGGGCCAGCACTGCAGCGCTGAGCACGTTCGCCGTGCCCGTGACGGTCGGCCCGCGCGAACCGCTAAGATGCACGTGCGCTCCGACGAGTCGCTGCGCTTCGGCGACCACATAACCGTGTTCGACCTTGATGTTGGCGCCCAGCGCGGCGAGCCCCTTGAGGTGCAAATCGACCGGCCGGTCGCCGATCTGGCAACCGCCCGGCAGCGACACGACGGCGCGGCCGCGTCGCGCCAACAGCGGCCCGAGCACGCAGAAACTCGCCCGCATTCGGCTCACGTGTTCGTAGTCGGTGCGGGTCGGCCGCGAGTCGACGGTTTCGAGCTTCAACCGACCATCGCGCTGGCGTTTGACCTCGACGCCCAAATGCCCCAGCACGAGCGAGAGCGTATCGACGTCGTTCAGTTGCGGAACTCCTTCCAGCCAGACCGGCTCGCTGGCCAGAATCGAGGCGGCCATGATCGGCAGTGCGGCGTTTTTCGAGCCGCCGACCGCCACTTCGCCGTGCAGCGGAATCCCGCCGCGGATTCGTAAAGCGTCCATGCTGGAAGGAAGGAGTCGGGAGTCAGGCGTCGGAACACAGGAATAATATAACGCGCGCGGCGATTTGCGGGCAGGCGCCCGCCCGGGAGGGCCGGGCGCCCTCGCCCGGCTGGCGCGTACGTTGGGCCCATTCGCGGAAATCGCACGCGCGGCGGTGCAACGGACTCACGCTCGGGAGCGGCGAGATTTGTAGGTCGGGCGAGGGCGCCCGACCCTCCGTGATGCGATGTCGGGCGGGGGCGCCCGACCCTCCCGAGCTACGTTGACGCTCCGGTGCGCTCGATTGCGGCGTTGAGGATGCGAGAAATCAGCTCGGAGTATTCGACTCCGTAGCCGCGAGCGAGGATGACCAGGTCGCCGGTCTTGGGCGAAAGGCCGGGCAGCGGATTGACCTCCAGGAAATAGGGCACGCCGTCGCGCAGGCGGAAGTCGAACCGCGAAACGTCGCGGCAACCGAGCGCCCGCCAAGCGGCCAGTGCGGCGCGCTCGACCGCGGCTGTGTCGGCCGGCGAAAGCTGCGCAGGGCTTTCGTAGCGGACCTGCCGCTCCCAGTCGCGCTTCACTTCGAGCGAATACACGAACGGCGAGCTTTGCTTTTGCTGGGGCAAAACCCGCATGATGCCGAGCACGTGTTGCGGCCGATGGCCGACGACGCCCACGGTCAGTTCGTCGCCGTCGATGAATTCCTCGACCATGATCGGCTGCCGGTAGGCTCGATACGCCCGCTCGACGCTGTCGGCCAGTTCCTCGCGGGTTCTGACCAGGCTCTGGGCGAGCACTCCTTTGCTTGAGCCTTCGAAGGCCGGCTTGACGAACGCCGGCCATGGCAAACTCGCAAGTCGTTCTTGGGCCGAGTCGAGCTCGCCGTTTTCGATCAAGGCCCAGGCCGGCGTGGACACGCCCGACGCTTGCACCAGACGCTTGGCGCAGTCTTTGTCGAGCGTGGCGGCCAAAGTCAGCGGGTCGGAGCCGGTGTAGGCGATGCCCAACATTTCCAACACGGCGGGCACGCGCGCTTCGCGGCAACGGCCGCTGCCGGCGCCTTCGGCGATATTCACGACCAGTTCGGGGCGCGGCCGATCGAGCAATTTGCGCAACAGCGTCTCGCCGTCGCCGAGCAGTTCGACGTCGTGCCCCAAAGAGCGAATCGCGTCGGCGATCGAATCGATCGTTTCCTGCGAGTCGAATTCCTCTTCGGCGTCGGCCGCCAGTCCCGGCGCATTGGGAGACTCGGCTGCGGCGCCGCCTTTGACGTTATAGGTCAGGCCAATTTTCAAACGGCGGGTTCCTTGTAATTCATGCTTTAGCCTAAGTCGCACGCCACATTCCATGTGCCGTCCGCGGCCCTGCTAACGTATCTCGCGGGTTTGGCGAGGACTTACGGAGTGAGCCTGCTACCGTGGCTCACGCGGAGCCGCGGAGAGCACCTCCCTTGCAACTCCGCGTATGCTCTACGGTTGCGCTAGGAAATGCTGAAGGCCCCTTGGCGATCGCAACATCCACGAATTCTTGGGAAGAGCCTTAATTCAATCGCCCGGCCATTCCCCAGAAAACGCAACTGCCGCCCCGCTAACCAGCCCGAAAACTGCCCACGGATTCCGGTGAAGACGCACCGGCATACGGGCTTCTCGACGAGATCAAGTTGTTTTTGGTTCTAGGACTTCACCCTCGACGCCTGTCAGAATGTTGCCAATCGCCTCTTCCCCTGACTCTCCAACGAAAGTGACGGTTTCGTCGGAACCGCCAAAAACCCGCCCTTGGCAGTCCATAAAGAGGATACATGTTCCGAAAAGGTAATGCCCAATGGGACAAAGCGGGACGGTTCCAATCAGTTCCTCAAAAACCTCGATCCCGCTGCCGCCCAGACCCTGAACCGCTCGGTCAGCAAGGAACTCTAAAACATCTTCCTGCCTTGACTTGGTTAAGTAGGGGATTATCAAGCCGCCAAACTGGCGCAGGAACTGCTTGGTCTTCGGCAAGAATCGAATCTGTTCCGAGTCATACGCGTGTTCGTATAAGGAAGTCGCCACGACTCGTTTAGGCGTCCATCCAGCTTTCCGCAGGCGGGACACGGTGGCCGTGGGAAATGCCGCCGCGCCATTTCTAGTCTTTTTGTCACTCATAAATCGCTTCTCGATTTTCATTAGCCTGTCCAGACCCTCGCAAGGCCGGTCTGCGGCACAGTGACTCGGCAATTAGGGCACTGTGGAAGGGGTTCCATTGTTGCCGCTCTGAAACACCACAGGTCGAGATGTTGTTCGTGCGCGCCGTCCAGCAGTGCGCGGTTCAGTGCTTGGAATTCAGCGCATGTTTCAGCGTGCCGGTTTGGAACCAATGTGTTTATCTGAATCCCTGCTTGTCCGTGAACGGCTGGAAGCTGCTGAACTCTTGCCGCAAGAGTCCCGTGTATAAGTAGCCCTGGCAAGTATCGGCTCACCGCGTAGTAGAGCTTGTCCGTCGTTCGGTCATAGATCACCGCTGCCCCAGCGCTGCCTCGAATGATCGGGGGCTGGTGCGGAATAATGCCTTCAACAAAAGCGCCATAATACCGGATGGAAGCGAGGAGTTCCGGTAACACGCCAGCGGTTTGTATCCCGACGACGCCCGCATTAGTCAGTATCCAAGGTGGTAACGCACCAGTCAGCGGCACGCTCGCTGGATTGTATGTGTCGTGGTTATTCCATCGCGTGTGAATCAATGGCCGTAGCGGATACTGCTGTTGTAGCACGGCCGCTACCACGGAAAGGCCAACCGAGGCTCGCTGCCTGCGATATTGCAACCTTCCATTATAAGGCATGGAGCGCCCTGGGCTATTCGCTCGTTCGTTTTGAAACGCCGCAGATGCTCTACAGCGAACGACGCCGAAGCCGCGGGACTTGGCCGACCCGCGGCTTCGAGCGCCATCCCCCTATTCGGGGCGGCTACGACATGCAATCGATCACCTGCAGAGGCGCCGCGACGCCGACCGGCTTGCGAAAGTCCTGGCCATTGCTGCCAGATTCAACGGCATGCACATTTCCGCCGCAGCCATCCGCTTCCACGATCGGCGCCTGTGCGGCGTTTTCTTGCCGACGCGCCATCCGGCGGTTGCCTTCGGGCATGAGCATCGATCGCTGGCCGCCCAGCAAACTGCTGACGCCCAGCGAATCGTACCGGGCTTGCTGTCCGCCGTCCTTGTCTTCGGGGGCGTAACGGAACAACATGCCTTCGTAGTTGCGGAGCACGATGGCGTTTTCGGCCGCCGAGACCAGGTAGTTGGGCATCAACGGAATTTTGCCCGCCCCGTGCAATCCATCGACGACGTACGTCGGCACGCCGAGGCCCGAAATATGGCCTCGCAAGCCTTCCATGATCTCCAGCCCCTTCCACACCGAAGTGCGGAAATGGCCGGCGCCGACCACCGGGTCGCAATGGAAAATGTAGTAGGGACGGACCTTGATCCTCAACAGACCTCGCATCAGTTCCCGCATCACGGGAACCGAGTCGTTCACCCCCTTGAGCAGCACCGCGTGGTTGCTGACCGGCATGCCCGCGTTGACCAGATTGCGGACCGCGCGCTCGGTTTCAGGCGTGATTTCGCGGGGGTGGTTGAAGTGCGTTTGAATCCAAATCTTGCCGGCCCGGCGCAACAGGTCGACCAGATCGGGGTCGAGCAGTCGCTGCGGCAAGGTCACCGGAACGCGCGTTCCGATGCGGATCACGTCGACGTGCTCGATCGCCGCCAGTTCGTTGACGAACCAACGCAGCTTCGAGACCGGCAGCGACAACGGGTCGCCGCCCGACACGACAACGTCGTGAATCTCTTTGTGTTCCCTGACGTACTGGATCATGCGCTGATCGTTGTGGCTGGGGGCGTCCCAGCCGTCGCGGTCCATGGTCACCCGCTTGCGGGTGCAGAACCTGCAGTACATCGAGCAGACGTGCGTCGTGACCATCAGCACGCGGTCTGGATAGCGGTGCGTGAGGCCCGGCACGGGCGAATCTTTATCCTCTTCGAGCGGATCTTCCAACTCCAAGCCGGTTTCGCTGGTCATTTCCAACGTCGACGGGCACGATTGCAGGCGAATCGGATCCTGCAGATCGTCGACGTCGATCAGAGAGAAATAGTAAGGAGGGATGGCCAGCTTGTACTGCGACTCGAGGCTTTCCAGAGCGGCGATGTCGCGGGGGGCGTGGGGCAGGAGTTCGACAAGCTGAGAGGTGGTGCGAACGGCGTTTTGCATTTGCCAACGCCAATCCTCCCATTGGGAGCGAGGCACATCTTTCCAGTGCGGATGCCGGCGAGAGGAACTGGGAGGCTCCTCAGCGTCCTCGCTGGCGGCAATCGCGAACGAGGTTGCATCGAATTGGTTCATAGGGAACGAATCCCTCCTGAGTGAGATTGCGGCTTGGCCGGCCGACCATGCGACCTATCAGCCAAATCCGCGTGCTTATACCATCGGCCGTAAAAACCGACAAGTATGTTTAGCCTAAACCCCTAAGATTATATTCAAGGTTGGGCCAAATACACTTTTTTTCTGCCCACGGTCAAGATCGTTTTTGTTGCGGCCGCCCGCAGGTAGGTCAGGCTTTCCAGCCTGACTGTCAACGAGCCAACGCTTGCGCTACACCGCAGCAGGTTCGCTCTGTGACCCCTCGCCGGCTACCTTGTTTAGCTCAACGATGTCAGGCTGGAAAGCCTGACCTACGCGGCCCGCTGTCGCAACTCCGCCTGCAACCGCCGGATGAGCTGCTGCTGGTTGAACCGTTCTGCACGCCAAAGTTGCTGTTGCTCCTGCCGCGATTTTTCCAGGCGGTCCAGCTCTTGTTCCCGGGCTTCCAGCCGCGCGGCCCGCTCGTCGAATTCGGCCTGCCTCGCGGTCGCCCATTGCTGCAGGTCTTGCTGGCGCCCCGACCACCTTTCCGCTTCGGCAGCCAACTCCGTCTTGAGCGATTCCAGTTCGGCCCGCTCCTCGGCCGCCGAGGCCGCTTCGAGCCGGTAATATTCCCCCAGCCGCCCGCGCAGCGCCGACAACGACCGCTCGACCGCGGCCGGCGCCAGCGAGCCTTCCAACTCGGCCCGCAATTCCTCGGCGGCCAGCCGCAATTCAAGGGCCTCGCGCTGCAGTCGCAGCAAGTCCTGCCGCGATCGCTCGACGGCCGCTCGGCGGTGGTCGAGTTGTTCGCTCTGCCTTTCCACCCCTAGCTTTTTCCGTGCCAACTCCGAATCATTTTTGCGCTGAATTTCGGCCAGGCGGCGCCGGTCGAGCCGGGCCTGGGCTTCGAGTTGCTCGCGGCGCTGCTGCAATTCACGCTCGAAAGCGGCCGTTTCGGCCTGCTGGGCGGAAAGAGACGTTTCGGCCTCGATCAGGCATCGTTCGCGCTCGGCCAGTTCCTCGAATCTCGCCCGAAGCGCATTTTCTTCGGCGATCCGCCGCTCTTCGCAGTCGCCATCGGCCGCCGCCGAGCGCTGCGCCGCCCCGGCGGCCAATGCTCGCTCGCGGGCGAGCATGTCATCCTCGCGTTGGGCCAGCTCTTGCTGCCTTTCCGAAAGCCACAACCGTGCGGTGCGCACCTCTTGATCGAATTCCGCACACCTCGCGTTGAGCTGGGCTTCGCGGCGGTCCAAGTCTTCTTGGCGCGAGCGGAGATGCTGGGCCAACTGCTCGGCCTGGGCCTGGAGCAGCACTGCTTCCAGCTCGGCCTGAAAGGCGACGGCCTGGGCGACTTCAGACGGATCGACGGCTGCCCAAGGGGCATCGCTTGGATGGGCTTGCTTTTCGGCCGCCGGCTCGTTTGCGGACGCTGGAGCGTCGCCTACCACATGCGCAGCGTCCACTCGCGTGCCGGGAACCAGCACGTTTTCGGCCTTGGGGGCCTCCGGCGATTCGGCCGCTCGATCACGTGACTGAAGCATGACGTCCTGGTGAAGTCCCGAAGCGCGGCGGAAGCCGACTGCCGAGGCCCGCGCAATCGTCCCTATCGATCCACGCCACCTCTATCGGCAGGATAGCCCGCAAAGTTGACCTAACCCGGATTATTCATCAGCCCATACCAACCCGAAGCGCAAGCGAGGTGGAGCAATCGCCTTACCTCGCTAGCGCTTCGGGTTAGTATGAAGCGCTTTGTCGAGCATTCTCGGGGCTGATGAATAATCCGGGCTCAACGCGTTCGTCTGCCTTGATGAGTCCGCAGACAAGGCAAGTTCCACGGAATTCGCGGTAAGGCAGGAAGGCAGCGAAAGCTGGCTTGGGCCGCAACCGAGCCGAACGGTTGGCGGCAGTGATGGAAAACAAAAACCCGGCTCGTGGGCCGGGTTGGGGCGGAACGCTGGAAGGCGGTGCGACTTGCGCCTTATCCCTTGGCGGCGTCCAGAGCCTTTTGCAAGCGGTTCTTGGGCTGCACGCCGACGAAGCGGTCGACGACGTCGCCCCCTTTGAAGATCATCAGCGTGGGAATGCTGCTCACGCCGAACGAGCCGGCCGCATTGGGGCTGTCATCGATATTGAGCTTGCCGATCTTGACTGAGCCGGCATATTCGCCCGCCAATTCTTCAATCATGGGAGCGATCATCCGGCATGGGCCGCACCAGGGGGCCCAAAAGTCGACCAGCACCGGCTCAGCCGACTCGAGCACTTCGGACTGGAAGTTGGCGTCGGTAAACTCGCTGACATTGACGCTCATCAGACACTTCTCCTCGTATGATCGCTTCTGTAAGGCTGTGGCAATTATAGCGCTGCTCTGGGGGGTGTCAACAAACGATCATTGCGGCTTTTCCGAACCCGCAACCGGCGTTCGCAGCCGTTCGTCGGCCAGATCGAGCCGATACATGATCTGATTGTATTCATAACGCGGAGTAGCCTCCGGGTTGCCCGAGAACGTCTGCGTATACGTCCCTTCGAAATAAATGATTCGGCCCCCCTGCTCGTCGAATTGAGGATGCTGCTTCGGATTGTAAAAGCTGTATTTGTCGTGCGTCACGATCTTGCGGGCATTCCGCCAGGGGCCGGCGAGCGACTCCGCCTCGGCCAGCCAAATCTCGCCCAGCGGCGAGGTCCCTTCGGACTCGGCGGCGATCAATAGCCACCGCTTGCGAAAATCGTTCCAATACACGCTGCCGCGATGGGCAACGACCGGCTTGTTGCTCGCTGCATCCACAAGCCGCAGCCGGGCTTCCTGCGGCTTGATCCGCCCCATCTCGATGAGCTTCGCTTCGGCTCGCGGACCGAGCGGCGCCGCGTTTCGCCTCCACGACCAATGCAAGCGGCCCTCGGCATCGCGGTCGAGTTCGACCTTTTCGAGTTCGCTTTCGTCCACTTGGAATGGATCGACCCGCGAGCCCGCCTTGAGGCACGTGTAAGCTTCGTATTGAAAGAGATTCGCCAGCGCATCGGCGTCGGCGGCGACGCGCACGATCGGAAAGGGATCGGCGAAATAGACATAGTTTTTCCCGTCGGCTTCCTCGTGCACGAAAGGGTGTCCGGACGGAAAGACGGGCGAGCGGATATCGAAGTCGGCGACGTGCTCGAAAGCCTCTTTCTCCAGGTTGAACTCGGCCAGGCCGCGGGCGTAGACGGTCAGCGGCGGCTTGACCTTCAAGTAGGCGGCGAACATCCGCTCGCGGCCGTCGGCCGAGTTGAGCACGGTCAGCGCGTCGAGCCAGGTCGGACCGTCGCCGGGCATCGGCGCCATCCCGCGGGCGAAGCCGTCTTCGTTTTTGAAGTAGTTGAAATTCACGCCGCGGGACGGTTCGAGCCCGCCGTTTTTTGGCAATTCAGAAGTCGCGCCGGTCGCGTGGAAATTGCCGAGCGGGTAGGCCGCTCGGTTCGTATCGCCCCAGAACCAGAACAGCTTGCCTTGAAACACGGCCGTGAGCACGCTGTCGGAACCGAGCACGCGGGCGTTGATGAGCGGCTGGTCGATCGGCGCCGGCCGGCCGGTCAGCGCGCTGTCTCGATAAATGCCGGCGCCGGTAATGCGATACAGCCGCTCGGCGATGTTCTTGCGATCGATTTCCAGCGTGACTTTGCCGCCGGGCTTCGTTTCGACCGCCGTTCCGCGGAAGCCGAAGCCGTCTGCGTGAAACTCGTAACCGTGACTTTTGACGTAAAAAAAGACCTTCTGGCCCAACAGGCCCGGCTCGTCGAACGCGACGACGCCGTTGCTGTCGGTCACATAGCGGATGCCGTTGACGGTCGAAAGCTCGACCAGCGGCACTCCGCGACCCGTCTGGCGATCGATGACCGTAATTTCGAAATATCGCTCCGGCTCGGCCGCAGGCGAGGCGAGGAGGAAACAGGCGAGAATTGCGGTAGCGTGCATAGCGAAACCTCCCAAAATTGGCGGATGCGCCTTTATGAAATACGAAACCGCCGTGAAATGCAACGCTTGCCGCAGGGAATGTAGCAGGCTCAGTCCGTGAGCCGACGCCGGGTTGGCGGCCAACCGTAGCGCCGGTTACGGCACATGGAATTTGCCTACTACTTTGGTTGCGACTCTGCGGCGCCAGTGAGCTTGCATCAACCACGGATGGCATGGATGGCACGGATGAAGGAGTTCAAAATCGGTGTCATGCCGCCCGAGGTTTCGTCGCGAAAGGGCGCTTGGCGGCTGGGGCAAGGCGGGCGATAATTGCAACCTCATCGAAATGAGTCTGCACATCTTTACTTGCGAACCCGGCTGGGAAAATGTTCTGATCGACGAACTGGGCCGCGTCTTTCCCGGCTCGTCGAGTCGCTCGCTCGGCGCCGGCTGGGTCGAATGCCGGCTGACGGGCGAGCCCTCGTGCGAGGAGCCCTGCGCGTCGTTTGCCAGCCAGATGCTTCCCGGCGCGGCGCCGCTGGCGGCGCCTTCGATTTCGAAGTGGGCCCACCTGGCCGGCGCGCGATTGATCGAGGCGCTCGAGCATCACGAAGGCCCCTGGCGGCTGCACGTGTTTGCCGTCAAGTCGCCCGAGGCGCCGGTCGGGCAGGCCCGTTGTCGGCTGATCGAAGAGGCGATCGTCGAACTGCTGCGCAAGAAACAGCGCCGGCTGTTGCGATCGCGTATCGTCGAAGACGAGCGCCCCTGGGCGGCCGACGAGGCGATCGTGCAGCTCGGCCTGACGACGCCGAGCGAGGGCTTTTTCTCTGCCGCGCTGCCGCCTGTGCGAGCCCGTTTAAGCCGAGCGTTGTCACGCTTTCCCGGCGGAATCGTCGAAATTCCAGCCGATCTGGCGGCGCCCTCGCGAGCCTTCGCCAAGCTGGCCGAGGTCGAAATCCGGCTTGGCCGGCGGATTGCCGCCGGCGAAACTTGCGTCGACTTGGGCGCCAGCCCCGGCAGTTGGACGTATCTGGCCTTGGCTCGCGGCGCGCGGGTGACGGCCGTCGATCGCAGCCCCTTGCGCGACGATCTGATGAAACAACCGCGGCTGAGCTTTGTCCGCGGCGACGCCTTTCGTTACGAGCCGTCCGAACCGGTCGATTGGCTGTTGTGCGACGTGATTGCCTTCCCCGAACGCAGCTTCGAACTGCTGCAAACCTGGCTCTCGAATCGCTGGTGTCGCTGGTTTTGCGTGACCATCAAATTCAAAGGGCAGGGGGAATACCCGAAGCTCGAAGGCTTCGAATCCAGCCTCGACGAATCCGGCGCCGAGTTCTTCCTCCGCCGCCTCACCAGCAACAAGAACGAGGTCACGGCCTATGGAGGGACGAAGGCCGAAGGATGAGTAGCCTTCCCCGCCTACCGCCTGCCGCCTGCTCTGCATACAATCCAAGCATGGCCCAACTCGATCTGATCGCCACTTCGGCCGTGGGCCTGGAAGCCGTCGTCGCCCGCGAACTCAAAGCTCTCGGCTATGAGAGCAAAACGCTGCAAACCGGCCGGATTCTGTTCCGGGGCGACGAAGCCGCGCTTTGCCGGGCGAATCTCTGGCTGCGGGCGGCCGATCGCGTGCTGCTGCGGTTGGGGGCCTTCGAGGCCAAGGATTTCGGCCAACTCTTCGACCAAACCTACGCCTTGCCCTGGGAGCAGTGGCTGGGCGCCGACGCGGCGTTTCCGGTCAACGGCCGATCGGTCAAATCGCAACTCTCCAGCGTGCCGGCCTGTCAAAAAATCGTCAAGAAGGCGATCGTCGAAAAGCTCAAGGCCGCCTACGGCGGGGTTTGGCTGCCGGAAACCGGCCCGCAATACACGGTCGAAGTCGCGCTGCTCGACGACATCGCGACCTTGACCATCGATACGAGCGGCGCCGGACTGCACAAGCGCGGCTACCGCACGCTGGTCGGCGAGGCGCAACTCAAAGAGTCGATGGCCGCGGCGTTGGTGATGCTCAGCTTTTGGCGGCCTGAGCGGCAGTTCGTCGATCCGTTTTGCGGATCGGGCACGATTCCGATCGAGGCCGCCCTAATCGGCCGCAACATGGCGCCGGGCTTGAACCGCTCGTTTGCGGCCGAGAGCTGGCCGACAATTGCCGCCGAGCATTGGCAAGCGGCCCGGCAGGAGGCGCGTGAGGGGATTTTGCCCGACTTGCCGCTGCGGATCATCGGCACCGACATCAGCGGAGAGGCCTTGAGCCTCGCCCGTTTCCATGCGGAGCAGGCCGGCGTGGCCGAGCAGATTCATTTCCAGCAGCGCGATTTTCACGACCTGACCAGCAAGAAGGAATATGGCTGCGTGATCTGCAACCCGCCCTACGGCGAGCGGCTGGGCGATCACGACGACCTCGAAGACTTGTACCGCGCCATGCCGACCGTGCTGCGGCGGCTCAAGACTTGGTCGCACTACGTTCTGACCGCTTACCCCGACTTCGAAGCCCTCGTCGGCCGCAAGGCCGATCGCCGCCGCAAGCTCTACAACGCGCGAATCGAGTGTACCTACTATCAGTTCCATGGGCCGAAGCCGGGCACGTACCTGGCGCCCGATGCGGTGCAACCGAGAGATGAGGAATTCGGAGCGGAAGCAGCGAGTGCGACGCACGGCGCACTCGCCTTGGCGAGCGGGGGGCGTCAGCCCCCTGGTCGGGTCGAAGAACAAGAAACGTCAGCTATCGAAGAGCGCAGAGCGGAGGAAGTGATACAAAAACCGCGAGTGGCCATCGCACGCCCCGCATTCGGCGGCCTTTCGGCCAAGTCGCGCGAGCAAGGCGAACTCTTCGCACGGCGGCTGGCCGCCCGGGCGCGGCACCTGCGCCGCTGGCCGAAACGGGGCATCACTTGCTATCGGTTGTACGATCGCGATATCCCTGAGATCCCGCTGGCGGTCGACCGTTATGAAGACTGCCTGCACTTGGCCGAGTATGAACGGCCGCACGAGCGCACGCCGGGCGAACACGCCGACTGGCTCGACCTGATGGCCCGTACGGCGGCCAAGGCGCTCGAGGTTTCGCCGGCCAACGTGTTCCTGAAACGCCGCGAGCGGCAGCGCGGCACGGCGCAGTACGAGCGTTTCGCCGAGTCGGGGCATGCGCTGGAAGTACACGAAGGCGGCTTGAAGTTTCGCGTCAATCTTTCCGACTATCTCGACACCGGCTTGTTTCTCGACCACCGCATCACGCGCTCGATCGTTCGCGAGCAAGCGGCCGGCAAGCGGTTTTTGAACCTGTTCGGCTACACCGGCTCGTTCACCGTCTACGCCGCGGCCGGCGAGGCGGCGACGACCACCACGGTCGATTTGTCGAACACCTATCTGCAGTGGGCCCAGGACAATCTGCACCTCAACGGCTTGCTGGGCCGTCGCCATCGCTTCGTGCGCGACGACGTGCTCGGCTTTCTGAAACATCATCCGCCAGGCTTGCTCTACGATCTGGCGGTGGTCGATCCGCCGACCTTCTCCAATAGCAAGATGACTGATGACGTCTGGGACATCCAGCACGACCACGCCGAGTTGCTCAAGGGGCTTGTCGAGTTGATGGCGCCCGGCGGCGTGATCTTTTTTTCGACCAACTCGCGGCGCTTCAAATTGGCGGAGAGCGAATTGCCGCGCGTCGCGATTCGCGAGATCAGCCGTCAAACCGTGCCGGAGGATTTCCGCAACCAGCGCATCCACCGCTGCTGGCGGATGAGCGTCGGCGACGATCGGTAGCTGGCGCCTCGCCTGCGATCCGGCTGCACCGTTCAAGGCTGGAACGGGGCTGGAAGCGTCGGCGCAAAAAAAAGTGCTTGGGCGCAGCAGACCAGAAAGGCGAACTGGCCTACCTACCCAAGCACAGATCGCGCTGGAGTAACGCGATCGCACCAGAGCCTATTTCGTTTCACTTCCCGAGCTCACCCGCGTGCGTGAGTACCAGCACAGGCCAAGACCGCGAAGTTTGGGCCGCGTCGATTTGGCGTCGCACTCTCGGGAGACGAGCACGGCTTTCCCTTTAGCAAGCGGCGTGCCAACATTGGCGCCTGCTGAAGCAGGGCAACGAGTCGTTCATTCCGTGCCATCGGATATTCAAGGGAACTTGCCTGCTTGAACTCGCTCGAGCCCCGGAATCTCCCGCTTTGGAGCTTGCATTTCCGCCATCGACGCGGCGCGACGGCGTTCAGCCCGTGAAGACGGATTCTTTTATCTGCTTCAGGCATTTCTGGCGTTTGAAATCTGGCGCGAGCCAACGGTTTGGCCAAATACTGCACACGGTCGCGCCTGCCAGCCGCGAATAATTGGACAATTTCTGGGCAAAACTTCGTCCGACTTCGGGCGCAATTTCTGCTTTTCGCGGGCACGCCACAGAGGGCGTGCCTTACAGGCTTTTGCCACGAATGTCTCCTTACGCTCCGACCTGCCCGCCGGCGCCGACCGGCTTACCCTTGACCCAGGGGTTCGATAACCTAAATTCCATAGCGGATTCCGCCTTTGGCGCACCTGATGGGCAGGCGGAGCGAGACCCTGCAGGAGACGTTGGCTTGTCCGATCTATTCGGTTTCATTGCGCCAGGCGGCCCCGGACACTTGCCGCGCTGGACTTCCAGCGCGAAAGAGGGGCTCGGCTGTTCGCTCAATTTGAGCAGCCAGGTCTGGTTCACGCACAGCCACGGCATCGTCAACGAGATCTATTACCCGCGCGTCGATCGGGCCTGCGTTCGCGATCTGGGACTGATCGTGACCGATGGCCGGGAATTCTTTTCGGAAGAGAAACGCGACGCGCAGGCCAAAGTCGAATACCTGGCGGACGGCGCGCCGGCGTATCGCATCACGAACACGTGCAAGCAAGGCCGATACGTGATCGAAAAGGAGTTGCTCACCGATCCGGCGCGCGACGCCTTTCTGCAACGCACCCGCTTTCGAGCCGTCGAGGGCGCGAAGAGCGACTATCGACTATACATGCTGCTGGCGCCGCACTTGGGCAACAAGGGTTGGGGCAATACCGCCTGGGTCGGCGAATACAAGGGCGTGCCGATGATGTTCGCCATCCGCGATGGCGTCGCCTTGGCCGTGGCTTGTTCGGCGCCGTGGCTCCGCGCCTCGGTCGGATACGTCGGCGTCTCGGACGGCTGGCAAGATCTGATCCGGCACAAACGGCTGACGTGGAATTACCAGCGCGCCGAAGCCGGCAACGTCGCGATCGTCGGCGAAATCGATCTGACAGGGGACGATTGCGTGTTGGCCGTCGGCTTCGGCCACACGGCGCACGAAGCGGCGCATCGCGCGGCGGCCAGCATGTTGGACGGCTTCGACGCGGCCAAGGACCAGTATCTGCGCGAGTGGGAAGCCTGGCATCGCACGCTGCTGCCGCTCGACGACGGCCGCACCCACGAGCAAAATATCTACCGCGTCGGCGCCTCGGTGATTCGCACGCACGCGGCCAAAAACTTTCCGGGCGGCGTCGTGGCCAGCCTGTCGATTCCCTGGGGCATGGCCAAGGGAGACGACAACCTGGGCGGCTATCACCTGGTCTGGCCGCGAGATCTCGTCGAGACGACGACCGGACTGATGGCCGCCGGCGCCGCCGACCTGGCCCGAACCGTGTTGCGCTATCTGCAAGTCACGCAAGAGGCCGACGGCCACTGGGCGCAGAACATGTGGCTCGACGGCACGCCCTACTGGGACGGCGTTCAGATGGACGAAGCGGCGCTGCCGACCATGCTGGTCGACCTCGCCTATCGAGAAAAAATGCTCGCTGACTCCGATCTCAACGATTTTTGGCCGATGGTCCGGCACTCGGCCTGTTACCTGGTCAAAAACGGCCCGGTCACGCAGCAAGACCGTTGGGAAGAAGATTCGGGCTATTCGCCCTTCACGCTGGCCGCCGAAATCGCCGCCTTGTTGATCGCCGCGGAAATGGCCGATCGCCAAGGCGAGGAGCGCGAAGCGCAGTACCTTCGCGAGACGGCCGACCTGTGGTACGCGAATCTCGATCGTTGGATTTACGCCTCCGACACGGAACTGGCGCGGCGACTGGGCGTCGCCGGCTATTACGTGCGGATCGCTCCGGAGATGGAAGACGGCGGTTCGCCGCTCAAAGGCGTGGTGGTGGTCAAGAATCGACCGCTCGAACAGAGCCTGGAAGTCGCCGCCGACCTGGTCAGCCCCGACGCCTTGGCGCTGGTCCGCTTCGGCCTCCGCGCCGCCGACGATCCGCGAATGGTCGACACGGTGAAGGTCATCGACGCGCTGCTCAAAGTCGAGTTGCCGCCGGGCCCCTGCTGGTATCGTTACAACGAAGACGGCTACGGCGAACGAGAAGACGGCGAACCGTTCGACGGCACGGGCATCGGCCGCGCCTGGCCGCTGTTGACCGGCGAGCGCGCGCATTATGAATTGGCGGCGGGCCGCGTCGACGAGGCGCGGCGGTTGCTGCACACGTTCGAGCAGTTCGCCAACTGCGGCGGCTTGCTGCCCGAGCAAGTCTGGGACGTCGACGACATTCCGGAGAAGGAACTGTTTCGCGGCAAACCGGCCGGTTCGGCGATGCCGCTGGTCTGGGCCCACGCCGAGCACATCAAGCTGCTGCGCTCGCTGCGCGACGGCCGGGTATTCGACATGCCGCCGCAAACGGTCGAACGCTATCTCGTCCGAAAGCAGACGTCGGACCTGGCTTGTTGGCGCTTCAACCACAAGACCCGCGACATGGAACCCGGCAAAACGCTGCGCGTCGAGGCCCTGGCGCCCTTCACGCTGCGCTGGACGAGCGACGCCTGGCGTGCGGTTCATGACGCCGAGGGGCAGGACTCTGGCCTCGGCGTCTGGTACGTCGACTTGCCGACCCGCGATCTATCGCTCGGCGCCGCGGTCGAATTCACTTTCTACTGGCCCCAGGCCGATCGCTGGGAAGGGGCGAATTTTTCGGTGGCGGTCGCCGAAGGATAGCGCGGCTTCGTATCTCAGACTTTCCAGCGAGCGAGTAGGTCAGCCTTTCAAGGCTGACAAAATCGACGCGTCGTTGGCAACTCCGCGCGCTCCAGCCCGGGAGTCTGCCTGGAAAGGCGGACCTGCGGATGCGCCTGCGGCTCGCCATTGCGGCGGCGCCGCCAAGGAAATCGCTTCAAAATGTCCCTTTGTTCGTCAGTTGACGGGGATACCAGAAGCCGGCGACGTCGATCACTTTCTGTAGCCACCGCGCGGCGGAGAGCGCGAGCGGCCCCAAGTTCCCCTTGGGCTGTGTGGCCTGGACGGGCTGTATGAAACGATAGGGGACATAGTTGTCCAAAACGTTGGGCGGTCGGCGAAAACAGCCCAACAGACGCTCGTCTTCGCGACGTACGTAGTATCGATTGAGCCCGTCGCTGGCGGCGAACAGGTAATCCGCTTCCAGCAGCCGCGGCTCCCACTGGAGGTGAGGGCCGTCGCCGTCATCGAGCGTCGGGGACTCGACCACCACGATTCGCGGTCGCCAGCGGCGCCAGTCGCCGCCCGCGATCACCTCGGGTTCATGTCCTTCGACATCGATCTTCAGAAAATCGATCGTGCCCTGGACGTATTTTTCGCAAACGCCCGCCAGCGTCGCGACGACCGCGGTTCGCTCGACACATGGCAGGTTCTGATGCGCAGGAACGTACGCCGACAGGGTAGACAAGCCGTCGCAGTCGGGAAACTCGTAAAACGTGCATTCTCCTTCCCGGTCCGAAAGCGCGATCTGCAAATTAATATCGCGCGATCGCGCCAGAGTCAACTTGTCGAAGACCCGGCCGGGCTCGATGTTGATGCCGCAGAATCCGCGATCGTAGAAGAATTTCGTGACCGAGTCGGCGACCGGATCGTTGGCGCCGACGTCGATGTAGAACCCGCGGGTCTGCCCTTTGAAAGCGCGCGCGAGGAGCACGTCTTCGCCGTTTTGAGCATAGGAAATCATCGGGCCGTCTTGAGCATGGGAAACCTCCGGCTCGTGCGGGCGATCGCCCCAGAGCCAGCGTTCCACGAACCTCAAGGATGCATCGAACAGACGGAACGGTCGCATGGGTGCCTTCCTGATGGAACGGAACGATCGGAATGGCCCGGCCGGAAGGGTCGAGCTTGTAGCAGAACTCGCGCGCGAAGATCAACGCTGTCGGCGCAAGCCTTCGATTTTTCCCGGCCTCAAAGGCAAACGCCTGAGTCGATCGCGCAGCGGCAGAAGCCGAGAAGTGAGAAGAGACGCAAACCCAGCGCGCCCCGCGAATCCCGCGAATCCAGACACCCAGGTTTTAGCCCGAAGCGATCCTGCCAAAATCATTCCCGCCGGGCGGCGCTACGAATCGCGTCGGCAAATCCCCGGCCATCGCGAATGCGAAGGATGGGAGGCTGGGATTTGGGCTGAACGTCGGAGCCCGCATGTTGGCGCTTCAACCACAAGACTCGCGACATCGGGCGCGGCAAGACGTTGCGCGTCGAAGCCCTGGCGCCCTTCACGCTGCGCTGGACGAGCGACGGCTGGCGCTCGCTGCATGAGTCGGACGGGCAGGACTCTGGCCTCGGCGTCTGGTACGTCGACTTGCCGACCCGCGCTCTATCGCTTGGCGCCGCGGTCGAATTCACTTTCTACTGGCCCCAGGCCGATCGCTGGGAAGGGGCGAATTTTTCGGTGGCGGTCGCCCAGGCGTAGCTTCGGCGAACATTCGCCCCGCATCGCGGTTACGACTGCACGTCGGCATGAAGCCTTGCATGCCTCTCGTAATACTTGCGGATGGCCGCCTCGGCCTCGGCGCGGATGACGATCGTCGGCCGCACAGCTCGCAACTGCGCGATGCACTGTTCGGCGCTTTCGGCCAACGCCTGGTCGGCCAGGTATGCCGCCACGACCGCGGCGCTGCGCGAATAGCCGATCTTGCAATGCACATAAACGACGCCCCGCGCGGCCCGGTCGCGGATGAACGCGACCGCGCGATCCAACTGCTCGTCGGTCGGCGCCGTCAAATCGAGGATCGGCACGTTCAGATAATCGCACGAGCGAAACGCCGCGGCTTCGGAAAACTCCGCGGTCAGATCCAGCACGGCGGTCACGCCGGCGGCGACCGCTTTTCGCGCCTCGGCCTCGCCGAGCACTCTGCCGATCCAGACGCCCGGGCACGCCTCGTCCCAAGCGCGGCACTGCCGCCGGTAATGCCACAGCGACAGTCGCTGGCCAGCCAAAACCGGCGCCAGCACCAACCGCGTACTCCAGAGCAGCCGGCCGCCGCTTTTGCGGTAGATGCCGGGGCCGACGCCAAAATAGGCCATGGCGACCAAGGCGCAGCTCGCGGCCGGCCACAGCAGCAGCGTCCAGGCGGCCGAGCCAAAGGCGGCCAGGCCTGCCGCGGTCGCAGCCGGCGCGAAATAGTAAACGCCCACGCGCGGGTTTGGCGTCACCGGCTCGCGATGCCGCAGCAAGGGCACGAGATAAAAGCAGCCGATGGCCAGCACGAAGCCGCCCAGCACGTCGACGACGTGGTGCTGGTACGTGAGCAGCGTCGAAAAGCCGATCAGGCTGAACCAGAGCTGCGCCGAGACATGGACCAGGCCGCGGGTATGCCGGGCATACGAGTCTGACAGCAGCGTGCGCAGCGCAATGTGCAGCGAAGGGAACAAGTTGTATGGCTGATCCATGGCGAAGAACCAGCCGAACGCCAGACCGATCCAGCCCTCCAGCTTCGGTCGTTCGACGGCCAGCTTCAATGGCATCGCCAGGAAAAAGGCGCTCGCGACCAGAATGGCCAGCGCCACGCGCTGTGCGAACACGACCAACTCGCGGCGCTCGCGCATCAAGAACGGCGCCGCCACGAAAAACAAGTCGATCGACATATAAGGCAGGACCATCCACGGCAGGAACGGAATCCAGCGTTCCCACTCGTAACGCCACACTCCCACGTCGCTGCGCAGCGAGGTCAGCCAGTTCGTTCCGCTGTAGACGAGAACGAACAGCAGCGATAAGCCGATCGACGCGCCCGCCTTCAGGGCGAAACGCGGCGGGCCATCGACACCGTGAAGATGCCCCATCGATCGATCTCCTGTCGCAGTTTTTCGAAGCCCGCCTCGCGCACCAATTCATCCATCTCCGCTTGCGTTCGGCGCCGCATGATCCAAGGCCGGCCCTCGCGATTCGTCAGCACCCGGGCAATGAACTCGACCTGCGGATGCCACGGCTGATTGGTGTAGATCAACAGCCCGCCCGGCTCAATCGCGTCGGCCAGCCCAGCCAGCGAGCGGCGGATCGGATCGTTCATGGGAAAAAGTTCGTACAAGCCCGAGACCACGGCGATCGTCGGTTTGGGAGACAATGTGGCGAGCGATTCGCGGTCGAAGGCATCGCCGTGGACGATTTCGACCGACTTTATACGTCACGCGGCCAAGAATGAGGCCGGGTTGAAGGTCTGGAAATTATGGGTCATCAGGGATTGCAGTTGCTCTCGGTGCTCGGTGGGAATCTTTGCCAAGCAACCATCAATG
>Ga0307372_10001160_pt1 | contig 46123 bp, 39 predicted proteins | sample OX1MG_FD_202533 | JGI IMG/M metagenome (GOLD analysis project Ga0307372, IMG submission 202533) | Soil microbial communities from Risofladan, Vaasa, Finland - OX-1 | ecosystem: Environmental > Terrestrial > Soil > Coastal area > Acid sulfate soil | place: Finland: Risofladan, Vaasa | collected...
CTTTGCGTCGAACATGAAACCACCCTCGACGTGACGCACTGCGAAATCGTTGCCAGAGATGCCCGACCAAGTAAGACCTCGCCTAAACGCAAATGCACCATTGTAGTTGTGCGACCGAACTCGCCCCGTCAATTGGTCGATATTCTGTCGGGCTCTCGCACCATCGTCTTCCCAGTCAACAATGTAGTCAAAGTTGCCGTACCACCGACGGGAGGACCCTCCCTTCTGATACGGGAACCACCTCGTCCCACTCTCGATGCCCGCCTCGTTGGACTCGATCCCGAATCCAATGTCGCCAAACGAAACTTCATACCACCGACGTAGGAATCCGTCGTTATTCCCCGTGGTGAGCCCTTCCCGCGCTTGAAGCAGGTCGCCAAGATGAGGGCCCTTTCGGAGTGCAGCCACCTCATTCTCAGCTGCCCAGTAGATGACGGGGGTGTTGGGCACATCAAGGAACTCGCCGATGTTCCTCTCCCAGCGCAGGTCTGGGTAGCTTCCTCGTCTGATTCCCGTAATCACCTTCGGTTTATCCGAGCCCTCAGCATCGACGACACGAATGAACACTGAACGAGACATTCCAGGAGGAATTGCCTGCGCCGTAATAGCCGCTGTCGACACCACCTCGCCACCGATCGTTTCGAAAGCTCCCGTGCCAAGGTGTGCGAGATTCGTAATCCGAGCATGTTTCAATATCCATTCGCGGTAGCGCGCGTATGCTCCGAGGAACATCCAGCTGTCCTGTGTGACCATCGCCACAAATCCGGCAGAACGAACCAAATCTAGGCATCGCTCGATGAACATTGCGTATAGGTCCATCTTTGATGTCGTGAACTCCCGTTTCGCGAGCGCAGCGAGGCGGGAATCCATATTCCCGCCTCCCATGTAGGGAGGGTTCGCCACAGCGAGGTGATATCGAGCTGACAGGCTCTCCGCTTGGAGGATGACCCGGCGGGCGCGTTCATGGAGTTCATTCCCGATGATGTCGCCTACGTCCGGCTGGTGTGCGTCGAGATGCCGTTTGAGGGGCTCGACCAGTTCCTCGCGCGGGCGGATGAGCGACCCGAAAGTGTCGGCATTCTGGAACTGGTTCCAGAATGCTTCCTCGTTTACGCGGTCGGCGCCGGAGGCAATGAGGATGTCCAGTTCACCCAGTGTGAACGAGATGGGTTCGATCACGCAGATGTTGGGCAGGATCCGCTTGTTGAAAAAGATGCGCTGGTTGGCGCGGGCCTTCATCGTGAGCGCAAACGCTGCAAGTGCTCCCGCACGTGGGTCGATCTCGGTGCCGTAAAGGTTCTTGGCGAGGATCAGGCCGGGAATGTCGGACGGCGCGTAACCCTCCTCCTCGTAGATGGCGTAGAGCAGATCGAACGCGTACGTGAGCATGTGGCCAGAGCCGCATGCGGGATCGATGATCTTCAGCTCTTCGGGACTGGCGACCTTGAGGAAGTCGGTTTCCTCATCGACCTGGGCGATGTAGTACTCCATCTGCTCGGCCAGCCGGGAGGCCGGCCGGTTGAGGAGCCAGAGGCGTCCGAGGGAGTTCTCGACGAGGTAGCGAACAATCCAGTGCGGGGTGAAGAGTTGCGTGGCAGCGGGGATTTCGGCGGCACCGGCCTTCTTGCCCTTCTTGAACCCCGCGAAGACGTCATCCTTCCGCTCGGAGATGTAAAACTGGTACAGCCAGCCGATCACCTCAACGTCCCGGCAGACCTTCTCGGTCAGCACGGCCACCGCGCGGGCCAACACCGACTTGTCGGCCAGAAGATTCGCAGGGATAAGTAGCTCCGTGTAGTCGCCTTCGCGCTCGAACATAAACGGCATCGACCGGTTCCAGTAGCGGCAGTACTCCGCGAGCAGCAGTGCGTACGCCTCGCCGTGCGGGTCGTCGCTGCGCCGGGTGGCGTTGAGCAGGCTTGTCACCATCTCCACCGTGCGCGTGTCGGTGACGATCGTGCCGTCAATGTTCCCACGCTTAGCCTCGGCGAGGACTTCCGGCTGTCCGCCCTCGCGGCCTCGTTCGGGTGAGACGACGCCGATGCCGGTATAGCCGTTGGCGTCCATGAAGCGCAGCGCGATGATGCGGTTGAACCAGGTGTAAGCAACCTTGTCGGCCACGGCGGCGCGACCAGCGTCGCCACCACCGGCGACTCGGATGGCCTTCTCCAAAGCGGTGACGGCACTTGCCTGCTCGACACGCTCGGGCGACGCAGGAGCCAGTACCACCGCGATGCGGGCTGCCACTTCGCGGATGAGCGCCGTGCGTGCCCAGGTGGCGAAGGACTTCAGCGGAGCTGTTTCCATCAGAGTGCGATTCGCTTTCCGTCGTTGAGAGTAGACAGCAGCGCGCTGCGGAGCGCTTCTAGGTACCGGTCGACGTCGTCGGGGTTCTCCAGCACGCCGTGTGCGCCGGCAACGGCGATCGTTTTGACCGAGACAGTTTGCTTGACCGGCTTGAGGTCGCCGGTCTCGGCGCCGTCGGCGAGCCGGGCTGAGGATACGAGCTGGTCGAGCAGGGACGGGTAGATCGTCTCTTCGAAGCTGTTCCCCTGCTCGCGGATGAGCGCGATCTGTTTCTCGCTGCCAACTTGGGTAATGATCTCGTCGATCGTGCTAACGACCCTCTCTTGCGCTTCCTTGGAAGCGTCGCCGAAGTCGGCGCTGGTGAGCACCTCGGTCCTGCGGCCTTCTATAGCCTCGATGACCGCCGCGAGGTTGGTCGCGAGCACCTCCTCGATCTGCGTGCCGAGGGCTGCTGCGACCTGCTTGAGCTGTGTCATGCGATTGCCACGGAACGCATTCGAGTCGTCGACCAGCCGCTTGACGTCAGCGTCGCTGCCCGCAGGCAGGTAGCCGAGGTTGTTGGCGTTCGCTGTCAGCAGCGCGACCGCTTCGTCGTAGATGGCGCGCTGACCACCGTGGAGGAACGATTGGATCGGGTCAATCACGTTCTCCTTGGCGTCGAGCAAGTCGTTGCCGAGGCCGAACTCGGTCAGGTACCACTCGTCGGGCTTACCCGCTGCCTGCTCCAGCAGGGCAATCGGCGTGGCCAACTGGCCGACGAACGAATACTTTGAGCCGGTAACTCGTGCCTTGAGTTCGTCAAGCTTGCCGCCCAGCTTTTCGCCGCCGTGCCGGGCCAGCTCCAGCGGGTCTTTCGGAGCCGTTGCCTCATCAAAGAAGTCGGTACAGAACTTGCGGAACGCCGCGACCTTCCGCTCGTCGAACACCTTCTGCGGGGCGACCACCGCGTGCGAATGCTTCTGCGTATTGCGCAGCACAGCGGCAACCTCGCTGCGTTTGAGCGCGTTGCCGTCAACAGTGAGGGTGAGCTTGGAGGTGCCGACAAGCCAGGCGATGACCACCTCGATCGATGCGAGATCCCAGCCGTAGGGCTTGGTCTGGAAGGCATCAACGACCGTCTTGACCGTGACCTGCTCGCCGAGCCGGTCGCGCTGCAACACGAACGAGACCACCTCGTCGCCCGGCACCGCAAGCTTCGACAACGAGGGGTCGTCGATAAGGCTCGACTGGTCGGGGTTGGCGAACGCGGCGACCTGCTGTTCGCTGTAGGTCGAGCCACCGAGCAGGCTGAGCTGGGTATAGGTGCGGCTGATGAGGTCTTGAAACCCGTCGGTCACGCGGGCGATGGCGTCCTGCGACGTGGAGGTCACGTCGGCGGCGTTGATGACTAGGGCCGCCTTGCCAACGGCGCGGCGGAGGCGCTCGACGAGTTCCTTCTCTCGCTCTACGTTCTGTACCGCCTTAGAGCGCAGGATCTGGTCTTCGATGGCCGACAGCGAAGTCGTCTGCTTGCGCTTGGTGTACTTCTCGGTCTTGATGAGCAGCCGCAGGTCAGAGAGCACGCGCTCGTCGGGTTCCAGGACGACGCGCAGCTCGTCCTTGCCCGCGCTGTGCATCCGGGTTTCCTCGGGACTGTACGGGTACTCCGGGGTGATGAAGTGCACCGCGAGTTCGCGCTGCTGGCCGTACACCTGGTCGTCGAGCTTGTACCTGAAGGCAAAGTCCTGCCCGTTCTTGGAGTACCGCAGCTTGCTGGCCTTGACGACGTCGCCGGAGAGGATCTTGAACAGGCGGCTGGAGATCTCAGGGGCGTCAATGTCGACGTTCTTGATCTCTTCCTCGATGACCTGTTCTTCGTTGGTCAGGTACTCAAAAGTGTTGCCGTTGCGCTGGACGTAAGTCTGTGTCTCCAACAGCGTCAGGGCTTCCTGCACCTGCTTCGCAAGGGCGGGCAAGTCGAGCCCGAACCGGTCGTATACCAGCACAGTGAGGTTGCGTGGCGTGGCCTGGAAGCTCTCGACGTACTTGACCAGGAACAACGCCTTGAGCAGCCGCACAGCCAGCTCGTTGTCGAGGTTGCGCTCGGCCACGTCGATCGAGCGCTGCGCGGCGGACTTCAGAGACGCACGGATGCCCGCGAACATGTGGTCGAAGGACGCGAGCCTGCCGACTTCAACGTCGCCGATGTCCTTGGCGATCTGCTGCACGACGCCGAGCATCGACCGCTCGCCGACCGAGCTGTTGCGCCCCTCGAAGACGTTGTGGTCCGAGATGCCCTCGATCGCCGCCTGAAAGAGCGGGAACTGGTAGCTGACGAATGGGTAGGTGCCGACGAAGTGCGCTTCGTCGGTGTAGTTACGGTAGGTCTTTGCGCCATCGACGAAGTCGAACAGCGTCTTGAAGTTCGCCGACTCCGCCGCGTAGATCGTGCGCAGGGCTGCTTCGCCCGCCGGGTTCTTATCCAGCAGTCGCTTGCGGATGACTTCCTCAACGTCGGCGCTGGTGAGCTTCAGGCGGGTCTTGAAGCGGGCCTGAATCTTGGAGAAGTCATTGCCCTGCTGCCTGGTGCGGTCGCCGACGACCTTGTCCATGTCCTCCTGGGAGGTGACGAACACCCACACCCGGCCCCCGCACTTGGTGCTCAGGGACTCGGCGATCGTCTGGAGGTTGAGCATCAGGTGGGTGTTCGACCCGATGAACTGGCCGACCTCATCGACGTAGAAGTTCAGTCGGAACACAGGCTCTTGCTTGTCGAGCCAGGCCTTCACCTCGGCGGCGAAGTCCTCGATCGACACCGAGTACTCGTTGCGGTACTGCGTGAGGATGCTGGTCGGCGCTCCCTCGGTCTGGCCGCTGACCTCGGCGTATGCATTGGCAACGTTGATTTCTTCGAGCACGCCCTCCTCACGGCCCTGCGCCCAGTCGCGACCCGATATGCGCGAGTACGCGGCCTTGAACGCCTCGTACTGGCCGCGGTTGTCCAGATCGCGCTCGAACCGAGCGACGTGGCCCTGGTTGCCGTAGTAGCCTCGGCTCTCGTCGAAGACCTTGACAAATACCTTCAGCAGGGCATCGGTCTGGTCCTTCGTGATGAGCGTGGCCTTCTGGTCGATGTTGAACAGCAGGCTCTTGGCCGGGATTCGGTCGGCCTTGGCCAGCAGCGCTGGCAGGAACGCGCCTTTCGCCTTGGAGCGGAAGCTCTGGGTCACGCGGCCGCGCGGGAATTCCTGCCCCTCGACGTCGCCGAGCAGGTGAGCGAGCATCTTGAGCAGGTGCGACTTGCCGGAGCCGAAGAAGCCTGAGATCCACACGCCGTTGGCGTTGGTGTAGTTCGTGTACGCCTCCAGCAGCAGTTCGAGGCCCTTGGCGGCCTCGTTGGTGAGGACGTACTCGTCGACCTCGGTTCCCAGGTGCGCGGCGTCGTCAGCCTTGATGACGCCCTCGATCGGACGCTGGATGTCCTTGGCGAAGAGCGCGTTCAGCTTCATCGAGTCAAGCCTCCTGTTCCAAGATGTTCTTGGCTCGGTAGTACTGGTCGTCTTTGAGCCGCCCGAATAGGACCAGCGACGATCCCAGCGTGTCGGACTGCTCATATCGGCCAGGGAAGAACATGAGCATCGGTTTGCCCGTCACGACACTCTGCAAATTATTAAGCACATTATGCGAGCGGATGTACGGAAAGACCTCACCGATACCGGTGAGGAAGAAGATGTCGAAGTCGCCCTGGGCGAGTTTGGCGCGGATCGCGGGCGCGATGTGGATCTCCGGGTCGAGCAGCCCCTGGAGCAACTCGCGGAAGTCAGCCTTGTCCTGCTCCGGTTCGAGGGCGAGCAGGCGCTCCCAGACCCCGCGCTCCTTGAGGATCTCCACCGAGATGTCGTAGAGGTTGATCTCGCAGACCTCGACCCCTTTGTTGGCGAGCCGGTTCTTGATGCGCTTCTTGGACGCCGCGACCGCGAGGGCGTCCGCGGGGTCGTAGGGGTAGATGAAGAACGGCACGTCGTTGCTCAGGCCCTCCATCTGGAGGAACCGCTTGCCGCTGAGCACCGCGAACAAATGCTCTTCTTGCCTCGACAGCTCGCCTGGTGTCACCGCATGGCCCTCTCTGCAGCGCCATCGTTGATCGGGTAGAACCGCAGGTCACTTGGACTGCGCGCGACCAGGGCGTTCGCGACCCGCTGCGACAATACGGCCTGGAGCAGGTGCCCGTCGTCGGACAGCAGGCACGCCTCGTTCAGCATCCGGAACACGTTCGAGCGCAGCTTGCGCAACGTCGAGTCCTTTAGCTCAGTCAGTTCGCTGTGCCAGAGAGCTTTGCCACGCACGAAGCTGTCGAAGTCCTCGTAACCAAGGGTCGAAGTCAGCAGGAGGAACCGCTCGCGCAGGACCTCTTCGGCAAACTCGCCGATCAGGTCATAGCGACGGCAGGCAGCCGCCCACAGCAGGTGCCCGCGCTCGGTGGCGGTTACGGCCATCAGCAGCTCAATCTCGTCATCGGTAAGCACGGCGAGTCGCTGAACGACCTCGCGCGCAAGGCGGGACCCTGAGGCGGCAGTGCGGGTTTGCAAGAGGTTGTCGTCGGCGATCAGCGCTCGAACCTTAAGCCAGTCACGTTCCCGCAGGTACAGCGGCGCAACGACGACAGTCTCTCGTATGAGGAGAGCACCGCTGGTGAACGAGAGCACATAACGCGATACGGGCGGATTCTCGTGTGCCATGTGCACCTCCCTTTTGGTTTCAGGCAAGTCGTTCAGAATACGGCCGCGCACCGGCTCTCACGCGTACCGCTAGTACGCCAGAAAGATCAGTTCGGTTTGTGGCCACCGGACACAGCGGCCTCGCCGCTTCGAACCCAGTCATCAACCTCGCTGGCCTGGAATTTCCAGAGCCGACCCACTTTGTGGCCAGGCATGCCCTTGCCAGCGATCCACGCGTAAATGGTGTCCTTCGTGACCCCCAGGTGACTGGCGATGCCATCTGCCGAGAGCCATGGCTCTGCCATTAGCGGACTCCAATGCCAGCTGAACCCGGTCTTACCGAGTTACGCCGATGCTATCGGGTCGTGAACCACGATGGCCGGGGTGACAAGGAGGCTGACACCGACTGGAGAGGATCTTCCTACTCCCGGTCACGCACCTGGCGCCTACGGCAAGTCGCCGCTGCAATGCTTCGCCTTCTCGGCCAGGTGCTCGGTCACGTCTCGAACTCCCGCTTGGAGGCTTCGCAGTGTTCAGGATGACCATGACACCAGATGAGCTGCGCGGGACCCGGCCATCCGGGTGGGAGATGACCGGGTCCTGCGCCTTGAGAGGACAGCCCGCTCCACCGAGCCGTCTCCTCCTATCCGTGACCCGCCCGCCCGCACGCCACCGGGCCAGATAGACGGGTCCTTTTCGATAGGGCCTTGTGTCCTTCAGTTATTCGGCCGGGCTCGATCCAGCTGGTTTCCGCGCTCTCGCTGGCAGGCGGCCGACGCCGCCGTAGACGGCCGCCTGGTCAGCTTTATCAGCGTCGGCCGGATGGTCTGGCCGCCATAGCGGCGCTCGTACCAGGCCAGGCTCGATCAGTTCGAGGCCATCGAAGTAGCCGAGGATCTCATGATGGCCGCGGGGCACGAAGGGTGCCGTGGTCTGCGCGTAGTGGCTCATCGCCTCGGCGACGTGAGGCGCCTGGCCGTCGGTCGTGCCGTGGCTGATCACGACGTAGCTGCCCGGCGCCAGGGCATCCCGCAGCTCGGCGACCAGGCTCTGGGGCCTGGCGGAATCCGGGAAGAAATGGAGCACGGCGACAAGCAGCAGAGCGACTGGCCGGGAGAGGTCCAGCAGGTCGCGCAACTCCGGGTTCCGGAGGATCCCGGCAGGCTGGCGCAGGTCGGCCTGGATCGCGGAGGCGCGCTCGTTCCCGGTGAGGATTACCCTGCTGTGCAGGACCGCGACCGGGTCGATGTCGGCGTAGACGACACGAGCGCCGGGTGCGGCTTCCTGAGCGATCTGGTGCACGTTGCCCATGGTGGGAATGCCGGAACCGATGTCGAGAAACTGGTCGATGCCGGCTTGTCCGGCCAGGTAGCGGACGGCCCGGCCGAGGAACGCCCGGTTGATCCGCATCGTTTCCGGCGCGTCCGGCCAGCGGGCCACGAACTCCTCGGCGGCCGCACGATCAGCGGCGAAGTGATGCGATCCGCCGAGCAGGAAGTCGTACACGCGCGCGATGCTCGGCCCTTCGCCCGCTGCCGCCTCCGGCGGAGTTCCGGTCACCGCTGCCTGCGGGCGGGCTGGAGCGGCTGGCCGGGCACCCGGCCCCGGTGTGCCTCGCCTGGCTCGGCGGCGCTGGCACCGGGCCCGGAATGGCCTGGCATGGGTGATGGCGGAGGTTTCATGGACGGTTACGCTCTCCGGTCTTCGGCTGCGGCGGAACAAGTGGATGACCAGGAGCAGGCTGGCAGGAACCGGCCGGGCGGTTCATTCCCCGCGCTGGGAATCTTGCGATTTCCCGCCGCCGGGCCACGTGAAACCGCGGCAGGCTGACATGGCCGATGATGTGCCGGAACCATCGCCGGTGGAAATGGAGGGAAAGGCTCGTGAGGGATCGTTACCGCTCCATCGTGGACGTCTACGTCCTGCTCCAGCGTCGCGATGGCATGGTGCTGCTGCTGGAGCGGTCCGGTACTGGCTACGCCGACGGCCAGCTGTGCCCGCCTTCTGGGCACCTGGAAGAAGACGAGTCGGTGGTGGATGGCGCGGTCCGGGAGGCGCGGGAGGAGACCGGCGTCATCATCGACCTGGCTGACCTGTCCTTCTCCCACGTGGTTCATCACCGCAACCCAGAGGGCCAGGGCCGGATCGGGTTCTTCTTTACCGCCACCCGCTGGCAGGGCGAGCCGGTCAACCTGGAGCCGCATAAGTGCGCCGGGCTGGTGTGGGCCGATCCCGCCTGCCCGCCGGCTAATACTGTGCCTTACACCGCCGCCGCGCTCGCCCAGATCAGCAACGCGACGGCGTTCTCCCTCGACGGATGGTGACCTGTGCGCCTGACTTTGCCCGGGCCAGGCCGCGTGAGCGCTCAGCATGGGCTGGCTAGTTCTCCTTGGTGATGCGGAGCTTGGTGACTCTCCGGGCGATCCATTCGACGCGCTGGGCGGTGGTCATGCTGGGCGGGATGTCGATGACCCGCTGGCCTACGGTGCCGCAGGTGGCGCGGACTACCCGGTCGGCGGCGGGCTGGAGGTCCAGGACCTTGGCCCGGTAGGGGTCGCCCGGCTGGGTCTGATCGAAGTGGTCGCAGCAGTAGAACACGACGTCGTAGGTCGTGGCCCAGGCGCGGCAGAACGCTTCCATCGCCGCGAGGGTGGCGGCGGCGCGGCTGCGGGGCGGGGTTTCCAGGACCAGCCAGGCGTAGGCCAGGACGTTGGCGATGGTCTTGTCACAGATGATCATCGGGTGCTGCCGGGCGGCGCGCAACTGGGCCGACAGCTGGGCGGCGAACAGGTCGACCTCGGTCTCCAGGTCGAACGCGCCCTTGCCGTGGACGACGATCTCCTCAATGAACGGGCTGTTCCGGGCCGGTTCCTCGACCGTGGCCACGTGCACGCCGCGCTCGCGGTAGTAGGCGGCCAGGGCGTGGGTGAGCGTTGTCTTGCCCGAGGCGTGGGTGCCCTCGATGGCCAGCACGACACAGTCACGAAGCACCGGTCCCCCCAAGCTGAGCAGCGGCGAGTCCGCGATCTCCGTCGGCAGCGCCGACTTGCCGGGGGCACAGGTGCGGGAATTGGTCCCACGCGCTGGCGGTGATGATCTCGGCGACGTCCAGGTCCTGCGGCCAGCTGACGCGGCCCAGGTGCCGTCCGGCGAGCAGGGCGGTCATCAGTGCCCGCCCGGTCGTCCCAGCCGCCGCCAGCTCGACGTCAGCGGCGTCACCCGGCTGGGTCTGGTCCCAGCCGGCACCGAGGCTGATCTGGGCTTGCTGGCATGCCTGGTCCAGTGGCCCGGCGGACAGGTCGAGGCCGCAGTCGACCATCAGCGCCTTTCCCCGGGCCGGGGTATCCCGCCCGGCCCAGTCCCGCAGCACGGCGGTGGTGCCGCGCAGCGCCTGGCCGCCGGCCAGGGAGCGGAGCCGGTCCAGGTCCCCGGCCAGCCTGAGCCCGGCCAGCACCGCCGCGTGGCGCCCAGCCCGCGCCAGGTCCAGGTCAGCGGTGCGGGCTAGCTCTGGCAGCGCCACCCGGTCCGCGGTACTGACCACCCGGAAGCCGAACGCGAGTTCCGGGCCAGTGATCGTGACCGTCCGGCTGCGGTGCAGCGGCAGGTACGCCACAGCCGCCGACACCAGCGCCTCCCGCCTCGCCCAGGCCGGGAGAGCCGGTGCGAGGGTGAACGCGGCAAGCATCGGCCCGGGCTTGCGGAACAGCTGCTGGCCGGTCCGGTAGGGGTCCTCCGGCCAGGCCAGGTTCGTGCAGGTGACCAGGCCGGTCATGGGGCCGTGCGGGCGGCGGTGTGGATGCTGGCGCCCAGATACTTGCGGAAGTGGTTCGTCTTGTAGGGGTAGCGCTCCCAGATCTGGCTGACCGGCTCGTGTTGCAGGTTGCCGAGGTAGGTGAACAGGTCGGGCTCGTCGTAGACCGGCCACGCCTGGGCGCTGCCGTCGGGCTCGACCACGATCATGTGCCCTTCGGTCTCAGGCGTCCACGGGGTCATCCGCAGCGCGGGCCGCCAGTCATGCACCGCCCGCAGCTCGGCCAGCCGGGTGAACTCCTGCGCGGCCTCGCCGGTGGTGATGAACTCCCGCTCGGGCAGGCCCAGGGCGTTGCCCTTGCGCAGCGGGAGGATCAGCTTGACCTTCCCGGCGTCCAGCACGTCGGCGATCTGGCACAGGTACGGCAGGCCGTGCATTGTCGACCGCAGCACCACCGCTGACAGCGACAACGGCAGCCCGGTAGCCGCGAGCGCCCGTACCCCGGCCATGGCCTTGTCGTAGTCGCCGCGGACCCGGGAGAACACCGCGCGGGGGCCGTCGAAGCCCACGTTGACAAAGCTGACCTTCCCGGCCAGCTGCGCCGCCAGGGCCACGCCCCGGGTCGCGTTCGTCGGCAGGCCCACGACGAATCCGGAGAACATCCCGGCGATCTCGGCGATGTCGCGGCGCAGCAGCGGCTCCCCGCCGGACAAGAACACCCGCCGGGTCCCCGCGAGGTTCGCCCGGATCGCGTCCAGCTGCGCCAGGGTCGGATCCGGCATCTGGACTATCTCGGAGCAGAACCCGCACCCGAAGTCACACCGCCGGGTCACCTGGACGATCACCGACAACGGCGCCGAAGCGGCCCCGGCCAGCGCCACAGGGTCGGCTCCCTGCTCCAGGGCGAAGTGGTGCCCGCTGGTGAACACCACCGGCCCGTCCGAGCCGACTCGGGCCGCTGGCGGAACGGGGGGCACGGGCAGGAGGGTCGTGCTCGTTCGCGTGAGAGTCATGGTGTCCTTCCCCGGTGATAAGCGAAACCGGCAGGCTCATGCTGGCGCGCACGCCACCGGGGAATCGCTCCCCGCAGCGGGAATCTTTGCCTCTTCGCCCGCCCGCCGCAGCTACAGGCCGTCGACCGCGACCGGCATGCGGCTAGGCTCACGGGCCGTGGACCGGATCGTCATCATCGGCTGCGGAGAGGAACCGTGGCGCTCTAGCACGAACTGGTAGCTGGGCTGAGGTGGATCATCGACGGGAACCACGCATCAGGCCTGCTGATCCGGCTCCGGGCGGCCGATTCGGTAACCTTTCAGGACATGCGCTCGCCTGTCGTGCTCGCGTCCGGTGCCAGTATTTTGGCGGCTACCAGCCCGGCGAGGGCCATGTCCATGTCGGTGAGCTGCCCGCCAAGTACGTGCCGGATGAATTCGGGTACCGGCATGGTCACGGTGACGGCGAACTCGTCCTCGTCAGGTTCTGGTTCACGGGTCTTCCGGCAGCCGCGTGCCAGAGCGGCGTGGCGCAGGTGGGTGGCATAGGCGGCGAGAAAGGTGCTGGCCACGATCTCGATGGTCTCCGCCTCGTAGCCGGTTTCCTCCAGCAGTTCGCGGGCCGCTGCCGCCGCTGGGGCCTCGCCGTCCGCAGCGATCCCGCCAGGCAGTTCGAGCAGCACCTTGCCTGGACCGGGACGGAACTGCCGCACCAGGACGACCTGATCGTCGGCAGTGAGGGCGACGACCGCCACGGTGTTCCCGCCGACCAGGATGTCCCAGTCGGCTTCGTTCCCGTTCGGGTAGCGGTAAGTGCGGCACCGGACTTTCAGGAAGCCGGCCGGCTTGTCACGCTCGCCGACCTCGCGCCACCGTACGTCCTCGACAACGCCAATGTCACTCATGCCAGTAAAGCCTACGGTGCCTCAGGCCGGGCAAGGTGCGTTGCCGAGTGTCGCCCGCTGACCGGCACCGTCGGATCCCTTCACGATAGTGATTCCCTGAGCAGTTCCCGAGTGGCGGGTGATGCCTCGACGTAGAGCCGGGTGATTGGCTCGGTGCCTGAGGCACGGATAGCGATCCAGCCGTCTTCGCCGTCGTCGAAGACGTCGAGTCCCATGGCTACGGTGTCGTGCCGCCAGCCAGCCAGGCACCGGCTGAGGTCTGTCACGACGCGCTCCGCCGCCTTCGGGGTCGCGAGAATCCGCTGGGGATGGGGGTAGGCGTGCCGGAGGGCGGTCGCGGCATCGTCGAGAGCGTCCGCCGAGGGGAAGATCGTCAGCAAGGACGTGAGCGCGGCGAGGCTGTCTCGCTCGAAGTACCCGCTTGAGTCTGGCGCCCAGGCGAACGCGCCGTTGGGTTCCATGCCGAGGGTGGCACGGTCAGGGGCCTGGAGCCAGGTGGTGACCTGGTGCTTGAACCCGACCGGCACCTGGGTGATCGTTATTGGCGGGTTACGCTGCGAGGCGGCTCGTATCGCCATGCGAGGCGCGACGACGCTGGTTACGAAATGCTCGACGGGGAGCCCGGCTGAGATGAGCAGCGCTGCCTGCTCGGCGCTGCCGATACAGCCAGACGCCGCCGTGTGAAGCACGAGCCGGTCGCCGTCACCGTCCACCATGGCGGTCACGGTGTGCCGGGGGTCGGCGGCCCCGCGGAGCGCGGCACCGGCGATATCGCTGGCGTCCGGGATGAGCGTCGGATCGGGGGTCCGGCCCCCGAAGAACGGCAGGGGCATGGCACGCGCCCATCGCACTGAGGGCAGGTGACCTGCCAGCGCGCCGACAGCGCCGTGTGCGGCGTCGATGATCACCGTCCCGCTGAATCGGCTTACGGCGCGTTCTAGTTCCCTGCCGATGGTGGCGGCGTAGTGCCCGGCGACCGGGGCTGTCGCGTGGTGCTGGCTGGCGTGGCCGCTCAGGGAATCCAGGTCGATGGCGAGCCGGTCGGGTGGCTGTGGCCATGCCGTGCCGAGGCCGTTGGCGTCGCGGAGCTTGACGCCCGTATATCCGGGCGGGTTGTGGCTCGCGGTGACGATGACGGCGCCTGTCAGGTCGGGGTCTGAGTGCGCGTAGCGGCCGGCGGCCGGGGTCGGTGCCGGCCCGTCCGCGAGCTTGCAGCTCACGTTCCGGATGCGGAGCAGACTGGCGATCAGCGTGGCGATCTGCGCGCTGCCGGCCCGGGTGTCGTAGCCGATGAGGACGCTTGATCCGAGCGCGCCAGTATCGGCGGCGTGGGCCACTGCGGCCAGCAGGTCCAGCTCGGACCAGTCAGGCCCGGGTCTTCCGCGCCAGCCGTCGGTGGTAGTCGCAGCCGATCGCATCATGCCTCCCGTTCTGCAGGGTGGTTGAGGATTCCCAGAAGCCGGAGGTCGGTGCCGGTGGCCGATGCTGCCCAGCCGTCGATCAGTGCGGGGGTGGTACGCGCGAGATCTCGGCCGGTGTCGTCGCGCGCGATTCCGCCCGCTGCGGCGATGGCTAGTGCTCCGGCGGCGTAGTCCCACGGCGCCGCGCCGTCGAATCCCGGCAGGTACACGGCTGCGGCCGCGCGGCCCAGCGCGACGAGCAGCATCTTGACTGTCGCCGTCGGGACTGGCACGGCTCGCGGGCCGGGCGTGTCGTCGCGGCGGAGGAGCCGGCTCAGCTGGGAAACGTGACGGGGGCTGGTCAGGACGTCAGCGGGTTTGAATGCCGGCAGCCGGCTGGGGTCGCCGCCGACGTGCAGGCCGCCGGGGGCGGCTGTCAGGCGCAGCCCGAATGCTGGCAGGTCGATGACGGCTTGCTCGGGCCGTCCGTGCCGTACCAGGCAGGCTGCGATGGCGAAGTACGGCTCGCCGGCCAGTAGCGGGCGGGTGCCGTCGATCGGGTCGATGAGCAGGCAGTCCGGCGGTAGCGGCGGCAGGCTCGCCAGGCGTTCTTCGGCTATGACCGGCGTGCCGGGAAAGCCCGCGCGGAACGCGCTGGTGAGCAGGTCCTGTACCCGCAGGTCAATGTCGGTGACCGGCTCCATGCGCCCGCGGATGTTGCGTTTGGCGAAGGCTTCTGTCGGCGCCTGCCGGAACTCCGCGATCATGGCCCGGCACGTGTCCAGCGGCCTGTCGAGTACTCGGGACAGTGACGCATCAGCAGGCTGGTCGCGAGGGGCCGTCATTGACGCTGGTCCCGGAAGCCTGTTGTCTGGTTCATGGGCTGGCGTGTCACGGCGGCGCCGCGAGTGTCACGGTGGGTATGGATCGTGCGGCGGCGGTCAGGATGTGCGGGGAGGACAACCAGATCTGGTGGAGCGTGAGCATCGCCGTCGCCGGGTCGCGGCCGGGGCCGGAAAGCGGGACCGGCGCCGCCAGGTGCGGCGGGAGTCGCGCTAGCAGCCGGTCGGCCAGGATGGTGGCGCCGGTTAGCAGCGTGCCGGAGAGGATGAGCGCGATTCCCGTGGCGTCCAGCAAGCCAGTTGCCCGGCATACCGCCTGCGCCCCGGCGGCGAGTTCGCTGGCCGCGTGCTCGATGAGCGCGAGGGCGATGCTGTCGCCGGCGGACGCTGCGAATATCACCTCAGCGGCGAAGGTCGCGACCAGCGGCTTGCTATATCCCAAGTAGACCGCGTTGAACAATCGGTCGGGCACCGGCAGGTCGGCTGTCGCGGCGATCCGGGTGCTCCAGCCGTGCGCGGCTTCGGTCAGCAGCGTGGCCGGGCCGCGCCCGTCCAGCGCGCGTATCGCGGCGCGCAGTCCCGCGACGGCCAGGTCATGCCCGCCGCCTTCGTCGGATAGCAGCCACTCCAGGCCGGACGCGCGCGCGAACACCTGTCCGTTCCGGGCTGCGTATCCGGTGCCGGTGCCGGCGATTACCACGCACGCCTGGTCGCCGGGCGCCGCGAGCAGCACAGGGGTGATGTCGTTGGTGAGCCGTACCGCCGCCGCGCGGGCGCGGGTGCTGGCGCAGGCTCGCCGCAGCAGGCTGGCGAACTGGCCCGCAGCGGTCGTTGTGGACGCGGCGCCGTGCGCGGCTGTCACGCATTCCACGTCTGAGGTGTGATCTTCCAGTAGTCCCGCGACGAGGCTCGTCACGGTCTGCTCGGCCTGTTCCTGACCCACAGAGCGGGGGTTTGTGGATGGGCCGGTAGCGGTGGCCGTGATGTCGTGGCCGTTGGTCAGGGCGATCCATGTGTGGCTGCCGCCGCCTTCCAGCAGAAGGCACTGGCTCCGGCCGGCGGCGGTCACTGCGGGCCCCGCCGCCGGGCGCGCAGTTCGCGGAGGGCGTTGTCGAAGGCGGGCCGGTCGATGTCCGGGAGTATCACGCAGTTGCCCGGGCGCTGGGGGATGACCAGGTTCAGAGGGCCGTTACGGATTCGCCGGATCGCGTCCAGGCGCTGCCAGATCGCCTCATCCAGTCCGGGGTCGATCGTGGTCGGCAGGCCGTGGGCCGCCAAGACGGCCAGGATGCGGTCACGTTCCGGGCTGGCGCAGGCGCCGGCCGCGTGCCCGATGACGGTGGCCACCGCGATGCCTGCCGCTACGGCTTCGCCGTGCGGCATCAGGTACCCGGTGGCGGCTTCCAGCGGATGGCCGATGCAGTGCCCGAGGTTGAGCAGGCGCCGCAGATCACGCTGCTCGAACGGGTCGGCGGCGAGCAGGCCGAGTTTCGCGGCGACGGCACCCTTGATGATTCCGGTCAGCTGTGAGGCGGATAGCTCGCCCGCGGCCGCCTCGATGGTGGCGAACAGGTCAGGGTCGGCGATGATCGCTACCTTGATGGCCTCGGCGATTCCGTTGCGCAGGTGACAGATGGGCAGGGTGCGGGTCAGGGCCGGGTCGATGAAGACGGCAGCTGGGTGGTGGAAGGCGCCGATGAGGTTCTTGGTCTCCTGGTAGTCGATGCCGCCTTTCCCGCCGATCGCGGCGTCCAGCTGGGCGACCAGGGTTGTCGGGATCAAGGCGTAGGGCAGGCCCCGCATGAAGGTGGCGGCGGCGGTCGTGACCAGATCGCATATGGCCCCGCCGCCGAGCGCCACGAGCAGGGTACGGCGAGTGGCCCCGAGCTGGTGCAGTTGCTCCCATGCCCGGATCAGGCCCTCGCCGCTCTTACTGGCCTCGCCTGCGGCTACCGTGACGCAGGCGACCGGCACCCCGGCGCTGCCTGCCGCTTCAGCGATCGCTGGCAGGTGGTGGAGCACTCCGGCGTCTGCGAGGATCACGATCCGGGGAGCGGCGAGGTCGCCGGCCAGCGGCTTGAGGAGCGTCCCGATCTGGCCGGACAGGCCGTCGCCGATATGGATCCGGTAGGTATCCAAGCGCTGCGCGCGCACGCTGAATTCGCCGTCAGTGCCGGTGATCGTGAGCCCTGATCTGGTGTGAGGCTGGCGGGTCACGCTAGCTCCTTGCTGATGGCGTCGCCAAGTGCGGCAGCGGTCAGCCCGGCGCTGTCGTAGAGGGCTGTGAGCGGATACCCGGAAAGGCCGTAGCTGTCGGCCCCGAGCGTCACCGCGCCGGGTGGCAGCACCGCCCGCAGTGCGGCGCTAGGCGCGTTGTGGATACTGGCCGCTAGCGCTGTCGGCGGTATCAGCTCATCGCGCTGCGCCCCTGGGAGCGCGGCGAACCGGGACAGGCTGACGATTTCCAGTACCCTGACGCGCGGGCCGCGCCGGGCGGCGAGGAGGTCAGCCGCTTGGAGGGCGGCTTCACGCATGGCTCCGGCGGCCGCGATTACTACCTGCGGGCGATCGCAGTCGCGCAGCGTCCACGCCCCGGTATCCAGGGGCAGGCCAGCGAGCGTGCCGAGTTCGCGGCGGACCTGGACCGCTTCGTGCGGGAGCCGCAGGTAAGCCGGCCTCCCGGCGGCGAGCGCCTCGGCGGCGAGGAGCTTGGCGGTGTTGATGTCGCTGGCTTCGTAGAGGTCCAGGCCGCCGATGGCGGCCAGCGCTGACAGGCAGCCGTCGGACTGGACCATGGGGCCGAGCGGGTCGCCGATGCCGCCGGAGGTTCCCACCAGCAGGACCGGCAGCCCGGTGAAGGCGACTGACTGGCGGATCTGGTCGAGCATCCGCCAGTAGAAACCTTCCATTGAGAACAGTGCCGGCCACAGGCCGGCACTGGCCGCGCCCGCGGCCAGTGACGCGGCGTCCTGCTCGGCGATCGCGCACTGCAGGACGTCGGAATCCGGACTGGCCCAGTTCCAGGAGCCGACCGCGTTCATTCGCTCCAGCAGCCCGGAGTTGCGGATCGCGTCCGGTGCCATCCACAAGACGGGCAGGCCCGCCAGTTCGGCTGCCAGGTCGGCGCCGAGGGTCTTCTTCGCTACGGGCGCGGCGCCGATCGGGTAGCCGCGCAGCCGGGCCAGGATGGCTTCCCGGGAAGGGCGGGCCGCAGGGGGATGGTCCTGGTGCGGCCGCCGGGCGGAGCGCCGGGCCGCCAGCCGCGGGTAGCGGGTGTCGATCACCGCAAGGGCAGCTTCCACCAGTGCCGAAACGTCCTGGCTCGGGATGCTGGCCGGGTCGGCCTCGCCGCTGAGGCTGTTGCTTCCCTCAGCTGGCGGCAGCAGCCCCTTGCCCTTGATGGTGCGAAGGATGATCGCGACCGGGCGGACCGCTGTCTGGCTGTCGCGTAGCAGCGCGGCGATAGCTGCCGGGTCGTGGCCGTCGACCTCATCAGCCTGCCAGCCGAATCCGCTCCAGCGGTCCGCCCAGGTCTCGCGCGGCAGGTCGATAACGCTGCCGGAGCCGTTCGCGTCGACCAGGGCCACGAGGTTACGCAGCCCCAGCCGGGTGGCGGTCATCGCCGCCTCCCAGACCTGCCCTTCGGTGCATTCGCCGTCGCCGAGCACCACGAAGGTGCGGGCCGGGCGTGCCTGCCGGCGGTCGGCGATCGCTGCCCCGACCCCGAATGAAAGGCCCTGCCCGAGTGCTCCGGCGCTCATCTCGATGCCCGTGGTGGCGTCGCGCTGCGGCATCCGGGGCAGCGGGTGGCGCAGTTGCCCGAATCCCGCTAGTTCTCGCCAGGTAATGCCGGGAAAGCCGCCGGCCGCCCACAGCGCGAAGTACCATGGCGCGGCGGCGTGGCCCTTGGAGTAGATGACCCGGTCGCCGCTGTCCGGCACGGTCGTGGCGCCGGAGAAGTACAAGGCGGTGATCGCCTCCACCGCGGACGAGGAGCCTCCCGGGTGCTTGTTGGCGGCCAGCACCCAGGCTCGTATCCCGGCGCTGATGACGGCCAGCTCGGCAGCGGAGGCGGGCTCAGCCATCGGTGTTCTCCCTCATTGTCCTGGCGGTCGGGTGAAGGGGTGGGCTCAGCTTGCGGCGGTCGAGCTTCCCGCTGGCCGGGGCGGCAGGCAGCTCGCTGGCGACGATGAAACGGGCGGGGATAGCAGCGGCGGGCAGGCGGTCATGCAGAGCGGCCCGCAGGCCCGCTGGCACCTCGTCCTGGCCGGCCCGCAGCACCAGGTGCGCCGTCAGCCGGGGCGGCCCGCCATCGCGGTCCGCCTCAACGATGACCGCGGCCTGGTCGATCCCGGGCTGCTGCTCAAGGACGGCTTCTACCGCGCCAAGATGCACCCGGACTCCGTAGATCTTGACCTGGTCGTCGACCCGGCCCCGGAAATGCAAGGTGCCGTCGGGGCTGAGGTATCCGAGGTCTCCGGTGCGAAAGGTCGTGCGGCCGGGATGCTCTGGGTCGGTTACGAACCTCGCTTCCTCAGCGGCGGTCGCGTCCAGGTAGCCCCCGGTGCCGTACTGGGTGCGTATCACGATCTCGCCGACTTCGCCGGCGGCGGCCCGCTGCCCGTCTTCTCGCCGCACCCAGACTTCGGTGTCGTAGATCGGCCTGCCGAGCGGCTGGACGCCGGGCGGTGCCGGGTCCGGGACCTGGTACCAGCATCGCGCGAGCGTCGTCTCGGCCGGCCCGTACAGGCTCACGATCCCGCTGCGGTAGCCCAGCTGCTCGCGCCAGCGCCGCACGAGCGGCTCGGGCAGCGCCTCGCCGTTGAACAGCAGCAGCCGCAGGTCCGGCAGCCGGATCCCGGCCGGGGCGGTCCTTAGCCACGCCCTGGCGATCGCGGGGACCGCGTGCGTCATAGTGACCCGCTCGTCCGATAGCCAGGTCAGCGCGTCCCGGGGCAGCATCGGCCCGGGCGGCGGCAGGCACAGCGTCGCGCCGGAGACCAGCGGCAGGAAGACCTCTCGCAGGCTCGGGTCGAACTCAACCGAAGCCAGGTGCGCGACCTTGTCGCCGGGGCCAACCTGGAATGTCTCCCGCTGCCAGTGCAGGAAATGAGACAGGCTCCGGTGGTGGCCCACGATCGCCTTGGGCCGGCCGGTGGTACCGGAGGTATGGAACAGGTAGCCGGGCTCATCCGGCGCCGGATCGGGGGTGGCGAGCTGATCGCAGGACGCCGCGCCTGCAGGCTCCCCGGCCAGCCGGATAGCCACCTGGGCGCGCAGCAGCGGCGGCAAGGGAACATCACCGATGACAAGCACGTGCGCGGCCCTGGCCAGGACGTCCCGCTGCCTGCCAGACGGCAGCAGCGGATCCACCGGAATCAGTACGGCCCGGCTCGCGAGCACCGCCATCCACGCCGCGACAACAGGAAAGCCCCGCTGCCCGATGACCGCCACCCGCTGGCCAGCCAGGACGCCCGCCTCCCGCAAAACGGCGGTGAATGACACCGCCGCAGCGATAGCCTCGGCGTAGCTCCAGACCTCACCTTGCTGGCTGACCGCCGGCGCGTCAGGCGCGGCGCGCCCCCAGCGCGCCACCTGGGTCGGCACCGACGGCCAGGCAAGCCGCGACGACGCGACGACACCGGAGCTGCTGCCGCTCACCGCGGTCCATCCGCGTATCGTGAGGTCAGGACGCGCAGCGCGTCACCGGCGTCGCCATGCACCACGCCGGTCAGCCGGTCACGGGCAGGGACAGTCGCTCCGGGCAGGACCAGCGAGGCATCCACTCTCGCCCCTGGCCCGACGATAGCTCCCGGCCCGATGACAGCGGGCCCGCGGACTTCGGCTCCAGCATGGATCGTGGCGTCGGCGCCGACCAGGACCGGCCCGGTGATCGTCGCGGTCGCGTCAATCGCGGCGGTGCCGTCCGAGAGTCCGTCCGCCCAGGGCGAGGCCGGGCCAGGCCGCAGCGGCGCGTTCCCGGCAACGATCTCCAGGTTCGCGGCCAGCAGCGCGTCCAGCGTGCCGACATCGCGCAGGTAGGTGCCCGCAGTGTCGAACGTCTCAAGGCGCAGCGAGAAGTCCGGCAGGCTCGGCAGGACCGACATGGAGAAGTCGGTGAAGGCATTTTCAGGGATCGTGTCGACGAGATCGGGCTCCACGATCCAGGTGCCGGTGGACCCGAGGTTGGACTGGACTGCGGGACCTGGTTTGAACAGGTATCTGCTCAGGCCATCCGGCGTGATTACGGCGACATCGCCATCCCAGACGGTCATATCTCTTGCCATGACCGCCACCGTGACCGCCGGGCGCCGGCGATGGTGGAACGCGATCAGGGCCGACAGGTCCATGGGGCACAGGATGTCGGCCGGGACTACTAGGACCGGGCCATCGCGGAAGAAGTCCCGCTGTGCGCGCAGGGCGCCACCGCTGCCGAGCGGCTCGTGCTCAGCCAGCCAGGCGATGGGCGTTCCTGCGGCGGTCCTGACGCCGAACCCGCGCTCGTACAGGTCCGTTTCCGCGGCACGGACGATTACTCCGATCATCTCGACACCAGCGGCGTCGAGATGATCGAGCACCCATCCGAGCACCGGCCGGTTAGCTACCGGCGCGAATGGCTTGGGAAGGATCCGGGTCATCGGCCACAGCCGCGTGCCTTTGCCGCCAGCCAGCACTAGCGCGCGCATCGGCGATCCCCTTCCCTGTGCTCAGGCCAGATGCGGTTGGCCGACAACGGATCAGGTTCTGCGGGCTCGCTCATGGCGTCAGGGGCCGGTTCACGGCGACAGCGGCATGCCCAGCCAGGTCGCTAAAGAGCCTGATCAGGGTGGCGGCGGAGCCGACGGGGACGATGTCGCTGCGGTACATCAGTGTGCCCCGGAAAGCGTCACCGTCCGGGGCAAGGGCCACGCTGACCGCCCGGCGGGCAGATATGACCGAAACTATCCGCGCCGCCCGCAAGGCCCGGCCGCCCATGCTGGGCAGGGGAGCCAGCGTCGGAATGGCGTTCATGGAGAACTTGACGTTCACCAGATCCGGGACTCCCAAAGCTATAAGGGCTGGCTCCAGGTGCAGTTCCCTGTGCGCGTCGGCCAGTGCCCACTCGTCGCGTACCCGGACGGCGGCCCCAGCGACGGTGGTCCGCCGCGAGATCTCGCCACGGGTGACGCGGCCGTTGACGAAGTAACCCGGGATATCACCAGTGCCCGGCAGGTGCCGGTTCGCGGTGGCTGTGCCGATCAGGACATCCCCGGAGCCGGTCCAGCGCGCGACGCTGATCTGGAACACCGCGAGCAACAGGTGGAACACCGACACGCGCAGCTTCTGCGCGGCCAGCCGCAGCGGTTTGGCCACCCGTGCCGGGATGGCAACCGGCATCGTGTCAGCTGGCCCGGCGCCAGGGTAACTGCCCGGCGCGCCGGGCAGGGGAATGCCGGTGGCCGGGATACCAGCGCACTGGCCGCGCCAGAACGCCAGGTCACGTTCATATCCGGCTCCGGTCAGATGCGCCTGCTGCCAGCGCGCGTAATCGCTGTACTGCAACGGCGGCCCGTCAGCTGGTTCCCTTGCGGTGAGGCGGGAGGCGAACTCGCTCAGGAGAACTCCCCAGGACCATGGATCAGTGACCATCTGGTGCGCCGCCATGACCAGCAAGGTCTGGCTGGCCCCGGTCACCAGCGCGAACCGGGTCAGGTGCCGGTCGTCCACGGCGATGGGCACCGAGGCCCATTCCCTCGCTAGTGCCAGGCCGCTGGCGTCCGTGGGCAGAACTTCCATCGGCGGCGGATCGTCTTCGATGACTTGTCGGGATCCTCGTATGGCGGTGCGCAGCGCTGTGTGGCGCAGGCCGAGAGCGCCAATCGCTTCCCGTGCGGCTCCGGCATCAACGGGATCGGGCAGGATCGCCGCGTACCCTGCCTGGTAGCGGTGAGCGCCCGCGACCCGGTCAAGCACCACGGCCAGCCCCTGCTGCTGCGCGGACATCGGATGATCGCGACCGCCGATATGGGGGCCAAGCGGCAGGCGGTCACATGAAGGCCCGGCGGCGGTCAGGCGCTCAAGAACCGCCAGGGTCTCGCCAAACCGCGGATGCTCGTAGAGCCACCCGGGGCTGACCTCGACACCAAGCTCCTGCTGGAGGCCGACGGCGAGTTCGGTAGCAGCCAGTGAGTCCCCGCCAGCCGCGAAGAAATCGTCAGCGTTACCCACCGCAGCATCGCCGTCAGCCAGGGCAGCGGACCACAGCCGCCGTAACGTCCGCTCGACGTCGGCCACGAAATACCCCTTACCTCACGTAACGCTCTAAGTTTCCGGCAAGGACTGATTGGCCGCAAGCCGATAATCGCGGCGCGACGGCCGCGAGGGCCGTAACGACCGCATCCACGTCAGCCAGCTTCGCCGCCGACTGGGACTGCGGCGTGGAGGGTCCACTCGTAGGCGTGCTGGTCTCGTCCCAGGATTATCAGTTCTATCGATCGAACTTGGGCGTCCGCAGTGCCCGGCGCCAGTTCCAGTGCCGTTCTGAACGGCGCCGCCGGGCCGTTGTCATTGCTGTAGGCGACGGTGACGTGTGGGCTCCAGGTATCTGATTCCATGAGCCGTTCTGGCGGCCACACTTCCAGGATCGCCGCCCGCAGCTCTTCCCGTAGTGGCGTGATCGCCGCAACCGGCTTGACAGGCAGTGTGATGGCTTCCGGTGTGACTATCACCGGCCCCAGGGTGACGCGCGGAACGGGATGCCTGGCCAGCCGGGCACGGGCAGCTTCCGTGATCGCGTCAGCTTCGGCGACGCTGACTTCGTCGGTGAATCCGACGCCCTGGACGGTTAGGTGCAGCCATCGGGGCGGTACCAGGTCGAGGCCGCTTAGCCCGCGCAACGCTTCCTGGCAGCTGCCGGCCAGCTTGCGAACATCTAGCTGGTCATTGAAGGTGATGTGGAATGTGTACATCCGCCGCCCGGCTCGCCAGCCAGGCCGCCACCACCAGTGATCTGCCATCCGCCTGGGCATGGTCAGTCCTCCTCATGATTGCCGAGCCCCGGCCGTCCAGCCGGGCGTGGTCGGCCGAAGGACTCTGCCTGGTAGGCGATTATCTGCTCGCGCAGGTCAGCTGCTTCCCGGTTGCGAGCGGCCGACGATGCCGACAGTGCGGTCGTTACCTCACCGAGTCGGCCAGACAAGGTAGCCAGCCGGCGCTGTGGCGACATCGCCAGGACGGGGGCGAGTTGGGCCGCCGCGGCGCTGGCATCACCGTCCAGCGCGTACGCCAGGCTTGCGCCAATGACTAGCTGGCCCCACGTGCCGTATGCCTCATCAGCTCCGGGCCGGCAGCCGCGCAAGCCGGCTTCGGCCAGCCGCACTGCCCCGGCCCTGTCACCGCATCGAAGGTGGACCCCGACCGCGTAGTTGGCCAGCCTGCCGGCGGAGCACGAGAACAATCCGCCTGGCCCGGCAGCTGGACTGGCCTCATCGAGCGCGCGCCGTGCCTGCTCGATCGCGGCCATGGCGTCGGCGGGGCTGAACGCCGCGTCGGCCCGCTGCACAGCCAGCAACGTTCGCAGGGTGCCCGGCGGGCAGATCTCATATCCCTGGCAGGCGAACTCAAGTGCCCGGGCGTGATCGCCGTTCCAGAACGCGGCTTTCGAACCAGCGCAGTACGCCAGCGCCTGGACGCCGGGATGGCCGGCTTCGCGGGCAAGCACTGCCGCGGTGCGCGCGTGACCGGTGGCAGCTATTGGCTGGCCGAGGTCACCGCAAGCCCAGGCCAGGAACGCAGCCAGCCCGGCGCCAGTTACGAACAAGTCACGCCGCTGAGACAGCCGCTGGTGTCCAGCTAGCAGGGCTGTGACGCGGGCGGCGAGCACTGCGGCCCGGTGAACGACCGGCTCCGGATCGAGATGCTGATAATCGACGGCTATCTGCCGGGCCGCCTCGTCGAAATAGCCGAGCAGCTCATCGCTCACATTGCTGGCTTCCGCCCATCGGATAGCCTCCGAGAGCTCGTCAGCCCACTCAGCTGTCACCGCAGCCGTGCGGAGCGATTCATCTGACCCTGATAGTTCAGGCGAGGCACCTGCTAGTGCGGCAGCAGCGCCGATCCGTGTCGCTGGCCCTTCCGCCGTCACTTCATGAAGTTCAGCGTCTTGCGGTACCGGCCGCATCGTCATCTCAGGAGGTCCTGCCTCAGCAGGGTCGGGACTCGCGCCAAGGACGATGCGATCGGCCTGGCGCAGATGCTGGTAATCAGCAGTATCGAGAAGGTCCGTCGGCGTGCAGCCATAGACGGCCGCGAGCAAAGAAACCAGATACGGCGTGGGACGTCGGCCAATTGCCTTGCCGTCGGCGTCATCGCCGGGCCAGCCTTCCATCTCGCACAGGTGGGAACTGGTCATGGCCACCGTGGTCAGCCCGTGGCCGAGTCCGGTCCGTGCCGCGTAGGCATTGATCTGCTCGGCTGCTTCAGTTAGTGACCAGCCGTGGGCGTGGCGCCAGGCGGCGCGGGAGCGGTAGTGGTAGCGGCGCGCGAACTCGCAGGCGATCTGCCGGTGCGTCATTCCCCGGTCCCGCATCTTCTCCCGGAGTTCACGCTCCTCCGCCCGCTGGCTTCTTGCTCGTGGCATTTTGGTGAGTCCTCCTGGCTCGCCTGAATCGGCTGAGTCGGCTGACAATGGCGGCTTAGCCTTAACCTAGCTGTCCTAGTCAGCTCCGCAACCTGGGTTTTGGCCGCTGGGAACCGGCTGGCCGATCCCTGGCTGTCTCCGCATGTCCCGGTCGCGATCGGCTGGGAACCATATGGTTCCCAACTGAGGGGTTAATGGGTGGAGTTCCCCTTCCCCAGCTGGATGTCAGCGGTCCATAGCTTGGCCAGGGTGAGCAGCCGGGGAAATAGGTTGGGCTGGTGGATCGCGCACCAGGCGTCGCTGGCCATGTGGCTATCCGCGGAGCATGCGGCTGTCGTATCCGGCGGCGAGCAGCCGGTGATAGGCGGCGCTGACGGCGTCGGGTACCTCCTGGGGGATGGCGTAGCCCAGCGCGGGATATTCGATGATCCGCTGCAGATCGCCGACGAGCATGTCGATGACGAGTTTCTCGTCGCCGATCTCAGCGGTGTACTCAGGGAATGTGAGCGGCTCAGAGGCGCAGGTGATGTCCGCTTCGGGCCAGGCCTTGCGGGCGGTCGCGTAGGCCCGGCGTTCCATGTAGGGCTTGGATATCAGCAGCACCGAACCGGCGTCGACCCTGGCCCGGAGCAGCGCCTGCCTGGAGAAGGTGATGTTCTGCCCGGTGTTGGCGGCCTCTGGTTCGGTGATGACGGCCGGGGCGGGAACCCCGAGCTCAATCGCGTGCTCACTGAAATGGACTGCCTCGCCCCGCGGGAAACGCGCGGCCGTAGTGGGGCTGTTCGCCCCGCTGAACACCAGCACCGGAAACAGGCCCGCGTGATAAAGCTTGGCGGCGAACGCCGCGACGCCGAGATCGTGGCTGCCCAGCCCGATCGCCGCCGAGCACGGCCGGAGATCATGACGCATCTGGTGGTAGTCCCAGACGATCTGGGCGTCACCCCGGTCGCTGTCGCTGATCGCGGCCTGATTGCTGATCACTAACCCGCACGTCCTTTCCTGATGATCACTATGCCCGCCCGGCACGGCCGGCGGCGGCCTGGCGGATCGACTGGATGCTGCGCAGCTGATGGCTGAGCCCGTTCGCGCCCGCGAGCCAGGCGGCCTGCTCCAGCAGCGCCAGCCCCTCCGTGCTCGTGGCCCTGTCCGACAGCAAGATATGGGCCCGGGCAGTGCTGAGCCGGACGCTCTGCAGCGGGGTCACGCTCACTCCGCTGGTCACGGCGATATCGAAGGCCACGCCCTCACCGTGCCGGCCGAGACCGGTCTCGAAAATATGTTCTATTACGCTATCGCTGTGACTGGTGTGCCGTGGCCCGCCGAATGCAGGTCCCATCACCCCTGGCGGCCGGGAAGCGTCTCGATCTCCTGGGAGCCTTGTGACTGCCCGGCCGCCCGAACCGCTCGCGGTGGTCACCTCCTGGTCAGGTGCGGCGACCCGAAATGCCAGGAGACCTGGAGTTCCCCGTTGCACCGGCCCGAGCCGCTGATCCGGCGGCGCAAGGACGACTATCGCTAGCAAGCCGGGCGAGTGTCCACTGAAGGCAAGGTCACAAAGCGCTACAGCCGTAGCCGTGTTGCCGCCATGGCGTCGGGCCCTGACACCGCAGCCAGTGCCCAGGCCATGGGGTTCGGTGGTCCGACACGGACTCTGGCCACTGTCGTGACGGGGCTCCGCAGCCGATGGAGGGCCTGGCAAAGACCATGCCAGCTCCGATCTTGGTATTGCCGCATGGACCGAGGCCAGCGATCTCGCCGATCTGACCCTGCTGGTACAGGCGGATCACGTCGCCGACTATGGCCGGTGCCGACCGGTCACCATGCACTTGTGGCCGTCTTCTTGCGGGTGGAATGTGCTCCGCGCCCGGGGTCGCTTTCCCTGGGTATCTGGAAGAACCGGGATTTCAGGGTGAGGCGGGCGGTGATCATGGCGATCACGCCGGCAGCGAGGATCCCAGCCAGGGACCATACCTGTGAGACCGAGGCGGCCTGGAGTGACCTGGCGGTCATCCAGCCCAGGAAGACGACGGCGGCGGCGGGCAGCAGCCCGAGGGTGGTGAAGTCGCGGACGCTGCTGATAATGCGTCGCCGGTAGTAGGTCATGGCGGCCAGGGCTGATAGGACGTAGAAGGTGGCGTACAGCAGTCCGGTAGCGGCGATGACGTCGTTGAACGCCCCGGCCACCGTGGTGGTGAGCAGGTAGGCCCAGGTCGCGGCGATCAACAGCAGGCCGACGGTGACGCTCGCGACCACGGGGGTGGCGAACCTGGGTGAAACGTTGGCCAGGGCCGGAGGCAGTACCCGGTGACTGGCCATGCCGTAGATCATCCTTGCGGTCAGCACGATCCCGCAGTTCGTTGACGCTGTCACTGAAAGGGCAAGGGCCAGGGCCATCACCTTGGCCCAGCCCGGCCCGCCAAGGGCGCTGGCGGTGTAGACCAGTGCGTCGGCGGAGTTCGCCTGCAACTTGCCTGGCGAGACCACCCCCTGCAGGCCGATTTGCGCGATGATGAACAAGATGGCGATGAAGGTGACCGCCATGATCGCGGCCCGGCCGGGGTTGCGCCTGCGGTGCTTCACTTCCTCGTTGACGTAGATTGTGCCGTCCCACCCGGTGAACATGAACACCGCGATCAGGAACCCGGCGACCAGGCTGCCCTGCCCGCCGATCCCGTGCGGGCTGAACCAGGCCCTGGTGACCAGGAACGTGCCGGAATGATGGCCAAGCACGGCGGCCAAACCGACGAGTGAGAACCCGATCAGGATCAGATACTCGATGACCCCGAGGGCGACCTGGGTGCGGGCCGTCAGCCGGATACCGGCCACCGCGATAATCAGCATCACCAGGATCACTGTGGTGCCGATCACGATGTTCGGCCAGGTAGCGGTGGCCGAGGCGCCGAAGATCGCGAGGATCGATGGGCCGAGCACCACGACCGGGCCGAGGGTGCCGATGATGCTGCCGATCACCATCAGCCACCCGGTCAGGAACCCGAGGTAAGGGTTGATTGCCCGGCCGACCCATTCAAAGCTCGCGCCGCAGTTCGCGTTCCATAGGTTCAGCCGCCGGTAGGAGTTCGCGATGATCAGCATCGGGATAGCCGTGATCACGATGATCAGCCCGCCCGCGTAGGCTGTCGCCGCCGCCAGCGCAGCCAGCGTGAGCGCGGTCGACACCGCCGGCGCGGCCGACGCCATGCCGATCACCGTGTCCTGAGCCACCCCGATCGCATCGGGCTCCAACCGCGCTTCTGGCGGTTGCACGAGAATGGCTGCCTGTTCCGTCATTTGCTCTCCGTAAAGTTGCCAGGGTTGCTGGACTCGTAATGAACGGCGGACAGAATCGGGCATTTCGCCGTCGGCCGCTGGGGTCACCCATCCGGCTAGCCGAAGGTGACTTGCGCGAGAGCCTGGCAGCGACAATTCGTGCGTTAACTCCCCTAGGTGGGAATCTTGTGATTCCCACACGTTCGCGGCGCGTCAGGGGCCAAGTCTCCGCGAAGCCCTGGGAGCCGCGTTTCGCCTCACAAGCGAGACGAGCCGGTGTGCTGCGCGAACCGGATCGGCAGCCGTATGGATAGCGTGAACGGGCCGCCCCCGACCGCTGAGCCTGCCTGTTGGCCACCACAGCCAGCCTGAGCGGTACCAGACACAAAGGCCGCCAGGAAGGGTTAGCGTTCCGCCGAGGCGGGTAAGCGTCATCCCTGCCACAACGACCCCCTTGGCGGCGAGCTCGGCCCGCAGCGCCAACAGGATTTGAGCAGGTGGCTGGCCCTGGGGGCAGGGTGCACCGGGCATGTGCCCAACGCTGCGGCTGTCCACCTGGATCATTCAGCCGGTAAGGGCCGTTGCGGCAGCGACGGCCAGGGTGACGAATACGGTCTTTCCGGTACCGTCACGGTCTTCCGCGACTCCCAGCTCGCCGGCGTTCAGCGCTGCCAGGTCGCATAGCAGGGCCAGGCCGCGGCCGTCTTCGTCGTCGGCACCAGCGTGGCGGCGTACCGGGCGGCCGGTCCCATGGTCGTGTACCTCGGTGCGCAGCGTGCCGGCGGCATAGGAGAGCCGGACGGTTACCGGGCCGGCGCCGTGGCGGATGCTGTTGGTCACCAGTTCGGAGACGACAATGACCGCCAGGCCCGTCACGTCGCTTAGCTGCCATTCACGCAGAGTCCGGCGGGCCAGCTCGCGGGCGCGGGCGACGTTGGCCGGGTCACTATCCAGCAGGCAGGTGGCGGATAGCCCGCTGGTGATGGTCAGGGACATTTCGTATCCTCACATCGGCGGGAGCGCCAGGTGTCCGAGATCTGCGGCTTTCGTAAATGTCGTCGCACTCGCGCTCATGGTCGTAAGCTTGCCGGCCACTCCGGAGAACGGCGCTCCCATAAGCGGGACATTTGTGATTCCCACCCTCCCAGCCTGGTGAACAGCGGAAACCTCTCGCGGAGGGGGAGTTCGTTCGGCGCTGGCGCTGCGTCCCGGGCGGACTCGCTGGCGGACGGTTACGGTAGAACCTGATGCCGGTAGCGGCAGCGCTCTACGGCCGGTGAGGTGAGCGGGATGGCGTATGCGAAGACCAGCGAGCGGGCCGAGCGGCGCGCGTTGCGGGAACGGATGCGTGACCAGGGTTTAACGCACCGGCAGATCGCGCTCGAACTCGGCCGCCGCTACGACTTGCGTCCCCGGGCGGCGTGGCGCCATGCCCGCGGCTGGTCGCTGAAGCAGGCCGCTGAGCAAATCAGCACCTACGCCGCGCAGTCCGGAACGAGCCCGGTGGTGGTAGTGATGACGGGGCCGCATCTGTGCGAGACGGAGGCGTGGCCGGGCTACGGGACGAAGCCAGCCGGGCGCAGGCCCACGCCGTATGTACTCTCGCTGCTCGCCGCGGTATACGGGTGCGGGATACCTGACCTGCTCGACTTCGCCGACTACGAGCACATGAGCCCGGCTGACCTGCTGGTCATCAGCAAATCCGGCGGATCCAGCGGGCCAGGCGATGACAGCGGCACAGTCAGCCAGCAGCAGGCGACACACCCAGTGGCGCGAGTCACGGAAACGGTGCCGCCTGCGGCAGTGGTACCGGCCATGTCCTCCACGGCGAACGCTGCGGCAGTCTCGGCGCTTGAGACGACCCCGGTCGCATATCCCGCAAAACTGGCATCTCTGGCAAGCGCCCTGATGTCCGCGCCGGCGCAAGGCCAGGCACCGGTGGCCGATCTAGCAGGCCAGGCGACGCGGATGTGGCGACTGAGGCAGGCAGCCCGGTACCGCCAGCTGGCAGCCGAGTTGCCTGCCGTGCTGACCGGGGCGCGCGGCCTGGAGGCCAGCACCACGGGAGATCGCCGGGTTGCGGCCGTGCTGACCCACCTGTACAACGCGACGTCCTCGCTGGCGAAGACCACGGGCTCTCCGGAACTGGCCGGCATCGCTGCTGACCGCGCGATGCGCGCCGCCAGCAGCACCGGGGACCCGCTGCTGTCGGGAGCGGCCGCCTACCGGCTGGCGAATGTGCTGCTGTCGGCCGGGCACCCGGAACCGGCCTGGACTCTGGCCGTCACGGCCGCTGACCAGCTTTGCCCGGTCCTGAACGCCACCAGGTCGCATACCGCAATGTGGGGCGCGCTCCTGGCCACGGCCGCCCTGGCCGCCGGTCAGGCCGGTGACCCCGGCCAGGCGCGAGAACTGCTCGGCGCCTCGAAGGTCGCCGCGGACCTGCTCGGATCGGCCGAGCAGGCTGACCTGTATTCGATCTTCGGCCCGGCGAACTGGCTCATCCACGCCGTTAACGTGGCCGCCGACACCGGTGACGGCCCCGGTGCGGTGGCCAGGGCCGGGCAGGTACCAGCCGGGAAACTCTCGTCCGATCTGGCCGAACGCCGGACTTTCCTGCTGATCGGCAAGGCCCGCGGGCACGCCCTGTGCGGTGATCTGGAATCGGCGGCGCTGGCGTTGCTGGACGCCGATCACGCCGCCCCGGAAGAAGTGCGCCGCAATCCCAAAGCCCGCGCGCTTACGACCCACCTGCTGCAAGCCAGTCCCGCGCCGGGTCAGGTGATCCGCGCCCTCGCGGACAGGCTGAGCGGCCCCGGCGAACACGAAGGCGAAGCATCGTGACGCACGGCCGGGCACGGCCCGTCTTGTACCTGATCGCGTGCGGCGGCCGGCCGGCAGGCGACCTCCCCGGCCTGGCCGCCTACGCCATCGACGGCGGGTGGGACGCGTGCGTGATCGCCACCCCGTCGGCGGAGAATTTCCTCGACGCCGACCGCCTCGCCGCCATGACCGGCCATCCGGTCCGCACCGGGTACAAGCGCCCGGAAGAGCCCGACATCCTGCCGCCCGCCGACGCGTTCGTGATCGCCCCGGCCACCTTCAACACCATCAACAAGCTCGCCGCCGGGATCTCCGACACCCTCGCCCTGGGCCTGCTGAACGAGGCTGTCGGGGCCGGGCAGCCAATCATCGCGGTGCCGTTCCCCAACCAGATGCTCGCCCGCCACCCCGCCTTTACAGCCAGCCTCAAGGCCCTGCGCTCATGGGGCGTGCGCCTGATCTTCGACCTCGACCGCTACCCCCTGCCGGTCCCCAACCAGGGAGAATCCGGCAACACTCTGTTCCCCTGGGCCGCTCTGCGCGAGGAACTCGATGTCGTCCTAGCGGATCTGCGATCCAGCGCGTGACGCTGGCAGGCAGCCGGGTCGGCCACGACCGGAAACAGCGGTCCCACCTGGGCCGCAGTCGGCCGGGAATCACATGATCCCGGCCGGTCATGACCTGGACCTGGGCGCGGATCGGCTTCCGTCCAGGTGAGCTACTCCCAACTTGCAAGCCGGTCCCGGTAGCTGATGAGCGGTCCGTTGACCTCGGTGTCGTGGCGGGACTGCTGCCGCTCCAGATGGTGCCGTGACCGCAGCGGGAACCAGGCCTTGCAGCCTGCCAAAGTCCCGGTGGTCAGGGCGGTTCGCCGATCCGCGACCGCCGCGTCCCACTGGTAGGCGCAGGGTATGCCGCGAACTTGTGCTGAGCCTGATCAGCGCCCGGCGGGCTAAGCAGGTCGCCGGGGAATTCAAGGCCAGAGGCTTCCAGGTCAGCCAGGAGATCACCGACGCCCTCCAGCAGGAGGCCAGAGGCCAGGGTCCTGCAGCGGATCACGGACCTGGGCATCGCGCCGCCCGCTTCGTCGGGGTTCTCGCCGGCGATCGAGAACCAGCAGGCCAAGTCGGCCACCGACACGACGGCCGCCATGCTCAGGGCGGTGCTGCCAGCGTCCGCCCCGGGCGAATCTGTCTACCGGACGTCCTGGACAGCACCATCCAGCTAGCGATCGCGGCGTTCCGCGAGTCGTACCAGCGCATCAACAAGGTGATGCGCTGGGGGGAAGCTCCAGGGCGACCTGTGGGAGATAAAGCTCCGGAAGATCTACAACAGCTAGCGGAAACCTCCCTGGCTCCGCATCTGGCTGGATTATGTCCCGCCAGGCCATCGACTTGCAGTAGCCAGGCCCGGCCGGGCCGCTTACCCACCCGGAAGGTTTCCGGTCAAGGCCGGGTTGGCGAGGGGGCGGACGAACCCGACGAGCGCGGGGGTGTTCTGGTAGGTCATGGTGGTGATGGGGCCGCAGGTGGTGCAGTTGGCGATGACCATCTGGCCGCCGCCGATGACGAGGCCGACGTGACCGGGGTGGCTGGGGGCGGTTCCGGGGCCTGTGTTGAAGAAGACGAGGTCGCCGGGTTGTTCCTGGCCTTGAGGTATGTGGGGCTGGAGGGGCCACATGCCGAAGGTTGTGCGGGGCAGGATGATTCCGGCACTGCGGTAGGCGGCGTAGATCAGCCCGGAGCAGTCGTAGGCGTCGGGACCGGTTGCTCCCCATTGGTAGGGCTTTCCCACCTGGGCAAGGGCGAAGGCGATGATCTGGGCGGCGATCTTGCTGGGTGCCTGGCTGACGATGGCGATCGTGCAGGCGGTCCCGGTTTGCTGTGCCGTGGTGATCGTGTAGCCGCTCGCCGCGTAGGTGCTGGCCCATTTCAATACGGTGGCGACGTAGTCCGCTGAGTGGTTGTACGCGAAGATCGCGGCGGGCATGCTGGTGCGGGCGCCGCTGGCGACCAGGAGGCGGGCGGCAGCGGGGATCGCGTCGGCTGGGTTCCAGATGTTGCCGCCCTGGCCGTAGATCGCCCAGGTTGATGGCAGGAACTGCATCGGGCCGAGGGCGCCCGCGGACGATGGCCCGTTGTTGGCGCCGTGGCCGCTTTCGACTTCGCCGATTGCGGCCAGGATGGTCCAAGGAATGCCGTAGGCACTCCCAGCTTGCCGATAGAGCGCGAGGTAGTTCGCGGGGATTGCGGATGCCGCCGGGGCCGGGGCGGGCTGGGCGGCGGACTGGCCGCAGCTGGCGGTGCTGAGGACTGAGGCGGCGCTGGTGAATAGCAGCGGCATGAGGATCAGCAGCGCGGCTGCGGCGGCCACGATGATGACGCCGGCGCTGGCTGCGCCCCGGTCGCCGTTCTGCGGGCGGCGGACCGGCCCGGTCGGCGCGGTCATGACATGCTCCCGGCTTGCCCGTCGGTAGCCAGTTCGATGGCGTAGACCTTCCAGGTTCCGGCGGTCAGGGTCACGGTGACGGCGTATCTGGTGGTGACCTGGCTCGCCGCGCCTACGGAGGTGATGTCCTGGCGGGCGGTGACCAGGAACGTGACGGAGGTGCCACCGATGTCGCGGATCGCGGTGACGGCCGCCGTGCTAACGGCGTTGTCCTTTCCAGCGGTTCGCTGCTGGATGAGCCCTGGCGCGGTGAAGCCCTGCGCCAGTGCGGCCTGAAGGGTGCTGGTAGTCAGTGGTTCCAGCCGGGCGAGGTAGGCGGCCGGGGGCTGGTCGTGACGGTAGGTGCCGTATAGGGCGGTGAACTGGCCTGCCAGGGCCGCCGCCGCGGTGAGCTGCTGCCGGGCGAATGGCAGCAGCGCGTAACCATCGCCGCTCGCCGGTGGCGCGGCGGCCGCCGGTGGCCGGCTGGCGGGCGCGGGCTGGTGCTGCGGCTGGCTGGCGGGCGCCGACCTGAGCACTCCGCAGGCTGCGAGCGTGATCGCCACGCAGCCTGCGGCCGCCGCTTTCCGCAGCGGGGACGTAGCCGGGACGCGGCTGGCCGCCGGAGGCTTGCCGGGCATGCGGTCTCACTTCCTGGTGCTGGTCTCGCGGCCGGGTGGCATGGGAGGCACGGGCGGGGTCCAGTTGCGGCTGGCTGCCCCGCCCGGCGCGGCCTGCGGTGGTGTCTGCTCGGACGGCTCGGTGGTGCTGCCGTGGTGCTGGTGGCCGAGGCTGGCCAGGCGGATCCGGGGGCCGTTGCTGGCGATGGGCAGCCAGACCGGTCCGGCGGGCTGGGTGCCGCCCTCGCCGATGGTCGTGGCGACCGGGACGGGTGTGCCGGTGAAGGCGGCGCGGGCGCTGGTCTCGCGTTTGCGGGTGGGGAACCAGAACAGGACGGGTGTGGTGATGCCGGTGGCGGTGGCGAGGTTGGCGTAGCCGGGGAGCTTGGCGGCGACCTGGCGGATCGTCTCGGTGCCGGTGTCGTATTCGAGGAAGAAATCGGTTTCGGTGTCGTGCTCGCGCCAGCGGCCGTAGCCGTCGGGCCTAGCTAGGTCGCCCCAGACGCTGGCGCAGCGGGTCTCGGGCCACCATTCGGCGAGCTCGCAGAAGGGCCTGGCGCGGGCGCGGGCGGCCAGGGCGGTGAAGACGCCGTTGGTTCCGGTGGTGTGGGCGAGGATGGCGGAGTGGAAGATCGCCATGGCCTGGTCGCGGCGGTAGCCGAGCTGCGCGATCGTGATGCCGAGCCGGGTCGCGAGGACGGCGGCGCCGGCGTCGCCGAGGACGTAGTGCATGGGCGCTGACCCGGTGGGGACGAATGGCTGGATCCGGTCGACGGCGCGCAGCCACCACAGGTGGTGCATCCGGTGTGCGCAGGTGGTGACCGACCCGAACGCGAGCTGGGCGATCTGGAAGGTGGTCAGGACCCGGTGTTCCCAGAGCATGGCCAGCAGCCACCGGTCGCGGCTGGTGAGCCGCGCCGCGAGGGTGGTGAGCAGGTCCGCTGACAGGCGGGGCCGGGCCTGCCGCTCCGGCCGGACCGGGCGGCCCTGCCGGGCCGGGGGGATCGCCGCGGCCGGGACCGGGTTCACTGGGTCCTCCCTGAGTTCTCGGTGGCGCGGCGGCGGGGATCGGCGGCCCGCGGCGCCTTCTTCCCATCGCTGTCCTGGCGGGCGCCGAACGTTTCGCGGGCGGAGGCGCGGATCAGGGTGGCGCGGCCGGGGACCGGGGGCGGCAGGGTCCGGGTCCGCAGGGTGAACGCCGGGGCTTCGGCCCCGGCGGTGACCAGGCGGGCGGCGGCCTGGAACGCGTCGAGGTGGGACAGGTCGTGGCCGGACAGGTTCGGCGTGACGTGGCGCTGCAGGCCGGCCGCGTCTTCCGGCGACACCGTGAAGATGATCTTGCTTCGAGCGTTCGCGGAGATCGCCTCGCGCAGCTCGCGGCTGAGCTGCGCCAGGTTCTGGTGCACCAGGACCAGCGAGATCCGGTAGGCGCGGGCCTCGGCGAGCATGTCCTCCAGGCCGTGGGGCAGGGTGAGGAAGTTCTGGCACTCGTCGATGTAGATGGCGGCGTCCTTGCGGTCTTCCTGGCCGGCGCGGGCGCGGTGGGTGGCGGTCTGCCAGGCGCGGGCCAGGACGAATGAGCCGAGCAGGCGGGTGGTCTCCTCGCCGAGGACGCCTTTGGGCACGCGGACCAGGCATACGCCGCCGTCGAGGATGGCGCCCATGTCGAAGCTGGACGCGCGGGCGCCGACGGTGGCGCGGACGAACCGGCGGAGCAGGAACGCGCGGAGCTTGTTCATCACCGGCCCGGTGACATAGGAGCGGTGCGCGTCGGACAGCCCGTCGTACCAGGTCCAGAACCCGCGCAGGATCGGGTCGCTGATCCCTGCCGTGATCTGCGCGCGGAACGGCGCCTCGCCGAGGAGCCGGGGGATGTCGGCGAGGGTCGCGCCAGGCCGGGCGGCGAGGGTCAGGCAGGCACTGCGCAGCACGTCGTCGGTCCTTGGTCCCCAGAATTTGTCGAAGATCCGGTGGAAGATCCCGACGAGGTGATCGACGGTGAGGTCGGCGTCAGGGCCGTCGAGCACGTTCAGCGATGGCGGCGGCCCGGCGTCATCAGGGTCGAACAGCACCGTCTTGCCCGCTGCCCGCTCGGGCAGGCGCGGCAGCAGGTCGGCGATGAGGTCGCCTTTGGGGTCGATGACGATCACGCCCCGCCCGGCGTCGACGTCGGCGAGGATCATGTTGGCGATCAGGGTGGATTTCCCGGCGCCGGTGGCGCCCAGGACATGGACGTGGTGGCGGGCGTCGGCGACGCGCAGGGCCACTGGCCGCGGGAGTCCGGCGTCGGATTCGCCGAGCGGCTTGGCGCCGGGACCGGGCCGGGATATGCCGGGCGGGGCGGCGACGGCGCGGGCTCCGGCGCGGGCCAGGCCCGGCACGGCCGGGTCGAGCGGCAGGTGGGCCAGCGCGGCCAGTTCCGGCACTGACAGCAGCTGGCCCCGGCCGAGGCGGCGCGTGCCGAGCGCGCTGGCGGGGCGGCGCAGGCGCCTGCGGATGAGCTGGTTGTGCCCGGTGTAGAGGGCGGTGGCGGAGGCGAGGGCGTGTGCCCGGCCCCGCAGCTGCCGCCGTACCGCCGGGTCCTGGACGCTGGTGCTGGTGCTGGTGGTCGCGACGGCGTACCTGACTTCCGCGGCCCAGCGGGGGTGGGATGCTTTGCCGAGGATGGCGCGGATCTCGGCTGCCCGTTCCGGGTGGCCGCTTGCTGGCTGCGGGCGGTGTGGCGTGGCCGGGCCGGGGGTCAGCAGGTCCAGCAGCCGTGACGCGGGCCGGGCCTGATGGCCGCCGCTGAGGTGGATCGCGGCGCGGATGGCGAGCATCAGCCGACGGCCGGTGACCGGCCGGGCCAGCACCTGCACCAAGGCGCTGTCCGCGGCGGCGCTGACGGCGCCGGCGCCGAGCAGCGCGCGGAGCGGGTCAGCGTCATGGTCGGAGCGGAGCGGGTAGTGGTCGGGCCGGGAAAGCCGCAGCCTGCCCGCCTCTACGAGGGCGCCGGCCGCGAAGGGTGCGGCAGCGGGCTCTGCCTGGGTGCGGGCACCGGGCCAGGCGGCCTCGGCGGCGCGCTCGACCAGGCCCGGCGGTACCGTCCCGGGCACCCAGAGGCTGATCGTCACCCCGGCCGGGCTCCACGCGTACTCCCAGGCCAGATGAGCCTGGCCGGTCAGCAACTGCCGCCAGGGCGGGCGCAGCAGCCCGGTCAGGTTGCCCCACAGGGCCTGCCCGCCGCCGGGGTCGGCTTCAGGCGGCGGCAGTATCCGCACCATCCGCGCGCCGACCGCGAGCCGGGCGTGGCGGCGCCTGAGCAGCCATTCCCGCCCCGCCGCCACCGCGATCACCGCGGCGGCCAGCACCGGCCCGGCGACCGGGCCGGCGTGGCGCAGGCCGTGGATAAGCAGTACGGCGAGATGGGCGAGTTCCCGGCGCGGGTTCGTGATGAACTCGCCGAACGGCGTCTTCGATGGTGCGGCGATGATGCCGTGAACGGGGATTCGCAAGGCGGTCACTCTCCCTCGGGGTAAGGGCCGGGCTCGTCGTCCAGCCCGGCGAGGTCCGCCGGGTCTGTGGTGATCAGCCGGTACTCGGCGGGGCTGGCGATCGCCTGGAATCCGACCCTTTGCGAGCCAGCTGCCAGAAGCGCTTCGCCTCGTTCGGCGGACAGCAAGAACGCCCGCTCGCCGCCGGACAGGCGGAACGCCCCGGCGACCTGGTCAATGGCCTGGGGGGCCTGGCGCATCAGGATCTGGGTGGAGGCGTTGGACACGACGGCGCGGCCGAGGTCGGAGCCGAGGACGTCGGCGGCGTCCTGGGTGATCACGGTCAGCCCGCACCAGTGCTTGCGGGCGGATTTCGCGAGCCTGAAAAGGAACCGCGCGCCTTCGGGCTCGCGCATCAGCAGCCATCCCTCGTCGACCACGACCAGGCGCCGGCGGCGGTGCGCCGGGTCGGTTACCCGCCGCCAGATCGCGTCCAGGGTCAGCAGCGTGCCGACGGCGCGCAGCTCGTCGGGCAGGTCGCGCAGGGAGAACACGACCAGGTGCCCTTCGGGGCGGACCGTGGCCGGGCCGTCGAACAGGCCCTTCCAGCTCCCGGTGACATACGGCGCCAGCCGCCCGGCCAGCGCGGCAGCCTCAGGATCGCGATCGCGGGACAAGGCGCCGGCGAGGTCCCTGAGCAGCGGCGCGGGCCGGGTCCAGGTCCGCCGGTCGGCAGTGATCCCGGCGGCGGCGTAGGTCGCGGCGATCGCCCGGTCGAGCGCGGCGCGGCCGGCGGGGCCGGGCTGCTCGCCGAGCAAGACCGCGGTCAGGGTGTGAATGAACAAGGCGCGGCGGGTCAGCTCGTCGGCCTGCCCGGACGCGGCCGTCAGGTCGAACGGGTTGAGCCGCACGCCGGGCGCGCCGAGGCGGATGCTGGTCCCGCCGACCGCCTGGCACAGCCTGGTGTACTCGTTCTCCGGGTCGATGACGGCGGCCTCGACCCCGTTGTACAGGGACCGGAGCAGTTCCAGCTTGGCGAGGAACGACTTCCCGGCGCCGGTCCGGGCCAGGATCACCGAGTTGTAGTTGTCCAGCGCGAACCGGTCCCAGATCACCAGCGATGACGACGCGGTGTTCAGGCCGTACAGGATCGCGGTATCGGTGGCGGGGGCGGCGAGGTCGGGTGAGGTGAAGGGGAAAGCGGCGGCGAGCGCGTCGGTGTCCATGGTGCGCCGCATCCGCAGCGCGTCCACCCCGAACGGCAGCGTGGTGACCCAGCCCTGCAGCGACCGCCACGACGCCGGGCGGGCGTCCAGGAGCAGTGAGGCGGCGAGGGCGCGGATCCGCTCGGATTCGTCCCGCAGCTCGTCGTCGTCGCGGGCGTGGACGGTGATGTAAAGGCCCGCGCGGAACAGTTTCCCCTGTCCGCGGGCCAGCCGCGCGGCGAGCTCGGTGGCGTCATCAGCGGCGGCCTCGGCCTCGAAGTCGGCCAGGCGGCCCCGCTCGCTTCCGGACCGCGATGAGGCTTCCAGCCGGGCTAGCTGGCGGCGCAGCCGGGCCGCAGCGACCGGCGGCGGGATCGGCTCTATGTGCAGTGCGACGTCGACCCGGCCGGGGTCGGTCAGCAGCGGTTCCAGCCAGCCCAGCGGCACCTCCGCCGGGTAGCCGGTGACGGCGAACGAGGCGCACACCCCGCCGGCGAGGCGCAGCGACCGGGGCCTGACCTCGACCCCGTCTGGGCCGAGCGGCGACGGCTCCCCCGGCCGGCCGCGCGGGGACCGGCGCCTGAGGCCGTTCATGCCGCAGTCCTGGTGATCACGGGACCGTCCTGGCTAGCGGGGGCGGGGTTGAACGGGTCACAGGCCGCAGCGATAACCGCAGCTGCCTGCTGCCCGTCCAGGACCCGGGCGCTGATCCCGGCGGCGGCCAGGGCGCGGGCCGCGGACTCGCCGCACCGCAGGACGCGGGCCGCGGCACTGTCCCGTCCCGGGCCGGCGGCGGGCTCGCGGATAACTACAAGTACCTGCCGGAACAGCAGGTCACGCGACGCCGCGACATCAGTGAGGAACGCGGCGTGCTCCAGCGCGGCGTCTTCCAGGGCCGGGTGCGGCAGGCCGGGCGCGGCCTCTAGCAGCCGGGCGATGATCAGCCCGAGATCTGCCCGCTCAGCGCGGACCACTATCTGGGCGGGGCAGGTCAGCGAGTTCAGCCACCGGGCCAGCACCCCGGTCATCGCTTCCTGCTCGGCCGGGGTGGCCAGGGCGAAGCTGACCGTGGAGCAGGCGACCAGCACCGCGGCGCCGTCAGCACCCAGGTCCGCGACGCCGTCCGCGCCGATCGCCCGGGCCGGCAGCCGCAGCGGCGCCGGGAGCGGCCCGCCTGCCGGCCCGGCCCACGCGGGCAGCGCGGCGATGCCCTCCGGGGCGGTGACCAGCCGCTGCGGGCCGCGGAGCTGGCGCACTGCGGCCACGGCCAGCAGGTCCAGGCCCAGGCCATCTCGCCGGCCCAGAGCTACCGCCACGACCAGCGCGGCGACCGGCGCGGCCGCCCCGATGAACACGAGCGGCGGAAGGACCCGGCGGACGGACAGGAAGATCAGCCACAGCACCGCACCTGCGGCGGCGATGATCGCGGCCTGCCGCGCGGTCAGCCCGGCCAGGATCTTGTCCGGCGCTTCAATGTCGGCAGGTATCCGGGCACTGTCGCGGGGCTCGTAGCTCACGGCCGGTCATCTCCTTGCGGGGGCGGGCCAGGCGCTGGCCGGCCCGGCGCGGGATTCGCGCCGGGGCGGCGCGGCGGCGCCGGGGAGGCCGGGCCGGGGCGGGGCGGGGCGGCCCGCGGACCGGCCGGGACGCTGCGAGGACAGGCCGTACGGCGGGGACGGGTCGTGCGGCGGGGGCGGGCCGCGGCCCCGGGGTTCCGGCAGGGACGCGGACCGGCGCGGCGGGCGGACCGGGACGACCGCTGTTACCGGGGCGGCCCGGTCCCCGCGGGCCGGGCGGGACGCCCCCGCGCGGCCCGGTCACGCCCGGCCGTCCCCGCCCTGGGCCAGTGCTCCCTCCAGGTCGCGATCCCGGCGCCGTGCCCGGCTGCGGACCCGGCCCGGATGGCCGCCGGCCCGGTCCGGTGCCGGCCGGCCCGGCGGGCCCGGCCGGGCCCGGCCCCCTGGCCGGGCCGCGAGGAGGGCCGCCACGGCGGGGACCAGGGCGGCGCCCGCCACGCGGCGGAGGCCGACGGCTGGTGGCGCCGCGCAGGGCGGCATGGACGCGGGAGTAGACCACTGCGGCTAGGACGAACCGGGCGGCGCGGGAGACCGGGCTGCTCCGCACCCCGCCGCGCCAGATCATCCGGGAGATCCAGAACGGTATCCGCACCAGCACGTAAAGCAGGCAGACAACGATGAGGAGCGACAAGGTCAGGCGGCCGTCGGTCGGCAAGGCCGGCCGGCCGCTGACAGGCCCGAAGTCGATGACGCCGGGAGAGAAGAAGATGCGCATGGCCGCGATCAGGACCAGTGCCTGGGCCACCTGGATGGCAAGCACCCCGGCCATCGAGCGCCACCACAGCCGGGCCAGCCCCTCGGTCTGCGGCAGGGCGTGGCAGGCCAGCGCGAGCGGCGCCGCGCCGATCAGCACGATCGTCATCATGATCCGCACCACGTAGGTCAGGGCGAGCAGCAGGCCGAGTACCACCGCGACCACCGCGATGACGATGATGAAGATCTCGTCGCGGATGCCGAGGGCGTTGCGGATGACCTTCTGGAGCATCGCGACGGCCTGCGCCGGGTCCACCCCGGGGGATACCAGCGCGCTGGACAGGCCGTTCGCGAGGCTGATCGCCTTGCCGGTCAGCAGCAGGCTCACGTTGGACAGCACGAACCCGGCAGTCAGCCTGGGGACGATCTCCTTGACGGTGTAGGAGGTCTGGACCGTCTCGTAGCCCATCAGGATCAGGCCGCCGGCGACGACCAGGAGCACGTAGCAGGAGTCGGCTATGACCAGCGAGCCGGTCCACAGGTTCCGCACCGCCGGGTGCTGGTCGAACTGGGAGGTGGCCAGCAGCGACCGGCCCAGCAGCCGGAACACCGAGTTCAGTCCCGAGACGACCAGCCCGGCGAGCCAGCCGGAGGTCGCCTGCCCTATCTGGCAGGGGAAATCGAGGAAACCGCAGCCCGGCTGGCTGCCCGCAGGGGGCTGGTACGGCTGCGGGGAAGGCGAGATCGTCGCGGACGGCGCGGGTGCCGGCGAACTCCCGGGCGCAGGCCCGCTAGGAGCCGGGCTTGCCGACGCCGCAGGCGAAGCCGCAGTGGCGGGAGCGGCCGAGGCGCCGGGAGCCAGCGCGAGGGCGGCCGCGCCGGCGAGCACGGCCAGGAAAGCGGCGGTGCTGAGCGCGATCCGGCGCGGGGTGACAGGAGATGACATCTATCCGCCCACGAATCCCTTGAGGATCCTGACCAGCAGGGGCGCGAGGATCGCGACGCCGTAGCCGATCGCGGAGTACCGCAGCGTGTTCTTCGCCCGCTGCACCTCACCGGGGTCACCGCCGGCGAGCAGGTACCGCACACCGCCGACGGTCAGCAGCAGCGTCGCCAGGCCGACCAGCAACCCGACCAGCCAGTTAGTGATGTTCGTGACCACCTGGTCCAGCGACGCAACGATGGCGAGCGGCTGTCCCGCCGTCCCCGCCAGCGCTGGCCGGGCCGCCGAGACGAGCACCGCCGCCGCGATCCCTGCCACTGCGACGCTGGCAATCGCGGCCTTCAGGTGCGTCATGATCTGTCACCTCCTCTGGCCCGGTAAGGAGCCTGGTCAGTGCACCGGGTGCCGGGGTGCCTGCCGGCAGCTCCCGGCGCATGCCAAATCCGTCTCAGGCCGCCCCAGGGAACAGCGAGCTGCTGACTTTCCCGCTGAAGATCGCGTCCGCGATCTTCCACTCGGCGCGTAGCCTGCGCATCTTCGCGGCGGGATAGCTGATCCCGAGATCGCGTGCCGCGTCCTCTAGTTCCAGGTCCTCAAGCCGGGTGCGGGCGATCAGCTCTGCCTGCCCGGCCGTGATCACGTTCTTCGCGACAGCGTCGGCGAGCACGAAGTCCGGGTGCCCCCACGGGCGCGGCGGCGGGACCGAGGAGTCGGCATCGGCGCGCCTGCTGGCGAATGCCGCCTCGGCGTAGCGGAGCTTCGCGCCGGCCCGGTAGCCCGCCAGGCACAGCCGCAGCACGACGCTGGGCCGGGTCACGTCGATCGTGCGTAGCGCGGTCAGGAAGCCGGTGAGCACTTCGGCGTCGATGTCGGCCGTGTCGCCGCGGTAGCCGCGGCTGATGCGGCCGGCCGCGCGGCGCAGCCCGGGCATGGCCACGCCGACCGTGCCGACGACCCATTGCGGCCCGTCCCGGCGGGCGCGCCTTACCAGCAGCTGCCAGGCGGCGTCGCGGACCGCCGGGCCGGTTGAGGCCCGCAGCAGCAGCCGCTTCAGCTCATCGAGGGGGATCCGCCGCTGCGGCAGCCCCCGCCCGATGCGGCGGCCGTTCACCGATAGCGGCTCCGGTCCTTGCGTGAGAGCGCGGAACGCGAAGTCAGCGGAATCCAGCGGGGATGCGTACTGCTCGTACCTGGCCACGGCGGCGTCTCCAGACCTGGGGGAAACAGCTTCGAGACGCCCATCAGCGCAGCCCGCCCGGACACAGATCTGACGGGCCGCACGCCATTCCGCCGTGTCTGATACGCGTCCGGCCTGACACCTTCCGTCCGTCGTTGCTCCTGCGGGCCAGACATTCCATAGGCGCGGTATCAAGAACGGCAGCTGGCATCCCGGGCCGCAGCGATCGTGCGGTACTTCGCCGTACACCGCTGTCAGGCCGGCGTCAGGTGACTGTCAGCCAGGCGTCAGTCCGTGTCTGGCCGCTGTCAGTCCTGACACGGGCCGGACCAGCCACGTCAGCCCGGACGGGTCACCAGGGCTGGCAGCCCGGTCAGGCTTGCGGTGCACCTGGGGCACCTCGCTCCGCGCCGCTTGGCGGCGGGTCCTTACGCACGCGGCACCGGCGGCGACCGCCGCGAACCGGGCTTCGGCGCCCGCAAGGAAATAGCAGATGGCCTAGAGCCACGTGTTCCCTGAGCGGTGTTTTCGCGGAATTGGTGAGCATCAGGAAGGCGGTGCGGCCCGCATATGCCAGCGACACCGATCACGCCGCGAGGAACCAGCGCGAGCATCTGCTACGCGAGCGGGCTGCTCGCCCTGCATCTCGGTGACTGCCTGGAGGTGCTGCCGGGCCTGGCCGGTTCCAGCATCGACGCGGTGGTCACCGACCCGCCGTACGGCCTGGAATTCATGGGCCAGGACTGGGACGCCCCATGGGCCGCCGATCCCGGCACCGGGAAGACCTGGGACACCGGGATGCGCCAGCCCAGCTTCAGCGACGGCGCGTCCCGCCAGGCATGGCCGTCGCCCGAACCCCGGGCGAACGTGCGCTGCCGCCTCTGCCAGCGGTGGCGGGTCTCATCCCGCCCGTGCCGCTGCCCCAAACCTAACTTTCCGGACCTTCACTCCGCGAACATGCGCGCCTACCAGGACTGGTGCCGCCAGTGGGCCGGCGAATGCCTGCGCGTCCTCAAGCCCGGCGGGCACCTGCTGGCCTTCGGCGGCACCCGCACCTGGCACCGCCTGGCCTGCGCCATCGAAGACACCGGATTCGAGATCCGGGACAGCATCCACTGGATCCACGGCCAGGGCTTCCCCAAATCGCTGAATGTCGCCAAAGCTCTCGGCAAGGCCAGGCGTGATGCGCCTTCGGCGCGTGAGTGGAACGGCTGGGGAACAGCACTCAAGCCTGCCCACGAGCCGATCATCATGGCCCGCAAGCCCCTAGCCGGAACGGTCGCCGCGAACGTCGCCGCCTACGGCACCGGCGCGCTAAACATTGACCGCTGCCGGGTCGAGGGGACCAAGACCGTGCCCGCGTCACCGCGCCGGGCACCGCAAGGGCCTGCCTACGGCAACCTGGGCAACGATCCCGGCAACGGCTCCGGCTGGAACCCCGCCACCGGCAGGTGGCCACCGAACCTGCTCCTCACGCACTCACCAGCATGCGAAGAACACGGAACGTGCGCCCCCAGTTGCCCCGCCGCTGAACTGGACCGGCAAAGCGGCGTCCTGACCTCCGGCGCGAACCCGGCCCGCCGGAACCCAGACGTGGTCCGCGACATCTACGGCGAGTTCCCGGGGCAGCGGCAATGCGCCCCGCACCGGGGCGCCGACTCAGGCGGCGCGTCCCGTTTCTTCCCCGCATTCCGATACCAGCCGAAAGCCCGCCGCGCCGAACGGCCCCGCCTCGAAGACGGCACCGCGCACCCGACCGTCAAGCCAGTCGACCTCATGCGCTGGCTAATCCGCCTGGTCACCCCGCCCGGCGCTACCGTACTCGACCCCTTCGCCGGCACCGGCGCCATGCTGCACGCCTGCCAGCTCGAAGGAATCCGCGCGATCGGCATCGAACGCGACCAGACCTATGCCGAACTGTGCGCCCGCCGACTGCGAACCGTGGTCGAACCAGACATCGACGACCCAGCGCAAACTCCGGAGAAGAGCAGTGAATGACGCCCTCACCATCGACGAACTCCGTGATCTCCCGGCCACGATCGACCTGCCAACCGCCGCCCGCGCACTGGGCCTGGGCCGAACCAAGGCATACGAACTCGCCAGGAACGGCCAGTTCCCCTGCCGCATCCTCCGCATCGGCAGCAGCTACCGGATCCCGACCCCTGAGCTTCTTCGCTACCTTGGCCTTGATCCGCCGATGGCTGCAGGCGATTCAGTCGGCATCGGGGGCTGACCCAATGCCACGGGGTTAAGGCCGAAGTGGCTTGAGGGTGGTTCTTGTTCTCGTGACGCTGGGTGATGACCGCTGGCTGGTGGCGTGTTGCACGGCAGTATGGGTGAGGCTCCTGCTAGAAGAAGGGATTGCCTAGATCCGTCTCTTCTTGAACAGGAGCCCCCTGTGTCTTT
>Ga0307372_10001163_pt1 | contig 46079 bp, 58 predicted proteins | sample OX1MG_FD_202533 | JGI IMG/M metagenome (GOLD analysis project Ga0307372, IMG submission 202533) | Soil microbial communities from Risofladan, Vaasa, Finland - OX-1 | ecosystem: Environmental > Terrestrial > Soil > Coastal area > Acid sulfate soil | place: Finland: Risofladan, Vaasa | collected...
TCGGTACTTGGCCCGCATCGCCATTGCATGGATCACCGCTGGCCCGTGAGGCCGGTCCAGGACAACCAGTTCGAGCATGTTGCCGGCCCGATCCGGTCCGAGCAGTAAGTAGCGCAGGGGGTCATCGTCGATCTCCTCCACGACCATGGCATGGCGAACGCCGTGCTGGATGTCCTCAACGTCGATGCCATGCCGGAGCGCTGACGGGAGCACCTCCACCCGGTGAATCGTACTACGGAATCGCCGGCGCCGGACAACGGCTGCCCGCCCGATGTGCGATACAGAACGCCGGCTCGGCTGCGTTCCGCCCATGGCCTCGGACGAGCGAGAACGGCTGCTATGCGCTCTTGCGCCGGGCGGCCCTCGACGGCGCGACCTTGACGGTGGTGCGAGGTCGCTCGGCCGTGAGCTGGCTGACCCGCTGCGGGGACAGCCTGAGTAACGTGCCGGCGTCGCGAACCGTGAGCCTGTATTTGCCCACGAGCGCGCGGGCTGCCTCGCGCTGCAGCCGGCTGGCGTCCTCGGCCGCACCGCGCGCCTTCTGCGATGCCGTGGTGGCCGCTGCCACGGTGGCTTCTGCGTCGGGGTCGAGGTGCGGTTCCACGCGCACGTCGAAGCTGTCGGCTGGCACGTCCCGCAAGAGGGCGATCGCCTCCCGCGCCATGGCCTCCACCTGGTCGAGGCGGCGGGCCTGACTGTGCACCCCTCGCAGCTGCGGCACCTCGATCGCCCACCAGTCGCCGATCCGGCGGCACCGCGCCGTGTAGCCCGGGCGGCTCACCTGCGCCACAAGTCCTTTCCCAGCTCGTCTTCGAGGTCTTTCATGATCCCCTCGGCCGTGTATTCGTTGATCTCGGAGTGCCGCGGCACCGTGAACTGGCGCCGGCCTAGCGTGTACACCGTGTGGTTGGCTCCTTCGCGCAGCTGTGCCAGTTCCAGCTGACGGGCTTGGGCCGCCGCACGGATGTGTTTGAGCAGGTCGCGCCGCTTCATCATCGTCGTCTAGAGCGCTGGACGGATCAAGTAAAGAATTCTTGACAGATCGCTCGATAGCGCCGGCTCCGGTCGGGTCGTCGCCGCCGGGCTGCGCGACAGAGTTGCTGTTACAACTCGGGTCTTGCGATGCCTTGACGAAGCAGGCGAAGCTTGGCGGGCGAAACCGAGCCCGGAAGGTACGAGTGGCCGTTGACCTCGACGAGAGCCGTTTCGTCGACATCGTCAACCGCCCACACGCCGACCGGACCATCGGTGTTGTTCATGCCTACGAACCACTCGACCTCTCGTTCGTCCCGGCAGAGAAAGCAGCCGGGCTCCTCCGGTTCTCTGCTCCCGGCGATTCCCCGAGCTGCCCCCATCCAGTACCAGTCGAGGCCGTTCACCTTGATCGACTCACGATTCAAGTCGAGGTGACGTGGAGGAACGTGGACACGCCAGCAGCCTAGGTCCGGCGATGTGAGGTCCCGCACGAGATCAGCGTGCGGAAGCGCCGGATCGGATGCGGGCGGCTCAGCGAACCCAGGTCAGCGAACCCAGCCCGCTCGGTAACGCGCACTCGCACCTATTCGGTGGGTCGCTTCCGCTCGTAGCCGCACTCCTCGTGCACCCATCGGTCCCAGTACGCCGCCCGGTCCCCCGGCAGGTCCACTACGGTCAACCATTCGGTGGCCGCCCGCTTCATGTGGCGCACGGCGGTGGCATCCTGCTCAGGCGACCCGCGTCCGGATGCGTCCATCCGGTCGGTCCACGCCCCCCAGATCAGATACAGCGCCATCGGCTCTTCGTTCGGATACTGGCGAGGTCCGTCCTGCGACGCTGCCAGGCTCATTGCGAGGCCCTGGAACGCGATACCCGCGTGGTACGTCGGCCAGCCTTCGTCAGCCTCAAGGACTCGGCGTGCCTGCTCAGCTGTGGCTGCGAAGAAGTCGGCAGGCCCAGCATCGGCGCTCCCGGGGGCTGCCACGTCGGGAACGATAGCGCCGGATACTCACGCTGGCCGCTCAGAGTGGATCAAGCTAGCGGTACGCGAGAGCGCGCCCCGTTATCGACCCGGGGGAGCGTCCAGTCCCGTACCGAGTGCCCCTCACATGACCGGTCCTGAGTGGAATCCTCCCCGTCGGCGAGGTGCCGCTCGAGGACGTCGCCTCTGGACCTACGTCAGTCGCGCGGCTCCCCGAGCCGGGCGTAGAGCGGCGTGAGGTAGCTCACGAGATCGGGACCGCCGAGCGGCGCCCCGGGCACCGGGAGCTGGCGCAGCAGCAGGTCGGCGGGCAGCTCAGCCTGCACGGGTAGCGGCGGCACCGGTGCTGCGGTCCAGAAGTCGTCGTGGGCGAAGGCAAGATCGGCCAGCGCCATCATCGCCCCTACCCGGGGACCGTCGAGCGGCTCGGGCGTGGGATCCACCGCGGACACCGGGTCGCCGCCGCGTAGCTCGCGCAGCCGGCCGAGCAGCGCATCGCGCCGCCGGCCGCGCCACAGCAGGATCGCGAACGGATCGTCGTCGAAGCTCTCCGCGAGCAGGTAGAACACGGCCGCGAGGTGCTTGCACGGCACCTCCCAGTCGGGGCAGGAACAGTTCAGGGTCAGGTCGGTCGCCCGCTGCGGGAACAGCGGCGCGCCGGCCGCGGCGAAGACCGCCTCGAGGTCGGGGGGCATCTCCCCGGCGAGTAGCCGGGCGCTGTGGATCGCCTGCTCGGCCAGGGTCACCTCGACCTTCGCCCACACCAGCTCGGGGAACGCGGGCAGCGCGATCGACACTTTGTACGGGGTCTTTCGCGAGCCCTGCACCGACGCGGTGACCACCCCCGGGGACACCTTCAGGGACAGCACCTGACCGCGCCGGGCGTAGTTCTTCCCGCGGGTCAGCCGGGACCCGAGCGCAAACGACTCCAGCACCTCCAGAAAGCGCCGGGACCACCACTGCTCCCCGATGGCCCCCCGCGCGCTGCGGGCGACCAGACCGCCGTCCACCGGGCGCGGCTTGGACGGGGGCGGGAAGCCACCCGACCAGCTCGACCCGCGACCCCGCCGGGGCGGCGGGCTCACTCCGGCACCGACCCGGCTTCGAGCTTGAACAGCTCGCGCAGCGCCGCCGTGGACAGCTCGGTGAGCCAGCCCTCGCCGGTTCCGACGACGCGGGCGGCCAGCCCCCGCTTGTCTTTGATCATCGTCGCGATCTTCTCCTCCAGCGTGCCCGCGCACACCAGCTTGCGGACCTGGACCGCACGCGTCTGCCCGATCCGGAACGCCCGGTCGGTGGCCTGGTCCTCCACCGCGGGGTTCCACCATCGGTCGACGTGGATGACGTGGTTCGCAGCGGTGAGGGTGAGCCCCGTCCCGCCCGCTTTCAACGACAGCACGAACAGACCCGGCCCGCCGCCCGCCGGATCCTGGAAGCGGGCCACCAGCGCGTCGCGCTGGGCCTTGCCCAGTCCGCCGTGCAAGAACGCGACCTCACGGCCGAACCGGGCACCGAGGTGGGTGCGCAGCATCTCCCCGAACTCGGCGTACTGGGTGAACAGCAACGCCTTCTCCCCCGAGGCGAGCACCTCGTCGAGGGTCTCCTCCACCCGGGCCAGCTTGCCCGACCGCCCGCCGAGCCGGCTGCCGTCCTTGAGGAACTGCGCCGGATGGTTGCAGACCTGCTTGAGCTTGGTCATGGTCGCCAGAACGAGTCCGCGCCGCTCGATGCCGTCGCTGCTCTCGATGCGCTCCATCATGTCCGCGACAACCGCCTGGTAGAGCGAGGCCTGCTCGCGGGTCAGCGAGCAGACAACCTCCATCTCGATCTTGGCCGGCAGGTCGGTGATGATCGACGTGTCGGTCTTGAGGCGGCGCAGCACGAAAGGTTGGGTCAGCGTCCGCAGCCGGGTCGCCGCCTCGGCGTCGCCGTGGCGCTCGATCGGGGTGGCGAAGCGCTGCTTGAACGAAGAGGGCTGGCCGAGCAGCCCGGGGTTGGCGAACTCCATCAGCGACCACAGGTCGCCCAGCCGGTTCTCCACCGGGGTCCCGGTCACCGCGAACCGGTGCGACGGCGGGAGCGAGCGCACCGCGATCGCCCCCCGGGTGGCCGCGTTCTTCACCGCCTGCGCTTCGTCGAGCACGACGCGACGCCAGCTCATCTCCCGCAGCGTGTCGATGTCGCGGATGACGAGCCCGTAGGTGGTCACGACCAGATCGGATCCGGCCACCGCCGCGTGGAACGCCTTGCCCTTGGGACGCTCCGCCCCGTGGTGCAGGTGCACCCGCAGCCCGGGGGCGAACCGGGCGGCCTCGCGCTGCCAGTTCCCGACCAGCGACATCGGGCAGACCAGCAGCGTCGGACCGGAGTCCGCGACCGGGTCACCGCAGACCAGGGCGAGCAGCTGCACCGTCTTGCCCAGCCCCATGTCGTCGGCGAGCACCCCGCCCAACCCGACCGACTCCAGGAACGACAGCCAGGCCAGCCCGCGTTCCTGGTAGGGCCGCAACACACCGGTGAAGCCCTCCGACGCGGCCATCGGCGCGATCCGGTGATCGACCTGGCCGGAGAGGAGGTCGGCGAGCCAGCCCTGCGCCTCGACGTCGACGACCGGCAGGCCGCCCGGTCCGTCATCGACGGACCCGATGGCCGCGAGCACCCCGCCGACGCTCATCCGCCCGGAGCCGTGCGACCGCTTGGCCAGGAACGCCCGGGCCCGGGCCAGCCGGTCGGCGTCGACGTACATCCACTGGCCGCGTACCCGCACCAGCGGCTGCTGCGCCTCGACGAGGTCGGCGATCTCCTGCTCGGTCAGCGTGTGCTCACCGACCGCCAGATCCCAGCGGAACTCGACCAGCCCGTCCCGGCCGATGACCGCCTTCGCCTCGGCCGAGCCCGGCTGCGCGGGGGTCGACACCGACAGCTTCGCGCCCACCCGCATGGCGGGGTTGGTCCACCATCCCGGGAGCAGCACCCCGAAGCCGGCGGCCAGCAGGATCGGCGCGACCTCCGACAGGAACAGGTGCGCACCCTCGACGTCCAGGCTGAGCGACGACGGCCTGGCCGTGCGCAGCGCGCCGTCGATCTCCGGGTAGAGCCGCACCGCGCGGCCGAGCTCGCCGAGCAGCGTCTCCTGCGGCGCGGCGACGTGGCGGGCCAGCGCCCGCATCCCCCCTTGGGCGCGCCACACCTGCCCGGCATCCACGACCAGGCTCGGCTCCTCCGTCGACTGCAACGCGAAGTCCACCCGCCAGCCCGCCGCCGACACCTCCTCAGCGGCAGCCTCCCCGGCCGCCGCCGCACCGGATCCCTCCGGTTCGACCAGCCGGAAGCAGGCCCGGACCGCACCGCCTTCGGTGACCTCCCGCTGCCAGGCAGCCAGGGCCTCGTCCAGGGCGGCGAGGGCGACCGGGGTGCTGGCGAAATACGGGTCGGGACCGGCGAGGGCCGAGCGGAACGTCGCCGCCGGCCGCCGGCGCGGCACCGGCCCCAGACGCGAACGCACGGCGGCGTCGACCAGGGCGTCGGTCGCGGCGCCCACCACCGCCAGCGCCGCCGCGCCGCGATCGACGTCGGCCGGCAGGGCCGCGAGGAAACAACCCGGCAGACCCGCGGCCACCGCCCGCAACCACACCGCGTCGGCCCCGGTCACCACCGCCGACCACACCGCCGCGCCCCGACCGTCCCCGGCGTCGCGCACGGCCGGAAGCACCCGCCCGCGCCCGACCAGGTCCACGGAGAACTCGGCCAACGCCTGGAGCACCCGCAGATCCGCACCGGCGGTCGGCCGGACGACGTCCGCCTCGGGATCCGCCCCCCGCTCGAGCAGGCGGTCAAGGGCCGCCGCGGGATCCAGCCCCAGGGTCGGAACCTCCCACCGCCCCTCCACCGTGGATCCCGGGGCCGCCGGCGCGGCCCGGGCGCGGAGCAGCTCAGCCGAAGCCTGCGGACCCCGCGCCTCGGTCGGCAGGACCAGGACGGCGGTCCCGGCCTTGCCATCCGCCCCGACGGCGGCCGCAAGCGCGTCGGCGGCAAGCGCGAACGGGTGGGGCTGCCGCGCCGGCCGGCGACCTCGACGCGCAGGGGGTTGGGGCGGCGACCCGGAGTCCTCGGCCCAGAGGGTCAGCTCACCGGGCGGATCGCGCTCGACCGACCACCAGCCGTGAAGGACGATCACCCTGCTCGACTCCCCCGAACGCACGCGATCGAACGGCCGGTACCCGCCCCCATCTTGATGCCCAACCTTCTGACGTTGCGCGCCCGCCGGTTTCATCCTCGTTCGCGAGGTAACTCTGTACACCTCACGGACACCCCGCTCGCCGCCGCGGCGACCCTATCGAGGTGCGGGACCACTGCGGGGACCGGCTGGACGGGACCGAACGCCGGACCGCGGCGTCGGGTCGAACCGCGGCCACATGGATGGTTCCGGATCCGGCGCGTCCAGTAAGGAATCGGCGGAGCAAAGAGCGCCGGCGCGCGCCTGACGCCATGGACCGACTGACGGCCTACGGCCTTGGCATGTTGATCGAAGCAGGGCCGATCCCGGCAGTCGGCGGACTGGCCATCCCGGGGCGCCGACGCGCGGACCGCGATCAGCGGGTCATCAGGGCGCTGGTCGGCTCCGCGGTCGGTGACGCGCTCGGCGCGCCGTTCGAGTTCGGGCCGGCCGCAGCGTTCAGTTCGAGGTTCCCGACATCCGCCCGGGGAACGCGGACCGAGATGTGCGGCGGCGGGTTGTGGGAACCCGCCGAGTAACCGAAAGATGTCCTTGCCGAAACATGGTTGACGTGGTCACCGAACGACGCGGCACGGAGGGTGCGCGCGGGTGGGCCGGGTATCTGCGAGACTTACCTCCCCCGACCTCGAGCGACGAAGGCGTCCCGTGGACCTGCAGGATTACCTCCGCGTGCTGCGCAAGCGGTGGCAGCTCATCACCGCGTGCGCTGCCCTCGCGCTCGCGGCCGCCGCGGCGGTGATCTTGAGCACGACGCCCACCTACACCGCGACCGCGCAGCTGTTCGTCTCCACCCAGAACGCCGACCTGAACCAGGCCGTGGCCGGCGGCCAGTTCGCCCAGGCCCAGGTCACCAGCTACGCCGACATCGTGACCAGCCCCCAGGTGACCCGGCCGGTCATCGCCGCGCTCGGCCTCCCCTACACCCCGACCCAGCTCGGCGGGGAGATCAGCGCCAGCGTCCCGCTGAACACCGTTCTGATCGACCTGTCGGTGACCGATGCCTCCCCCACCCGGGCGGCGGCGATCGCGAACGCGGTCAGCCAACAGGTCATCGGCCTGGTCAGCCAGATCGAACGGCCCGCCGGCGGCGGGAGCCCGCTGGTCAAGGTGAGCGTGGTGAAGTCCGCCGACGTGCCGACCGCCCCGACCTCGCCGAAGAAGAAACTGGACCTGGCGCTGGGCCTGCTCGTCGGGCTGGCCGTCGGGGTCGGCGCGGCCGTGCTCCGCGAGACCCTCGACACGACCGTGAAGCTGCCCGCCGACATCGAGGAGCTGACCGGCCTGCCGATGCTCGGGGTGATCGGCTTCGACCCGGCCGCGGCGAAACAGCCCCTGGTGGTGCAGGGGGAGGAGCATTCGGCCCGCGCCGAGGCGTTCCGGCAGTTGCGGACCAACCTCCAGTTCGTCAACGTCGACGCCGCACCCCGGTCCATCGTGGTGACCAGCGCGATCCCGGAGGAAGGGAAGACCACCACCGCCTGCAACCTGGCGACCACCCTCGCCGAGGCCGGGGTCCGGGTCCTGCTCGTCGAGGCGGACCTCCGCCGCCCGCGGATCGGCCAGTACCTGGGGCTGGACAGCACGGTCGGGGTCACCGACGTCCTGATCGGCCGGGTGGCGGTGGACGACGCGATCCAGAGCTGGGCGGACGGGCTGCTCGACGTGCTGCCCGGCGGCCGCCGCCCGCCGAACCCGAGTGAGGTGCTCGCCTCGCAGGGGATGCGGGACCTGGTCGTCGATCTGGCCGGCCGCTACGACGTGGTGCTCCTCGACGCGCCGCCGCTGCTGCCGGTCACCGACGCGGCGGTGATGGCGGCGATCAGCGACGGGACGATCCTCGTCGCCCGGCACGGCCACGTGAGGCGCGAGCAGCTGCATCGCGCCATCGCCAGCCTGGCCGCGGTCGACGCCAGCGCGCTCGGGATCGTGCTCAACATGATGCCGACGAAGGGGCCGGACGCCTACGCCTACACCTACGCCTACCGGTACTCCCCGCCCGGCGAGCGGGGCCGGCGAACGGCCAGCCCGAGCGACGGGGCGCAGCGTCGGCGCAACTCCCTCCAGGCCTCGCACGTCACCCCGATCGGACCGAGCCCGAATGGCGCCCATGAGGCGGCGGCCTGGCCGGCGGAGCCGGCCCAGGGTCCGGCGGAGGCCTGGCCGGCGGAGCCGGCCCAGGGTCCAGCGGAGGCCTGGCCGGCGGAGCCGGCCCAGGGTCCGGCGGAGGCCTGGCCGGCGGAGCCGGCCCAGGGTCCGGCGGAACCGGTCGAGAGCCCGCAGGCCGTCGATCCCTGGCCGTAGGCGAGCGGCGGCACCCGACCGGACGGCTCAGGGGCAGCGCGGCACCGCGAAGGTCACGGCCTCCGGGTTGACCAGCGGCTGCACGAACGTTTCGGGCGCCCCGGGCCAGGTCGGTTCGCGGACGGTGATCGTGAGGGTGGCCGTGCGGCCCGGTTCGACGGCCAGCTGCGTCTCGAACATCGGGTGGCCCCGCTCGGCCAGCGGCATCAGGTCGATCGGGGTGCCGTCGAGGGTGGCCCGCAGGAAGCCCGCGCCGCTGCTCGCGTAGACGAACATCAGCAGGCCGTCGACGGGGCTGGCATCCGCCCGGACCGGGTGCAGGTCGGATCGGATCCGGACGTAGGGCGGCAGCCCGCCGAGCGGGGCGGTGTTGGTCAGCCGGATGGTGATCGTCGAGGTCCGGGTCGGTCCGGCGCAGCCGCCCGCGGTGTAGCTGAGGGAGCGCTCGAGGTAGTAGTCGAGCTTGTCGCCGTAGGCGTTGTCCACCGCGAACGCGGCGAACGGGCGGTGGTCGTCGGGGATCTGGCCGCCGAGCGGGGTACCGGCGATCACCGCCTGCTCGTCCGGGTGCGCCGAGTACAGCTCGAGATGCCCGGTGCCGGCGGCGTGGCCGAGTGCGCTCGCGAGCGCGCGGGCGCTGCCGGAGCCGGACAGCAGGCGGCTGGTGACCGCGGCGGCGACCGCGTTGAGGAATGCCTTACGAGCGCTTTGATCGCTAAACGAGGCATACCGCACGTACGCCTCCTGCTCAGTGAGCGCGACCACGTTGGCCGGAGTGAGCAGGTCCCCGGTGGAGGGCACCCGGACCGGCCCGGTGGCCGCCAGCAGGTCGGCGAGCGCGACCGGGTCGAGGCCGATCGCCCCGTCGATGCGCTGTCCGGACTGGGCCTCGTACATGGAGGTCCACAGCTGACCGGCGTAGGGGAAGTTCATCGACAGGTTCGTCGACAGCCAGAAGTCGGTGGCGTCGTTCTGCCCGTAGGCGGCGGCGAAGTCCGGACCCAGGTCCGCGACCGGGGCGGGCGGGCTGCGCAGGTCGTGGTCGGTGCCGCGGGCGGTGATCCGCAGCGTCCCATGGTCGGCGGAGAGAACCGCGAAAGCGCCGACGATGCCGCCGGTGCCACGGGACTCGGCGTTGTTCTGCACCCCGACGAAATAGGTCCGGGGCCCGTCCGCGCCGAGCATCGCCGGGCCGATCCGGGCGAACCGGGCGGCCGTGTCGAGCGAGCCGGCCAGACCGTCGAGCTGGCGCAGGAAGCTGGCCCGGGCCGCGCCGATCGGGCCGACCCAGCCGCCGGGCAGCCGGTGCGCCCGGGCGTCCGCGACGGCGACCGCGGCGTCGGCGGCGGCCAGCGGTGCGGCGGCCGCCTCCAGCGGCGCGAGCGCGATCGTGTGCGGGCCGACCCGCAGCCGGGCCGGGGTGACCGTCGGACCCACCTCGGCCAGCTCCGGCAGCACCCGCCGGGCCAACGTGTCGGTCACCTCGGTGAGGCCGCGCACCGTCTGCACCGGGGGCAGGAAGCTCACCGCGAACCACACCGGATCGTGGGTGTCCGCATCGGCCGCCGCGGCGGCGGACTGGGCGGCGACCAGGTCGGTGTGCACCGCGGCGGACCGGCCGGCGAGCAGGTCGGCGCGTAGCGCGAGGATCGCGGCCTTCGCGACGGTGAGCCGGTGTTCGGCGGCGAGTCCGCGCACGGCCAGCCAGCCGATGCCGGCGAGGATGACGACGAGCGCGCCCAGCCCGAACGCGAGTCGCCGGCGCGGCGCGCGGCTGGCAGCGCCCGGCCCGTGGGACACCCCTACTCGCCGAGCAGGGACCGGCTGATGATCAGCTTCTGGATCTCGGTGGTTCCCCCGCCGATCGAGGTCAGCTTCGCGTCGCGCAGCGCCCGTTCGGCCGGGAAGTCGCGGAGGTAGCCGTAGCCGCCGTGGATCTGGATCCCCTCCAGCGCGTTTTCGACCGACAGCTTGCCGACCAGCGCCTTCGCGATCGAGGCCTCAACCATGTGCGGGGCGCCGATCTGCTTGAGGTAGGCCGCCCGGTACACCGCGGTCCGGCACACCTCCAGGTTGATCTTCATGTCGGCGAGCTTGTGCGCGATCACCTGGAAGTGCGCGATCGGCCGGCCGAACTGGTGGCGCTCCTTCGCGTAGCGGATCGCCCCGTTCAAGCCGGCCTGCATCCCGCCGATCGAGGCGGCCATCATGACCGTGCGCTCCCAGTCGAAGCACTCGAACGCGACCCGCCACAGCGCCTCGCCCTCGACGCCGAGCACCGCGTCGGCCGGCACCCGGCAGTCGACGAGGGCGATCTCCGAGGTCGGGGAGGAGCGGCAGCCGAGCTTGTCCAGCTCGCGGCCTACCACGAACCCGGGGGTGGCGGTGTCGACGACGAACGCGGTGACCGCGCCGTCGCCGGTCCGGGCCAGCACGTTGCACACCCCGGCGATCGGCCCGTTCGTGATGAAGATCTTGTTGCCGTTGAGGATCCAGCCGTCCCCGTCGCGGACCGCGGTGGTGCGCAGCGCCGCCGAGTCGCTGCCGGCCTCCGGCTCGGTGGAGGCCCAGGCACCGACGATGCTGCCGTCGCACAGGCCCGGCAGCCAGCGCTGCTGCTGCGCCGGGCTGCCGTGCAGCCAGATCGGCACCGCGCCGATCACCCAGTGCGCGCCGAGGGACAGGTTCAGCCCGGCGTCGTGCCCGCCCTCGGCCAGGGCCTCGTTCGCCAGGCAGCAGTCGATGATCGAGGCGCCGGACCCGCCGTGCTCGACCGGGATCGGCAGCCCGATCAGGCCGGCCCCGGCCAGCGCCTTCCACACCGCCGGGTCGAAGCGGCCCTCCCGGTCACGGTCGGCCGCCCCCGGCGCGACGACGTCCGCGGCGAGCTTGCGGACACTGTCCCGGAACGCCTGCTGGTCCTCGGTGATCGAGAAGTCCATGTCAGCCTCTCCGGTCGCCGGTCCGGACGAGACTACGGGGCGGGCGGCTCAGCGCCGGCCCGGGCCGGCCAGGATCGCCGGGTCCGCCGGTCGCCACCAGGGCCGGCGCCGCTCGTGGCGGGTCAGGTCGACGGGGGTCTCCACGATCGGCGGCTCCGCCTCCGCCTCCGCCTCCGCCGGCGCCGGCGCCGGCGGCGGGGTGACCGCGCGCTCGGGTCGGCGCAGGGTGCCGGCCAGCTCGTCGAGCAGCGCCAGGGCGCGGGTCAGCACCGCCGCGGCTTCCGGGTTCAACGCCCGGGCCGGCTCGACCGCCGCCAGGCATTCCATCGTCGCGGCGACCAACCCCCGGGCGCCGGCGCGCCAGGCCTCGTCTGGATCCGGGGCGGCCGCGTTCACACCCACCTCCGGGTGGCGACGGCCGGCACCGGCCGGGCCGAAGTGGGACCCGGCGAGCAGCCGCCCGGCGGCGGCGGCCAGCGATCCGGCCGCCTGGCGGACCGGCCCGGCGGCCGGGTCGCCCTGGGCGAGGCGCATCAGCCGGCCGGCGCAGACGACCAGGCCGCAGGCCGCCCGATAGCTCGGGTCAGCCGCGGGTTCGGTGTGCATAACGGGAGGTTACGCCCTGATCCGACCGTCCGGGTATGGGCCGGGACTGGCAGGATGAACCGTCCCGGCCCGATCGGGTCCCGCTGTTGGGAGGGCCATGACGCTCGTCGTGAAAGTGACCGTCGGCTCGGACGCGCCGGAGCGATGCGCGCAGGCCTTCACCGTGGCGTCGGTCGGGCTCGCCGCCGGGGTCCCGGTGTCGCTGTGGCTCACCGGTGAGGCGTCCTGGCTGGCGATGCCCGGCCGGGCCGAGCAGTTCGTGCTGGCGCACTCCGCCCCGCTCGCCGAGCTGCGCGACGCCGTGCTCGCCGGCGGCACGCTGACCGTGTGCACCCAGTGCGCCGCCCGACGCGACATCGAGCCGGCCGACCTGCTGCCCGGGGTTCGGATCGCCGGCGCCGCGGCGTTCGTCGAGGAAGTCCTCGCCGAGGGGGCCCGGGCGCTCGTGTACTGACCCGCGCGGAACGGTCCGCTGCGCTGGGGCCCCGTGGGGGGGCGCGACGCGGAACGGTCCGCCGCGCGGGGGCCCCGCGGGGGGCGCGAGTGTGCAATTTCCGACGGAATTCCGGTCTCTCCACGCTTGGCCCGTGTCGGAAATTGCACACTCGCGACCGCGGGGGGTCGCGACCCGCGGGAGGGGGGCGCGGGCGGGGGCCCCAGGGTCGCGTTCGGCGGCACAGTCGAGGTTCCCGATCGCGAACCGCGCGTAGCGCCCGGCCGAGCGCTACGGATGCTGCCCTGCGCGCCGTGACTGAGCCGGTGCTGCCTGATGAGTGGCCGGTGGTGCCGGGGCCGGTGAAGCGATTCTCGCCATCGAGATCAAAGCCGGCGGTGCACCAGGTAAGAAAGACGCGCAACACATCGCCTGGCTGCGCGTATGCCCGGCTTGTCGGGCGCGGGTCACGGAGGCGGCTGGCCCTTGCCGAGGGTGGACCGGGCCTGCCGGCAGGTGGCGCACAACGGGGCGGCGCCGCCGAAGCGGACGGCGGCGGTGAGCGTGCAGTGCTTCCGCCGGGCCGGGTCGTCGGCGTAGTGGCAGAGCACGACGGTGTCAACGTTTGGTTGACGCGCTGGTTCGCGGCTCACGGCAAACAGCGGGCCATCGTCGCGATCGAGCACTCACTGCTCACCGCGATCTGGCACATGCTCAACAACAACGTCGACTACAACGAACTCGGACCCGACCACTTCACCCGAGGCGAGCCCGCGCACGTCATGCGCCGTATCACCAAACAAGCGCCTCCTGACCGCTCCGTTGTGGTACCATATCTCGTACCACTACTGGAGGTGCCAGATGGCCGTCACGGCGAGTGAGGCTCGCAAGAACCTCTTCCCCCTCATCGAGCAGGTCAATGCGGACCGCACCCCCATCGAGATCACCTCTCGGCGCGGTGACGCGGTCCTGATCTCCCGCGCCGACTATGACGCGCTGCAGGAAACTGCGCATCTACTACGTGCCCCACGCAACGCCCGCCGACTGCTGGAAAGCCTCGACCAGGCGGCCAAGGGAAGCCGTGAGGAGCACGAGCTCGTCAGATGAGGCTGGTCTTCACCCCGAACGGCTGGGAGGACTACACGCACTGGCTGGATGCGGATCGGGCGACGTTGAAGCGAATCAACAGGCTCATCGACGACACCCTCCGCGACCCCTTCAGCGGCATCGGCAAACCCGAACAGCTCCGGTACGCCCTCGCCGGCGCCTGGTCCAGACGCATCGGCGAAGAGCACCGCCTGGTGTACCTCGTCGACGGTGAGGACCTCGTCATTCTGCAAGCCCGCTACCACTACTGACACCAGGCAGCGGCCGGGCGGCGCAGTCGCGAACGCCGGCGTGAGCGTGCTGGGTCCAAGGATGTTTCGGCGAGCGGCATCAGCCGCACCGGGGCGCCCCGCGAGCGGCATCATCGTTCGGCCGGATTGAACCGCCGGGCCTGGCGATCCTCAGGCGTCGAGGATTGCCTCGGCCTCGATCTCCACCTTCCAGCGGGGGTCAAGCAGACCCGCGACAACCACCATGGTCGCCGCGGGGCGGACGGCACCGAAAACCTCGCCGTGGATCGCCCCGATCGCGTCGGCATCCGATCGCGAGGTCACGAACATGCGCGTGCGCACGACCTCGTGCAGGCCAGCCCCAGCCTCGGTCAGGGCGTCCCCGATGATCTCGAAACATCGTCTCGTTTGGAGCGCCGCATCGTCCGGGCACGAGCCGTCGGGCCAGACCGGCGCCGTCCCGGACACGAGGACTCGCTTGCCCACCCGGAACGCCCGGCTGAACCCGATCGCGGATTCGTACCGGGACCCTGCACCGATCCGCTGCCTGCTCATCGGCTGATTCTCTCTGACGTGACCGCCGTGAACTCGTCGGGTGAACGCGAGATCGCCGGGTGCCGAGCACGGACCAAGCAGGGGCACGGTCACCCGAGAACCGCCGCGGTTACCGGCCCGGCCCCGTCGGAGGCGGATGAGGTTGTGAGCGACACTGGCTCGAGCGCCTAATCGGCCGATCCGGCGGCAGGGTTCGCGACTGCGTTGACCGAGTCCAGCAGGGTTCCGACCGCGCCCGTGGGGAGGTGGATCCAGCCCTCGATGCCAGCGGCCCGACGGTCCTCCGCCGTCTCGGGCGGAGCGGTCTGTCTGGCCAGCGCGGCTGCCGCGACCAAGGCCGCCAGCAGGGCGTCGCGGCGGTGTTCGCTGGCCAAACACACCGCTCGGATCTCGCTTGGCGTGCAGAGCCACGGGGCCCCGTGGAACAGCCTTCCCAGAAGGATCCCGGTCCGCTCCTCGGCCGCTGGAAGTGGGCGATCGGTCGGGAGCAGGTTCCAGCAGACGGTGGCGGCGGCGGGGTAGACCTCGACTAGCCGGCCGCCGCCGGCCCGGTCCACCGGCTCCCCGGTGACCGCCGCGATCCGGTCCAGCAGCCGGGCGCAGCGCATCGCCGTTACCCCAATGCGGTCCGTGGACACGCTCAGCGGGTACCGGCTGACCTGCCAACGGGCCAGCAGGTACCCGTGGGTGGCGACGTCGGTCCGACGGTTACGCAGCTCGCCGACTGCGGTGGCGGGGAAGGTCTCACCCCGGGACCAGGCGTCGATGGCCGTAACGAACGGGATCGGCCAGCCGAACGGGCAGTCGACACCGACCTTGTCCGCGACAGCCGCGAGTTCGACCAGGTCGTCGTTGTCGCCAGCCGAGGGGAATGAGGCCGTGGCTGCACGCGGCGTCCAGTCCAGCACGCAAACGCCGGTGTTCTTCGGCGTCGTCGCGAGGTCGATCCCGACGGTGCGCACTGGGCCACGTTACGGCCGGTCTCTTCCGGGTCGCGAACTTGGAGCGGACGCCGCAGACCCCGATGGTCGACCTGGATCGCCGGGAGGAGAGTGCTGGTCCGGGTGCCCGGGCGCCCTCTAACCGCCGCACCCGGACGGAAGGTCCGGAGTCCACGACGCCGCGATGGAGCGCGTCTTCGGCCGGTCGACGGCGTCGGCGACTGGCCTCGGCGACGCAGCGCGGCGGTTCGCGGGCTGCAGTGTCGGTGGCTCTACGATCACGGGATGATCGAGGGCGAGGGCCACGCGGCAGAGCCCGACGCTGTCGATGTTCTCGGCGACGGTAATGAGGACGATGAGTTGCGCTGGTGGTCGTTCGCCTCGTTGGCCGATCCGCGCGGCCTGGCTGTCGCCGCCCTCGTCCTGGCCGCGATCAGCCTGTTCGATATCGGGGCTGGCCACGAGATCGCCAGCGCCTTCGCCGAGAGCGGTCACTCACCGGTGCACAGCCTGGCGATCATCGACGGCATCCAGGCCGGCGTGGCCGCCCTCGCGGTCGGCCTCGGCCTCTACGTCGTCCGCGAGGAGTGGGATGTCGAGGAGGCGGCGTGGGCGGGCGGGGTGGCACGCGGCGCCATCGTGGTGGGCGCACTGGCGTTCGTCATCGACGTCGTCGGCCTTTGCTTCGCGCTGGCGTTGAACGTCCACCCCCACACGGGCACCCTCACCCCGTCACCAGTACCGACGCCGGCGCCGCCCACGCCCGTGCCGTGAGCATCGGTACTCACGTCAGCGACGATGGCAGGCGTGTTCGCGGGACTGCACGAGCCGACGGCGTGAGCGAGCGGCGAGATTAACGAGATCCGGCAGAGGTCGCATCGAAGACGCTGCAACAAGAAGCCGAACAACCGCACCAGCTGAGGTCCGGGGTCAGGTCCGTAGCGTCCTGCGTCATTCCCGCCGAGCGCCACAGGGTGATCATCTCGCAAGCCGGCCGCCCCGAGGCCGCCACCCGGGAACGCCGGCTGAGGTGCGCGGCGGTCTGGGAGAGGGGGCAGCCTGGTATTGGCTGTGCTATGCGCCCTTGGCCGTCGAGAGGCTCAGGACCCGCCGGAGCCCCGCGTCGACCGCGTCCATCAAGGCGTCCGGAACGTGGCCAATGGGCTGGTCGAGGTCTTTCTCGTCCAGGGTGACAACAGCGGTGACGTTGACGACCGAGTCAATTGGCAGCCCGGTCGCGGCGGCCGGGAGAAACACGTTGCCCGGCATGGCGGCCAGCCTGGTGTTCGACGTGATGACGGCGGTGACGACGGTGGCCAGCTGGCTTCGGTTGTACGAGTCGGCCTGGATGACCAGCACGGGTCGACGCTTCGCCGGCCGACTTCGAACCGGCGGGCCGAGATCAACCCAGCACAGGTCGCCTCGGGAGATCACCACTCGTCGTCGCCGACGGCGAGTCGCCGCCGACCAGCTGCCACGACGGCCGCGGCGGAATCGTCGCCGAGGTCGAGTTCGAGCGCGGCGTTGATCTTCTCCGTCACGGAGGCTTCGTCGAGCCTCTCCAGGTAGTTCTGGGCCGCCCGGGTGAAGAACTCCGAGCGGCTCATGCCCAGTTCGGAGGCCCGTTCTGACGCACGTCGAAACGTCTCATCGGGAACCGAGATAGCAGTCTTCACGGCTATAGTATAACTCGGTCATACCGTCGAGCCAATCGCCGATCCACAGCCAGTCCGGACCCGCCCGCGATCGCCCCCGAGTGCGGCGCTGACGTTCACCGTGCGCCCGCTATCGGCACATCAACGAAGCGTGGCGAGTCACTTGAGCCGGGCCCCGCATTGGCGCTCGATGAGACCGCTTTCGTCTTCGGCCCAAGTGCCCTTCCGGTCAGTGTGCGCGTCTATCAGGACGGCCCAGTAGTAGTGCCTGAGCACGGGCGGCAAGGAGGCGACGACCCCGATGGGCTGCATGGAACACGAGTGCGCACCGACGTCGTCGCCGAGGTCGTAGACCCCGACCCAGGCGAGCGTATTCGCGAATCGCGGACAGGCAGGCTGCTGCGTCGTCACCTCACAGGAGACGCCGGGCACGGTGACATCGGCCAAGAGGAAATCGACCAGCTTGGCTTGGACGCCTCCGACCTCGCCGTTTGCTGCCTCGACCGTCAGTGCGGCGCTCGAGCGGCTGACGGTCGCACCCGAGTTGCCGGCCACCGGCCGCACCGAAAGCGAGAAGCGGGTCTGCCCCCCGAGCACGAACCCGGCTGCGATGTGCCGATTCGAGGGATGGCTAGCGCTGCAACCGAACATCGCCACGATGCCGAGCATCACTGTCCCGAACGGGGCACCTCGCACCCCTTGCATGCTAGCGAGACGCCGTAGGCGTTCGTCCGTTCCTTACCGCCGGCATGTGGAGGGATGGGTATCTTGCGGCGCCATCATGCGGGCCCTTTCGCCGGGTCCGTCGCTCCTCTGGCCAGGCCGAGGAGCACCCGGGAATCGCTGCTACCGCTTGCCGCGCCTGTAGACGTCGGCACGATGGTTGACCGCGACGATGTGGATCCGGTGCTGGTCCTCGTCGATGCGGTAGATCAGCCGGTAGTCGCCTCGCCGAGCCGAGTGGTGCCCGGACAGCCCCAGATGCAGTTCCCGGCCGAGTCGTCGTGGGTTGGCTGCCAGTGATCCGTAAGCGAACTCGATGGCAGCCGTGGCGATCTTCTCCGGAAGCCTGGCCAGGGCGCGTTGCGCCGAGGGCGTCCAGGCGACGCCGTAGGGCAGGCTGGTCACTTCCGGCGGGCCAGGGCCAAGGCCCGTTCTTTAGTTAGCTGCTCGGACTGGCCGGCCTCGATCTCGGCGTCAGCCTTGCGGATGCGCCGCATCAATCGTGGGTCGGACAAGATCTCGAGGGTCTCCTCGAGGCTCTCAAGATCCTCAACGCTAAGCACTACCGCAGCCGGCTTGCCGTGCTTGGTGATGACCACCCGGCCGTGTTCGCGTTCTAGGCGTTCGACGACCTCGGACAGCCGATTCTTCACATCGGCAAGGGGCAAATGTTCCGCCTCAGTCATAGCCATAACTATAGCCAGATTGCCTCGATCCGGCAAGCTCACGAACCGAGCGAGATCGCCGGCTTGCGGAACGTCTCGCCTCGGTCCCAGAGCGTCCGAGATCGGCGAATCCCGTTGGGTGGTGACGAGCCCCTCCGCTCTGGGGTTTCACGGAATCGGGCAGCTGATGTTGCGGGTGACCGTGTCGCCCGCCTGGACGACGACAGGCGACTGGCTGCCGCCTGGGCCGCAGCCGGTGTCGATCGCGTAGCTGCCTGGCGGCAATCGAAGCCGGTAGCTTCCCTTCGCGTCGGTTGTCGTCGAGAACCTCTGTCCGCCGGTGCTCGTAGCGCTCACCGGCGTGCCGCGCTGCGGTGTACCGGGTGGAACGGCCTCGTGAGTCGAGGTCCCTTGAACGATCAGCGGCCCACCTTCTCCGGTCACAGTGCCGGTCAGTACTCCGTCCGCAGTGGCGGACGGGCCCCCGCCGTTCGAGCAGGCGGTGGCCATGGCCATGGCGATCACGATCACCGTGACAGTGGTGCCGAGGCAGGACCGGCTCACCCCTGGAATGTGCATTCATCTAATCGGGCGGTCAAGGCACCCGCGCCGAGAGCGCCTGGGGGGGCAGGCTGGTGGTGCTCCGGGCGCCCTGTTTCGGCTGCACCCGGGCGGTCCGCTGCTGAGCCAGTGGTGTGGGGGATGCGGTCAGACTGGCGCGGAGGCCAGCAGCTCGTCGATTTGGCCGATTGCCTGAGTCATGCCTTCGTGCATGCCCATGCCAAGCATCGTCTCCATTTGCTGGGCGTCAGTGAAGTGGGTGATGGCGGTCATCCGAGTTCCCGCGTCGGTGGATTCGAAGGTGACGTAGCCCGCCATCGGTGGGATGCCCGGCATAGGTTCGCCGTCGTCACCGGCCAGTCCATTGGCAAAGTCAAGTCGGTGTGGTCTGTCGATGGCGTCGATCCGCCACCAACCGCGGGGGGCCTCGCCGTCCGGACCGGTCATGGAGTAGCGGGACTGCCCGCCGACAACGAAGTCGTGTCGCGTGAAGGTGGCGGGGAAGGTCGGCGGTCCCCACCAGCGCTCAAGCTTTCGCGGGTCTTCCCACACCTGCCAAACCCGCTCGGGGGGCGCGTCGAACTCGGCGACGAGGGTGAGGGTAAGGGTGGCGACGTCCTTGGTGGTGCGGATGACTGTCATCGGGGGCTTCCTTCCTCGCCGACCAAGATGTCGGCAATCCGAGTGGCGCGTTGGATCCATAACTCCTCGTAGCTGCTGAGGAGCTCGGCGACTTGGCGCAGCGGCGCCGTGTTGGCATGCACGATCTGTTCTCGGCCGCGCCGCTGCTTCGTGACGAGTCGGGCTCGCTCGAGCACCGCCACGTGCTTCTGGACGGCTGCAAAACTCATGTCGTAGCGTCGGGCGAGGGCCGAGACGGATTGCTCACGCTGGATCGCCTTCACCAGGATGTCGCGCCGGGTGGCGTCCGCCAGTGCGCGGAAGATGCCATCCGCGTCGCTGGCCATCCGACTATGTACAACCATTGGGTTGTACGTTAGCAGCCACGTTGGTCGAGCGCAAGCGAACCAAAGTCGGTCAGCCTGAGTCGCCGGCGCGGGCCGTGAGCCGGCCTAACCGACAGGGGACTACGGCAAGGCTCCGTCCGCGGATCGCCGGCACCAGGGCGCGACCCAGCGATGTCAAGAGCGTCCGGGATGGGCGGTCCTGTGCCGCGCGCCGACCGAACCTGGGGAATTGCCGCACCGAGCTGATCAGGCGGCGCGCAGGTGAGCGCGCTGGATCGCGTCGGCGGCCGAGAAACGGGCAAGCGGCCGCTCGCGCTCGACCAGCAAGGCCGCTATCGTCCAGCCGGCCACGGTGGCGGACACGCTCACGCTGGCCATTGCCCTCGATGAGGGCGGTATCAGCAGCTGCCGGTCAGAACATCCGTGGCTATGGATCGGCGCTGTCTCGATCTTGGCTGAGGACAAACCAGGCTTTTGGGGCGATGATGGCCTCGCGCACCCAGCCCGATAACCCCAGGAGGAGATGTGACGTCCGGAGACAGTTCTGGACTTCCGGCGGAGCGGGCAGGATCCCCAATCCCGGAAGGCGCTCAACCCAGCCCCCCGGCGCCGATTGCGCCCGCCCACTCCCAGCCTGTGGCTCCCGTTCCGCGCCAGCGCGCGTTTCCACTTACGGGCGCCGAGCAGTTCTGGTATGTCCTCCAGTGCATCGACTTCGGAGTCGGATACTTCGCGAAGATCCCCACCAAGAAGGCGCTCAGCGATGTCGGGCTGGCCGAGATGACCGAGTGGGAACGAATCTGGTATGTGGTCGAATGCATCGCCTTCGGATCCGGGTACCTGGCGAAAGTGCCCGTCAAGAAGGCACTGAGCGAGGCCGGCTTCGGGCAGCAGACAAACGCCGAGCAGTCCTGGTATGTCTTGCTGTGTGTCTACTTCGGAGCCGGATACTTCGCCAAGCTGTCCATGAAGAAGGCCATGAGTGACGTGCGGCTTGATCGTATGACGGACGCCGGGCAGTTCTGGTATGTGCTGCTGTGCCTCGAGTTCGGCGCAGGATATTTCGCGAAAGTGATCCACAAGAAAGCGCTGAGCGAGATGCCGAACCTGCCGCTATCCCGGCAAGGCTCTGTGATTCCGTAAGGACGCTGGGCGCTCTGCGAACGCTCCCGTCAAGATCGCCCTCCCCGAACGGGGTGGGTAACCGACCGTTCAAAGCGCACCGAGCAGCCGCGAGGCCGCGCACTATCGCCGGACTGAGCGCTCTCCGCTCACTCCCCCAGATCGCCCGGGAACGCAGATAGGCGCGGCGGTCACACGAGGTCGAAGGCGGCTTGGATGGCGTCGTGCAGGGCCAGTTCCTGCGCATCCAACAGCCACCCGCAGCGCTCATGGAGCTGATCAACGGGGATGCTGACGATCTGATCACACTTGATGGCCGAGTCCTGAGCCAACCCGTTGGGCCTGCCGACGAGGATCTCGGTCGCGATCTCATGAACCGTGGACGTTATGGGAGCCACGGCGACCGTGGACATCCGCCCGACCATGATCTCGCGCGTGAGGACGAGCACCGGCCGACGCTTGTCCAGCATGGCCCAATGGATGGGTCGCATCAATCAATCGGAAGCGCGGTCGCCGACGCGGATTTGACGATGGCCAGCAGCTCGTCATCGTCGAGCGCCCCTTGCTCGGCCAGCCGTTGCAGATCCTCTTCAGCCCGCTGCCGGCGAGCGTCACGTTCGATGAGTCGGGTGACCAATTCGGCGCGGCTCTTGACCCGACCGGACGCCACCGCCTCATCGACGTAGGCCACAAGCTCATCGGGCAAGCGGACGGCGATCTGTGTGCTCACAGCAGGTGACGGTACCAGGTTGGGATGCAGCTCCACTGGCACGGGTGACCCGACCTCTATCGCTGGCTAGCGGTGCGTCTACCCCGCCACTCGGAGCGCCCGATAATCGCCCTCCGGCGCTTTGGTCGACCCACCGACGACGCCGGCTAGGTGCCTGGATCCTTTGACCGGAGAATGCAGAACTCGTTGCCCTCGGGATCCGCCAGCACAACCCACGACTGTTCGCGTTGCCCGACATCAGTCAGGACTGCGCCCAGCTCGAGCAGTCGCTTGACCTCGGCATCCTGATCGTCCGGTCGGAAATCGAGATGCAAGCGATTCTTCACGGACTTGCCTTCGGGGACGGCTGCAAACAGCAGTCCGGGGAGATGGTCCACACTCGGCCGAATTTCGAACTCGTCGGAGGCGTCATTGACCACCTCCCAGCCCAGCGCGTTTCTCCACCATTGCCCAAGTGCAACCGGGTCATCGGAGTCGATGATCGTCTGCTCCCATTCAATACCCATGGGCTAGAAGCGTAAGGCCACCGACTCCGCAACCTGCCGCTCCCGAAGGTCGCCGCGCGCCAACACCGGGTCCTTCGCTCCTCTGGCCAGGCCGAGGAGCACCCGGGAATCGCTGCTACCGCTTGCCACGCCTGTAGACGTCGGCACGATGGTTGAGACGTGGCTCGGTCGCGGCCCGGTGAACACCCGGACCGTCGCGTAGATTCGCGGGTGTGGCGGCCTCGACCTTCCCGCTCGGCAGCCGGACCGTGCACCGGATGGGGTTCGGCGCCATGCAGCTGCCGGGGCCCGGAGTGTTCGGCCCGCCGGTGGACCGGGACGAGGCGATCGCCGTGCTCCGCGCGGCCGTGGACGCCGGGGTGGACCACATCGACACCGCCCAGTACTACGGGCCGGACGTCGCCAACGAGCTCATCCGGGCCGCCCTGCACCCCTATCCGGAGGGCCTGGCCCTGGTGAGCAAGGTGGGCGCCCGCCGGGACGAGAAGGGCGCCTGGCTGCCGGCGAACAGCCCGGCCGAGCTGCGCGCCGGTGTCGAGGCGAACCTGCGCAGCCTCGGGGTCGACACCCTCGCCGCGGTCAACCTCCGGCTGCACGAGCCCGGCCCGGTCACCCCGGAGCTCGACGAGCGGCTCGACGCGATGGCGGCGATGCGGGACGAGGGGCTCATCGGCGGCGTCGGGGTGAGCAACGTCTCCCTCGAGCAGTTCGAGCACGTGCTCGCCCGGACGGAGATCGCCTGCGTGCAGAACCCGCTCAACGTCGTGGACCGGGCCTCCTGGCCGGTGCTCGAGGCGTGCCGGGAGCGCTCGATAGCATTCGTGCCGTTCTTCCCGCTCGGGTCTGCGTTCGGCGGGCAGAACCGGGTGCTCACCGACCCGGTGGTAACCGCCGTCGCGGCCCGGCTCGGGGCGACCGCGTCCCAGGTCGCGCTCGCCTGGCTGCTCGCGAGCGCCCCGAACGTCCTGCTCATCCCGGGCACCCGCTCCCTCGTGCACCTGGCCGAGAACCTGGCGACCGGCTCGATCTCGCTCGACGACGACGCGCTGGCCGACTTCGGGGCGCCGGCCGGGCCCGTGTAACCAAGCTGGCGTTCTCGATCGCCTCACTGGCGATCACCGTGGAGCTGGGTGAGCGCATTGCGGCAGCTGCGCTCATGGACGCTTCAGGAACCTCAAATAGAACGCGGCAAACACCAGGACAACCCCGACGTTTACCATCAGCCGCTCCCAGAAGTGATGCCGGAAGAACAGGACGTCCACGCCGACCACGACGGCTACCAGCGCTACCACGTAAAGCGCGACGGCTGCCTGTTTTCCCATCATTCCTTCCTACTGTGTGCGACGGAGTGGAGCAAGGGCGGCGCAGACAGGCCCCCCGGATCCCCCCGCCACGCGTGGGGGGACCTCCCTCAGCACCGACACGACCACCACCACTATCGGCCGATAAGCCCCCGCCCGATCGCACGTCTGAAGGGCGACCGCGTCGTCCGAGAGCGCCCAGGATCGAACCGAGATGCCGTTCGCGATCACTCGCCCCTCGCCGAATCCGTCGTCTATAACGACGGTCCCCGGCTGGACGGTGGTCGGTACGGTCTGCCACTGCGGTTGGGACTACCCGACCCTGCCGCCTGTGACGGGTTCCACCTCGTATACGACTAACTGCTGCCGCACCACGCCCGGGCGATCCGGCAGCAGCTACATCGGCGAGGAGCGTCTCGACCGGACCCGCCATTAGGCGACGTCGGCCTTCTGCCGGATCGAGGCGAATCTGCCTCCTGGGTGGATCTCCACCTCGTCTGAGTCCTTGAACCGGCAGGGCTGTGGGCTGTGCCCGTGGAGCTCTCCCAGGTCGTACATGGACGGCGAAAGCCCAGCCAAGCCAAGGAGGGCGGCTGCCGTCTGGCGACGGTCTCGCGTCGAGAACGGCTCGCCGTCGATCGTGAAGCTGATGTCTCTGTTGATGTCCACTACGTCTGCCATGTCTGACTCCCTCCTGAGTCTCGCGTGGGGAAAGGCCGCTCACCCGGGATGTCGTAAGCCAGGGCGCCGACGAAAGCACCGGTCCGGGCCGGAGCGCGAGGGGCTTGACAAAGTGCCCCTGTACTGCCAATGTGAGTACATGAATATGAAGGACGAGCGGCTGCAGGTTCGAGTCGACCCGGCGTCAAAGCGTGCCCTGGAGCAGGCGGCGGCTGCTGCGCACCTCAACCTGTCGGCCTTCGTTCTCCAGGCTGCACAGATCAGGGCCGAGGAGATCCTCGCCGAGCGAACCATGATCGCATTGCAGCCGGCGGCTGCGGCTGCCTTCGCGCGTGCCCTCGCCGAGCCAGCGACGGTGAACGCACGGCTAGCATCCGCGCTGAGCCGCCCGCGGAAGTTCAGCTGGCTTGACTGAGTACCGCCGCCCCTGCCTCCTTGATCCCGCTCTACACGACCGCCGCGACTTCGTCTGCGCTGAGCCTGCTTACGCCGACTGGTTGCGGAAATTCGCCGGCCAGAGCCGCCGAGCAGACACAGCCGCAACTTGGGTTATTGCTGACCCGAGTTACAAGGTCGTCGCGTACGCGACGCTATCGATGACCGGTATCGGTGTTTCGGAAGCTCCAGCAGCTCTCGCGAAGCGGGCGCCGGACCCCATTCCAGCGCTGCTCATTGGTCGGCTCGCGGTGGATGAGCGGCACGAGGGTGTGGGCCTTGGGACGGAGCTCGTCAAACACATCCTGGCCACCGCCGTGGAGCTCAACGAATCCGCCGCTCTCAGGGCGGTCGTGCTGACGGCCCTGAACGACGTCGCGCGCCGGTGGTGGCGCGACCGTCTCGGCTTTGTCCCGTTCGATCCCGGCGACGCTGGAAACTTCGATTTGTTCCTGCTGACTAGCACCATCGCAGCGACGCTTGAGGCACTCTGATCACCAGTCCTCGACGTCACGGGTTGCCACGACCGACTATTCGCTGGCAGCCGCCGCTGCGTCGACCCAGGTGAGCTGTGCGTCCTCGGACGCCGCGAAGGTTCTCGCGAGTTCCTCCTCGTATGTGGTGACCACAATCTTTCGAATGCCTTGGCTAGCTGTCCCTGTCGCCAGTAACGAAGCCACTGCACGCCTGCTGATCGGATCGAGGTGCTCCATTGGCTCGTCGAGCCAGAGAAACGATGCACGGGTAGAGGCCGCGAGGACGATCATGCGGGCTTCGAGAAGCGCGATGACCTTCTCACCGCTTGAGAATTGTGCGAATTCGATCGTGTGCTCGCCGCGGACAAGAACCATTCGCCCATCTGGAAGCAGCGTCAAAGACCCACGATCGGCGTGGACCTTCTTCCAGCGACTGCGAACCTCTGCAACCAGAGGGTCGATTCGCTCCTGCAAGATGGCGTTCGCGGTCGCGCGCATGGAGTCGACGGCGATGGCGGCTGCGGCTTCGCGCCGATGCGCCTTGAGTGAGGCAGCCGCATCGACTTCCTGCTCTTTGGCATCGGCAAGAAGTCCGGTGAGCTGTGTCCGCGTCGCTCTTGCGACACCAAGTTCTTCAACGGACACCATTAGCTCGTTGCGAGCTGCCTCATGCGCGCCGCGAGCCGCGTCGAGGTCGCTCTTGCTGAGCGCGCGTTCCGGAGTCGGCGGCGGCAAGGGCGGGGCGGACGCCCGCAGGCCTCTGACAGCAGCCAGGAATTGATGTATCTCCGCCAACGAGGCTTCGACGCCAGCACACTCGACGTCCAACGCCGAGGTTTCTTGGGCATGCGCGTGCTCGGCGCGAGCGGCCACCTCCTCGGACATAGTGCGCCGGCACACCGGACAAGTGGCTCCGGCTGTTTCAAGCTGACGGGCCGATGCGGTGACGCCCTCGAGCCGGCCGGTGAGGGACGCGATTCGTTGCCTGTTTTCGTCGACCTGACTCGCCGTGAATGCCGCCAGGTCGGACAAACTCTGCAGCAACAGGTGAGGATCTCCAGCGACGGCCTTGAGGCGTCCATCGAGCGCCGTGGCGGCATGCGCAGCGAACTCGCGAAACGCAGCTGCAGCGTCCGCCGCCCTCTGTGCCGCCTCGGCGGCACGCATCGTGGCGATGAGATATTCCTCGGCCTGGCGAACATGCGCCTCTCCCATTTCACGACCTCGTAGGGCGGTCGCCTCTGCCTCCTGAGCGGTGACCGTCTCCTGCTGCAGTGAAGACACGTTGCGCGAGACGGAGCGCGCAGGTTTCCGGACGCCTGCCGCTGCGTCCCGCGCCTGGTCCTTACTCGCGGCGGGGAATCACGACGGCTCCACCGGGCTGATCGTGACGTTAATCCGCAAGCCCCAGCGCATCACCCGACGCCCGGCGGAAGGGCCGTCGGGATCCAGCGGTGAGACCCCTGCCGTGATCCGTTCCTGGCAGGCGCTGGTCACCGCAGGCAGATCCCGAACCAGCGCGTCGAGTAAATATCCCAAGCGCTTGAAGACCGCCCCATTACCGAGTCGATCCCCGTAATCCACCAGCTGCATCGAGTCGTGCTCGTCGAGAAAGGCATCGAGGATCTCGCTGACGTGCCGGATGCCGCCGGCCAGCTTCGGTGTATCGAGAGCGTCGATGACCGTTCGAGCCGGGTCGGCGAACGGCAGCCGTATCTCCGCCGACCACTGGCTCTTGACCCCCCAACTCATCGAGCCTTCCGGAGCGTGCGCCAGCAGGTAGTCGTGATCGAGCAACCGCGCGCGGTCGGACCGGACGCGCATCGTCGTCTTGAGCACCGTGGTGCGAAAGGTTTGCTCGGTCAGCCCCCAATGGTTGGCCGCGGTCCAGCCAGTGAAATAGCACGGCGACCACACCTCCGTCGCCACGACCAGCGCGTCCTCGGACCAGGCCGCCGGGTTCGTCGCATCCACCGGTACCCCGATGTACAGCCCACGGCGCACCCGTCGCACCCAACCTTGACTGGCCCAGGCGGCAAGCTTTCTCGCGGCGGCAGCCCTGTCGATCCCGAGATCCGCCGCTACGGAAGCGGGCGTCAAGAATCGACGACTACCCGCCAGAGCAGCCGTCAGCTCAGCCCGTCCCTTGGTGCTGATACCAAAGCTGAGTGACATTGTTGATCCCGTACTTATGCTCAGGATAGAACTACCGGCTGAATAGTATCACCGTGACTGACACGCTGAAGCCACTAGTTCAGCTTATACAGAGAGTATTTGGCCTCTCGCTGTCAGCCGCGACCCTCCCCGCGCGCTGCCACGAAAAGCGCCGCTCTTGACGGGATGGTCACCGGCGCTACCGGCAAGTCGCTGCAACGTCTCCCTTCCTCCCCCTCAAGGCCCTACACGGGAACGAGCACCAGGCTGCGATCGATGCGTTGCAGGTCGTCAGGATCCGAGGTGAGGACGGCATGTTGACGTAGCCGAGCGCAGGAGACAACCGAAGCGTCTGTGACGTCACCTACGCCGCTGCTCGCGCAAAGAGTGCCGACGGCGAGCGCTTCATCGCGATCGAGCGGAGGCACCTCGACGTTGTCGTCAGCCAGCAGGAGATGCAGCCGGTGCTGTCGTGGATCGGCTCGCCAGACTTGCGCCAGGACGCCAGCCGGGATCGCGATCTCGATTCCACGGCGTGCAGAGCGATCCAGTAGGGCGATGATCCGCTTGTCACCGCGTTCGGCTGCGATCAACGCGCCGGTGTCGAGGGTGAAGCCGCTCATTCGGCCCGTCGGCGTCGCTTGGTCCGGGTCAGCTGTTCGTCGGCCCAGGCGTAGTCCTGCTTTGACGGCTTGCCGTGCTCGGCGATCAGGGCGTCGACATAGGCCCGCAGGCCGAGGCGTTCACCATGGGAGGTGAGTGCCTCGGCCACGTAGGCCGACACCGAGCGAGCCCGTCCCTCGGCGACAGCACGCTTGGCTTCTTCGACCTGCTCTTCCGGCAGGGTAACCGCGATCTTGGCCATTGTCATACAATTCATCATACCACCGGAGCGACCGGATGCGCCTCTACGTAAGGACAGGAGCCGCCGACCCGAGTGGTTTCCGTCGAGGGCCGGCGACCGGCGCTACCGGCAACTCGAGCAGTCGTCCCAGGGGGACGCACGAGAGCTGGCACTCTGTTTGGTGATTCCACGGCCGGGCTGGACCTGGATGGACGTCCCGAGCTGCATACCTATGCGATCAGCGGTCGCACGTGGACTTCGGTGAGCGACCGCGTCGCGGCAGAAGCGGACGTTTCGCATCCGCTGCGTCGGCGTGGAGGAACCTGCAGGAGCAAGTCTGGCCGTGCCTTCGTGAGCCCTCGTGACCTATGCTCGCCCAAGCCGTCTTGAGTGTGTCAGCGGCGCCAGAAGAGGTGGTGTGTGACTCCGCTTGGGCTGGGGATCCGCTCGAGGTGGAAGCGGTCGAGTAGCTCGTCGGGCGAGTCCCAGAGCTTGCCACCGCGGCCGATCTGGACGGGTGCGACGGCGACGTGCATGGTGTCGACGAGGTCCGCCTCAAGGAACGCACGAACGGTCGAGACGCCGCCGCCGAGGCGCACGTCCTTGCCGTCCGCGGCGGCCTTCGCCTGCCGCAGGGCCTCCTGCGGCTCGGCGTCGATGAAGTGGAAGGTCGTATCCGACAGCGACAAGCTGGGTCTGACGTGGTGGGTCAGCACGAAGACCGGGGTGCGGAACGGCGGGGTGTCACCCCACCAGCCCTCCCAGTCCAGGTCCTGCCACGGCCCCTTCTGTGGACCGAACTTTCCGCGTCCCATGAGCTCGGCGCCGATGTTGTTGGAGAAGTCGCGGGTGAAATAATCGTCGAGGCCGCGGCTGCCACCGGGATCGGTGCGGTTGGGCCAGCTCGCCGTCGCACCCGCCCAGGCGAACAGCTGGGCCGGGTCGGCGTGGCCGAAGGGCCGCTCGATGCTCTGGCCCTCACCGGTGCCGTACCCGTCCATCGAGAGTATGAAGTTCTGAACCCGCAGGAGCTGCGCGCGGGGGGTGCTCACGACGGATCCACCGGGGCGGCAAGGCCGAGGCCAGCATAGTGGACCTGGTTGACGGCGAAGGCGTTCCAGTCCCAGGGCCCCGGCCGACCGGCGAGGCTCGGCTCGAGCCGGTCCAGGGACGTCTGGAGCCCGACGAGGTAGCAGCCGTCGATCGCATCCTGGACGACGGGGACGACATGGCTCAGCCGCAGGATGCAACCGGTGTCGGCGGCCTCAAGCTCCCAACGCAAAGTCGACCCGGGCGCGGGATGGGTGTGTTCGAGGAGCACCGGCGGCTCGAGACGCAGGATCGTGCAGGTCATGGTGACCGGCTCGCCGTCGGGCGTCCCCGCGAAGACGATCTCGCCGCCCTCGCGGAGGTCGACCGTGATGTCGGCTTCGAACGGGAGCCACCAGTCGGCCAACCGCGCAGGGGTGGTGATGGCGTCCCACACGTCACGCACGTCGTAGGCTAGGTGTCGCTCGAAGCGGATGACGCCGCCGTCGGCGGTGCGCTCGAGCACCCCGTCGTAGCGGGTGGTCAGGTCGTCGGTCACGTGGATCGCTCCTTTATGGGAATGGCACGGGCGGTGCGCTCGAGGTGGCGTTCGAGGGAGTCCAGGCGCCCAGCCAGCTCCGCGCGGTAGGGCTCGAGCCACTCGTCGACCTCCCGCAGCGGCTCGGCGCGCAGACGGTAGAGGCGGCGCTGGGCATCGCGGCGGACCTCGACGAGGCCGGCGTCGCGCAGCACCTTCAGATGCCGGGACACCCCGGGCTGGTGCATGCCGACGGTGTCGACGAGCTCGGCCACCGAACGCTCGCCGCCCCGTACGGCGTCGAGGATCCGTCGTCGGGTCGGGTCGGCGATCACCTCGAGGACTGCAAGCTGGCTTGGCACCGCCTTAACATACGGCCCTTCATATATATGCGCAAGAGGATGTACTTGACCCAGGCGTAGCTTCCGTGCCAGCAGGGGAGCCGCTCCGCATCACCCGCGACGACATGCCATCGGCTCACGCTGAACCCGAAATGCGTCGGTACGACGCGGGGCAAACACGGCTCATCGAGACTGTCCGCGGCATAGAGCGGATGTACGGGGATGACCACCTCCACCCGGTCAGAAGCGGAACCGGGTTAGGCCTCCCGGCTCGGCCGCGCTGACTACGAGCGCAGAGCGCGGTTCGACTCGGTAGACGTGCCAGGGCGGCGGGCCTTGCGCAGGTGCGTTGAAAGGCGCGGTGATACCCGTGCCGGTCTCGTCGGGCTCCGCGGGCCAGCCCTGGTCCGCCCAGGCCTTGGCCGCGCGAGCCACGGCGTCCGGCTCGGTCACCCTCACCGCGGTTCCGTCGAGGACGACGTCCGCGTCCCGGATGGACACCGCCACGGAGCACCGCGGGTTGCGTTCCACGTTGTGGCACTTGCGAGTGCCATCGCCGGTCTGGAACCAGAACGCCCCGTCGATCCAGATCGCACCGACGGCGGTCACGTGCGGCGTGCCGTCCTTGTTGAGCGTCACCAACCAGGTCGTGCGGGCGTTCGGCGACGCCGGGTCGGGGGTCGACGCGGACTCCAGCTTTCCGGCTACCTCGCCCCAGTCCAGCACCGGGAGTCCGTCCGCTTCGCCAAGGTTGACGCTCTTCATGCGATAGTCCCTCCTCGACGGCCACGCCCCCTCGCGGCATACCCTGTCGAAACCTACCCGTCAGCGGCTGACGCGGAACGCGCCCAGGCCCGCGCCGAACGTCCCGACTGGTGTGCGCATGGCGGCAGAAGCGGATGTTCCGACTATGGGTAACGACGCTTCTTCGATGTAACCCAGGCAGCCGGTGATGCCCTTGGAGACGGGGACGGGAGGCGATGAGGACGAGTGCTCATGCAGAAGACTGAATGATCGGTGCAGGACGGGTTCTCGTTCATGCCGATATGCGCGCATCGGCGGGACGTCATCCGTTCTGCGGACCCGGGAGTCGTCATCTAACACCCCGAGCCAGGAACAGACCGCGCCCCTCCTCACCTCTGCCGCCTCACCGCAGAGCCGGCGCCGACCCGGTCGATCGCGCCCCGTCGACCATGACCACGGCCCCGGGATGGGGACGTCAGCCGATGTCGGCGCGCAAGGCGATGTCGAATCCGGCGCCGTTGCCTGCCAGGCCCACCAGAAGCAGGCCGGCCCACTCGAGGGCGTGGGCCATATGCAGCCCTCCAGCGTCGCGGGGCCGCAGGCCCAAGCTGTCCAGGAACGCCGCGACCGTTGCCTTGGCCTCGGCGCTGTCGCCCGCGAAGAAGACGTCCAGGGGCCGGTCTCCCGCAAGGACGCCGCCGAATATCGTGTTGAAAGCCTTGACGACGTGTGCACTCTCGGGGGCCGCGGCGGCGATCTGCTCGGACATCGAGTGGCCTGCGGGAGCCACGAGTCCACTCGCGTCGGCGTTGAAGGGGTTGGTGATATCGACGATGGTCTTGCCGGCGAGCGCGTCGCCGTAGTGCGCGACTACGTCGACAGCGCCCTGGTAGAGGACGGCCATGATGACGATGTCACCCGCCGGTGGGGCGCCGAATGTGCCGACAGTGACTCCGTCGCCGATCTTGTCCGCGAGCGACTTAGCCTTGGTGACGTCGCGGCTCATGAGCTCGATGGTGTGGCCGTGCTTGGCTGCCCGGGTGCCGATGGCGGTGGCCATGTTGCCCGAGCCGATGATGCTGATGGTGGTCATGATGCGTCTTCCTTCTCTGTGTATGGATCATTGGTCGTGGGGGTCACGCTGGCGTGCTGGGCTGCGCCGAGGGCGTTGGCGGTGCCGTTGAGGCGTGGCACTTGAGTTCGAGGTTGTTCCCGGCCGGGTCGCGGATGAACACGGCGTAGTAGTCCGGTCCGTACTCCGGCCACAGCCGAGGCTCGTGGAGGATCTCGGCGCCGAGTGCGGTGGCGACCTCGTGGCCACGTCGGACGGTCGCCTCGTCCTCGACCCTGAGCGCGAGGTGGGTCTGGCGACCACCCGGGTCGGTCGCAGAGGAGAAGAACAGCTGGGCCGGCTGGTCGGGTAGGGCGTACCCGATCAGGTTCGGCCTGTCGAAGGTGCGCGCACCTCCGGCCAGCCCGACGATCTCGTCATACCAGTCACCGACGGCGTTCAGATCGTCGACTTGGAGGACGACATGCTCGAGCAGCGTCATGGCCGTTCTCCGGTCCTGCCGCTGCCCGACTCCGCGCCCGCGACCGCCGGCAGCGCCAGGATGACCTCGCTGGCGAACTGCTGGAGGGTCAAGAGGTGGCTGGCGATTCCAAGCTTTCTAGGTCTGACGAATCCGACGCGCATGAGTGCCTCCGGTGGGATGGACATCGGGGATGGAGTGGGTCTGCGCGCCCGGCTGGAGGCGCAAACACCTACCGGCTCCGGCTCGGGTTCTCGCGCTCAGATCACGGTGGTGCCGCCGTCGACCACCAGCTCCATGCCGTTGACGTAGCTCGAGTCGTCCGAGGCGAGGAACAACGCGACCGATGCGATCTCCTCGGGGCGGCCCATCTCCCGCCGCGGGATCATGGACTCGAACTGCGCCTTGGTCTCCGCGGTCAGCACTTCCTCCATGAGCGGCGTGATGACCGAGCCGGGGGTCAGCACGTTCACCCGGATCTTCCGGTCCCTCAGCTCGGACACCCACACCCGTGCGTAGGCGGGCAGGACGGCCTTGCTCGCGGCGTACACGCTCCAGTCGGGGTAGCCCCGCAGCGAGGCGTTCGACCCGGTCATGAAGATCGAGCCTCCGTCGTTGAACAGCGGCAGCGCCTTCTGGACCGTGAACAGCGTGCCTTTCGCGTTCAGCGAGAACGCGGCGTCGAACTGCTCCTCGGTTATCTCGCCGAGCTTGTTGGGCCCGCCCACACCGGCACTGGCCCACAGAACGTCGATCGCGCCCTTGTCCTGCTTGACCGTGTCGAACAGGCGGTCCAGATCGTCGAGGTCAGCCGAATTGGCCTGCACGGCGGTCACGTTCCGGCCGATCTGCTCGACGGCTTCGTTCAGCGCGTCCCTCCGCCGGCCCGTGATGAAGACGTGGGCTCCTTCATCGACGAACAGCTTCGCGCCGGCTAGCGCCATCCCGCTTGTCGCGCCGGTGATCACCGCAACCTTGCCATCGAGCTTTCCCATGACACTCCATCCGATCGTCGCGTCGATGTTATGTACACCGATCTGCGTACTTAACGTAGCCACCGATGGCGCGGGATGCAAGTTATGCACACCGATCGTTACCCACACGGGTTAGACTGAGCGCGTGACAGAGGTGGAGAAGGGACCGCGGGGACTGCGACGTGGCCGGGGCGCACGGGAGCGCATCCTCAGCGCGTCACACCAGCTGTTCCGCGACCAAGGCATCAACAGCACCGGCATGGACCAGCTCTGCGCGGTGGCCGAGGTGTCCAAACGCACCCTTTACCAGCACTTCCCCGGCAAGGACGAGCTGATCACCGAACACCTACGCCGATTCGACCCCGACATCCTGCCGGAGGTGTTCGACAACACCGACCTCACACCCCGCGAACGACTCCTCGCCTCCTTCGACATCCACGCGCCCCTGTGCCCGTTCATCGCGGCGGCCGTCGAGATCCAGGACCCAAGCCATCCAGCACGCCTACTCGCCCGCGACTACAAGAAGGCCTTTGCGGCGCGGCTCACCGAGGCCGCCCGCGAGGCCGGCGCCACCAACCCCGAACAGCTCGGCGAACAACTGGCACTGCTGCTGGACGGCGCCTCGGCCCGCAACCGATTGCTCAACACCGAGACCTTCGCCACCGCCGCAGCCATCGCGGCCGTCCTCGTCGACAATGCCCTCCCGACGGCAACTCATGCCGCGGAGCGAGCGCCCGGGCAGAGTGCATAGGTATGCAGCCGCCCTCCGACCTCGGTCGGACCTTTGGCCGCTACGGGATCAGCGAAGAACGACAGCTCTCCATCTCCGTGACCGGCGCGTACGCGACCAGCGGCAGAAGCGGACGTCTCGGTGAAGGAACGGTCGTAATACCGTGCCACAACTCCGCAGGCTTTAGGCGCATCCGAACATGGTCAGGTGGAGGTGAATTCTGTTGCCACGACCCGAAGATCCCGCAGGCCGTCGGAGGCTCTCGAGCAGAGCCAGCGCACGGGAGGGCCCATAACGGAGGGATCCAGCAGGTGTGCGCGCACATCGTCGGGGACGTCCCCGGGGACCATTCCGGTGGCGGTTGCCCCGCCCGGCAGGAGGAGCGAGACGTCGACGCCGGTGCCCTCGAGGTCGACGGCCATCACCTTCGACAGCGCGTCCGTCGCGGCGCGGGAGGGACCGTAGGGGGCGAACCCGGCGCGCACCATCGTCGACTCGTTGATGCTGACGTTAATGACTTTGCCACGTCCTGCCTGCACCATCGCGGGCACGACGGCGCGGGCGACGTGGAAGTAGCCCAGCACGTTGGTGGCGAACAGGTCCGCGAACGCGGCGGGATCGACCTCGAAGAATGGCTGCGGACGCGTCAGGAACTGCTGGTTGACGGTGCGCATGCCGATCCCGGCGTTGTTGACCAGCGCATCGATGCCACCGAGCAGACCACGGGCCTCCGTGACACCGGCCTCGACGGAGTCGGGCTCGCGGACATCCATGCCGATCCCGATGACGTCACCGGGCAGTTCTCGTGCAGCCGCGACAGCGCGCCCGCGCTGCCGACCCGTGAGCGCCACCCGCGCGCCGCCTTCCGCGAGTGCCTGCGCCATCGCCTGTCCCAGGCCACTCGTGCCGCCGGTGACGAGCACCCGCACCCCGGCGACGTCGGCGAGCGTCATGCGCGTGCCAGCGCCGGCAGGACCCGCTCGACCATGAGCTCGAGCGGGCGCATCGACCCGACGTCGATCAGGGTCCCGTGCGCCACCTGGAAGCCCAACGTCGCCAGCTGGTGCAGGCGCTGGATCGTCGGCTCCACCCGCTCGCCGTCGGGGCCCAGGTCGAACCGTGTCTGCACCGTCTTCTCGATGTCGTCATAGTCGCGTCCCTCGCGGTCGCAGTGCTGCCTCAGCACGTCGAGCTTGTGCGCCAGCTCGGGACCGTCGAACAGGTTGCAGGCGTCCGCGTACTTCGCCACGAGCCGCAGCGTCTTGCGCTCGCCCGAGCCGCCTATGAGGATCCGGGGACGGTTCGCTGGCTGCGGCGAGTTCAGCGTCCGCGCGAGCTGGTAGTGCCGGCCCTCGTACGGTCCTTCGTCACCGCTCCACATCTGCAAGCAGATCTGGAGCGCCTCCTCCAGCCGCTCGAACCGCTCCGACAACGGCGGGAACGGTAACCCCAGCCCTCGTGCTTCGGCTTCGAACCACGCCGCTCCGATGCCGAGCATCGCGCGGCCGCCGGACAGCACGTCCAGGGTGGAGACCGCCTTGGCGAGCAGCCCCGGCTCCCGGTAGACGACGGCCGTGACAACGGCGAGTAGCTTCACGCGTCGGGTCTGTCCCGCGAGGTAGCCGAGCGTCGTGTACGCCTCGAGCATTTCGCGCTCTGGTGGCCCCAGGTGTTCGATCTGCCATACGTGGTCCATCACGCTGAGTCGATCGAAGCCGCCTTCGTCAGCGAGCCGCGCGATCTGCGACAGCCGCTGCGGAAGCTCCGGCGCACCGCCCTCCCAGGTGAACGACGGAAGGTGTAGCCCGAAGAGCACGTCAATCAGTCCCTACGTCGTGGCGATCCTGATGTCACCCGCAGCCGTGATTCTGCCCGCATCCGGTCCTTCCGCAACCTGCGCACAAGCCCGTGCGACGAGCGCTCATCGGCATGAGCGGGATCCGGGCTCCCCGCGGAAGAACGCATAACGAGCCGCTCGGGTGCATGTGCATGCGCTAAGGAGGGCCCGCACCTATCGGGGCTGAACCAATCAGAACCGTCACTACCGAGCGGCGCCGCGAGCCGGCCGAGCCCTGCTGGGGTCACCGATCGCTGAGCGGCAAAGTTGGACGTTTCCTGAGCGGCCGATCGCCGGCGATACCGGACGCTGCACACGCGCTCCAGAACGGGCAGTATGCACGGCCTACTGCGGAAGGTAGCCGCGGATATCGATCTCTCCTGCAGCGAGGTCGACGGTACCGATCCCCCAAATCTGGAGCGGGTTCACCCAGCTATAGGTAGCACTCGCCGTTGTCAGTTTGACGTTTTCGCGAAGCAACGCAACCGGCGAGCCTGGTTGGGGAATGATCACTCCGTCGGCGGCGAGCGCGATCATCTCGCCGTCGCTAGTGGTGATCGTCGCTTTGATGTCGAGCTCACCTCGTCCGTCCGCACGCAGGTTCGCGTAGTCCACGCCACGAACCGCGCCCGCTAGGCGGCCGGTCACCGGTCCTTCGAACGCGAAGTCGACACGCAATCCCGAGGGAGGCGGTGGAGTCTCTCCAGCGAGGATCGCCTGCAAACTGGCGCCGTATTCCGTTACACCGGTGATCTTCACCGTGTACTCGTACAGTAGCTCGCCCAAAGAATCGTTCGCCACTGTGACTGCTCCTCGCATTGGTCTCGGCTCTAATTGGCCTGAACTGCGCCGACCCTACGTTATTGACCACTTGGGCGTGTTCCGGCTGCCGAGTAGACCACGACGCGATCCATGACGAGCCGGAACTGCCGATCGGTGCGCTCGGGAAGTACCGATCCAGCGCCTCAGTCGGCTGAACGCTCCCCGACGACGCAGGACGCACCTCAGTCTGGCGCGTAGGCACCGCAGCGCCAGCACACCAGCCCGTCGCGGAATCGCAGCACCTCCGCCACTGCACGGCCGCGCTGGTTGCGATAGTTGAGGACGATCGTGTCGACAGAGAACCGCCCCGCCCTATATACGCCGATCCTCTTCGCGTCGTGCCGGGAGCCGGCGCGAACGGAAATGACGCTCGGGCGGTGATACCGATCGGTCCAATGAACAGCGGTCTACCAGCCGGCGATACCGGTAAGTCGGGACGCCCGCTTCTGCCGATGTGAGCACGGGCGGAGAGTTCTCTAACGGATCCGCCAGGCTGCCTACTGCGAGGCGGGGTTCTCAGCTCATTCGTCGTGCCTGCAGCACGACGTCGTGCGTGTGATGGGCGCCGGCTCCGGTGCGCACATCACGTGGTCGTCGCTGGTCGAGTGCCACCTGCCAGCCTTCGCGCAGTAATGCAGCGACATCGCTGGGGCTGACGTAGTCGGCCGGGTCGAACCCATGCGCCTTCGCCTCTTCGTCGTCGAAATCGGCGTGGTGCACCACAAGCAGCAGCCCCGATGGGGCGACGCTGGCCAGCAGTAAGCGCTCGGCATCGTGACCTGGAGTGCGGAGCAGCGCCGGGTATTGCGCTGACACCAGGTCGAATCTGCCTTGCGGAAGGGGTGCATCTAGCAGCCCGGCGTGCACCCACTGCACGCGCACTCCGGCCCGCTCGGCGGCTGCCTCTGCACGCTGCAAGGCCACCTTCGAGACGTCGAGGGCTGTCACTTCCCAGCCCCGGCTCGCCAACCAGATGGCGTCCGCTCCCTCGCCGCAGCCAACGTCAAGGGCGCGACCCGGTTCGAGATGGCCCACCTCGGTAACCAGCGCACCGTTGGGCTGACCGCTCCACACCTGTTCGGTACTGGAGTACCGCTCGTCCCAGCCTGTGGGGCTGTTGTCGGCTCGCGCGTGGTCCGCACTCCGGACGTGGACTTGGGCATCGCCGTCGTGCTCTGGGTCGGTAGAAGGCTGGGTCATAACGGCAACTCTAAAGGCGGCAGTCAGACCGGGGGCGTGCGCTCGTTTCCATCAGGGCCCGAGGTACATCGCCCTCTGCGGATGATCGCAGCGACATGAACCTTCGACCATGCTAGGGAACTCTCCCGGCGGGGCCGACGCTTCTGGCTCTGCCGGCAGCGGCCGGCGTCGCTGCCTGATCTGCGCGAGCCGTCCCCGGGTTGACGGAACGATTCCGCGAACTCGTCGACCGCCTTCTGCCGTACGCGCCAGGACCGAACTATGAACCTGGCCGGCAGGCAGCCGAGGCGAGGCCGTCGCCCTACTATGACCTTCATGAGCACCCCCGCGGCCGAGCCACCCGGCGCCGACGAGGACCTCGTCCGCGCGCACGCTTCCGAGCTCGTGGCCCTCGCCGCCGAGCACGGCATCGACCAGCTGCGGTTCGCATCCACCGGCCGACTGCTCGGCCGGGTCGACTCCGACCGCGACGCCCTCGACATGGCCACCTTCGCCGCCGCCGCCGAGCGGCTGCTCGGCGCCCCCGTCCAGCTACTCTCCGACGCCGTGCTCACCAAGCCGAACGTGTCCGCCGACCTGGAGCGCGCTCGCGCCCTGTGAGCCGTCCGTCCCGACCCGAGCGTGGCGTCCTGCTGGAACTGGACGCGCTGCTCGCCAAGGTCCAGCAGTTCGCCAGCGAAGGCGACCGGGCCCGCTAAGACACCGACGAGCGCTACCGCTGGCTGATCCACCGGCTGTGGATCGCCGCCGGCAACGAAGCGGCCCAGCTCGAAACCCTGCCCGGCGGCCCGGAACCGTGGGCAGGCCTGCGGGTGCTGCGCAACGACCTCGCCCACGTCCGGCTCCCTGACATCGACGAGGACAAGGTCTGGCGTATGACCACCCTGCGCCCGGCCCCGCTCCGCGCCAGGCTGCGCGAACTCTGGCGATGAGCGCTTTCTGCTCCGCGGACCGCTCAAGCGCGGCACTCCCGGTCTACACCGATAAGGAACGATCCGGCAGCGATACCGACATTGCCGGGGACCGGCAGATACCGTCGAGCCGGCCCGTCGCCGGCGTTATGGTCACATCCGTTGGCCGCGCGCAGGCGTCGTCGGTCCATCCCATGGGCGAGCGTGCTTGCCGGCCGCAGATTGCCTCCTATTGAGAATCCACTAGCCACGCGACTCCCCAGGTAGATCGATTGCGAAAGGCAGCTGTGGGTGAGGTGCCACAGAGCGACTCTCTGGCCGATCGGTCGCGATAGGGGCGGCGCCGGCCGTCACGGATGACTCGACGTGGCACTCTGCGAGACGGCAGCGGGGCTTGGTTTCGGGCGTGATCGAATTACGACCCGACACTCCGCGACGGGGTCGGTTCGGACGCTGCCGGCCTGTGGCGGCGCGAACTGTAATGCTGGGGAGCGTGAGTGAGTTCAGGGGCCGCGAACGCGGGAGCTTCAAAGGTCGCAGTGTCCTGGTGGAGGTCGCTGAGCATGGGGCGGTCTCGCTCCGGGAGCCCGGACTTGGTCGGGTTCGCGGCCATAGACGCGAGGGGATCGGGATCGATGTCGGTGCGTCGGCTAGGTGACCTGTGAGCGACTGGTTCCTCCCGGCCTTCGAACGGCCGTGGTCCGAAGGGAACCTTGTCACCCCGCTGGTCCACGGCAGCGACTACTTCGGTCGGGTGGCCGACGTCGTAGGTGGCGCGGCTGCCGGCGACCGGGTGTTCTTCACGGACTGGCGTGGCGACGCGGACGAGCTGCTCACGGACACTGGCCCGACGGTGCGCCAGCTGCTTTGCGACGCCGCCCGGCGCGGCGTCGAGGTGCGAGGACTGCTCTGGCGGTCGCACAGTGACCTCCTGAAGTTCAGCGCGCAGCAGAACCGCCGGTTGGGTACCGAGATCAACGAGGCCGGCGGCGAGGTGCTCCTCGACCAGCGGGTTCGCCGCGGCGGGTCGCATCACCAGAAGCTGCTTGTCGTACAGCATCCGAGTCGGCCGCAGGACGACTGTGCCTTCGTCGGCGGCATCGATCTGTGTCACTCCCGGCGTGACGACAGCGGGCACCACGGCGACCCGCAGCGACAACCGATGGACCGCAGATACGGTGCTCGGCCGCCGTGGCACGACGCGGCGGTGCAGATCCAGGGCCCGGCCGTCGGCGACGTCGCGGCGACGATCGCCGAGCGGTGGGACGATCCGACGCCGCTCGACCACCGCAACCCCTACCGGATGCTGCTGCAACGAGCGGCCAGAATGCCGCGGCGCGCACCGCGACTGCCGCCCATGCTTCCGCCACCCCCGCCGGCTGGCCCTCACGCCGTCCAGGTGCTGCGGACCTACCCGGCGAAGACGCCCGCCTTCCCGTTCGCTGCGGACGGCGAGCGCAGCATCGCCCGGGCGTATGCGCATGCCTTCGCCCGCGCCGAGAAGCTGATCTACATCGAAGACCAATACCTGTGGTCCGAGGTCGTCGCGCGGGCCCTGGCGGAGGCGCTTCGTCGGCAGCCGCGACTGCAGGTGATCGCGGTCGTCCCGCGCTATCCCGACCAGGACGGACGGGTCACCGGCCCGGCCAACCGGCTCGGGCAACTGTCGGCGGTCGGGTTGCTCGCTGCCGCCGGCGGCGAACGATTCGGGGTGTATGACCTGGTCGGCGACAGCGGTGTGCCGATCTACGTCCACGCGAAGGTGTGCATCGTCGACGACGAGTGGATGACCTGCGGCTCAGACAACTTCAACCGCCGGTCGTGGACGCACGACTCCGAGGCGACCTGCGCCATCGTCGACCGCGCCGGCGTGCTGCCGCGCGCGCTGCGACTCAGACTCTGGTCCGAGCACCTCGCGCTCCCGCCAGACGAAGGCCGCATGCTCGACCTTGAGCGTGCGGCGAGCCTTTGGCGTGACCGTGCCAGCGCAGAGTCCCCCGCTCGCGCTCGGCCGCATCGACCCTCCCCGCTGCCCCGGCTTGGGCGCCTGTGGGCGACGCCGCTCTACCGGCTCGTCTACGACCCCGACGGCCGGCCGGCCCGCCTTCGCAGAGGCAACGAGTTCTGAGCCGCGCGATTGGGATCGAGACGACCAGCGTCGATCCGCTTGGCGTGTTCATCGTGATGATGATGCGACGCAGGACCTAGTAACCACTTCAACCGCGGCGGTGGTCGTAACGAAGACGCCGATCACGTCGGAGCCGTACTGTTTCGGGCCCTCACCGTTCGACCGGCGCCCAGCCGCGACGTTGGCGACCGTCAACTTAGTATCGCTGTTCGGTCTGCACCGACGCTGTCGTGGTGCGACCGTCGGTCACTTAGCTTAGCCTGTTCGAGATGACCTCAGGTGAGCCTATGGGGCGCTACAGCCGGGCTCTCGCCCATTCGGGTATCGGTCCCGATGGGCGCTGGTTCTTCGACGTTCACGTCGCCGCGGATGCCCGCCCCGGGGTCATCGCCCTCGACCGGATGGTCGCCGCCCTGATCGACGCGGAACCGGATCTGCGCGACGATCTGCTCGTCGGTGCCGCAGCAGTCCTGATAGTGGAGGAGCGCTTCGCCCGCCACCTCCTCGCCGCCTGGTCAACGCGCCGCTCTCCTCCCATCCCCCCGGACATGGATCTGGCTGGACGGGCGGGTCATCAAACCCTTGCGGGAGCGTCGTCTGCGACGGTGCTGCCGGCTTTCGGGTCTGGTGGCGTTCGGGGCGAGGCTGTCTGAATGGCCATCAAGGCAGAGAAGGGCGTCCGCTTGGCATCGACCGGCAAGCCCGCGAGGAAGCGGACGTCAGAGCTTGACATCACCAAGCGGCAGGTCGGTCCGGTGTGGCGTCAGTACCTGCGGGCCATGGGACCGGGGTTGGTGACCGGGGCGTCCGACGACGACCCGTCGGGGATCGCCACCTACTCCCAAGCCGGCGCGCAATACGGTCTGTCGTTCCTGTGGACCGCGCTGTTGACGTTGCCGTTGATGACCGCGGTCCAGGAGATCTGTGACCGCACCGCCCTGGCCACCGGCACCGGGCTCGGCGAGCTGGCCGTCAAACGATTCAACCGGGCCGGCCGAACAGTCCTGGGCCTGCTGTTGCTTGCTCTCATCGTGGCCAATGCCCTCAACATCGCCGCCGACCTTGTGGCCATCGGCTCCGGCATGAAACTCCTCCACGCCGGACCGGTCTGGCTGTGGGCGCTGCTCGCCGGCGCCCTCATCACCACGCTGCTCGTCGTCGGCTCTTACTCGCACATTGCACTGATCTTCAAGCTGCTGTGCGCCGCGCTGCTGGCCTATCTGGTGGTGGCCGTGTTGGTCACCCACCAGTGGGCCAGCGTCCTGGCCCACACCGTCATCCCGCACATTCAGTTGAACAAGGCCTACTTGGCCCTGCTGGTCGCCGTGCTCGGCACCACCATCTCGCCGTACCTGTTCTTTTGGCAGAGCGCCCACCGCCTCGAAGAGATGCGCGACGAACCCCAAGGCGGCGGTCAAGCGCAACCCCTCAGGCTGCAAAGCCCGAAGCGGGCGAAACGCAAACAGGCCACCAGTCGCCTCGACGTGTTCGCCGGCATGACCTTCTCCAATCTGGTCATGTTCGCTATCATCGTGGCCACCGCCCAAACGCTGCACGCCCGCCACCAGACCAACATCCAAAGCGCCGCCCAGGCCGCCCAAGCCCTCACACCCTTCGCCGGTCACTTCGCCAGCGCCCTGTTCGCCCTCGGCTTCATCGGCAGCGGACTACTCGCGATCCCCGTGCTGGCCGGCGCCGGCTCGGTCGGGCTGGCCGGACTCCTCGGCAAAAAGTGGGGGTTCTCCCGGTCGGTCCGCAAAGCCCCCGTCTTCTACGGCCTCGTCGCCCTCGGCACCCTCGGGGGGACCGCGCTCAGCCTGCTGCACGTCAACCCGATCAGGTTGCTGGTCCTCGTGGCGGTCATCAACGGCGTCGCCGCCGCACCGTTCCTCGTGGTGGTCATGCGAGTGTCGGCCAGCCGGCAGCTGATGGGCGACTACGTCAACGGCAAAACCGCCAACATCCTCGGATGGACCACCGCAGCCATCATGGGCATCGCCGCCATCGCCCTGTTCGCCACCGGCGGTGTCAGCCTATGACCGAGCTACGTTCCAACTCGCGGCGACTGGCTGAAAGGCTCGTATTCTCGGTTCGCGCTCATGCCGCGGCCGGCGGTTCGTAGTGGTGAAGCAACCCGGCGCTACCGGTCACTCAAAATTCCCAGATCCGTGAGCGGGCGCCAGCGCAGAACTGGTACTACACAACGTCTCGCCACGGCGGCACGGCGACTGTGCAGCGCCCCGTGGCTAGCGGATCAAGTCAGCGGAACCGACCTGAAGCTGGTTGGGGTTGCGGAGTAGATGAATGGGCCAAGTTCGTCCAACGCGAGCTCAATCCGCCGCCAGTGATGCAGCAGTAAGCCAAGCTGGGCCCAAGTCCCGGTTGCGTCCTTACCAGCCAGCACGACCATCTTCGGGCCGCTCTCACGGACGGCTTCGATCTCGGCGCGGTGGCCCTGAATGTTCGCGTCGCGGGTGACGGTGAGCCAACCCTGGGCCGCCACCGCGGGTATCCAGTCAGTATCGAGCGTGGTCGGCGTCGTGATCGGGCACGCCGGCCGCCGCCTCTTGTGCAGGATGCCACCCGGATCTCCGGGGTACGTGCAGTCAGGTCGGACCTGGACGACGATCTTCGCGAGCCCCAACACCTCCGCGTCGAAGTAGTAGCGGACTTCCGCGCGCCGCTCGCGCGTCACACCGCTCGAGCGGCGTTCTCGTACGCCAGCGCCCAGCGAACATCCTTCACGGTGATGCCGAACGCCTCGGCGACCTCGGTGACATCCTCTCCCGCCTCGACGTGCTCCCAGAGCACATCGGTGCTGATACCGGCGACTGAGGGACGCCCAAATCGCAAAGTCGGTTGCATGACAACAGGCGATCGTGGGTCAGCGGCAGGGCGCCAGCCCGTTGCGATATCCCCGTCCCACTCGACTCGTTGCAGGAAGGATTCGGACGGCGCAGTCAGCAAGAGCTGGTTGTTGGCGAACGCTACTAGCCAAAAGTCGGGCTCGAGACCTGCCGCGACCTGCGCATCCCAGACCAACTGCTTGCCGCTCGCATAGGGTCGTCGGTCAGCAAGGGGGAAGGGGACCTTGAACTGCTCCCGCAGGGTGTCGATGAACTGTCGAAGTTCGGCCATTGGGACCTGGTGCTTACGGCGGTACTCTCGCAACACACCGGCCTCGACGAACTCGGTCCACGTGACCGGAACAGGGCCGCCCTTCGGCTCGATTCTGACCACAGGTCGGTACTGCTTGCTGCGAACCCTCTTGCCTTCCAGCCAGTAGTGCAGCGTTCCTTGAGGTACGCCGAGGAGGCGAGCCGCCTCCGCTTCGGAGTACATCTCGCGGTTCAGCACCTTCAGGTCAGCCATCGTCTACGTATCCTCGCACCTGTCACCGACAATTCTCTGGAAGCAACCGCCGGACACACGGGCCTGCCGGTGCCGCTGGGTCATACCGGGCGTGCCAACGGCCGTGATCACGAGAGGCTGCCCCGTGCCCGGGATCGAGTGAAGGACCGACAGCAGACCATTCCCGAGAATCCGGGCCTGCGCACGGCTCGTGATCCGTAGTGACAGTACTCGCGTGATCTTCGCCGCCGTTCGGGGGTGGACCGCCTGTCATCGTGGGCCGACCGGAACCGGCGATGTGCTGGTATCCCGGTCCTGGGTCCCAACCAGGCCGAGGCGTGGGTGTCCGGCGTTACCGGTCAACTCGTGGTCACCACCATCTGCCCGGCAGTAGTCGGCCGGTAGCCTCTCGTCGCGAGGGGTGGTGAGTAGGTGCACGCGGCCGCATGGTTCGACCAGGTTCTGCTTGCTCGCCATGGTCAGACCGAATGGAATCTCCAGGGTCGACGCCAGGGGCAGCTCGACTCGCCGCTGACTTCGGCCGCGCTCGATGAAACACGCTCGACGGCGGCACAGTTGCGCACCGCCGGTGTCGACGGGATCTTCAGCAGTAGGGCCTCCGCGAAGATCTCTGCCGTCATCTGGGCCCGACCCAACATCAACCCGATCATTTCGTGCGAGACGAGCAGCGGCCGTCGGACCTGATGTTCGGCCACAGCCGCCAAAGCGCGTCCGGCGCGCTCGTCAGCGTCGGCGTAGCTCTCCCCACCGGGGAAGCGCCATAGGTACTTGTTGTGCGCACGCCGAGCCAACTCACCGGGCCAACGCAGTTCGATCTGTTCGTTTGTAAAGCCCGCGTACGCGCCGTGGTGAACCTCCCCCAGGTCCTCGAGCGTCACGACTGGGCAGTCCAGAGCGACGACATCTGAGAACTCGTATGACGAGGGCTCCAGGAGTTGGCGGATCAGTCGGGTGACAGTCGAGAGCAGCCGTTCTGGTCGGCTGCGGCAGACTCATCCGAGCGAACGGATCCGGCGCTACCGTGCATGCTGGACGGCTTGGAACGGGCATGTGATCGGCCGATGATCTGGATGGCGCTGACAAGCGCGCGTTGAGATCCAGGGGTAGCCACGGCGGGACCGGGAGCGGCTGTGGGGTGGGTGGAGGAAGTGCGACGATATGGCTCTAAGGGTGTTGCTGACGAGCATCAGCGCTAACCCGGGTGGAGGGTAAGACCATGGAAACACGCATCGACGAAATCGCGGAGCGGATCTACCGGATATCGACCTTTGTCCCCGAGATTGCCGAGCCGGCCGGCTTCACGTTCAACCAGTTCCTGCTTGACGCGGAGGAACCGCTACTGTTCCACACCGGGATGCGTCACCTGTTTCCCGCAGTGTCGGAAGCCATCACCACGGTCATGCCACTGCAGCGGCTGCGCTGGATCGCGTTCGGCCATGTTGAAGCCGACGAGTGCGGCGCAATGAACGAGTTCCTGGCAGCAGCTCCCCATGCCCAGGTCGCTGCCGGCGTCGCCGGCTGCCAGCTCTCTCTCAACGACCTCTGCGATCGTCCGCCTCGGCCATTAGCCGACGGCGAGGTCCTCGACATCGGCGGCAAGACGCTGCGTCGCCAAGTTCGCCAGATCAACACCCCGCACGTACCGCACAACTGGGAAGCCCAGCTCATGTTCGAGGAGGCGACCGAAACGCTGTTGTGCGGGGATCTGTTCACCCATGTCGGTAACGGCCCGCCGGTCACCAATGAAGACCTCGTCGGACGGGCACTGGACACCGAAGCCATCTTCCGGGC
>Ga0307372_10001166_pt1 | contig 46055 bp, 47 predicted proteins | sample OX1MG_FD_202533 | JGI IMG/M metagenome (GOLD analysis project Ga0307372, IMG submission 202533) | Soil microbial communities from Risofladan, Vaasa, Finland - OX-1 | ecosystem: Environmental > Terrestrial > Soil > Coastal area > Acid sulfate soil | place: Finland: Risofladan, Vaasa | collected...
TTTCGCAGGGAGCTGGAGCTGCAAGGTGTTGGTTACCGCGCGGCACTTCAGGGCGCCGATCTGCAACTGCAGTTGGGATATTCCCATCCCATCCGAATCACCCCTGCCGTGGGCCTCAAGGTGGAGGTCCCGGAGCCGACCAGGATTGCCGTCAGTGGAATGGACAAGGAGTCTGTCGGCCAGTTGGCGGCGAAGATCCGATCGACCAGGCCCCCGGAGCCGTACAAGGGCAAGGGTGTTCGTTATCGCGGCGAGGTCGTGAGGCGGAAGGCGGGCAAGAGTGGCAAGGGAGCCAAGGGCTGAAATGACCAATCAAGATCACGCAAAGGCGCGGCAGCACAGGCATCGGCGGGTGCGCAAGCGCGTCACCGGAACCACTGAGCGGCCGCGCCTTTGCGTCTACCGTAGCCTGAGGCACGTCTACGCTCAGGTCGTGGACGACAGCCAGGGCCACACCCTCGCCTCGGCAAGTACCGCTGAGGGCGGAATTGCAGCCAAGGGGTCCAACCGGGAGAGTGCGGCGGCTGTCGGCAAGGCGGTTGCGGAGCGCGCGGTTGCCGCGGGCTTGAGGCGGGTGGTCTTCGACCGCGGCGGATACCTGTACCATGGTCGAGTCCAAGCCCTAGCTGACGCGGCCCGTGAGGCCGGTCTGGAGTTCTGAAGACCATTTCATGAGCATGAACATTGCGCGCGCCGACCGGGAGGCTCGAGGAGAGTTCGCCGAACGGGTAGTCAGCCTCAACCGGGTTGCTAAGGTCGTTCAGGGGGGCCGCCGCTTCTCCTTCAGCGCCTTGGTGGTAGTTGGCGATGGCGCCGGTCGCGTCGGAGCCGGCCTGGGTAAGGCCGGTGAGGTGCCGGAGGCCATCCGAAAGGGCGTCGATGACGCCAAGAAGCACATGATCCAAGTGCCCATGGTGGGTCGGACGATTCCTCATGCGGTCCTGCGCAAGGAGGGGGCTGCTAGGGTGCTGCTCCGGCCTGCGTCGCCAGGTACGGGGGTCATTTCTGGTGGGGCCATGCGCGCGGTCGTTGAGCTGGCCGGGATCAAAGACATCTTGACCAAGTCCCTGGGGAGTGACAATCCGATCAACACGGTCCGAGCGACTATTGAGGCACTCAAAGAGTTGAGGACCGCCGAGACGGTGGCACATCTGCGAGGACGGACGCTGGCTGAGCTCGGGCTGCGCTCCTCCGAGGCCGCTGCCCAGGTGGGGGGAAGCGCCGGTGAGTAAGCAGGGCGCAACCCTCAGGGTGACCTGGACTAAGAGTGCGATCGGGTACGCGGGGAACCAGAAGCGCACTATCGCCGCGCTCGGACTCAGGCGGCTTCATCAGACCATTGAGCACCCGGATAACCCGGCAATCCGCGGAATGATTGCCACGGTGCCCCATCTGCTGCGCGTGGAAGAGGCGTCAGCTACCCGGAACGGAGGAAGCTCTGAGTGAGGCTGGACGAGGTTCGGCCCGCCAAGGGCAGCCGCCGCCCGCGTAAGCGGGTCGGGCGAGGCATCTCGGCCGGCGGAGGCAAGACCGCTGGGCGTGGCCAGAAGGGACAGGGGTCGCGGACCTCTTGGAGTGTGCCACGGGGGTTCGAGGGAGGGCAGATGCCCCTGACTCAGCGTGTGCCCAAGCTGAGGGGCTTCTATAACCGCTTCCGGATCGAATACCAAGTTGTGAACTGTGGGAAGCTACAGCGTTTCGAAGAAGGTGCCACGGTCGATCTGGAGCTGCTCAGCCAGGCGGGCCTGGTGCGGCACCTAGGCCGACCGGTCAAGCTCCTGGCTGGGGGCGGGCTGCCGCCGAAGCTCACGGTTCGGGTGCACCGTGTGAGCCGGTCGGCTCGGGCCGCCATCGAAGCGGCTGGCGGAGCGGTAGAGCTGGTGGAGGCGTCGGGGGAGGGTGAGCCCGAGTCGTCGGACGGAGGGCAGGTTAGCGAGTCATGAACCTGTTCGGTGCCCTTCGCGCCGCGATGCAGGTCCCTGAGCTTCGCCGCAAGCTCCTGATCACGATCGGTCTCATCGTTGTGTTTCGGATGCTGGCATCGGTCACGATCCCAGGCGTAAATGGCGGGGTCTTGAAGCAACTGTTCGCCAGCAACAGCATTCTGGGGCTGGTCAACCTATTCTCCGGGAGCGGGTTCAGCACTGGCTCAAATGCGGGCATTTCGATCGTGGCGCTCGGCTTGAATCCCTACATCAATGCCACCATCATCATGCAGTTGATGACCGTGATCTCCACCCGGGTCAAGGAGATGTCGAAGGAGGGGGACCTGGGCAGGCGCCGACTCACCCAGTACGCGCGCTACATGACCGTGGGGCTGGCGCTCCTGCAATCCTTCGGGTACACCCGGCTGTTTGAGACATACACTTTTCAGGGCCAGAACATCCTGTCGCCCACCACTTCGTTTCCGGCCACAGTCGGCATCATCATCATCCTGACCGGGGGCACGGTAGTGATGATGTGGTTTGGGGAGCTGATCACGGAGTATGGGTTGGGGAATGGGGTTTCCATCATCATCATGACCGGAATCGTCGCCCAGATCCCCAACGGGCTGATCACCTTCACCAATGGCGGCCATAGCCAGACGTTTACGATCTTTGTCTTCGCGGTGATCGGCATCCTGGTGGCGGCGGGGATCATCTTTGTCCAGCAGGCTACCCGTAAGATCCCGATTCAGTCATCACAGCGAGTGGTCGGGCGCCAGGTGTATCAGGGGCGCAGCAGCTTCTTGCCTCTCCGGGTGAACCAGGCAGGAGTGATTCCTATCATTTTTGCGATCTCTATCATGTTCTTTCCGACCCTATTTGCGAACTTCTTCCTGCCGCCGGTCGGCCAGTCAGGGGGGGTGATCGGGCAGGCGGCGACCTGGTTCCACACCTACTGGAACCCGGTCGGTCCGAATCTCGCGGTGGACATTGGTTACGAGGTGATTTACTTTGCCCTGATCATGGGTTTCACCTTCTTCTACACGGCGGTTACCTTCGATCCTGATGACGCCGCCGACAATCTGAAGAAGAGTGCGACCTACATTCCCGGCATTCGTCCGGGCGCCGCCACCGCTCAATACCTGGCACGGGTGATGAGCCGGATTACTCTGGCCGGAGCGATCTTCCTGGGGGTGGTGACGGTGGTGCTCCCGCTGCTGACCGCGTTTCTGACCGGGCAGCAGCCCAACAGTGGCCTGTATCTCGGAGGCACGGCCGTCCTGATTGTGGTCGGTGTGTCCCTTGACACGATGAAACAGTTGGAGACCCAGTTACTGATGCGACAGTACCGGGGTTTCATTCGCTGAGGGATGAGATGGAGGGGAATGGTCTTAAGCGGAACCTGATCCTGTTTGGCCCTCCCGGGTCGGGCAAGGGGACCCAAGCGGCTCTCTTGAATAAACACCAGGGGCTGGAGCACATCGCGCCCGGCGACATGCTGCGTGAGCACCGCGCGGCCGGCAGTGAGCTTGGGAATATGGCCTCTTCGTACATGGCCGCCGGCAAGCTAGTGCCGGACGAGGTCATCGTGGGCATGATCCGGCAGCGTTTGGAGCACGGACCCGTCGGCTCCGGTTTCGTGCTCGACGGTTTTCCCCGGACCGTCGCGCAAGCCCGCGCTCTCCAGGAGCTGCTGGCTAAGATTGATCGACCTCTTGACTTGGTGGTGGTGCTGGAGGTGCCCACCGACCAGCTAGTCCTGCGGCTGTCTCGTCGGTCGGGGCTTGAGCATCGCGAGGATGACCACCCAGAGGTGGTCACCCGACGGCTCGCTGTGTATAGAGAGCAGACTGAACCAGTCCTGGCCTATCTGTCCGATCAGGTGCCGGTGGTCAAGATCGACGGGATCGCTCCAGTGGCGGAGGTGTACGCAAATCTCCTTCGAGTGCTTCTTTGATCGTTCTCAAACGTCCCGAGGAGATAGCACTGATGCGGCAGGCGGGACGTCTGTTAGCCGAGGTCTTGGAAGTCTTGTCGGGAATGGTCCAGCCGGGATCAACCACATCGGAGCTGGACCGGGCGGCCAACCGGGAGATACGCCGCCGGGGTTGCTTTCCTGGATTCCTGGGATACGACGGCTTTCCGAAGCACCTCTGTGTCTCGGTTAACGATCAGGTGGTGCATGGCATTCCGGACGGGCTCAGGCTCAAGGAGGGAGATCTGGTGAGCTTGGACTGCGGTCTGGTCTACCGGGACTGGTGGGCGGACGCGGGGGTCACGGTCGGGTGTGGGGAGATCGATTCCGAGTCGACTCGCCTCATTGAGGTGACCCGGGAGGCGTTGCATCTCGGGGTCGCGGCGGCTCAGCCCGGCAATCGGATCGGTGACATCGGAAACGCGGTCCAGAGCCACGTGGAAAATAACGGCTTCTCAATCGTGAGGGGATACACGGGGCACGGGATCGGGCGGGATATGCACGAGGACCCGGAAGTTCCCAACCACGGCACTGCCGGTCGCGGGGTCGAGATTAGACCCGGCCTCTGCATCGCCATTGAGCCGATTGTGAACGAGGGGGCGCCAGGAACCGTGGTACGACCAGACGGCTGGACGGTGGTCACTGCCGATGGCCGCCGCTCTTGCTACTTCGAACATTCGATCGCTATCACTCAAGCAGGACCAGAGGTCTTGACCAGCCTGGCCCCGCGGGTTGCCGAACGTGCCTGATCCGGTCGCATCGGATCGGCTATACTCTCTGCGGGCGAAGCCTGCTCGGACTTTCGTGTGCCCACCAACTTGAACGATTCCGGCGCTCTCCGGGGTCGAATCCTTGAGCCCTTGCCGAACTCGCTCTTTCGGGTCGAGTTGGAGGGTGGGGACAAGTTGGTGGCGCATGCGTCCGGACGGGCCCGCCTGGCGAGTGTTCGACTCCTTCCGGGAGACAGGGTCATGGTCGAGCGATCGGCCACCGATCCTGGGCGGGGACGAATCCTTACCCGGTTGGTTTGACAGCGAGTGAATCCGTGAGGAGTTGGCGATGAAGGTCCGGGCGTCGGTGAAGCGGATCTGCGACAAGTGCAAGGTTATTCGGCGCTCAGGCACGGTTCGTGTGATTTGCGAAAACCCCAAGCACAAGCAGCGTCAGGGCTAGGAGAACGATGGCTCGTATTGCCGGTGTAGACCTACCGCGGGACAAGCGCATCGAGATTGGTCTCACCTACGTTTTTGGGATCGGACTGACCACCAGCCACCGGCTGCTCCGGATCGCCCAAATTGACCCTGGCGTGAAGGTGAGCGACCTCTCAGAGGCCCAGGTCAGTCGGCTCCGTGACGTGGTGGCCAAGGAATTGCCGGGACGCGTCGAGGGCGATCTCAGGCGCCTGGTAGCACTCAACATCAAGCGGCTGATGGAAATCGGCACCTATCGTGGCCTGCGGCATCGCCGGGGTTTGCCCGTCCGAGGCCAGCGCACCCGGACCAATGCGCGATCCCGGCGGGGTCCGCGGAAGACTGTCGGCGTGCGGCGGAAGAAGGGCAAGTAGCCCACCGGCCCGGGGTCCCGGGGCGCATTTAGTCGAGGAGACGGTTTGGCGAAGAAGAAGAAGGTGGTTCGGACCCGGCGCCGCGAGCGCAAGAACATCGCGGTCGGCCAGGCACACGTGCTCAGCACCTTCAACAACACGATTGTCACCCTGACTGACCCGCAGGGGAATGTCATAGCTTCAGGCAGCGCTGGGTCTTCCGGGTTCAAGGGATCCCGCAAGAGCACGCCGTTTGCGGCGCAGGTTACCGCTGAGAGCGCGGCGAAGCGCGCGATGGAGCACGGGCTTAAATCCATTGAGGTGCTGGTCAAGGGGCCGGGCTCTGGTCGCGAAGCGGCGATACGATCGCTGCAGGCAGCTGGCCTAGAGATCAGCGCGATTGTCGATGTCACCCCCGTGCCGCATAACGGGTGCCGCCCGCCAAAGCGGCGTCGGGTCTAGGGGGGCTGTCATGGCAAATCCACACGCTCCAGTCTGCCGGCTCTGTCGCCGCGAGGGAGTCAAGCTCTTTTTGAAGGGCGAGAAGTGTGTCGGCGACCGGTGCACTTTCACCAAGCGCAATGCCACCCCTCCCGGACAGCATGGGTTGGCTCGTCGTCGGCGTATCAGCGAATACGGAATCCAGCTGCGAGCGAAGCAGCGCGGGCGCCGGATTTACGGCGTCCTTGAGACTCAGTTCCAGAACTACTTTGACGACGCCGCGCACCGTAAGGGCGTCACCGGTACCGTCCTGCTGCAGATGCTGGAGCAGCGCCTCGACAACGTTGTCTACCGCGCCGGCTTCGCATCCTCGCGACGGGAGGCCCGCCAGCTGGTTTCGCACCGACACTTTCAGGTGGATGGGCGAACGGTGAATATCCCTTCCTACCAGCTCCGAGCCGGCCAGGTCGTTCAGGTAAGGGAGCGGAGCCGCGAGCTCGAGCCCATTCGGCGCTCTGTGGAATTTCGGGGGGGCCAGGCGGTTCCGAGCTGGCTCACTCTTTATCCGCAGGAGTTCCGAGTTGACGTCACCCGGCATCCCGAGCGCGGGGAGATGGAGACCAGCATCGACGAGCAACTGATCGTCGAGTTCTACTCCCGCTAACCACCGGGGCGTCCGCGCCCTTCACCCACGAGGAAATTGCTTCAGATGCCAGAGACCGCGATCCAACCGACAGTACACGAGGTCCTCAGTTCTACCAACCACGGGCGCTTTGAGATTGAGCCCTTGGAGACCGGCTATGGAACTACGCTAGGCAACTCGCTGCGCCGGGTTCTGCTCTCTTCCCTGACTGGTGCGGCGGTGACCGCCGTGTCCATCGACGGGGTGGCTCACGAGTTCTCCAGCATCAAGCTGGTCAAGGAAGACGTCGGTGAGATTCTCCTCAACCTTAAGCAGCTGAGTTTGACGTGCCACAACCCAGAAGGAGCCCACCTCACGTTGGAGGTGCACGGTGGCAAGCGGGTCACCGCGGCGGACATCGCGCCCAACGCCGACGTCGAGATCGCGAACCCGGATCTCTACCTCTGCACCCTGGATGGAGCCCAGGCCCGCCTCCGGATGGACCTCACGGTCGAGCGGGGCCGCGGCTACACGCCTGCGGAGAAGAACAAGAAGGAGGGCCAGCCAATCGGGGTGATCCCCGTGGACTCCATCTTCACCCCGGTGGTGAAGGCCAACTTCTTGGTTGAGAAGACCCGCGTGGGTCAGGACACCGACTGGGAGAAGCTCGTGTTGGAGGTCTGGACTAACGGGACGATCAGCCCCGTGGAGGCAGTCAGTCACGCCGCCCAGTACTACACCCGGCACCTGGATCTTTTTTCAAGTTTCGGTGAGAGCCTGACGGCAGCGACGGAGGCGGCAGCGACGGGGACCGATCTCCAGACCCGACTGGGTACAGTCCCGGTCGAGGAGCTGGAGCTAAGCGTGCGCGCTTTGAATTGCCTCAAGGCAAACGACATCAGCAAGGTAGGAGAGCTCCTGTCGATGCGTCTGGAGGAACTTCTGGCGCTTCGTAACTTCGGCACGAAGTCGCTCGATGAGATCAAGCAGAAGTTGGTTGCCAAGGGCTTTGTTCCAGAAGAGGACATTGAGACGATATTCCAGGCGGGGGATCGCTAGGAGTTATGCGGCACCTCAAGTCGGGTCGGAAGCTCGGGCGCACGTCCGCGCACCGGATCGCTCTCACAAAGAACCTGGCGACCGCTCTCTTCGAGCACGGTCGGATCGAGACCACCGAGGCCAAGGCCAAGGAGATCCGGCGCTGGGTTGAGAAGCTGGTCACAACCGCCAAGACAGACGACCTCCATTCGCGTCGGCGCGTGGCGAGGGTGGTGACCAGGGAGGACGTCGCGGCCAAGCTTTTCACTCAGTACGCGGAGCAGTTCCGGGATCGTCCTGGGGGCTACACCCGGATCATCGGCAACGGCACCAGGCAGGGGGATGGGGCGCCGGTGGTGATTATGGAGTTCGTAGAGTGAGCGCTGCAGCTCGTTCTCTGAGCACTCACCGGGTAGTGGTCGCCTACGACGGCACCAACTATCACGGGTGGCAGGTCCAGCCAGAAGTTGACACCGTGGCGGGGCGCATTGCCCAGGCGCTGGCAGCTGTTACCGGCGAGCGTCCGCGCTTACGTGCTGCTGGTCGCACCGACGCCGGGGTGCATGCCCACGGCCAAGTGGTGGCTTTCGAACTCACCGCGCCTATCGCTCCAGGGGCCCTGCTTCGGGGATGCAACGCTCATCTTCCATCCGACATCTCGGTGCTGCGTGCTCGGCTGGCGGAGAACGGCTTCGACCCTCGGCGTGAGGCTTGGCGGAGGACATACCGGTATCTGCTGCGACCGGCCCGAGTGATGCCTTCGGTCGGGGCTGGCTACGCTTGGCAGGTCGACCCCAGGCTGGAAGTGGGGCCCATGCGAGAGGCGGCTGCAGCCTTGATCGGTACCCATGACTTTGCACAATTCGGGTCGAGTCCGGAGGCCGGCGGGTCGACTCGGAGAACCCTCGATGAAGCTGCGATCACTGTGGCTGGCGGGATCGTCAGGGTAGAGATACGGGCGGACGCCTTTCTACGGGGGATGCTGCGTAATTTAGTGGGAGCCTTGGTGCTGATCGGAAACGGGAGCTTGGCTCTTTCCGACTTCCGCACGGCCTTGGCGCGGCCCGCATCCGGACTGGGAAGGTGGCGTCCCGCTCCGGCGCACGGCCTGCACCAGTGGCGAGTGGAGTACCATCGGCCAGCAATGCTGGGAGTGCGTATATGAGCAGCGCGGTAGTGCAGCGTAGTTTCGTGGCGAGCGAGGCGACCGCCGCTGAGCAGTGGTGGCTCGTCGATGCCCGCGGGGAGACGCTGGGTCGCTTGGCCGTGAACATCGCGCGGATCTTGCGCGGGAAGCACCTGGCTAGCTTCACACCTCATGCGTTGATGGGGGATCATGTGGTCGTGATCAATGTGGCCGATCTGGTCGTCACCGGCAGCAAGCGGACGACCAAGATCTACGATCACTACACCGGGTATCCCGGTGGCAGACGGGAGCGTACCTACGATGAGGTGGTCAAGCGCGACCCGACATTCCCGCTTCGCGAAGCGGTACGTGGGATGTTGCAGCACAACAATCTCGGTACCAGGCAGCTGAAGCGACTCAAGGCTTACTCAGGATCGGATCACCCCCACGAGGCTCAGCGGCCGGTGGCGGTCAGCTTTGGCGAATGCGGGGAGGTGGTGCGCCTGTGAGCGACGAAGAGCAGCTACGGTACTCGTACGGTACGGGACGCCGCAAGACGGCTGTAGCTAGGGTGAGAATCTATCCCGGGCAGGGTACAGCGGTAGTAAATGATCGCGAGCCACTGCGCCACTTCGGGCGGCGCGAGCTGGAGGAGGCCGCTCTGCGCCCGCTGCGGGTCACTGGCCTCAGTGATCGTTTTCATGTGAGTGTGAAGGTGGAGGGGGGCGGCGTATCCGGCCAGGCCGGGGCCGTGGCCCACGGATTGGCCCGGGCGCTGTGTGCGATGGACGCGGATCTCCGGCCCCAGCTGAAGGCGGCGGGACTGCTGACGCGCGACCCTCGCATGAAGGAGCGCAAGAAGCCTGGGCTCAAGCGGGCACGCAAGGCGCCGCAGTACACCAAGCGCTGATCCTCGGCTGCTTCGCCGTTCGATCCTATACTGGCGACAGAGTAGTGACGGATGGCAGACACGGGTGAACCAAGTGGCAACCAGACTTCGTGGGCAGGATTTTCTAGCGGTCAGAGATCTGCCGCCAGCGGATCTCGAGGGGTTGCTGCAGATGGCGGTGCGGCTGAAGTCTGGCGCGGACCCGGGAACCCCCCTGCAACGACGGTCCATCGCTATGGTCTTTCTTCGGCCGAGCAATCGCACCCGGGTATCGTTCGAGGCCGCGATCAACCGGCTTGGGGGCCACCCCATCGCTCTCTTCGATCGGGAGATTGAGTTGGGCCGCCGGGAGTCGGTCGCGGATGTCGGTAGGATCCTGGATCGCTTCGTGGACGGTCTGGTGGCTCGGATCCCATCTCAGCGCGACCTACTGGGTCTGGCGGCGAGCATGACAGGGCCTGTCATCAACGCTATGACGGATCAGGGTCATCCCTGTCAGATTCTCGCCGACTGCTTGACAGTTCAAGAAGCCGCCGGGCACTTGGCGGGTGCCCGGGTGACCTTCGTGGGGGACGGGAACAACGTGTGTGCCTCCTGGATCGAGGCGGCGCATGTTGCCGACCTGGACCTTCGAGTCGTCACCCCACCAGGCTACGGTCCTGCGGAGTCGGTCTTGGCCGGCGCGTCGGCGCCCGGCCTCGAGGGTCGCGGAACCGTGCTGGTGACCACCGACCTTGACCGTGGGCTGCTGGACACTGAGGTGATCTACACTGACGTGTGGACCAGCATGGGTCAGGAAGACCAACACGAAGACCGTCGCCAGGACTTTGGCCCCTATCAGATCAACGAAGGTGTCCTGCGACGAGCGCCCCGGGGGATCAAGGTAATGCACTGCCTTCCCGCCCACCGCGGAGAAGAGATCACTGACTCCGTGATCGACGGGCCGCAGTCGATTGTCTTCGACCAGGCGGAGAATCGCTACTGGGTCCAACTGGCACTCTTAGCGGCTATCTACGGTTCCGACTTGAGTTGAGCGCCAGCGACGAGGTCATGCGCTGATGTTGGTCCTGGGCGGCCTGAACCTGGGCGAGACCCTGCGGGTACTGCTTCAGGGGGTCAGCTGGCGGGACGTGGTGGACATCGGGATCATCACCTTTTTGGTCTACCGTCTGGTTCTCCTGGTGCGCGGCACACAGGCGGTGCAACTGCTCCAGGGGCTGATGCTCATCGGCGCGCTGGGAGCTGTAGCCTTCATTCTGCACCTGCCCATTTTGGAATTCATCTACAGCAATGGGGGCCAGGTGATCCTCATCGGCGTGATCATTCTCTTTCAGCCGGAGCTACGCCGGGCATTGGACCAGATGGGCCGACTGGGAAGCTTGCGCCGGGGATTGCTCGCTCCGGAGACGGCTCAGCTTCGTAAAACCGTCGATGAGGTCACCAGGGCAGCGACTCGGCTGAGTGAGGCTTCGACCGGCGCCCTCATCGTGCTGCAGGGTGAAGTGGGGCTGGAGGAGATCGCCTCCACTGGGGTGCGTCTCGACGCCATCTTGAGTGCGGAGGTGCTGGGAACGATCTTCACTTACAAATCTCCCCTCCACGACGGGGCGGCCCTGGTGCACAGCGGGAGAGTGGTCGCGGCAGGCTGTGTGCTGCCCTTGGCTGAACGTCCGGACCAGAATCAACGCAGCGGCACCCGCCACCTGGCAGCGATCGGGCTTACTCAGGTAACTGATGCTGGGGTGGTGGTGGTCTCGGAGGAGAGTGGACGGATAAGCTGGGCGGTCGGCGGCGAGCTGGAAAGCGAGCTGGACGCTGACGCGCTCACCAATCGTCTGGGGGCCTTCCTGCGCCTGCCGCTCTATGAGCGCCACCGGCGGAGTCTTCGGCTGCGGTCTCGAGGCGCCCGCAGCGGCCATGCGACGCCGGCTGGCAGGAGTTGAGGTCAGTGGGTGCCCCCCGTTTCTTATTGCGCAACTGGCGACTTAAGCTGCTCGCGCTGGCCGTCGCCTGCGGCATGTGGATTGGGGTGGTCTACGCGAGCAACCCGCCAGCGATTGGCACCTACTACGTCATCCCGCAGGTGGTGGGCCTGAGTTCTAACCTGCTGGTACTGTATCCGCTCAAGAGTGTCCCCATCAAGGTGGGAGGCGTCTACTCGAACGTTCATAATCCACAGGTCAAGGAGCATCTCTCGGCTTCGGTCGACCTCAGTTCCATCAAGGGCCCTGGTGTGTACCAGGTTCACCTCGGATCTGCCATCGCGGACCCCAACGTTTTTTTCTGGTCCGCGCCTGCGCAGGTGACGGTCACTATTGACCGTTGGGAGACGGCCCTACTTCCCGTGAGGGTGGTAGTTCCGTCCAGAAACTTGCCCCAGGCAGGGTATCAGTTCAACTCCCAAGCGACGACCTCCACCCCGGCTGACGTCAAGGTGAGGGCCCCGGCCAGCATCATGGCCAGGGTGCAGGCTGAGGTCAGTCTAGACCTATCGTCCTGGCATGCGTCAGTTCCGCTCACCGAGAATGTGGTCGTGGTTATCCCCAAGGGGGTTCCGTCCTCTGACGTCACCTGGTCGCCGGGCGTGGTCACGGTGCATGCGGTCATCACATCTGAGGCGAACCAGGTGACCCTGCCGGTGGACTACATTCTCAGCGGCCAGGTCGCCTCCGGCTATCAGGTAACCAGCGCCCAGGTGACCCCGCTGACTGTCACTGCGACAGGGCCACCGGGGACCGTGGATGGGCTCGGGGCGCTGAACACGCAGCCGATCAACATCTCGGGTATCAACAAGGACACCACCTATCAGGTGAACCTGAACGTGCCAACCGGGGTCACCACCTCCGTCTCCACAGTCACGGTCGTGGTTATCGTGGCGCAACTGCCTAGTGCCATCGCCAGCCCATCGCCGACCCCGATCCCAACCCCCTGAACCCAGGTGAGGCGAAGTCTGTTCGCGGGCGGCTCGGCATAGTTATGTAACCTGACGATGCGTCGGCTCGTTCGAACTGGAGAGGGTGGCAGAGAGCGAGGAGGTGAGATCCAGACATGTGTGGCATCATCGGGTACCTTGGGCCTCGAGTGGCCGCTCCTGTTCTACTGGACAGCCTGCAGCGGTTGGAGTACCGGGGCTACGACTCGGCGGGAGTGGTGGTACTTGGGTCCGACGGCGTCCCCACCAGTATCAGGTCGGCGGGCAAGGTCCAAGCCCTGCTGGACCGGATCGACGGCACGGAGATTCTTGGTCGGGTCGGCATGGGGCATACGCGCTGGGCCACCCATGGAAGACCCAGCCACGACAACGCCCATCCGCACCAGGATTGCACCGGCCGCTTCTTTGTTATCCACAATGGGATAATCGAGAACTTCGCGGAGTTGCGGGCCGAACTGCGAGAGGGGGGGCACGTCTTTACCTCCGAGACCGACACGGAGGTCCTGCCGCATCTCATTGAGTCCTATTACCAGGGCGACCTAGTGGTTGCCACCCGTCTGGCCCTGGGTCGGCTGCGCGGAGCCTACGCTGTCGTGGTGCTGAGCTCCACTGACCCCGATACCCTGATCGGAGCGCGGCTCAATGCCCCGTTAGTAGTGGGCGTGGGGACTGACGAGTGGTTTCTGAGCTCGGATCTGACGGCGATAATCCCCTACACGAGGCAGGCGATTGTTCTCGGAGAAGGCCAGATGGCGGTACTTAGCCCCGTTGGTCCGGTGGTTACGAACATTGCGGATGGCACGGAGTTGGTGCCGCGGGTCATCCGGGTTGAGTGGGACGTGATCCAGGCTGAGCGCGGAGGGTATCCGAACTTTATGGCCAAAGAGATCCACGAGCAGCCGGTGGCGCTGGAGAATGCGCTGCGAGGACGGCTTCTCAGCGATGGACGGGTCGATTTCTCGGACTGGGCGTCGAGCGACCAGGAACTGCGGGGCATTGACAGGGTCCAGATAGTTGCGGCGGGATCCGCCTACTACGCGGGGATGATCGCCAAGTACGCGCTCGAGGATCTGGCTGGGATTCCGACCACCGTCGAAGTCGCGTCTGAATGGCGCTATCGGCCCCAACCAGCGACTTCGTCGACTTTGATGGTCGCGATCTCGCAGTCTGGCGAGACCGCCGACACCTTGTCGGCAGCCCGATTGGCTCGCGACCGCGGCAGTTTTGTGCTCGCGCTCACGAATGTTGTGGGCAGCACGCTGGCTCTGGAGGCGAATGGGGTAATCAACCTGCACGCCGGGCCGGAAATCTGCGTGGTGGCGACGAAGACCTTCACCAATCAGGTCGCCTGCGCGCTGCTCTTGGCGCTTCGTCTCGCTCAGGCTCGAGGAACCAAAGGCGAAGGTGACATTCGGGAGCTGGCCTCCGCGCTCCGGTCGGTGTCGGCTGCGCAGCGACAGATACTGTCTCGCGATGCCGAATTCGCGGAGCTGGGGGCCTGGCTGGCCGAGCACCGAGGAGTGCTTTACATGGGGCGCGGCTACAACTACCCGACAGCGATGGAAGCCGCCCTCAAGATCAAAGAGGTGGCCTATGTACATGCAGAGGGCTACCCGGCGGGGGAGTTGAAGCACGGTCCGATTGCCCTTCTTGACGAAGACATGCCAGTGGTGGCATTTGCGACTGACTCCGCCACTCGGGAAAAGGTTCGCAGCAACATCCAGGAGGTGCACGCCCGTCAGAGCCCAGTTCTGGCGGTGGTGAGCGAGGGAGACCTGAGCTTGGCAGATGACGTCCAGTTCACCGTCGAGGTGCCAAGAGTGCCGGAGGTTGTTTCCCCGCTGCTTACCGCTGTGGTCGGGCAGCTGCTGGCATACCACGCCGCCATGGCCAGGGGATACGACGTGGATCGTCCGCGCAACCTGGCCAAATCCGTCACCGTGGAGTGACGTCGACTCTGCCTCGGTCTGGTGCTTGGTCATGAGTACCGATCTGTCCGTAGGGGTGGACGTCACCTCTGTCGGCAGGATCGCGAAGCTGAGCGCACGGCGTCCCGGGTTTGTGGGAAAGCTCTTCACTGCCGAGGAAGCGGCCTACTGCCGCGACCGTCCGGAGCGTTTGGCGGCGCGCTGGGCAGCCAAGGAGGCGGTGCGCAAGGTCTTCGGTAGCACCGGGCGTCCTATACCCACCTATTCCAGCATCGCCGTTCTACACCGTCCCGGGGGCGCCCCGGAGGTGACTGTTGCGGGGTCGGTGGTCCCCGGATTGGAGATCAGTCTGAGCCACGACGCCGGTCTGGCCATCGCGGTGGCGGTGCTGACCGGCTCAATGGAGCCGCTTACCGTTGAGCAGCTTCCCCTTCAAATCGTCCTTCCCGACCGCGCGGACTCGTCCAACAAGGGAACCTTCGGAACCGCGCTGGTCCTTGCGGGCAGCCCTGGTCTGCCCGGGGCCGCTGTACTCGCTTGCATGGGTGCACTAAGGGGAGGCGCGGGCAAGGTCAAGGCGGTGGTTGGCCGGTCCTCTGGCGTGGACCTGTTTCCTCCAGAGGTGATCAGACTCCTCGTCTCTGGGACGGTCACTGGCTACGGCCGCGAAGCGGCGCAGGAGATCGCTGAAGAGCTGGGCAGCGCGAGCGCCGTGGTTTGCGGCCCCGGCCTGGGTCAGGAAGGACCGGTTCCCGGCTTTGTCGCAGCTGTTCTGGAGCAGATGGCCGACAGAGGAGAGCGACTCGTCGTCGATGCCGATGGCCTCAACGTGATCTCCCAGTCTCAGCAGCTGCGGGGGGGAGTGCCTCCGGGATGTGTCATGACCCCGCACCCCTTGGAGGCGGCTCGACTCCTCAGTATCGAGGTTGGTGCTGTGCAGGCTGACCGGGTCGGCACGGCACGGGCGCTCGCTCGGCAGTTTGGGGCCGTCATCGTCCTCAAGGGCGCCGGCTCCGTGGTCGCCGACCACAGCGGAGAGGTCTGGATCGACGCCCACGCAACTTCGGCCCTGGCGGCCGGCGGCACCGGCGATGTTCTCTCGGGCCTAATCGGTGCGTTGTTGAGCCAGGGGAGCACGCCGTTGCAAGCCGCCCGGGCGGGGGTCTTCATGCATGGGGAGGCTGGCACCCGGCTCGCTCGCCGCCGCGGCCGGGCTGGAATCCTCGCCAGCGAGGTAGCTGAAGCCCTGGTCGAGGTTCAAGAGTCAGTGCGTCGACTGCTGGAGGCCAGACTTCAGCGCTGACAGCGGTCCGCCCAGCGCCCCTGTGCGGGGCGATCATGCGTACCTGAATAGAATTGGTGCATGTCCTTGACCTCGGCTGGCCCCGGAGGGCCGACAACTGGTATCGGCCGCCGAATTCAAGTGCGGTCAGCGCGACTCTATCTGGTCAGCGACGACTCGACTTCGGATGGAGAGCTTCTCGGCCTGCTGGCCGCCGCGATTAGCGGCGGGGCTGACATCTTCCAGTTGCGGCGCAAAGGGATCGAGCCCACCGATCTGGACGCGCTTGCGTTCAGGTGCGCCGAGATCTGCCACCAGGCTGGAGTTCTCTTCATAGTCGATGACCACTTGGAGTTGGCCCTGCGATCTGGGGCTGATGGGGTGCACCTAGGTCATGAGGACACCCCCTTGGTCGAAGCCCGTCGTCTGCTTGGGTCGGAGCTTCTTATCGGTGCCTCCACTCATGACCGCGAGCAAGTCCTGTCGGCGGTCCGCGACGGGGCTGACTACATCTCGGCGGGCCCTGTGAATGCGACTCCGACGAAGGCCGGACGGCCGGCTGTGGGGTTGGGCCACGTAAGCGACGCCGCGCGGTACACGACCGTTCCAGTGGTTGCCATTGGCGGCTTGGACGCGACCGGGGCCGCAGCGGCAGTCGAACGCGGGGCGGACATGGTGGGCGTGGTGAGGGCGGTCTGCGCCAGTGCCGACCCCGCCGACGCGTCGGCTACGATTCGGCGGGTGGTGGAGGGCGCCGCAGCGTGGAGCTGGATGTGGATCAACGGCACCATGCGGAAGTGTCCGCCCCATGAGCCGCTCGACGAGCTGGCGCGATCTCTCAACTTGGATGGGAACGGGGTGGTCATAGAGGTCAACGGCACGATTCCACCCCGGGACGAGTGGGCTGGGATTCGGCTCGAGCCAGGAGACAGGCTCGAGGTGGTCCATTTCGTGGGAGGAGGATCTCTTGACTGACACCGACAAGCTGACCTTGGGCGGGGTGGAACTGTCGTCGCGGCTCATCCACGGGACTGGGAAGTTCAGCTCCGCAGATGTGTTGTCGCAATCGATTACGGCGTCCGGTGCCCAAATGATCACCCTAGCCGTCCGTCGTCTTCACCTCGATGGTGATCAGCACTCGGAGCTGGAAGGGCTCAATCTGGCCGCGTTTACCATTCTCCCCAATACCGCGGGCGCTACCACCAGTGAGGAGGCGGTTCGACTGGCGAGACTGGCCCGAGCGTCTGGTCTATCCAACTTCATCAAGGTTGAGGTCGTTGGTGAGCCCGAGACTCTCCTGCCTGACCCGATCGGGACGCTCGAGGCCACGACCCGCCTAGTAGCCGAGGGGTTCACGGTCCTGCCATACACCAGTGACGATGTCGCCTTGGCGCTGCGGCTAGCGGCGGCCGGGGCGGCAGCCGTGATGCCAGGAGCAGCGCCGATAGGCTCGACGCTGGGTGTGCTGAACCCATACAACCTGAAGTTGATCATTGCCAAGTCCCCGATCCCGGTGATAGTTGATGCCGGTCTGGCGGCCCCGTCCGATGCCGCCAGGGTGATGGAGTGGGGTGCTGCAGGGGTGCTGGTCAACACCGGGATCGCCAGATCCCAAGACCCCGTCGCCATGGCTGGCGCCTTTGCGGCGGCGGTGAAAGCGGGCCGTATCGCCTATCTTGCGGGGCTGGCCGGGGGCAACCTAGGGGCCAGTTCGCCGATTGGTGGGCTCCCTGGCCCCGTATCTAGTTCCTGAGGCCCGTGACTCCGCCGTCGGACCTCGAGTCCGTGCGCTTCGCCACTTGGAGCGGTCACGACAGACCTAATCTGGAGGACATTGGCGAGGAAGGCTTACTCCGTCGGCTGGTCGACATGACGTCCGCTGTGACCGGGGTGGTCATTCCCGCTGGGGACGACGCGGCCGCATGGGTGCCGGGGTCACCGGTGGCACTCATATCCACCGACGCCATGGTGGAGGGAGTGCACTTCCGGCAGGAGTATCAATCTCCGTATCAGGTTGGGGCCAAAGCTTGGGCGCAGGCCGCCTCGGACATCGCCGCTATGGGGGGGGCGCTCGAAGTAGGGGTGGTTGCCGCGATGATGCCAGGAACCACCCCCTGGAAGGTTGCCGAGGCGATCCAGCTGGGGGTCTTAGAGGCCGCGCGAGGAGATGGGGCCGCGCTCGTCGGAGGAGATATCTGTGCGGGCCCACAGATCGTCTTGGTGGTCACGGTAGCGGGTTCCGCTCGCGGGCAGGCCCCAGTACAGATGAAAGGGGGCACCCCAGGTGACCAGCTTGTGGTGACGGGACATCTGGGGGGAGCCGCTATGGCGCTTCGCATGCTGGACCGGGCTGATGTCAAGATCCCGGTCGACTGCCTACAGGCGTTGCGGGTTCCCCGGGCCCGTCTGGCCGAAGGTGCCAGGCTGGGCTCTGAGGGAGCGTCGGCAATGACGGACATCAGCGACGGTCTGCTCTTGGATTGCAAGCGCCTGACCAGGGCCAGCAGGGTGGGCGCCGAACTGTGGGCCGATCGAGTTCCGTTGGCAGCGGGGCTGGTGTCGAAGATGGGGGCGGAGTCGGTACGGATCGGGCTGGCGGGCGGAGAGGACTACGAACTTCTGGCCGCAATTCCAGCTCCCGACTTTGAGCGGGTGGTCGCGGCCTGGCCCGAGGATCTAGCCCCCTTGGCGCATGTCGGTAGTCTGGTTAGCGGGGCGGGCGTGCGGCTGCTTGCCGGTGTCGGTGGTCCCGAATTGAGCGTGGAAGGCTGGAGTGGTTACCAGCACTACTGATCCCGATGAGGAAGTGACTGTGCCTAGTCGTGTTGTCACCACCAACAGCGCCGAGGAGACCATAGCGCTGGGAGCGAGGATTGGGGCCGGGTTAAGGGCGGGGGACTGTATTGGCCTCACCGGTGGACTGGGGTCAGGGAAGACCACCTTGACCAAGGGGATCGTCATCGGGGCAGGGGCTCGTGCCGAGGTTCGGAGCCCGACCTTCCTGCTTCACCAAGTTCATCCGGGGGCGATCACCATTCACCACTTTGACCTTTACCGGTTGCCCGAGGATACTGATCTCCGGACCCTCGGACTCGACGAGGCCCTCGAGGACGGGGCGGCAGTGGTGGAGTGGCCGGAGCGAGCTAGCGGCTCCTGGTTCAACGGGTGGGTGCAGCTGACGGCGATCGCTGAGTCTTTGAGGCAGCTTAATTTGGAGCTCCCATTTGAGCTCCAGGGTTAGGGTCGTGTTTGACAGAACGTCCATGACGCTGGCCCTCGATTCCTCAATTCGCCACGGTGGATTGGCCCTCCTGGCCACCCGCTCCGGGGAGGTTCTGGATTGCCGCTCGGACCTTTCAGGAGTAGGGGACCTGGTGAGAGCTCTGAGGGACCTGGGCGGTGAGAGGGGGCAAGCGGTGACGCAGGTAGTCGCCACTCAGGGACCGGGCTCTTATATCGGAGTCAGGTCGGGTCTAGCGGCCGCTCTTGGTTTCGCGCAGGCGCGCGGGTTGCCACTCAGACTCCTCGGCAGTCTGACAGTCGTCGCTGGTCGTGCGGCGCCAACCCGGGGGGCTCTTCTGGTTGTCGCCTCGGCCGGCCGAGGAGGACGCTACGCCCAGACCTTCGAATGGAACTCCTGTGAATTGCCTGACGAGGTGGTGCCGCTCACGGAAGCGGTGCTCTTGAGCGCCGCCCAGTTACCGCCTTCCACCTGGCCTAGGGCAGATCGATGTCTTGACCCTGACGGGGTGGGCGGTGACCTTCTCTTGCAACGGGTCGAGCCGGTGAGGTCGCGCATGGACGCTCTGGCCATGGTCGCGGTGCTGGGTAGGAGCGTGGAGAGCGGATACGATCTGCTCACTGCAAACTACGGAGTACGGGTCGGAGACGAAACGTGATCATGATCGGGCAGCGGTTGGCGATCAGGCCGATGGAGTTCGCCGACATCCCGGCGGTGCGTGCCATCGAACTGGATGTGTTCCCGACCCCATGGCCGAGCAACGCCTATCATCGGGAGTTGAGCGGAAACCGCTCGGCCCATTACAGCTGCCTTTGGAGCGAATCCGACCTGGCGGCATATGGTGGGCTCTGGAGCGTGGGTGAGGAGGCTCACGTGACCACCCTCGGAGTCCGTCGCCGGGACCAGGGCAAAGGACTGGGCAAGGTGATGTTCGCGGCGCTGGTCAACCGCTCCTACGCCTTGGGTGCCAACTTCGTGAGTCTGGAGGTCCGCCCCACCAACGAGCCCGCGATTGGCCTGTACGAGGCCTTCGGCTTCAAAGTCATGGGTCGGCGAAGGGGGTACTACACCGACAACGGTGAGGACGCCATGGTGATGTGGTCGGACCTTATCCATGCTCCCTCTTTCAAGTCGCGGTTCCTTGGCATCCTCGCGGGAATCGATGTGCCGGGGCTGGGGCCAGCCCCGGATGCCGAGTGGCCCAGCGATTGAGGCTGCTAGCGATCGAGACCTCCTGTGATGAGACGGCCGCGGCCCTGGTCACCGGAAGCTTCGAGGTCGAGAGTTCGGTCATCGCCTCGCAGGCAGAGGCACATGCCGCGTTTGGGGGCGTTGTGCCCGAGCTGGCGGCCCGGATGCATTTGGAGCGGATTGCTCAGGTGGCTGCCAGGGCGATGGAACCGGTTGGAGGCGACTGGACAGCTCTGGATGGGATAGCGGTGACCAGGGGTCCTGGGTTGGTTGGATGTTTGGCTGTCGGAGCCACTTACGCCCAGGCGCTGGCAGTTGGGCGCGGGCTGCCAGTCGTTGGCGTCAACCACATGACTGGACATGTTCTCGCGGCTAGGCTCGAGGACCCAGAACTGGAACCACCCTTCGTCGCGCTAGTGGTAAGCGGAGGGCATACCGATCTGATCCACTACCGGAGCCATACCGCCGTCGAGCTCTTGGGAGCGACCCGGGACGACGCAGTCGGTGAGGCGTTTGACAAGGTTGCCAGGATGTTGGGGCTGCCGTATCCAGGGGGCCCCCAGATCGATAGGCTCGCGGAGCTGGGGGAGGAGCGACGGTTCAAGCTGCCCAGACCGGTGCTCCCCGAGTTTGCCTTCTCCTTCAGCGGACTGAAAACCGCTGTTCTTTACCTGCTCCGGGGCTTGGGTGATTTGGACGATAAGACCCGTGCGGATGTCGCGGCGGCATTCCGGCTGGCTGCGGTCGAAACCCTTTGCATCCAGCTCGAGGCTGCGGTCGAGCACACCGGTTGCCGCAAGGTAGTGATCGCTGGAGGAGTTGCCAGCAACCGACTGCTGCGAGAGACGGCACGCCGCCGACTGCAGGGGCTGGCAGAGGTCACGATCCCGGACCCTCGCTACTGCACGGACAACGCTGCGATGATTGGAGCGGCCGGACTGGTCCGGATCGCGACCCACGGCTTCGACCAAGCTGCGATCGAGATTGATCCCGGTCTGCGGGCCTACGCCTGACCGAGCAATGACAGGGGCCGGTGCCAGGTCTGGTAGTTGACCGCCGCGGCACCAGCGCCTATGCTCCGAGCGCTAGGGCGGCAGTTGCAAGAAGCGCCAGGAGATCTGCCTCGTGACAGAACGCCCGACCCGGGAAAGCGCCCCGAACATGGGCGACTATGCGGCGGCACGGACCGGCTTTCGAATCGCGGTTCCGGAGCGGTTCAATTTCGTGCTCGATGTTTTGGAACCGCTGGCGGATCGGCGCGGGGGCGACCTGGCCCTACTGTCATTGGATGCGCGGGGCGAGGTTGCTGCGCGGCACTCTTTTAGTGATCTAGCGTTGGCGAGCCGTCGGATGGCTCACCTTTTGCGGGCGCTGGGAATCGGCAGGGGCGACCGCATCTTCGTCATGCTCCCACGAATCCCGGAGTGGTACGTCGTGATGCTGGGAGCGATTCGTATAGGGGCGGTTCCGCTGCCAGGCACCCCACAGTTGACCGCTCGGGACATCGCTTACCGGGTGAAACACGCGACCGCGGCCATGGTAGTTACCGATGCCGACGGGGCGGCCAAGGTGGACGCGGTGAGATCTGAACTTGTCACGCTTCGTGAGTTCTTGGTGGTGGAGACAGGTGCTGAGCCGGGGTGGAAGTCCCTTCCCGGCCTTCTGAACCGAGCCTCGGCCGCTCCCACTGAGGTTTCGCCCACCGCCGCCTCTGATCCGATGTTGATCTACTTCACCAGCGGGACCGTGGCGCATCCGAAGATGGTGCTGCATACCCAGGCCAGCTATGGCATTGGACATCGCATCACCGCCCGATACTGGCAGGACCTTCGTCCCGGTGATCTGCACTGGACCATCTCCGATACCGGCTGGGCGAAGGCGGCGTGGGGCAAGCTGTTCGGCCAGTGGTCCGAGGGGGCAGCTGTGGTTCAGATGAACATGGGCAAGCCTGATCCTGACCTACTTCTAGCGGTGATCGCCCGCCATTCGATCACGACCTTTTGCGCTCCCCCAACCATCTACCGCTCCTTGGTCCTGGCCGACTTGCGGCGCGAAGACCTCTCCCGACTACGCCACTGTGTGGCAGCCGGGGAGCCGCTGAACCCGGAGGTGATCCGCGTCTGGGAAGAGGCTGTTGGACTGCCTGTGTATGACGGCTACGGTCAGACCGAGACGATCAACGTGGTGGCCAACTTCAGGTGCCTGCCGCTCCGGCCAGGATCGATGGGAAAGCCTGTTCCCGGCTTCGACGTCGACATAGTGGATGAGGACGGACTTCGGGTGGGGGCCGGAGTCGAAGGCAACATTGGCGTTCGGTGGAGGCCGGAGCGTCCGGTGGGGCTATTCGCCGGCTACTACCGCGACGAGTCTGCCACCGAGGCTGCCTTCCGCGGTGACTTCTATCTCACCGGGGACCGCGGGCGCCGTGACGAAGAGGGGTACCTGTGGTTCGAGGGGCGCTCTGACGACGTGATCACATCCTCCGCCTACCGCATCGGACCGTTCGAGGTAGAGAGCGCCTTGCTCGAGCACCCCGCAGTTGCTGAGGCCGCGGTGGTCGGGAAGCCTGACCGTCTGCGAACCGAGATCGTGACCGCCTTTGTGATCCTGGCTCCTGGGCATTACGCGACCGCTGACCTGGCTCGTGACCTCCAAGAGCATGTGAAGCGGGTCACCGCCCCGTACAAGTACCCCCGTGAGATCCGATTCGTGACGGATCTGCCCAAGACGGTGAGTGGGAAGATTCGTCGGTCGGAGCTGCGCCAGCGCCTCCTCGCCGAGTGACGGTTGCGCGCGATCTGGTGCTGCCGTTTTGGGCTCCGGCGTGCCCGGGCCCTTGACCAGAGCGATATGGCAAGGGTTGCGTCCCCGCCACACGTCGAGGTCACTGTTATCAGTAGCAGGTGGGCCGCGGGCTTAATACTGGCTTAACCAGCAAGGCGGAACAATTGAAGCCACTGAGGATCCAGTCCATGGGGGGCGCCAAGCCAGAATGTCGCAAGAAACGATAAGCCGCGGGGTGGTCGAGGCGCTCAACGAGGCACCCATCGGGCGATTTCACATGCGCGTGCTGTTCACGGCTGGGATGGGCTTCTTCACCGATGCTTACGACCTCTTCATCATCGGGGTCGCTCTAGCCTTGATCAAGGTGGAGTACCACCCGTCTGCGTTCGTGATCGGACTGATCGGCAGCACGGCCCTCATAGCGGCTCTAATCGGCGCCACGGTTTTTGGCCGGATCGCGGACGTCTTCGGACGCAAGGCGGTGTACGGGCTGGAAGCGGTGATCATGGCGGTTGCCGCCGTTGGCAGCGCCCTGTCGCCCAACCTGGTGTGGCTGATCGCGTGGCGGTTTGTGCTCGGTATCGGAATCGGTGGTGACTACCCCGTCAGCGCGGTCATCATGAGCGAGTACTCCAATCGAAAGAACCGCGGGCGGCTGGTCAGCATGGTCTTCTCCATGCAGGCGCTGGGCCTGATCATGGGCCCAGTCGTAGCTTTGGTCATTCTCGCCGTCGGTGTGCCCAGCGATATCGCCTGGCGGCTGATGCTGGGGCTCGGCGCCGTGCCGGCGCTGGCAGTCATCTACCTGCGACGGCGCATGCCCGAGTCGCCACGCTATATGGCGAAGGTACAAGGGAAGGGTGCGGCGGCAGCCGCAGCGCTGACCTCATACACCCGCAACCAACTCACGGCAGACGAGTCGGGGCAGGGGAGGGCTGCCCGGCTGTCACTGCGTCAGTTCATTTCCAATCCGCGGTATCTGCTGCTCCTCGTGGGCACCGCGGGCTCATGGTTCATGCTTGACTACACCTTCTACGGCAATAGCATTTCATCGCCGCTAATCCTGAAGGCGCTCGCACCTCACGCGAGCTTGATGCAGGACACCGGACTCACCCTGCTGGTCTTCTCGCTCTTCGCCCTGCCGGGTTACGTCATCGCCTTCTTGACGATCGATCGGATCGGTCACCGAAGGCTCCAGTTTCTAGGTTTCGCCGGAATGGCGGCAGCCTTCTTGGCGATCGGGGTAATCCCGGGCATCGTCAAGGCCGCTGCGCCCTTTCTGGTGCTCTACGGCATCAGCTACTTCTTCACGGAGTTCGGCCCCAACACGACTACCTTCGTAATGCCCTCGGAACTGTACCCGGTGTCTGCCCGGACCACGGGTCACGGCATCTCGGCGGGGACGGGCAAGGTCGGGGCGTTCATTGGCACCTTCACTTTCCCAGTGGTTCTCAGTACCCTTGGACTGTCGGGCGTGATGCTCATCGCGACGTCGACTGCGGTGGCGGGCATTCTGGTGACCTTTTTGCTCCCTGAGCCGAGCGGCAAGACTCTGGAAGAGGTCAGCAGCGAGGATGCCACCACCAGCGCCCAGACTACGGCCATGGAGCCCGCCAACGCTTGAAGGGCCGATGCAGGTGGCTGGGGCGCATGGCGAGCTGGGGCTTTCGGTCGTGCTGTCAATCTCGGAGGCGTTACGGGCGGGTCGATCTAGCGTAGCTGTCTGGCATGGGCGCCAACGTGAACTTGCCTTGAAGGACCGTTTAGGGCTACACTCTTAGCACTCGGTACCGTTGAGTGCTAATAGAGGAGGAGGTTACAATGAGCCTCAAGCTACGTCCCCTGGCAGATCGCGTCGTGGTTAAGCCGCTGGAGCGGGAGGAGACCACCAAGAGTGGGATCGTTCTTCCAGACACCGCCAAAGAGAAGCCCCAAGAGGGTCTTATCGAGGCGGTCGGCAACGGCAAGTACAACGAGCAGACCGGGCAGCGTGTGGAGCTGGACGTCAAGGTTGGCGACCGGGTCATCTATGCCAAGTACGCCGGTTCGGAGATCAAGATCGACGAGCAGGACTACCTGATCCTCGCTGAGAGGGACATCCTGGCGGTCGTCAACCCCAACGGCAAGGCCTGAGCGTCTGAGCGGCGGGCTCGCGGCGGCCTCTTGGGCCGACCGCGGGCTGCCGGCACTCGGCTCCAAGGAGGATTCGAAAGAAGATGTCAGCCAAGCAGCTAAAGTTCGACGACCAAGCCCGTGAGGCCCTGTTGCGGGGGACCGCCCAGGTAGCGGCTGCGGTACGCCCCACCTTGGGGCCCAGAGGGCGGTCGGTCGTCATTGATCGCAAGTACGGCAGCCCCCAGGTGACCACCGACGGAGCCACGATCGTGCGTGACATAGAGCTCCCGGATCACTTTGAGAACATGGGGGCTCAGCTGCTGGCTGAGGCGTCGAAGAAGGCCAATGACAGGGCCGGTGACGGCACCACCACGGCGGCTCTACTGGCCGAAGCAATGATCGAAGGTGGAGTTCGCAACATGACCGGCGGGGCTTCCGCGATGGGTATCAAGCGGGGCATCGACCTAGCCACGGCCAAGGCGCTCACCGAGCTCGACAAGTACAGCAAGCCCTTGAAGGGCCGGGCAGATGTAGCCCACGTGGCCACGGTCTCCAGCGGGAGCGCTGAGATCGGGGAGATGATCGCCAGCGCCATGGACAGAGTGACCTCCGATGGGGTGATCACCGTCGAGGAGTCGTCCGGAATCGACACCGAAGTCGAGGTGGTCGAAGGGATGCAGTTCGATCGTGGATTTGTCTCTCCCTATCTGGTTACCGACCAGAAGGTGATGGAGGCGGTCCTGGAAGATTCCTGGATCCTGATCACCCCACGCAAGATCTCGGCGGTTAAGGATGTCGTTCCAGTCATGGAGTTGGCCGTCAAATCGGGACGGCCGCTGCTTCTGGTCGCAGAGGACATCGACGGCGAGGCGCTCGCCACCTTGGTCGTCAACCGGCTGCGCGGGACCCTGGTGTGCTGCGCGGTCAAGGCTCCAGGCTTTGGAGACCGTCGGACTGCGATGCTCCAAGATCTGGCGGTACTCACGGGCGCCGAGGTGATTTCGGAGGAGCTCGGGCTCACGCTGGAGGCTGTTCAGGACCGCCAGCTGGGTTCTGCCCGCCGAATTGTGGTAACCAAGGACGACACCACGGTGGTCGAGGGGCGCGGCGCGGCCACTGCGGTCAAGGCACGGGTCGACGAGATCCAGCGCCAGCTGGAGGAGACCGATTCCGACTGGGACCGCGAAAAGTTGCAGGAACGCAAGGCGCGGCTCGTCGGCGGAGTGGCGGTGATCAAGGTGGGAGCTCCCACTGAGACCGCCCTCAAGGAACGTAAGGAGCGGGTCGAGGACGCCTTGGAGGCCACCAAGGCAGCGGTCGAGGATGGGATCGTGCCGGGTGGCGGCAGGAGTCTGCTGCTGGTGAGCTCGGCGCTCGTAGGCTTGGGCGCCGACGATGATGAGCGAACTGGGGTCGACATTGTTCGAAGGGCGTTGGAGGTTCCGATCCGGCAGCTCGCAGCCAATGCGGGTGTGGAGGGATCCGTCGTCTGCGCGGCGGTCAGTAAGATGGGTCCCAACGAGGGCTTCGATGTGGAGGCCCTCACCTACGGTGACCTGCTGGCCCGCGGAATTGTGGACCCCACCAAAGTGGTGAAGGCCAGCCTGGAGAGTGCTGCCTCGGTGGCCGGGATGCTGTTGACGACCCAGGCGGCCGTCGCCGATGTACCGGAGCCGGAGATGGCTGCGGTGCCGGGTGGTGGCGGTGACCCAATGGGCGGCATGGGTGGCATGGGCGGTATGGGTGGCATGGATGACATGGACTTCTGACCGTCCGCGGGACGGACAATGAGGCCATGTCAAATCGCACTGACCTGACTCTTGGGCTTTGCCAGTATGCCCCGGAAGTTGGGGCAACGGATCTCAATCGCCGCCTAGGGACGGAATGGATCAACCGCGCTGCCGATCAGGGAGCGGAGCTGGTCATGCTGCCGGAGCTCGCCGCCTCCGGTTACAGCTTCGAGAGCGAGGCGGAAGCCGCAGGCTGTTCGCAAACCAGCAACGGGCCCACCCTCTTGGAGTGGGCCTCGGTGTGCCGCCGTAGGTCGGTATGGGTAGTGGCTGGCTTCGCTGAATCTGACGGGGACAGGCGCTACAACTCGGCTGTGCTCATGGGACCGGAGGGGGTCGTGGGGGTGTACCGGAAAGCCCATCTCTTCAACGACGAGAAGAGTTATTTCCTCTCCGGTGATCTTGGATTCCCGGTCTTCGATCTCCCCTTCGGACGGCTGGGGATGCTCATCTGCTACGACCTGTGGTTCCCAGAGGCAGCGCGGGTGTTGGCGGTCAAGGGGGCGGACCTAATTATGGTCCCGACCAACTGGGTGGCCAACTTTCGTCGCCAACCGGCGGACGAGAGGGGATGGACGATGGGCGACTACGCGTGCGTGGGGGCGGCGACGCAAAACCAGGTGTTCATCGCCGCTGCTGACCGCATCGGGGAAGAGCGCGGGGTCAGATTTGTCGGTTGCAGTTGTGTGGTTGGCCCCGACGGGTCGATGTTGGCGGGGCCTGCGACGGTCGACTCCGAGGCTTTGGTCATAGTGGACATCGACACCCTGCAGGCGCGGCGGGCCAAGCATCGGACACCGCGTAACGACACGCTGGCAGACCGTCGGCCAGAGCTGTACGGGGAGTTGACGCAGGTTTGAACGAGCCCTCACTTTGAGCGCCGGGGTGGATCTGGCTGGGACCGAGCAGCTGCTTCGGGGACTCAACCCGGCGCAGATTGATGCGGTCACGGCCCCGGATGTACCTGTACTGGTGCTGGCGGGGGCTGGGTCCGGTAAGACCCGCGTGCTGACCCACCGGGTTGGCTATCTGGTCGCGACAGGAAGAGCCCACCCCGACGGAGTTCTCTCGGTGACCTTCACCAACAAAGCAGCTCGGGAGATGCGGTCGCGCCTCGCGGCTCTGCTCGGCGGCGAGCCGAAGGGGATGTGGCTGGGGACGTTCCACGCCTGCAGCGCCAGGATGCTGAGGTTGCGGGGAGAGAGCGCTGGCGTCCCGCGCGACTTTGTCATCTACGACGAGGTCGATCGGCTGGCGGTGCTCAAGGAGGCGATGCGTCTGGCCGGCGTGGACGACAAGCGCACGAGTACCGCGACTGTGGCCGGGGAGATCTCCCGCGCCAAGAACGATCTGGTGGACGCCCTGGGGTACGGCGAGCGGGCTCGCGGCTACGTGGAGGGGTTGGTGGCTCGCGTCTTTCCCCACTACGAGCTCCTGCTTCAAGCCAATCGGGCGCTGGATTTCGATGACCTCTTGCTACGCTCCGTCCGACTACTGGAGAGCTCAGAGGACACCTTGGATTACTTCAGGGCTAGGTTTGCTCACGTTCTGGTGGATGAGTACCAGGACACCAACCGGGCGCAGTACAGCCTGTTGCGTCTGCTCGTGGAAGAGCACCGCCGGGTGACCGTGGTCGGCGATCCGGATCAGTCGGTATACAGCTGGCGCGGGGCGGATATAAGGAACATTCTCGAGTTCCAGCGGGACTACCCGGACGCGCTGGTTATCCCCTTGGAGCAGAATTACCGAAGTACAGCCGCCATCCTGCGGGCTGCGGGCGCAGTGATCCAGGAAAATTCCATGCGGGTGGAGAAGAGCCTATGGACCGATGGGCCCGAGGGCGCTGCGGTGACGGTGGCCCAGTTCTACGACGAGCGGGAGGAGGCGACCGCGGTTGCCCGGGAGGCGTTGGCCCTGGCGGATCGCGGGGAGGCGGACTTTGGGGAGATGGCGGTCCTTTACCGGACAAACGCCCAGTCCCGGTCGTTTGAGGAGGTGCTGCTGCGGGCTGGAGTCCCCTACCGGCTGGTGGGCGGGGTGCGGTTCTACCAGCGTAAGGAGGTCAAGGATGTCCTGGCCTACCTCCGCCTCCTCCTCTATCGGCAGGACCGGGTCGCCTTTGAACGGGTGGTCAACGTGCCCAAGCGCGGGATCGGCTCCCAGTCGCTGCAGCAGCTGATGCGGGTAGCCCAGGAGCGATCGGTTGGCTACTGGGAGCTGCTCGCCGACCCGGGGTCGGCGGGGATCCGCGGCCAGGCCGCCTCCGGGCTGACGCGGTTTGGCAGGAATGTCGAGGAGGTCTTCGACTGGGGCGTGTCCTGGCCGCTGGTACAGGTGTTTGACCGTCTTGTGGAGTTGACTGGATATCGGAGCTACCTGCGTGACGGCACCCCTGAAGGAGAGGAGCGCTGGGCCAACGTCATGGAGCTCCGTGGACTGGCGGCTGAACAGGGAGACCAGCCGATGCTTGATTCCCTCCCCGCGTTCTTAGAGCAGGTGGCCCTGGCTGGCGAGGGCGATCAGTTGGAGGAGGGCTTGCGGGCGATCACCCTGATCACGCTGCACCAGGTGAAAGGCCTGGAGTTCCCTGTGGTGTTCGTTACGGGGGTCGAGGAGGGATTGCTGCCCCACGTCAGATCCTTGGACACGGTAGCGGAGATGGAGGAGGAGAGGCGGTTGCTCTATGTTGGCATGACCAGGGCCAAGCGGCTGCTCTATCTCAGCCATTGCTTCCAGCGCCATCTCTATGGGAGCCCCAAGGCCGCGATCCCATCTCGGTTTCTGGGGCCCCTTGGCAAGGGCGGAGCGGTTGAGCGATGGGGCGCACCTGGTGTCCCACGGGGCAGCGGGCCATTCGTCGCCCCAGTCGCTGCTCATGGCCAGCCCGCCCCACTGCGTCGAGCGCGTGAGGTGGTCATGGAGCGTGCCACTTCGCCCGGACTCGGAGTCGCTTTGGAGGCGCGCTTCAGAGGTGGCGACCGAGTTGAGCATGCCCGATTTGGTAAGGGATCTATAGCGACCAGCGAGATGACCCCAGGGGGGGAGGAGGTGGTGATTGATTTCGACACCTCGGGGCGTAGGAGGTTTGCGGTGACCGACGCGGTGCTGCGTAAGCTGGGATGACTCCCGTTTCGGGGTCGGGTGTTCCGAGAGCGGCGCGGGCTCGAGCTGCGGAGTTGCGGGAGCAGCTGGCTCGACACAACTATCTCTACTACGTTCTGGATCAGCCAGAGGTGCCGGATGGTGAGTACGACCTGCTCTTTCGAGAGTTGCAGCACCTTGAAGAGGACTACCCGTCCCTCCGGACCAAGGACTCCCCCACCCAGCGGGTGGGCTCCGGGCGAGCGACACAGTTTCGCAAAGTGAGGCATCTGGTCCCTATGCGGTCTCTGGCCAATGCGGTGTCCTTAGACGAGGTTGAGCTCTTTCGAGGGCGCCTGCGGCGCGCTCTGGGTCGGGACCCAGACCTGGTCGCCGAACTCAAGATGGACGGCCTGGCGGTGAGCCTGACCTACTCCGATGGCCAGCTGACCCAGGGGGCCACCAGAGGGGATGGCGACGTCGGGGAAGAGATCACCGCCAATGTGCGCGAGGTGGCGAGCATTCCCGATCGTATCGTGGGTGAAGGCGCCGGAGCCACCGGGACCTTTGAGATCCGCGGAGAGGTCTACCTGGCCAAGTCGGTTCTGGAGCAGATCAACAAGGAGCGGGAGGTCGCGGGGCTGGACCTCTACGCGAACTGTCGCAATGCGGCGGCCGGCAGCTTGCGCCAGCTGGATGCACAGGTGACCAGGGGGCGCAAGTTGGACGCGTTCTTCTATGCCTGCGACCCTTATCCCACTGGGGTAACTGGTCAGTGGGAGCTGCTGGCATGGCTATCTGGAGTTGGATTCCCTGTCAACAGCGAACGCGTCCTGCTGTCCGAGGGTAGAGGGGTTGGAGAGTTGGTCGAGGGGATCCATAGCCGGCGCCGGCTGCTGCCTTACGAGATAGATGGAGTAGTCCTGAAGGTAGATCGTCTCGACTGGCAGGAGGAATTGGGTTCTGACAGTCGGGCACCCCGCTGGGCGATTGCCTATAAGTTTCCACCGGAAGAGCGGGAGACCCGCGTGCTGGCGATCGAGGTCAGCGTCGGTAGGACCGGAGCGGTCACGCCGGTTGCTGTTCTCGAGCCAGTCCTTGTGGCTGGCTCCGTGGTCAGCCACGTCACCTTGCACAATGAGGACCAGCTGCGAGCGAAGGACGTCCGGGTGGGGGACGGCGTGGTGATCCGCAAAGCAGGTGACGTCATCCCCGAACTGGTTCGCGTGGCGGGGGCCAGGAGAGCGCCGGACTCGGTCCCGTTCGAGATGCCAAAGCGCTGTCCCTCCTGTCAGGCTGAACTCTTGCGGGAGGCGGGCGAGGCAGTCACCCGCTGCGTCAATCCTGGATGCCCGGCGCAGGCCCAGCGGCGACTGGAGCATATGGTCAGCAGAGGGGCTCTCGACATAGACCGATGTGGGCCAGCGGTCCTGGCGCAGCTGGCGGAGCGGGGGCGCCTGGCCAGCCCCGCCGACCTCTTCGCCCTGAGTGCTGACGACCTGGCGGCACTTCCTGGAATGGGTAGGCGGTCGGCTTTCCAATTGGTAGCCGCGATTCAGGCTAGGCGGCGTCCAAGCTTGGCGCGGTTTCTGTATGCCCTCGGTATCCGCCACGTCGGGGAGCGGACGGCGGAGCTTTTGGCTGCCCACTTTGGCAGCCTGGACGCGCTCCAGGCTGCCGGGCTACCTGAGATCACCGAGGTCGCCGGGATCGGGCAAGTGTTGGCAGAGTCAGTGCATCGATTCCTGCATGGGGAGGGAGGAGCCAAGCTCATCGAGAAGCTGCTGAGACAGGGTGTAGAACCCCAGGCGGCGGCTCGTTTCGAAGGGCCCTGGGCGGGTCTTACCGTGGTTGTGACGGGCACTCTGAGGGGGAGAACGAGGGCCGAAGCGGAGCGAGAGATTCGAAGGTTGGGCGGAAGCCCGGCGAGCAGCGTTTCTCGGAAGACCACCGCTGTGGTGGCGGGCGAGTCGGCCGGGTCCAAGTTGGAGACTGCCGTGAGGCTCGGGGTTTCGGTCCTCAGCGAAGCTCAGTTCGAAGCCTGGCTCAAGAATCCCACTGGTTCTCCCACTGAAGTGGCCCCCCCACCGGTTGATTCCCATACGGCGCGCGCGTGAGCGGCTTCCGTCGGGCCAGCCGACCGGTGATCTACGTGGGTCGGTCGGGGTCCGGTGCGCCGGATCGTTCCTGGTGCAACGGTTGCCTGGCTGGCAGAGCGGATCGAACCCCGAGCGGTTAATCAATCCCTGAGAGGGCGGCCATCGCACCTTCGATTGCGGCCTGGTAGGCGGGGTCCACGGTAATCCCTGTGAGGCAAGCCTCCAGCCCGGCACCGAGCGCGGCGCGGGCATCCCTTACCGCGAGCCGAACCGCCGCCGTCTCCACCCGAGACACCAGCTGCTCAGCCGGAGTGTCAAGGTCAGCGGCGAGGCCGCGCATCAAAGCGCCCCAGCGGTCCCTCGCCTTGTCCATCTGCAAGGCGGACTCCTCGACAGCTGTCTGAGCACGAATGCTGGCCCGGCGGGCTCCGGTGATAGGTCTGGCTCGCACCACCGCATCTGCGCCCATTCGACCGGAGTTGTCGAGCAGACGGCGCGCCGTGCGGGCAGCTGCGAAGGCCGCCACAGCTGCGGTCAGTGCCCAAAGCTGCGGGGACTCGTTCGGGGGGGCGGAGGAGTTGATGCTGAGCTCCAGGATCTTGGCCGGGTGCTTCCTATAATCCACTGTTAGTGGCTACAGAAGATACGAACACTAGCGACACTCGAGGGATCGAGCTGCCGCAGGTCGCCCGGTTGAGCCGGTTGGCACGCCTGGGGCTCTCCCCAGAAGAGCTGGAACGTTTGGGAGTTCAGCTGGCGGCGATAGTTTCGGCGGTCGGCAAGCTGGCTGAAGCCGACACTGATCATGTCGATCCAACCGCCCAAGTCGGCGGTCTGACCAACGTCTTGCGCCACGACGTGGTCGTCGACGGCTTGAGTCAGGAGGACGCTCTGGCCAATGCCGCTAGCAAGGAGGCCGGCCTGCTCCGGGTCCCCGCGATCCAGTGAGTCTGCTCGCACGGCCGATCGCTGAGCTGGCTCGCGGGCTTCGGAGTCGAGACTTCTCCTCGGTGGAGTTGCTCGAGTCGGCGCTGGCAGAGGTCGCCCGCGAGGATGGGGAGCTGGGAGCATTTCTTCGGACGACCGCCGGACCGGCGTTGGTCCAGGCGCAGCGTGCCGACCGTTTACTGTCGGACGACCCCGCGAGTGCGTCTCCATTACTTGGGATCCCTGTGGCCTACAAGGACGTTCTCTGCACCAAAGGGGTGGAGACCACCGCGGGGAGTCGAATTCTGGAGGGCTTCATTCCCCCTTTCAGTGCCACCGCCGTGGAGCGCATGGAGGCGGCTGGTGCGGTGAGCCTGGGCAAGCTGAACTGCGACGAGTTCGCCATGGGCAGCTCCAACGAAAACTCCGCCTTTCAGGCCACGCGGAATCCGTGGGCTGCCGACCGGGTCCCGGGAGGGAGCAGCGGTGGGTCCGCAGTGGCAGTGGCAGCGCGGCTGGTTTCTGCGACCCTCGGTACCGACACAGGAGGTTCGATCCGGCTACCCGCTTCCTTCTGCGGAGTGGTCGGGGTGAAGCCGAGCTACGGCAGGGTGAGTCGCTACGGGCTGATTGCCTTTGCCAGCTCTCTGGACCAGATCGGACCGCTCACCAAGACAGTTGAGGATGCGGCGCTGGTGATGCAGGTGATAGCCGGGGTGGACCCTCGGGATAGCACCTCCTCGCCGGCCCCTTCCGGGGACCTTCTGGGTGCTCTGAAGTCCGGGGTGGCGGGCCTGAGGGTAGGAATCCCCAAGGAATATCTCGCCATGGCCATCGAAGCCGGGGTCAGAGGGGTTTTCGACCAGTCCGCAACTCTCTTGGCGGCCGCTGGGGCTCAACTCGTTGACGTTTCCCTGCCGAGCACTGAGTACGCACTCGCCGCCTACTACGTGATAGCTCCTGCGGAGGTAAGCAGCAACCTGGCCCGCATGGACGGGGTACGCTTCGGACCAGGCTTCGGGACGGCCGCGAATCTGATGGAGGCCTATGAGCGCGCCCGCCACATTGGGTTCGGCCCCGAGGTGCGGCGCCGGATCGCGCTAGGGACCTATGTCCTGAGCAGTGGGTACTACGACGCGTACTATCTGCGGGCGCAGAAGGTGCGAACACTGGTGGCCAAGGACTTCGAGCGGGTCTTCAAAGAGGTGGATTGTGTGATATCCCCAACCGCTCCCACCACTGCGTTCCGCATGGGGGAACGGGTAGCGGACCCGCTCGCGATGTACGCCACCGATCTCCTCACCCTCCCGGCGAACCTGGCCGGGGTATCGGGCATTTCGGTGCCGGCCGGGTTTGCTGACGGGCTTCCGGTGGGCCTTCAGGTATTGGGCCCATACATGGGCGAGGCAACTTGTTTCCGGGTGGCGGCGGCGGTAGAGGAGATGGCCCAGGTTTGGCAGATCCGTCCAGGCACGAAGGGTGTCCCTGAGGCGGCGGGGTGACCTCCATCTGGGAGCCTGTGATCGGGCTCGAAGTGCATGCCCAGCTTCTCACCGCGAGCAAGATGTTCTGTGGCTGTCGGGCGCAGTACTTGGGCATACCGCCCAACAGCAACACCTGCCCTGTCTGTCTCGGTCTTCCGGGAACTCTCCCAGTGATCAATCAGGTCGCCGTGGAGCTGACCATCCGCACCGCATTGGCGCTCAACTGTGAGATCCCGGAATTCTCGAAGTTCGACCGCAAGAACTACTTCTATCCGGATCTCCCTAAGGGGTACCAGATCTCACAGTTCGACCTGCCACTTTCCATCAATGGCTGTTTGGAGTTCGAAGTCGAGGGGAGGGTGGTCAGGGCCGGGATCACTCGAGTTCACCTGGAGGAGGATGCCGGTACCCTGCACCACGCTGGCGAGATCCACAACTCCGCCTTCTCCCTGGTAGACCTGAACCGGGCCGGAGTTCCGCTTATGGAGATAGTGGGTGAGCCGGATCTACGGCATCCGGCCGAAGCTCCGGCCTATCTGGCGGCGCTTCGGCAGACGCTGATTTATCTCGGCGTAAACGATGGGAACATGGAAGAGGGGAGCCTGCGTTGCGACGCCAACATCTCCTTGCGCCGCCGCGGCACCTCAACGCTTGGAGCCAAGGTCGAAGTCAAGAATATGAACTCCTTTCGGAGCATTCAGCGGGCGCTGGAATTCGAGTTGGCGCGTCAGACCGAACTCCTGGAGCAGGATCAACCGGTGGCCCAAGAGACCCGCGGTTGGAGCGATCTGGAGCAGGTGACCGTTTCCCAGCGCAGTAAGGAGGAGGCGCAGGAGTACCGGTACTTTCCCGAGCCAGATCTGCCGCCGCTGGTAATCTCTCGGGCTTACGTCGAGGAGTTGCGCGCCGCCTTGCCGGAACTGCCCCGGGCAGCCCGGAGGCGGCTGCAGGAGCGCTATCAGCTCACTGCGGACCAGGCGCGACTGATCGCCGAAACCGCCGCCGACGCAGCTTATTTCGAAGCGGTGGTCGCCGCCGGGGCCGTCCCGCACGCGGCCGCCAATTGGCAGGTGCAAAACCTTCAGGCGCTCTGCAACGCCGCTCACGTGCCGGTCTCGGGCTGCCGGGTCCTGCCCGGGTCGCTGGCGGAGTTGGTCACCTTGGTCGTGACAGAACAGGTCAGCGGCGCGGTCGCCAAGGAGGTCCTCGCCGAGATCTTCGAAAGTGGGGCCCGGCCGGCCGAGGTGGTCGCTTCCAAAGGGTTGGGACAGGTGAGTGACACCGATCGGCTGGCCACCTTCATCGAGGAGGCTCTCGCTGGCAATCAGAAGGCGGCCGCTGACTATCAGTCGGGGAACGATCGGGCTCTTGGCTCTCTGGTCGGGGCCGTGATGGCGCTTTCCAAGGGAACTGCCAATCCCAAGCTGGTCAGTCAGCTCCTGCGAGATCGACTGCCCCGTTCGTGACTCAGCCCCAGAACGAGTGACCGAGCCGACCAGGGCCGTATCCTCCCACCTCGTCCCCGGCGCCAGGGTGCGGCTGGAGTGTGATCGGCTGGTCCACCGCGGGCTGGGCCTTGGTCGGTTTGAGGGGCAGGTTGTCTTCGCTTTCGGGGCGCTTCCGGGGGAGGACTTGACAGTGGAGATCACGTCGGTCCATCGTCGGCATGCCTTCGCGGACACGGTCGTGGTGCACCGCGCGTCCCCCGAGCGAGTGACTCCTCTTTGTCCTTACTTCGGTGTTTGCGGCGGTTGCCAGCTCCAGCATGCCTCGTACGATCTCCAGCTCCAGGTAAAGCAGGAGGTGTTGGTCGAAGCTCTGCAGCGGCGTGGCCTGCAGTTGCCCGCCGCCATCGACGCGCTGGGGGCTGAAGCACCTTGGGGATATCGCTGGCGGGGTGACTTCCATCTGCTACCGGGGCGCCCAGGCTTGGGGTTCACGGCTCGGGGTTCATATTCTGTAGTTGAGGTAGAGAGCTGTCCCATCCACCACCCAGCGATCAACCAGGTCCTCGCCCCCCTGGGTCGCTCAGTGGAAGGTGTTCGAGGGCGCCCCGAGACGATTCAAATGACCGTCGGTGCGCAGGGAGCCGAGGTGCTGGTACGGAGCCACCCGCGTCGCCAGCTCGGCGAGCGGCTCGTGGCGGGCTCCGCGTCGGCGGATATGGACGGTCCGCAGCTGACCGGCGAGGCTACTGAGATTCACTACCGCGGCAGAGCCTTCCGCGTCTATTCGGACGCCTTCATTCAGGTTAACCAGGGCTCCTTGGAGAGTCTCTACGAGACGGTGATTGACTGGGTGCGCCCGGAGCTGCCGGGGGCCAAAGTCATTGACGCGTACGGCGGTTCGGGGTGGCTAGGCCTGCGCCTTGCCGACGAAGGCGCGCTGGTGACCGTAATCGAGCAGAATCCAGTTTCCGCTCGCCTCAGTGAACTTCACGGCGAGATGTATCGTCCGGGGGAGCTGGAGATCCTCTGCGGCCCTGTCGAGGAGCTGCTCCCGAGGATCGAGGACGTTGGGGTCGTGGTCCTGGATCCACCTCGGAGCGGGCTGGCGCCGCAGGTCTCCGGCTGGCTGGCCATGGCGGGGCCACCGACTGTGGTGTACCTAAGTTGCGAGGTCTCGGCGCTGGCTCGTGATCTCGAGGCGCTCTGCCGCCTGGGGCCCTATCAAATCGAGCGCCTGCGCCTGGTAGACATGTTCCCACAGACATACCATTTCGAGACGATCGTTCTGCTGAGGCGGGTGTGACCAGTCGCGCTCAGCCTGGCTGGGTGGTGATGCGGGATACTGGAGTCGATTCACTTCCGACGTTCCAAAGCTGAGCAAAGCCATGTCCTCGGTCGAATTCGCCCACCTTCACACCCACTCCGAGTACTCGCTTCTCGATGGCGCGGCAAGGGTCAAGGGGCTCGTGGAGAGAGCGCGGGCGCTCGGGCAGACGTCGATAGCCATCACCGACCACGGGGTACTTGCGGGCGCCATTGAGTTTTACGAGGCGGCCCGAGAGGTTGGAGTAAACCCCATCATCGGGTGCGAGGTCTACGTGGCCGCTCGCTCGCGGCTTCAGAAAGAAGGACGAGTTGATCGTGACCCGTCCCACCTGATCCTGCTCGCCAGAGACGGGCAAGGTTACGCGAACCTGATGAAGTTGGTGAGCCGCGCGCATCTGGAGGGGTTCTACTACAAGCCCCGGATCGACCGGGAATTGTTGGCGGAGCATGCTGGAGGCCTGATTGCGCTGTCGGGCTGCATCGGCGGTGACGTCCCTCAGCGACTCTTGGCGGGGGATGCCGGGGGGGCGCGCTCCCTGGCCGAGGAATACTCGCAGATCATGGGTCCCGACTCCTACTTCCTGGAGATTCAGGACCACGGGATGCCGGAGGAGCAGCAGGTGCGGGAGGGACTGATGGACCTCGCCCGGGCGACCGGACTGCCGCTGGTGGCCACCAACGACTGTCACTACGTAGATGCCGACGACGCGGAGGCCCACGACGTTTTGCTTTGCATTCAGACCGGAAGCCGAGTGGAGGACGAGCGTCGCTTGCGGTTCGCCGGGCCGCACTTTTACCTGAGTTCGGCTGACGAGATGGCGGCCAAGTTCGGGTATTGCCTGGAGGCGGTATCCAACAGCGCCGCGATTGCGGCCAGATGCAGTTTTGAACCCGCCCTCGGCCAGCGACTGCTTCCCCGATACGAGGTCGCCAGCGGAGAGGACCCCGACACCCAGCTTCTCCATGCCGCCCAACTGGGGCTTACGGAGCGATGTGGGGGAGCTCCACCGCAGGAATACCAGCAGCGGCTGGACTTCGAGCTGGCAGTGATTCGACAGACTGGATTCGCCGCCTACTTCCTGATCGTTTGGGATTTCACCAGGGCTGGTCGGGAGGTGGGCGTGAAGGTGGGCCCCGGGCGTGGGTCGGCCGCAGGCAGTCTGGTCAGCTACAGCCTGGGAATCACGGCGCTGGACCCCATCCACTACGGCCTCACCTTTGAGCGCTTTCTGAATCCCGAAAGAGTCTCGATGCCCGATATCGACATCGACTTCGATGTCCAGGGTCGCGGCAGAGTCATCGAGTATGTGACGGCCAAGTACGGCAGCGACCGGGTGGCCCAGATTGTGACCTACGGGACGATGGCGGCGCGGGCCGCCATCCGCGACGTGGGGCGCGTGCTGAGCGTTCCGTTGCCAGATGTGGACCGGCTTGCGAAGCTGGTACCCGCTCGTCCCGGGACGACTCTGGCCGGGGCTCTGCAGAACTCCAAGGAGCTGCGCGAGGTATACGAGTCCGAAGGGTGGGCGAAAAGGCTGTTGGACACTGCCCAGAGGCTGGAGGGGATCGCCCGTAATGCCGGCACCCACGCCGCCGGCGTCGTGATCGCCCCCGGCCCCCTCATCGACTATGTTCCGCTTCAGCGCGCCACCACCAACAAGGACGCGGTAGTCACCCAGTTCGACATGAATGGCGTCCAGAAGATCGGGCTGCTGAAGATGGACTTCCTGGGGTTGGAGAACCTGACGGTTCTGGAGGAAACGCTCTCCCATATTGAGCGGCTCCGGGGCGACCGTCCCGACCTGGAACAGATCCCGCTCGACGACCGGTCGACTTACGAGCTGCTCAGTCGCGGGGACACGATGGGAGTCTTTCAGCTGGAGGCGGAGGGTGGCCGCCGGATCATGATGGATATGAGGCCGACGTCCATTCTGGACTTGGCCGCGGCGAGCGCCCTCAATCGCCCGGGACCGATTGAGGGCGGAGTCATCGATCTCTACATGAAGCGGCGTCGCGGCGAGGTACCCATCACTTATCTGCTACCGGAGCTGCAGCCGATCCTGGAGGAAACCCATGGGGTGATCGTCTACCAGGATCAGGTAATGCAGATTGCCTCGGCGGCGGCAGGGTTCAGCCTCGGGGAGGCGGACCTCCTGCGCGCCGCGATGGGCAAGAAGGACAAGGCCAAGATGGCGGCCCAGCGGGAAGGCTTTTTGAAGGGGGCCCAGTCGCGAGGGGTGTCGGAGCAGACCGCCAACGAACTCTTTGAGTTCATCGACTTCTTCTCCGGGTACGGATTCAACAAGGCACACTCGGTGGCCTACGGGCTCATCAGCTACCAGACTGCTTACTTCAAGGCCAACTATCCGCTCGAGTATATGACGGCGCTGCTCAACAGTCGCGCCGGGGATTTCGAACGAATCAAGCGGGTCATCCTCGACGCCAGGGAGCGTCAGATTGAGGTGCTCCCGCCCGACGTGAACCTATCTGACCCAGCCTTCAGTGTCCTCTTGTCCGACCCTGGTGAGGTGACCTCGGCGGCGCGGATCATCTACGGTCTGCAGCAGATCAAGAACGTCGGTGAGGGGGCTGCACAGGCGATCGTCGCTGACCGCCAGGAGAGGGGGCCGTTCACCTCTCTGATCGATCTGTGTAGTCGAATTCGGGGCCGGGATCTGAATCGGAGGGTGCTGGAGGCGCTGATCCGCAGCGGAGCCTGCGATTCCCTGGGCGATCGCGGCTGGCAACTCGCCCAGCTGGATCAGGCGATGCGACGAGCGGAGCAGGCCGCCAGAGACCGAGACTCGGGTCAGATTGCCCTCTTCGATCTAGACTCGGGAGCAAGCCAAGATGGACTTAGTGGCGGCTTGACGCCGCCTGGGGAGGTCGTGCTCACCCCGGAGGCGGAGCGGGAGCGACTGCTATGGGAGCGGGAGCTTCTCGGAATGTATCTGAGCCGGAATCCGCTTCAGCAGGTGGGCGACCAGTTGCGGAGCGCGACGGACACCTCGCTGATCGACCTGGTCGGGTTGGAGGGGCGCCTGGTCCAGGTGGGAGGATCGCTTAGGGAGTGCCGAAGGGTTCAGAATCGCAAGGGCGACGCGATGGCGTTCGCCTCCCTTGAGGATCTCACCGGGGTCTGCGAGGTCGTCATATTCCCGAAGGTATTCCAGAAGGCGATAGATCTCCTGCAGTCGGACGCTTTGATCGTGGTGCGAGGCAGGGTGGAAGTCGGATCTCGGCCAGGACAGGCGGGTACGGGAGTACGGCGCGCTGGGGCGGCGGAGAGTGTGGATGGTGGAGATTCTGATTCCGGGCAGGAGGATGCCGAGGAGGCGAGAGTCATCGCCGAGGAGATCTTCGCCCTCGACGCGCCAGAGCTGCTGGGGTGGCTGCCATCAGCGGTGGTTCACATCACCCCCGCTCACCTGTCCGACGAGCTCCTAAGCGCGCTGGCGGCGACGCTAGCTGAGCACAGCGGAGAGGCGCCAGTGGTGCTGCACATGCGAGATCGGGAGGGGATCCATGAGGTACAGCTCGGGGATGGTCACCGGGTCAGTCCCGGTGACCAGTTGGCGGGGAAGGTCTCCGCGCTGTGCGGACCCGTGTCCTATCGGGTGGAGACACTGCGCGCGGTAGCGCCAGCCCCCCAGCGCTTTCGGGCTCGGGCCAGCACCGCAGCACCCTGAGGGGCGATCGGTCAGAGGCGATTGGCACTCGACTGGATGATCGGGAAGAGGAGCTGGACAAAACCGATATAAAGCAGAAGGAAGATCACGAAGGCGGTGATCGCGGCGCGCTCCCCCTTACTCCTGGTCAGCTTCGCCACTGGGTCCACAAAGTTGTCAGAAATCCTTCGGATAGCGAAGACCACAGGGTGCCAAGGGTCTACGTGGAGCACTCCCAGCAGGACCCGGATGAGAAGGAGCAGCAGGACGACCAGCAGCACGGCTTGCAGGAATTGCAGGAGCACGGAGACCACGGCCGCTATCGGATTCAAGAAGCCGGACTGGGAGAGGCTCTGGAGTGCGTCGGCCAAGGCGTAGGTGATCACGATGGCGAGCAACGGAGAGAAGTCCATACCGCCCATCGATGGCAGAATGCGCCGCAGCGGGCGGATAACGGGTAGGACGAGGTCATTGAGGAGTCGCCCTATCGCACTACCGGACGCTCCCGGGAAGAACGTCAGGAGTGCCCACGCCAGAATGCAAAGGGCGTAGATGTCCAGAAGAGTGGCCAGATCACCAACTAGGACCGCCGCTACGTTCATACCGGCAGTATATGGAAGCTCCGAACGGGGTCCTGCAGATCCGGTCGTCCCAGCGCCCCCGTCTGCCGGGGCCAGGGCCTGCGACTGTGACGGCTGGGGACTACGAACCTAGGGACGGTTGCCGGGTGGGTTCCGGTCGACCAGCACGTCCCTTCTGGGCGCTTATCCAAGCGGCCCAAGACACTGGAGACCAGGTCGATCTGAGTGCGCTTCAGCATCCCGATCCGTTGGTCGGCTGAATCGGTACGTTGGACCAACCAAGGACGTGCGTGCCGCGTTGACGTCGGACCGAACCCAATCTGACCAGGGGTTGACGACGGTGCGGCCAGCGGCCCGGTCGACGTCCATGGCCTCGGCTATTGAGGCGGCCATTTGTCCGTTGGCCTCGAGCTGGGTGACGGTTTCCAACTCCAGCTCATAGGGGGAAGAGTCGCGGGATCAGCTGGAGCCACAGCTGGTGTGGGGACTGAGGGGCGAGGAGGATAGCGTTAATGACTTGAAAGACGCCGCGGGTGGTGGCTCGTGTCTGGGGCGAACGGCGTGGCGGCCGGGCCGCCCGGACCAGGTAACATCACCCGGGATCCCCAGTGATTGAATAAGATCGTCCGGAGACATGCAGGCCAGCGCCCATACCGAGCGCGGGGTATGGAGGTTCCTGGTGGGTACGTCGCCAAGCGGTGGTCTGACGATGGCCGCGCCTCTCTCCCGGTGGACGTCAGCTCTCCCGCGCTGACGGAATCGGATCGGCGGTACAAAAGCGTCCACTTTGAGGCCGTGCACGGTACTGTGAAGGCTCAGCGGAGCGCGAGGGTCATAGCGGCCAAGGGCCCGGCCACTCGGTCCGGCGGCTGGAGCCGTCGGTTTCGGCCGCCGGGAAGTCGGCGCTGATGCTTAGGCATCTGGCTAAAGCGCCCCGGGCCGGGCGGAGTTGATGAGGCGGTCGAATCGGCTCGAGCTCTCGGCAGCGTCCGCTGGCACAGGGCGGGGGGCTAGCTAAATGGGGCTTAGTCCGCGGGACTCGACTGACGCCACCGGCACGGCCAGGGCGAATGTGCCCACTTCAACTTACCGGGTGCAGTTGCGGAGCGGCGTGGGCTTCGACCAGGTGGTAGCGATCGCCGATTATTTGGCCCGCTTGGGAGTGAGCCACGTCTATCTCTCTCCCTACCTGGGGGCCGCCACCGGAAGTAGCCATGGGTACGACGTAGTCGACCCGAAAAGCTTTGACCAGCAGCTGGGGGGAGAGCCAGGATACCGACGGATGCTTGCTGCCTTGGAGCAACACGGACTCCGGCAGGTGGTCGATCTGGTGCCGAATCACATGGCTACCACCCGCGGCGAGAACCGTTGGTGGCAGGACGTTTTGGAGTTCGGTCCCACCAGCACCTTTGCACCGTACTTTGACGTTTTTTGGGCCCCTCGGGAGCGGCGCTTGTGGAAGCGGGTATTGCTTCCGGTGCTGGCGGACGGGTATCGGGCCAACATCGCCTCTGGCGCCCTGACCCTCAGGAGGCGCGGTGTTGACTTCGAGTTCTGGTACCAAGATGGGCGGTTCCCGGCCAACCTGAGGTCCCTGGCGGGTCTTCTAGCCGAGGTGGCTCAGTCCCGCGCCGACCCCGAGCTGAGCCAGTTGGCCGCCGATCTCGGCCGTTCGGGGAATGGGTCATCCAAGGCTGGCGGGGCCTGTTCGGCGGGTGGTCCCGAGGGTGGTCGCACAGTGGAGCGGCGCGCGTTGCAGAGGTTGCTTAAGACAAGGCCCGAATTGGGCCGTGCCTTGGACCTCAGGCTGGCCAGGCTCGATCCGGATGAATTGGACTCCCTCTTGCAGGCTCAGCACTACCGGCTCGCCCACTGGCGAGCCGCGGCCCGTGACCTTAACTACCGTCGCTTTTTCGACAACAATGACCTGGTCGGCGTGCGTATCGAGGCGCAGGACGTTTTCAAGGATCATCACGCGCTCGTGCTGAGTGAAGTGCGGGCAGGAAGGGTCGGGGGCTTGAGGGTGGACCATCCCGACGGGCTGCGCGACCCCGTGGGGTATCTGAAACGTCTGCGCGGTGACGCACCCGGGGCGTGGACGGTAGTGGAAAAGATCCTCGTGCCAGGTGAAGAGCTCGCCGAGGACTGGGACGTGGAGGGCACAACTGGGTACGACTTCGGGCGGCTGGCCCTTGGACTGTTCGTTGATCCAGCGGCCGAGGCCAGAATGAGCGCAACGTACCGCTCGTTCACCGGCGAGGCCAGAGCGTTCCCACAGGTCGCCTTGGAGGGCAAGCGGCTGGCGGTGAAGGAGCTGCTTGGCAGCGACCTGAACCGCCTTACCGGTCAACTGCTGAAGATATCCCAGGCTCCCCGCAACCACCGCACCCACACCCGGGATGAGCTGCGCGAGGCGCTGGCCGAGTTGGCAGCCGCCTTTCCCGTGTACCGGACCTATCTTCGCGCTGGCATGTCCAAACAGCTTGCCGCGCAGGCGAGCCGAGGCGTCGCGGTCGCGGCGGCACGGGTCAGAGACATCAGGCCCGATCTTGATCCGGCCCTACTGACCTTTGTGGAAGACGTTCTCTCCCTGCGGATTCCCGGAGGTGATGAGGAGGATCTGGCGCTGCGGTTCCAACAGCTCACGGGTGCGGTCATGGCCAAGGGAGTGGAAGACACCGCTTTCTACAGGTACCATCGCCTCATCTCGCTCAATGAGGTCGGTGACGACCCGGGCCAGTTCGGTGTAAGTCTCGAACAGTTCCACGCTGCCATGGGCCAAAGGCAGCGGAGGTGCCCCCGAACCATGAACTCGACTTCCACCCACGACAGCAAGCGCAGCGAGGATGTGCGATCGCGAATCAACCTTTTGAGCGAAGTGCCCGACCAATGGCAGCGTGCTGTGCGACGCTGGGCGCGGCTCAATGGGACCCATCGCCGATCCCCGCAAGTACCGGACCGCAACTTTGAGTACCTCCTATACCAGACCCTCGTGGGCGTTTGGCCGGTGACAGCAGAGCGACTCTGGCCGGTGCTGGAAAAGTCGATCCGCGAGGCCAAGTTGCACACGTCATGGAATGAGCCCCATTTGGGGTACGAGGCGTCCGCCCGCCGGTTCCTTACCGGCGCATTGCAGCAGCCGAATTTCGTAGATGATCTGAGCCGCTTCGTGGCCAGACTCATCGCCCCGGCGCGAGGCGCGTCGTTGGCAGTCGCATTGCTGCGCTGCACCGCTCCCGGCATACCCGATACCTACCAGGGGACGGAGCTGTGGGAGCACAGCCTCGTGGACCCGGACAACCGGCGCCCAGTCGACTTCTCCATCAGGGGGACCCTTCTTGATCGACTGGCCGGAATGTCGCCAGAGCAGGTGATGAGGGCCTCCGCCACCGGTTTGCCCAAGCTCTTGGTTGTGACGAGCAGTCTGCGGGTCCGCCGAAGCCTCCCCGAAGCGTTTGCGGAGGCGGGGGACTACCGACCGCTCGTGTCCGTCGGCAAGAAGCGGGACAACGTGGTCGCCTTTTGCAGAGGGAACCAGGTGGTGACCGTAGTACCGCGGCTCCTAATGCAGTTGCGCTCCGGCTGGGAGGACACTGTGGTTGAGCTCCCGCCCGGCCATTGGACACACCAACTCACCGCCGAAACCTTTCGTGGTGGCGCCGTGCCCATGGAAGCGCTGGGGAAGAGATTCCCGGTCGCACTGCTAGTGCGCGGCGACGGCTCTTGAGGCGTGGATCAGTTCGCGCTCCGGGCGCGGACGGCGTCCCGCTCGGGTGGCCGGCCGCGACTATGACATGCGCCGCCATGAATGGGCTGGTGGGAGCCCATTGGTCGGGTGAGGCGGGGACCGGAGTACGTCATCATCGACGGCGAGTGTCCGCTGCCGAATCCAGATCTCAGTGGAAGGCGATTGGGCGTTCACAGTCTTTCGCGGCGGGTCGATCACAGAAGCTTCCGCTGGCACGCTCAGGGGTGGCGAGCGTTCCCATGCCTTGCACGTTGCCTTGACGGGGGAGCGAGAGGGGTACTCGGGGCCTTCGCAAGGGTTGGGGACCTGCGACTGTCCCTCGAGAATGGCTTTGTCTTTGGAGGTGGTGATGCTTACTCCCGTCAGGCGGAGCAGCAACCGTCGGGACGAGGATGTGGGCGTCTGCCATCTGGTCGGGTACCTTCAGAACCACGACTAGGGTGGCAACCGAGCCATCGGCGAAAGGATTTCGACCCCGGCTTGTTCTGATTCCACAAAGGTGGGAACGGCGATTGTGCTCACGGGCTCGTTTGTTCCGAATCCTCGCCTCGGTCGGGCGGTCAGGCAGGGGAGGCGCCGGGGGTTTTCGGAACTCCTGGCCCGGGGAACCGCGATCCCGGATCCGCAGAGCGAGGAGACATTCCAGCGCTCGCAGTTGAATTGGGGCGAACAGGTAGACCCCGTCCACCGGTGCCTCTTGACCTGGTACCGCGACCTGATTGGCTCGCGGCCACGACTCACGGAACAGTCAAGTCCCGCGGAGTGGTGTAAAAGTGAATAGCTCTTGGGGTGATGGACATCAGGCAGCCAGCCCAGCGGTGAGAGGGTTGGTGAGGAGAGGGTCGGAGTTGGGGTCGAGTCGGGCCATGGA
>Ga0307372_10001169_pt1 | contig 46011 bp, 41 predicted proteins | sample OX1MG_FD_202533 | JGI IMG/M metagenome (GOLD analysis project Ga0307372, IMG submission 202533) | Soil microbial communities from Risofladan, Vaasa, Finland - OX-1 | ecosystem: Environmental > Terrestrial > Soil > Coastal area > Acid sulfate soil | place: Finland: Risofladan, Vaasa | collected...
TCGAGCGGGCGCGCGACGGCGAGTTCGACATCGTCCACAGCCACCTCGACGCCCTGAGCGCGGTCCTGTCCGCGGCGCTGCCCGGTCCGGTCGTCGCCACCTACCACAGCCGGATCGACGGCCCTGGCTTTGCGGCCGCGCTCCAGGGAGCGTCCACCCACAACGTGGCGATCAGCGCGCACCAGGCCGGCACGCGCCCAGAAATCGCCTGGGACGCGGTCATCCACCACGGCCTGACGCTGCGCGACGCGCCGTTCCACGAGGAGCGCACCGAGGCCCTCGTGTTCGTCGGGCGGATCGCCCCGGAGAAAGGAGCGGTCGAGGCGATCGAAATCGCGCGCGCCGCCGGCCGCCCGCTCGTGATGGCGGCGATCGTCGGCACCACGCCGCACGAGCAGGCGTACTACACGTCCGTCTTCCTGCCCGCCCTCGAGGCGGCCGGGGATCTGGTGGAGTTCGTCGGCGAGCTCGACGGCCAGGCACGCGACGAGCTCATCGCGCGCAGCTTCGCCTCGCTTATGCCGAACGCCTGGCCGGAGCCCTTCGGACTCGTCGCGATCGAGTCGCTCGCCTGCGGGACCCCGGTGCTCGCGCGCCGGGTGGGCGCACTGCCGGAGCTCATCCGCGAAGGTGAGGACGGCTTCTTCGGGGATGATGTGACGCACTTTCGCAACCTCGTCGACCGCGTCGCCGAGCTCGATCGGGCGGCCATCCGGGCGCGGGCGCTCGAGGCGTTCAGCGCGGAGCGGATGACCGACGAGTACGAGGCGCTCATGCTCCGCCTCGCCGGCTGATCCCAGGCTCGCGGCGCCCGACCGCACCCTGGCTCCGCCGGAGCCCGTCCCGCGATCCCGTGGGAGGACCCGGGCCAGCTCGGCCGGCCGGGTCAAGACGGCGTGTGGCTGCCATCAAGCTCCAGCGAGGTGCTGCCCTAGCGCGTACGCCCTGCCGACCGGACCCCAGTCCGGGTTGATCGCCCGATCCTGGCGGCAGACGCCGGCGTGGCTGGGCGCGCCTGGCCACGCGGCGGAGGGTCCGGCTCGGCAAAGATCGCGTAGCACCGGGGCCGGAGTCGCGCGGGCGCCAAAGGCCGCGACGTCGGGCGGCGCGTCGCTAGAAGGGATGTCCCTATCGGACGTGGCATAATGGAAATCCGAGCGAATCACTCGGAATTACGGAACCCTCCGCCATGCGTCCCCTGGCACACCCACCTTCCGAACGACGGGCGCTCGATCGCACCCGTGGCGCTCCCCGCGTGCGGAGCTCGGGGATCGCAGCGATTGACGGTGTCGCGCCGGCGCCGAGGCGGCAGGCGAGTGGCCCGATCGAGGACGCGGGGCGTGTGCCGTCCGAGATCGTCCCCGCCGATGGCGACTCCCTGAGCGCGTATCTCAGCGAGATCAGCAAGGTGCGCCTCCTCACCGCCGAGGAGGAGGTCGTGCTGGCCAAGGCGATCGTGCTCGGTTGGCAGATCGTCGCCGAGCCGGAGCGGGCCATCTTCTCGCTCTGGGACTGGACGCGGCGTGCCACCGAGCGAGACACCCGCGCCGCGGATCCGGCCTACCGCCTGCCCTTCGCGCTCGAGACCGAGCACCTCGTTCGCTCCGCCCTCGCGGCGGCCGCAGTCGAAGGCTCGCTGCCCGCGCCGCCGGACATCGGGGCGCTCGGCACCGACAGGCCGCCACGGGGTGGGGCGCTCGTGCGGGAGGCGCGCCGACGTCTGGCCACCTATCGCCGGCTCGCTGGTGCTGGCCCCATGCAGACCGGTCGGACTGCATCGGCGACGCGCGCGCGTGCCGGGGCCGCCTGCGCGCTCGGGCTGCTTGACCTCGTGTGCCGAGCGGCGCAGGTCGCCGACGACGGCGAGGAGGACAGCGCCGTCATGCGGGCGCTCGAGACGTGGACACGCGACGAGGTGGCCGTCCCCGCGCTCGGGCGGTGGATCGCGGCCGGTCACGACGCCGTGCGATTGCGCCAGATGGGCTACGCGCCCGCGCCGGTCGAGGCAGCGCACATCGCCGCGACGGGCGAGCTCATCAGCCGGGGCCAGGCGGCCCGTGAGCGGCTCATCACGGCTAACCTGCGCCTGGTCGTCGCGAGCGCCAAGGTGTACGCGTCGCGGGGCGCCCCGGCGCTCGCCTTCCTCGACCTCATCCAGGAGGGCAACCTCGGGCTCATCCGCGCGGTCGAGAAGTTCGACTACACGCGCGGCAACAAGTTCTCCACCTACGCTCACTGGTGGATCCGCCAGGCGATCACCCGAGCGATCGCCGATAAGTCCCGTGCGATCAGACTGCCCGTCCGCACCGGCGAAGAGCTCCACCAACTGCATCGGGTGTCCCGCGACTTGACCCAGGCGCTCGGTCGAGCGCCAACGCTTGTCGAGGTTGCCGCGGCACTCTCGAGCGAGTCGGGCATCCGGGTCACCCCGGCGCGGCTCTGCGAGATCCTGCAGAGCGCACCGGCGCCGATCTCGCTCGAGCAGCCGGTGGGCGACGACGGCGACGGGGTGCTCGGCGACCGCATCGAGGACCGCGGCGCGCTTGGCCCCCTCGACGCCGCCTGCGATCGGCTCCTCACAGAGCAGCTCGACGCCGTCCTCAACTCGCTCACGGGGCGCGAACGGCGAACCCTGCGGCTCCGCTTCGGCCTAGCCGACGGGCGGCCCCGGACGCTCCCAGAGGTCGGTGCCGAGCTCGGCGTCAGCGGCGAACGAATCCGTCTGATCGAGCAGGAGGCGCTCGTGAAGCTGCGCCACCCCAGTCGCGCGCGCAAGCTCCGCGAGTTCCTCGACCCACCAGCACAGGAGGATCGGCACCGTGAGCGTCCCCACGCTGCACCGCCCGGAAGCGCTCGTCACCCCGGAGTGGGCCGCCAAGCACCTCAATGAGCCCGATGTGCGTTTTGTCGACGGGTCGACGTGGACACGACCGCCTACGAACAGCTCATCTCCCGGGCGCCGTCGCCTGGGACCCGACGACCCAGCTGGCCGATCACCACCGACGTCCCGACCTACGCGGCGACGGGATCGGGCTGCCCGAGCCAACTTACGCGCTGCGGGCGTCGCATGACGACATCCTGCCGCGGCTCGGATTGGACGTCTTCTCGCTCGTCGATGTGCGATCGCCGGCCGACTATGAGGGCGAGGTGATCGCACCACCGGACATGCGTGGGACGGCCCGGCGTGCTGGCCATATCCCCGGAGCGGCGTCCATCCCGTGGTCTCATACGATCCGGGAGGACGGTCGGGGCAAGAGTGTCGAGGAGCTGCGAGAGCTGTATGGCTCAGAGGGCGTCACGCCCGACCAGGAGGTTATCGCCTTCTGCCGCATCGGCGAGCGCTCGCGCCACACGTGGGTCGTGCTGCACGACCTTCTCGGCGCTCCGCGGGTCCGCAACCACGACGGGTTGTGCCATCCTACTGCGGGCGTATCCCGTGCAAGAGCGCACAGGCCCGTCTCGACGGGCACACACAGACGGCCGCGGGGGCCTTCCTCGCGTTCTAGGCCAGCGTAGCCGGGCCGTGGAGACCCGGTTGCACTGGACGTCGCGTCGACCGTGCCCAGAACGGGTTCGAAGATGGGTGGGTTTGAGATCAAACACCGCCTGAGCCGAGGTTGGTCATGCAAAGTCGATCTGCACCGCGCGCCGGGCTCGACCCGCCCCGGGCAGGTTCGGATCGAGCCTACGCGGGGGCGTGCAGCGGCATCGCCGCGTAGGCTGCGCCGATCACCCCGGCGTGGTCGCCTAGCAGGTGCTCGACGATGCGCGTATCGCCAGGCGGAAGGTAGGGGAGGGAGCGGCCCACGAGGGCACGGATCTCGTCGAGGTGTCCCCGGTACGCGCTCATGACCCCGCCGCCCAGGACGAGCACATCCGGCGCGTAGGCGGCGATCACGTTGACGAGGCCGAGGGCCGCGTAGCGCGCGCCGGCGGCCACGATGCGGCGGGCCTCCGGGTGACCGGCCCGGTCCAGGCGCCCGATGTCGCCCGCGTCCGCGGCCCGCAGCACCGGATCCGCGCTCTCCCGCGCCATCCGCACCAGCGCCGGACCGGCTGCCAGCGGTTCCCAGCAGCCCTGCGCCCCGCAGTAGCACCGAGGGCCGGACGGATCCACGATCAGGTGCCCGGCCTCCGGATGCACCGCCCCGGCACCCCGGTACGCCGCGCCCGCACGCACGACGCCCACCCCGATCCCCGTCCCGAACGTCACCATGGCCATGCAGTCCGAGCCCCGGCCCGCGCCCTGCCACCACTCCCCGAGCGCCGCCGCGACGGCGTCGTTCTCGAGCGTAACCGGAACCCCGAACGCAGCCGCCAGGGGACCGCACACGTCGACGTCCGCCCACGTGGCGAGGGTGTAGGGATTGCGGATGCGGCCGGCCAGCGTGTCCAGCGGGCCGGTGGCCCCGATCCCGAGCGCCGCCAGCGGCGGGTTGCCCGCCTCGCGCAGACACCCGCGCAGGAGCTCGGTGATCCGATCGAGGCCCGCCTGGGCGCCCCGCCGGGCGTCAAACGGAGCGGCCCGGAACGAGCGGACCGCGCCGCTCGGATCGACGATACCGATCCGGACGTTCGTGCCGCCGAGATCGATGCCCGTGGGGCTCGGAAACCCAGCTTCGATCACGCCGCGACGCCGTAGTACTCGTGGATCAGCCCGCCGAGCAAATCCCGTCGGCGAACGTCTCGCGTGCTGGTCGGGATCGGCTCCACGGCTTCTGGGAGCGGTGGGGCGAGGCCGAGGGCGCGATGGGGTCGCCCGCGGTTGTAGTGCTGGGCGTAGGTCCGGAGCGTTCGATCGAGATGGCGCCGACCGAGGATGAGGGTCCAGTCGAGGCACTCGGCCCTGATCGTCTCGATTACGCGCTCGGCGTGGGCATTGGCGTTCGGAGCCCGGATGGGCGTCAAAATCACCCGGGCACCTTCCGAGCGGAGGACCGTGTCGAACGGGCCGCAGAACTTCGCGTCCCGGTCGCGGATGAGGAACCGGATGGCAGGCGAGTGGCCATCGAGGTCCATCACGAGGTTCCGGGCCTGCTGCGTAACCCACGCCGAGTCCGGGTGCGCCGTTGCGGGACTCAGGTGGACCCGCCGGCTGCCGAGCTCAATGAACACCAGGACATAGAGCGTGCGGAGCCAGGCGGTCTCCACGGTGAAGAAGTCGCACGCGATGATGCTGCGTGCCTGGGCTCGGAGAAAGTCCGTCCAGGTCGGTCCCGTCCGTCTCGGGGCTGGACCGAGTCGCGCTCTCCGGAGCAGGCTCCGGATCGTCGTTGCACCGACGCGGATCCCGAGCTTGCGAAGCTCGCCTTCGATCCGCACGCAACCCCAGCGGGGGTTCTCTCTTGCCACACGGAGGACGAGCGCACGGATGGCGGCATCGATCGGTGGCCGGCCAGACCGACCAGTCCGGCGATAGGTCCACTTCCTGCGCACGAGTTCGCGATGCCACCGGAGGAGGGTCGCCGGGGTGATGAGGAAGGCGACCCAGCGGTCACGTGGGATGACCCGACTCGCCGCCGTGATGAGGACCCGGTCGATGGCTCGGAGCTTCGGTGGACCCGCCGTCCGCTGCAACACCCGAAGCTGATGGCGGAGGACGAGAATTTCGAGGTCTTTGGATCCGTCGGCTCGGCCAGGTGGGCCAGCGCTGACGAGGAGAGAGGCGAGGGCACGGGCGACGAGGTAGAGGAGGGACCACATCGGTCGATCGTACCGGGACGGTCCGAGCGTGAATCGGGGTTTCCGACCCCCACGGGCCGACGCTGACTCCGTATACGCTTCCTCGGAGTACGGCGGCATGGGCGCAACGAGCCGGCGTCGAGCCGACTCAGCGCGGCGGTTCAGCAACGGCCCGGCCGACACGGCGAGGTCCCAACCGCCGAAGTGGTTGCAGTTGGCGCCGATCTCCCCCGCGGCCATGACGAGCCTCTTGACCAACCCGTTGATGGCCACGTCGTTGACGGTCTTCTCATCGTCCCTGACCGCATAGTCGAGGTCGCCCGATCGCAGTCGCATGACGCCGTCTTCATGGACTTCGAGGTTGAGACGGTTTCGCGTGATCGCCCATCCATCCGCTCTGGGCTCGACCGGTAGACCGTCCTGACACGGGTTCGCGTGGAAAGACCACGGCGTGCAGCATCCGGCCCACGCGAGCGGCGTCGTCGGGGTTCGTGGCATCGGCAAGGCCCGTTCGGCCTCGTCCGTCGCCGCCGACCCCTCGGCGAGCGACTGACGGCCAGCGTCGGTGAGCGCGACGCTGTTCCGGCGCCGACGCGGCCGCGATCCGTCCGAGATCGTGCGTTCCGTCCAGATCCTGGTGCGCGGCGAGGCCTCGGCGCTCAACAGCACGCGGAACTTGGTGCGAGCGTTCATCGAGGCTGGCGCCAGCCACATCGTGCCTGGAGCGATCCCGCCCTCCGGGCCCCGACGGTGCGCTACCTCACCGACGAGGTCGTCGGGCCTGTGTCAGAGGCCGGCCGGAACTGAGCGAAGCCGGATGAGCCTCCGGTGCTCGAAGCACGCGGGACCATCGCCGACGTTGTCGGTTCGGCTATGAGTCGATGTCGAGCGTGTCGAGGGCATGCCGGAGGGCTGCCCGCAGCCCGCTTCTCATCCGACGTAGCGGCGGTCCCGATAGCACCAGACGAACCCCTTTGGCGCCGGCATCGAGTAGATCACGGGGTGCCCCTCGTGCAGCGCATGTGCACGCGCGTCACCCCGCTGGGACTCGCAGCAGCCGACGTGACCGCAGGTGGCGCAGAGCCGGAGGTTGAACGCGCTGCCGCACTCCTGGCAGCGCTCGGCCTGCGGTTCGGGCACCGACTCCGGGATGTGGGGGCAGGCTTCGGTAGACGGGAGTAGGCGACGGAGTAGTTCCATGCCGACGACGATATCGGGCGGGGTCGCAGAGCTGATGTGAGCCCGGACACGTTCACTCCGACACCGCAACGGGGCCATTCCCACGGGACGACTCGTGCCGACCGGCAGCGACCGCGGAATAGAGCGAGACACCGAAGGGCACGCAGTAGTTCAGCGCGATCTTGGCGATCAGCAGCGGCGAGATTCCGACAGTGAGGATGAGGTCAAGCTCGTTGATCGCCGACAGCGCGGTTCCGACAACGAGGGCGACCCCGATCGCGCGGCGCACGGTCGGCCCGGTCGCTTCTCCCCGCCGGATGCCGCGACCACGAGTCGGATCGATCGCGTGACCCGCGGCATCGTCGGGCCCGGCCGTCGGCGACGGGGCGATGCCCGTCATCGACGGATCCACCACGCGGCGACGGTGATGCCAACCGCCGTCACCAGGGCCGTGACCCACGGAGCGTCGAGTGCGCGGTGCCCGGCGCCGATCGACGCGATCGTCCCGAGGACCACGACGAGCGCCCCAGTCGTGAAGCCGACTGCCTCGGCAGGCGACGCCCTGCGCGCGGCGGGCCCGGTCCGTACCCCGGCGGCCTGCCGGAACGCCCACGCGCCGGCGAGAATCACCCCCGCGGGCAGGAAGTGAAAGATGAGTCCGGTGGCGAGCGACAGGCCGTACCATGCCGCGCCACCGATCAGCGAGGCGGCCCAGCCCGCAAGGAGCGGCGATACCGATCCGACCCGGGTCGATGGCTGCCCCTTCCCAACCCCTGGGACAGATCGCTCGGTCATGACGTCTCCTGCTCGTGTCGGGGGCGGTCCTCTCGGCTCCGGGAGCCGCGGCGCGCTGCCAGCCACACCACGAGCACCACCATCGCGCTCACAGCGAGGAGCACGGGCCCGGGCACGGCGGACACGGCCGCGCCGACGGTGGTCTCGAGGCCGACACCGAGGTCCGACGCCCCGACCGCCGCGTAGGCCGCGGACAGCGCATTTCCGCCCTGGAACACGATGAACGCGATTCCCAGGCCGACGAAGAGCAGGCTCGAGGCGACGATGCTGCTGTGCCGTCGAACCGGCCCGAGCCGGAGCTCGCGGCCTCGAAGTCTTTGCCGTCCGGCGCGTCCAAAGGCGCTCCCACACGAGCGCCAGGACGAGCAGTGGCATGGCCATTCCGGCCGCAAAGATCGCGAGCAGGATGCCCCCGGCGAGGGCGCCGCCCGACGTCGCGGCGATCGTCAGGACGCCCCCCAGGATCGGCCCGGCGCAGAAGCCGCTGATCCCGTATACGAGTCCCAGCGCGTATGTCGCCGCGGCCGACTCGCCACCGACACGGGCGGTCAACCCGGCCGCACCGGGGACCGCGAAGCCGCCGACGGCGAGCTGGTACAGGCCGATCCCGATCAGCAGGAGTCCGGCGACCAGCGTCAGCTCCGGCCGGTGCACCAGCACCAGCGCGCTGATCGCGCCGAGGCCGAGGCCCAGTGGAACGAAGAGCGTGAGGAGACCTGCATAGAAGATGCCGGTGCGGGCCACGAGGCGGCCCGGAGACCCGAAAGCGTAGGCGAAGAACGCAGGCAGGAGCAGCGCCGAACAGGGGCTCAGGAGCGAGAGCAGTCCGCCGAGGAACGCGACGATAGCCTCGGCGAGCATGCGGCGTTCAGCGGGCTGCGAGCGCCGCGTTGATGGCGGCGGCGAATGTGTTGAACAGCTGCGCGCCGATGATCCGCTGTCCGATCGCACCCGGGCTCCCGATCACGAACGCCGGCGTGCCGGTGAGCCCGAGCTGCGCCGCCAGGGCCGTATCCGCGGCGACTGCGGCAGAGTACGTCCCACCGTCCACGCACGCGTCGAAGCGTGACGGGACGAGCCCGAGCTGGGCGCCGAACGCCTTGAGACGGTCGAGCGTGAACGCGCCGGAGTTCTCGCCCGCCTGGTGCTCGTAGAGGACGTCGTGATAGGCCCAGAAGGCCCCTTGGGCGCCCGCACACCGCGCCGCGTTGGCGGCGTCGCGCGACTCCTGGCCGATCCAGGCGAAGTCGTGCCATTCGAGGCGGACCCTGCCGGTGTCGATGTATGCGGTCTTGAGCTGCGGCTCGACCGTGCGGAAGAACGCCTCGCAGGAAGGGCACTGGAAGTCGCCGTATTCGGCCACGACGACGGCGGCATCGGGGCGTCCGAGTACCGGGCGGACGGCTGCGGCCGCAGCTGGGCTGCCGGAGCCCAGGGCGGACAGCCCGACGACAAGCAGCACGGCCAGGCCGGCCGAGGCGAACAGCAAGGGCATTGCCCAGCGCCGCCACCGCGAACGCACGGGCGCCCTGCGCGGGTGGCCGGGTCGCCCGGTGGTGGGCCGCTCGCGCAGCGAGGCGACGGCGGGGACGGGGCGCTGTCCGGGCCCGGGACGAACGCGGGTGGATCGTCGAGACATCGAAGGGCATGCTCCCCGTGGCGATCAGGCGGTGCGACACACCGTAGACACTGGCCTCCACACCGGCTGTGCGATGGATCACACAGCGCCCGAGGGGCAGCCTCCAAGATGCGGGTGTGGCCGGGGCCACAGACGCTGCGGCCGCTCGGCGCGATGCTTGGCCCGAGCAGTGCGCGGGGGCGGCAGATGCCGGCCGGTCATGGGGCGGCGCCGCGTGCGCCAAGGAGGATGGTGAGTGATCGCCGCGGCCGAGCCCGTGAGTGTGGAGGTCGACGCGCCCGCGCCCCTCGTGTACGAGATGCTCGCGGCCGCTGGCCAGGGCACGCCCGGACCCGACGAGCGAGTCGAGGTGCACCTGCGCGAGGAGCGGCGTATGGTCGCCGACTTCTGGACACGGGTGCCGCTGCCGGCGGGGCGTTCGCGGATCGTCCGGACGCGCGAAGAGGTGGAGTTCCGACCGCCGGACCGGATCGACTACCGACACCTCGACGGACCGCTGCGCGGACTCGTCGAATCGATCGTGGTCGCGCCGGTCGATGGAGCGCGCCGGCGCAGCCACCTGCGCTATGAAGCCGCCTTCCCACAGGTGGGGTGGTTGCAGTTCGTCGTGTTCCGCCTGGTCATGCGGCGCATCCTGCGGCAGACGATCGCCGCGCACTTCGCGGACCTGCGCGCACGCGCCGAGGTGCGGGCCAGGCGAAGCCGCGTGTTCGCAGACGTCCCATCGGGCGATCGGCCGCGCTGACTGGCCCCTCGCCGGCCCGCGAGCCGGTGCGTTCACGGCTCAAGCGCGTTCGCGCCGTGACACTCCGAACAGGGACGCCACCGGTGCGAGCAGCGCGGCGATCTCGTCGGGGTCGCGGCCCTCTGCCAGCGCCGGCGCCAGGCAGTAGCGCAGGTGGCCTTCGAGCAGGCCATCCCGCACCTGGTCGAGATCGGCCTGGACGACGGTCACCTGGGCCAGCGCCGCATGGCATTCGCGTCCACTCTCGATCTCGCGCTTCAGCCACTCCACGGCACGAGCCAGACGAGCCGACGTGGACAGCAGGTCCGCGTGCGCTGCGGAATCGAACGAAGCCGGGACGTGGCAATGGGCCGGTGCTCGCCGGACCTCGCCGGCAGCCGCCGATGAACGCTCAAGCCTCACGGTGCGCACTCCTTTGGACGGGAACCACGCTGGGGAAGCAGATCGCCTCCGCCGGCCCCAGCCGGCCCACACGCCGCCGGGCCGGCGCCGCCGAGGAGCCCGGCGCGGGCGCCGGTGGTCGGGGTGGCGCTGCTCCGGGCGGTCAGGATGGTGCTCGACATGGGGGCTCAGTCTGCTCTGTACTGCGTGGTCTCCCGACCCCGACCGTAGCCCCCACGGCGTCCCCCATCTGTGACACGCCTTACAACCCCCCGGACGGCCCGGACCGGCGGTTGGCGATCCGGACGGGAAACGGCGGCCGGGGCGCAGCGGGCTGCGCCTCAGGCGAAATCGACGGCTCGGGCGACGGCCGCGAAGTACCGGAGGTCTCCGCGGTGAACCGCCCGGCGCACCTCATCCCCAAGACGTCGCGCAGCCGCGTGGTCGACCGGTGCCGCCCTGAGGCCGGGCAGACTCGCCAGCGTCGCGAGATCCAGGCCCAGGTCGCGTGCGGCAGCCGCCGCGAGCTTCACCCGAGCCTCGATGCGGTCGACGAGCGTGAGGATCGACGCCGTGCGATCCCACCGCCGCAGCAATGAGAATCCCGCCGGGCCCAATCGCGCCTCGAGCTCGTCAGTGCGCCAGGCATCGGTGATGCACAATGCGGCGCCCAGTATCCCGAGGTCCGCGAGCGCGGGAATCGAGGAGCCCCCGACTTCGACGTCGCTCACGAGGAGCAGGCCGCCCGGGCGCAGGGCTCGCCGCATCTCGGCCAGCGCGTCGCCACGATGGAGCGTCGAGAGGACGCACTCGGACAGGATCCCATCGAACGCGGCGTCCTCGTGCGGCAGTGCGAGCAGGTCAGCCCGCAGCCACGTCACCCCCGCACCGGGATCGCGCGCTTCGGCGCGGGTCAGCACCTCCTGGCTCGCGTCCACTCCGTCAACGCGCAGGCCGAACTCGCGGGCGGCGACACGCGCGCCGGCTCCCAGCCCACAGCCCGCGTCGAGCAGCCTCGCGCCGGGCTCCAGTCGAGACCAGGCGAGGAGCTGGCGAGTGCTCTCGAGGCCGCCTGGATGCAGCGATTCTCCAACCAGCAGCTCGGCCAGCGGGTTGCCGTAGACGGCCGAGCAGCAGGCGAGGAGGGTGGACGGCTGGCTGATGATCTCCGACACCGGCGCAACCCCCGACGGCATGCGTGGGCGCAGTCGCGTCACCCGACGACGTCCACGACCGGGAGCGCACGCGTTCCCCGGCGTCGCGCCCCAAGCCGCGCACGCGTCTGCTCCCGATAGCCGACGGTGTTGTAGGTGCAGAAGGGGATCATCCGGCCGTCGGGCTCGAGGATCCCGATGCAGCACTTCATGGCCCGCTTGACGTCGAATGTCCAGGGGTCGAGGAAGTCGCGCAGCTGGACCATGAAGACGCGCCGGGCAATGTTCGCGAGCGAGGGCAGATCGACGTTGCAGACCGCGCAGGCGAAGCGCTCCTCGGTTGGGGTCCCCGGGATCGATCCAGCCGACCAGAGCCCCTCGAGCGCGTGGAGAATCTCCGGCTGCAGGTCCGGGAGCGTGCGATTCGTGATGTAGTCGAGGTACTGGTCGACCTCGAGCACCCGCGGCAGCGGGATCACCTCGCCGTCGTTCCCGAGATACGCATACGTGACGGAGCTGCAGGTGGGCTGGCAGCATGGGATCGGCACGAAGTCGCTCGAACGGAACGTGCCGTCCATCTGGCCGTCGATCGCGCGGAGGACGTCGGGGATCGTCATGCGCTGGAGCGGGTCGTGGTCCGGGTGGCGCCCCGTGTGGGTGACCGGCTGGAACATGACGCCACGCACGGCCGGGTGGCGCAGGCCGAACTCGATGATCGGGCCCACCTCGTGCTCGTTGACGCCCCGTTCGACGGCCGCCACGAGGACGACGTGCAGGTCGGCTTCGGCCAGCCGCTCGAGCGCGCGGAGCTTGCGCTCGAGCAGGGGCGCGCCGCGGATCGTCCGGTAGGTCTCGTCGGTGAGCCCGTCGAACTGCAGGTAGACGAGCGGCCGGCGGGCGGCGAACTCGGCGAACCAGGCCTGGTCGTCGGCGATGCGCAGGCCGTTCGTGTTGACCATGACGAATCGGATGTCCCGCTCGCGCGCCGCGTCGAGCATCTCGAGCAACTGCGGATGGATGGTCGGCTCGCCGCCGGAGAACTGGACCACCTCGGGATGGCCCTCGAACTCCACGAAGCGGTCGAGCATCGTCTCGACCTCCGGCAGTGTCAGGTTGTAGCCGGCGCCGGCGTTGGCGAAGCAGACCGGGCAGTCGAGGTTGCAGGCGGTATTGACCTCGATCAGCGCGAGACAGGTGTGCTGGCGGTGTTCGGGACACAGGCCGCAGTCGAGCGGGCAGCCGTTGACGACTTCGGTCGCGATCCGTGCGGGCGCCTGCCCGGGCTTGTTGTAGCGGGCCTGGTCGACGTAGGCCCGGGCATCGGCGTACACGAGCCCCTCGAACCAGCCGTGGGTCGGGCAGCGCTTGCGCAGGTAGACCTTGTCGTCGCGGAGGAGCACCTGGGCATCGATCACGGCCCGGCATTCGGGACAGATCGAGCGGGTCACGTCGTGGAGGATCTCGCCCGCGGGCCGCGGCTGCGCGGGTCGGGTCGGGACGAGCTCGGGTGCGAACGGAACGGGACGCGAGGGCGCGCTACCGGCCTCGGGAGCCGCTGCCGCGGACGTGGTTGCGGATGAGCCGATCACTGGTTTGTCCATCCCGGCATCGTCAGACCGGTGGGATGGCAGGGATGTGATGCACCACACACTCCTGCGCGGGACACCGAGGAATGCGGACGCAGCGCCTCACGTTCTCCCTGCGGGGCCTCGCAACGGCGGCGTGCACCCTGGCCCGGGGTAGCTGCATGCCTGTCGGCGGCACCCGTCAGAGCATGTGTGGGACATCGGAGGCGGCCGTGGGGTAGGCGTAGACCATGTGTCGCAGGTCGTCTGCCCGCAGGTTTGCGCGGATGGCGAGTCCGAACAAGTTGATCGTCTCGCCCGCGTGCTCGCCCAGCAGGTGCGCGCCCAGGATGCGATCCGTGTCCTCCTCGACGAGGACCTTGACGGCGGTGCGCGCGAGCCCCACGCGCCGCGACGAATACCAGCCGGACGTGTCCTGCAGGTTCGTCCGGAAGCGCAGGCCCTGCTCGCGCGCCGCGGCCTCACCAAGCCCGACGGCGGCGAGCGGGGGTACCGTGAAGGCGACGCTCGGGATGCCCCGGTAGTCCGGACGACGGTGATTGCCCTTGAGCAGGTTGCTGGCCACGATCCGGCCCTGCATTCCCGCCACCGGCGTGAGCGGGAACCCGCCGCTGGCGACTGCGTCGCCCGCCGCGCAGACCGCCGGGTTCGAGACGCTCTGGAGGTACTCGTTGACGGCTACGCCTGCCGCCTCGCGGGCCACCTCGCCTGCCTCGAGGTCGAGGTCGTCGATCTCCGGGACCCGGCCCGCGCTGTGGACCACGAGATCGGTCGCGATCGTGGCCGCCGCTCCGCCTCTCGAGACGTGGACGAGCAACTCGTCGCCGTGCCGCTCGAGGCCGGTCACGGCGGTGTCGAGATGGACCGTCACACCCAGCTCCCGGGTCGTCTCGACGAGCATGCCGACGAGATCCGGGTCGAAACGCCGGAGCGGCTGCGGCCCGCGATGGACGATCTCGACGTGGGCGCCGGCCCGCGCGGCGACGTGGGCGAACTCGAACCCGATGTAGCCCCCGCCGACGAAGACGACCCGGCGGGGCAGGTGCTCAAACTCCAGAAACTGCGTGCTGGTGGTCAGGAGCGCCTCGCCGGGAATGCCCAGGTCCGCGTGGCGAGCGCCGGCCGCGATGACGATGTGCTGCGCCGCGAGCGTATCGTCTCCGATGCGGAGGGTCGTCCGGCCGACGAAGCGGGCTCGCCCGTGGGCCATTCCGATGCCTGCCCGGGCGAAGGCCGCCTCGTTCGCCTCGGGCACAGGGTCCGTGAACGTGCGCTTGAAGCGCATGAGCGCGGGCCAGTCGACGGTCGAGACAGCGGCGCCTGCGCCACGGCCCGCCATCCTGCGGTTCCAGTCGGCCAGCTCGGCACCCCCGACGAGCACCTTCTTCGGGTCACATCCCCGCAGTTCGCAGGTGCCACCGAAGGGCCGCGAGTCGATCACCGAGACGCTCCAGCCGGCCGAGCGACACTCGTACGCCACGGCGGCGGCGGCCGCACCGGTCCCGATCACGGCCAGGTCGACCGTCGACTGCATGTGCGTGCTCCCGGATCTCTGCTATTCCCGATCAGGCGCGGGAGCGATGGTAGGCGCGCGCCAGGATCAGCCCGAGCACCGAGCCGAAGAAGAACGTGTGGGCCACGAACTGGACCGCGGCATTCGTGTTGTCGGGGAACCAGGTCCAGCCGAACAGGTTGGCGAGGACGTAGAAGTTGACGATCCAGAGCATGAACCCGGCCACGCTGGCGCCGGCGACGGTGGTGCCCCACGAGCGCGAGAGCTGCGGCACGCTGGCGATGACCGCCGCCACGATCACGCCGAACATCATCGAGAGGACCATGTGGATCACGAGCCCTGTGCCCCCGGCGCTGAGGAGCGAGGTGCCCGGCATGAGGGCTGACTGCCCGAGGGCGATGCCGCCGATCATGCGCAGCGGCATGAAGAAGGCGTCACTGCCGTTGAGCACGAGCGCCATCACCATCTCGAACATCGCGAACACGATGCCCGCGACGATGCCGCCGACGATCCCAACGCGGAGCCAGAGCCTGGGCTCGCTGCGCGCCCGATCGAATGTTGTGGTTGCCATTGGTCGATCCTCCAGGGGATGAGCTTGACGGGACCGACCCTATGCGCCCGCCTCCCCCATTCGCCGTAAGCCAGGACACAACGGGCGGTGTCGCCAGCCGCAGAAGCAGTCGGCCTCAGGACGCCTCGGTGAGCGCCGCATCGACCGCGGCCTCGATCCAACCGCGCTCGGGCACGCCTCGAAGGCCCGCCGCGGTGTGGTACACGCGGCAGCGCGGCGTGTAGTCGCCCGGATCGCGGAAGCCGGGCATGACATCGGTCCCGTTCACCCGGATCGTGGGCGAGCCCGGGAAGCGGAGGCGTTGGGCAATCGCAGGCGCCGTCGCATCGACGTCGCGGATCGGCACGTCAAGTCCGCGGGCTTTGAGCACGTCGACAAGCAGCGCCCGCGCCGCGGCGTGGTTCGGGCAGTCGGAGAACCAGAGGAACTCGATCTCGATCATCGGTTGACCTTTCGTTCAGCTAGGGGCGGCCGGATCGGTGGCCTCCCGCCGCTCACAGGATCCACACGGCGAATCCCTCCGCCACGTGCGAGACAATGCTCGGGTGGTCCATGTACGCAGCGGTCAGGAGCTCACCCGCCTGCACCAACTCGTCCCGGACGTCGAAGGCGCCCGCGCAGTAGTCGCAGACCTCGTATGTGACTCCGCCGTCGGTCAGCTCGCGAAGCATCGTGGTGAGCCGACCCGCGGGCCGGGCGGGATCGCGGAGGCGAGCCAGCCACTCGGTTCCCGCGCCGTCGAAAGTCAGGCGGACGGTCGCACCCGCCTCGCGCAACTCCTTGGCGTACAGGAGGGCATGCAGCGCCCGGGCTTGGCCCTCGTGGGTCTCGGTGCCGGCCTGGAGGATGATGAGGATGCGCGTGTCGTTCGTGGGAGGCTCCTGTCTCTATCGGCCCGCGGCCGCGCGATTTCGGGCGTGCGCCATTGACGCATGATCGTCGCGACACGGCCGTTTGCCAGCCCATGGTGCAGGCGCGAAACGCCTCCCACCGTAGCGCCGCTTACATTCACGGCGTACTCGGGCAGATAGCGTTCCCGGCGTCGCGCCGAGCCGTGGAGCCGGCGGAGAAAGGGAACCTGGTTCGCATGGCTGAGATCAAGCACGCAACAGACGAGACCTTCGAGGCACTCGTCCTTCACAACCCGAAGCCCGTCGTCGTCGATTTCTGGGCGAGCTGGTGCGGCCCGTGTCGCATGGTCGCGCCCGAACTCGAGAAACTTGCCTCGAAGTATGCGGACAGCGTCGAGGTGGTCAAAGTCGACGTCGACGCCAGCCCGGGCCTCTCCCGCACCTACAGCATCCTCTCGATCCCGACCATCGCGTTCTTCGCGCCGGGCGAACCGCCGCGCGGCGTGGTCGGAGTGCAGCGCCTCGAGCAGCTCGAGCAGGTGTTCGGACTCGCTCGGATCGCCCCGGCAGCGGCATAGGCTCTCTCCATGGGCGGGCGCCGGGGAACGCGCGTTCTGCGCGCGGCGCCCGCCCGCCAAGGCAACTCCCGAAGCCCGACCAACCCGGAGGTCATGCATGCGACCCGACATCGAGCCCGCCGGCTCGTTCCCCGACTACGAGCTGCCCGACCAGACTGGCCGACGGCGGAAGCTCTCCGAGATCCAGGGCGCCGATCCCATGATCGTGGTCCTCTCGCGCGGCCACTTCTGCCCAAAGGACCGGCGGCAGCTGCGCAACCTTGTCGAGCTGTACCCCGAGATCCGCGTGGCGTACACGAAGGTCGTGACGATCAGCACCGACAACCTGCTCGAGACCAACGAGATGCGCGATGCGCTCGGCGCCGCCTGGCCGTTCCTGTCCGATCCGGGCCGCATCGTGCAGAAGGACCTCGACATCGCCGAGTACACCGACCCCACCCACGACCCGATGATCCCGCACACGCTCGTCCTCGGGCCGGGTCTCCGGGTCCACTCGTTATACAACGGCTACTGGTACTGGGGCCGCCCCTCGAACGAGGACCTCCGCCGCGACCTGCGCGAGGTCACCCGCGCGGTCCGGCCCGACTGGGATCTCGGGGCCCCCGGCCTGCGCGAGAAGTGGGACCAGGGTCAGCGCGACGACGACTTCTGGCCGTACGGGCGCTCAATGCGCGACGTGCTCGCCGCGCGCGAACAGTAGCCTCAGTCACCGCGCCGGGAGTCGCAGCTACCGCGCCGGGCCGAGTGCCAGGCGTGCATCGACGGGTCGAGCCTCGCCGAGGCGAGCGGCATCGGCCGCGGGGCAATCATGGGGGGTCCGGCAAGCGCCAGCCGTAACTGCCCTGGAGTCTCGGGGCTCGGCTGTCGGATGCGCCCGCGCTCGACACTGGTTCCGATGTCATCGCTGTCACGTATCGCCGCAGCCTAGTCGACCCTCGCCGCCCTCCGGTTCCGATCCCTTCTGGACCTTAGCTGGTCGGTGCCGGGGGGCTCGCGTTGGGCCGGGATGCGAGACGCCGACGTGGGCTCGTGAGCTGTCAGTCGCTCTCGCCCTCGGCGATCTCCGCGAGGCGCTCCGCGTCGCGAATGACGACCTGGTGGTGGACCGTGTCGAGCAGGCCCCGCTCTCGGAAGTCGCCGAGCGTGTGCGCGAGGGTCTCGCGGGTCGTGCCGATCATGTCCGCGAGCTCCTGCTGCGTCAGGCGCGCCTCGATGAGCGTCCCCCGGACGCTCTTCACGCCGAACCGTTGGCCGAGGTCGATGAGGCGGTGTGCCAGGCGCTGGCCCACGCGCTGGTAGGCCATCGCCTCGAGCTCGCGCTCCGCCTCCTGGAGACGACGCGAGAGGTGCCGGATGACGTTGAGCCCGATCGTCGGATAGCGCTCGATGAGCTTGCGCAGCTCATCCGGGGTGATCGTGCAGATCACCGCTTCGTCGAGCGTCTCGGCGTACGCCTCGGGGAGACGGTCCTGACCGAGCAGGCTCATGTCGCCGAGGATGGTGCCCTTCTCGTAGATGTCGAGCGTCAGCTGCTTTCCGTCGGGCGTCATGCGGTACACGCGGACGCGGCCCTTCTTCAGGATATGGATGCGATCAGGCTGATCGTCAGGCGAGAGGATCCGCTGGCCGACGGTGCAGTGGGTCATCGTGGTGGCGTGCCCGATCGCCTCGATGTCGGACGCGCCCAGGCCCGCGAACAGCTCGAGCTCTCGCAGCAGGCCGAGCTTCTCGGCCAGCGAGCGGCTCGCCTGGCGATCTGAGACCGCGCCGGTCATGGAGGGCATTGTAGGCATCACGACGCGAGCTCCACCATGCGACCGGTGGCGAAGGGTACGCCGACCGCCAGGCCAACCCGGGCATAGAGCGCGGCGGGAAGGCCCAGGTCGGCGAGGTAGAGTCGGCCGGCACGGGATCGGCCCGTCGTCGTGAGCAGCCCACGCTTGGGGAGCGCGAGGGTGAGCGTCGCCGTCGCGTTGATGACGATCCCCGGTGCCTCCCCCGTGTCCGGGTCCAGGCCGGAAGGCAGATCGAGGCTCACGATCGGGCGACCCGCGGTGTTGACCCGGTCCAGCAGTGCCGCCACGTCTCCTCGCGGCGCTCCGGCGACGTTGTACCCGAGGAGGGCGTCGATGACGAGGTCTGCGTTCGCGAGCGCGGCGGTCAGCTCGGCAGCCGGCAGGTCGTAGCCGTTCACGCAGCAAGACACGGTCATGGCGAGCAGTGTGCCGAGCTGGTGGCGCGCGGCGTCACTGAGCCGGAGGGCGGGGCGAGCGAGGATGACGCGGACGTTCGCCCCGCGGTTGACGAGGTGCCGCGCGGCTGCCAGACCGCCCCCGCCGTTGCTGCCCGGGCCGACGGCGATCAGGATGGAGTGGCCGCGCAGGTCGCCCCTCAGCGTCAGGCGCGAGAGCTCGGCAAGGTGGGAGCCGGCCTGTTCCATCATCGCGAGCAGGGGGACGCCGAACTCGCCGATCGCCAGGCGATCGACCTCCGCCATCTGAGAGGCCGTCACGGTGGGGACAAGCGCCGCCGCGACGCGGGGGGCGCCACGGTCGTCCGCCGCGGCGCTTACGGTCGTCGAGACCAGCTCGGTCACTGGCGCACCTCTCCTGTGTGCAGTCGGCCCGGACGACGTCACGGCTGCTGGTGGCATCGTCTGCAGGCGCCCACTGTGATGCCGGACGCGCGCGTGGGCTGTGTGCGGCGCCACATCCGACCTGGCGGCCGGTCCCTATCGTGTACCTGGCGTTGGACCGCAGCCGTCTCGGAGCGACCGGGCGGCGATCAGGCAGACCGCAGGACGGGACGGACACGTGGATCAGATCGCATTGTATGGGGCGCCCTGGTGCCCTGACTGTCGCCGCTCGAAGGCCTTCCTCATGGAACAGCGGATCCCTTTCACCTGGGTCGACATCGACGCCGACGCGGCGGGGCTGCGGTTCGTGGAGGAGCTCCAGCACGGCGGGCGGACCATCCCGACGATCGTCTTCCCTGACGGCAGCCACCTGCTCGAACCATCCAATGCCGACTTGGCGGAGAAGCTCGGGCTCCGGCTTCGCGCCGAACGGATGGTCTACGACGTCCTGATCCTCGGTGGCGGCCCGGCCGGGTTGTCGGCGGCGATCTATGCGGCGCGCGAGGGCCTCGAGGCACTCGTGATCGAACGAGGCGCCCTCGGTGGCCAGGCCGGCACGACCGACCGGATTGACAACTACCCGGGGTTCCCCGAGGGCATCGGCGGTGCCGAGCTCGCCGGTCGGCTCATTGCCCATGCCCGCCGCTACGGCGTCGAACTGTTGTCAGCCGTGGAGGTCACGGGCATCCGTCGGGAAGACGGCTGCGTCATGGTCACAACGGCGTCGGGCGACACGTATGGCGCCGATGCCGCGATCGTCGCAACGGGATCGCGCTACCGGCGTCTCGGCGTGCCGGGCGAGGCCGGGCTCATCGGGCTCGGCGTCCATTACTGCGCGACGTGCGACGGGCCGTTCTACCGGGGCGCGCAGGAGCTGGTCGTGATCGGTGGCGGCAACTCGGCGCTCGAGGAGTCGCTCTTCCTCGCCACGCTTGCCGACAAGGTCACCATCCTGACCCGGGGCGAGCTTCGTGCGAGCGACCTGGTGAAGGACGCGGTGCGCTCGAACCCGCGGATCGAGGTTCACACCGGGATGGATATCCTCGACTTCGAGCGGGCGGACGGGCGCCTCGGCGCGGTCCTGACGCGGGAGCGGGCGACCGGCCGGGATCGCCGCTTCGAGCCAGCGGCGGCGTTCGTCTTCGTCGGCCTGGATCCGAACACGCAGTTCCTGCGTGGCCTCGTTGACCTCGACGACCGGGGCTTCGTCGTGACCGACGACACGTACGCCACGTCGCTCGGCGGTGTCTACGCGGCGGGCGACGTGCGTGCTGGCGCGACCAAGCAGGTCGGCAGCGCGGCAGGGGAGGGCATCGCTGCGCTCCTGTCGATCCGGCGGTCGCTGGAGAGGGACCATCTCAAGGCCGTCACGACGATGGACGAGGCATTGGTGGGGGCCGGCACCGACCGCGTCGCCAGGTCCTCCTCGCGGTCCGGCGGGGTCGGTCGCTGATGCGTGTCGCCCTGGCTGCTGACCACGGGGGCGCCGGCCTGAAGGCCGAGCTGCTGGGCGGGCTCGCCGGCAGCGGGCACGAGCTGATCGACCTCGGCGGGGACGGCTCCGACCCCACCGACGACTACCCGGACCTCGCCCGGCGCCTCGGCCACGCGATCCGGGGCGGCGAGGCCGACCGCGGGATCCTCGTCTGTGGCTCCGGGATCGGGGCCAGCATCGCCGCGAACAAGATCCGCGGTGTGCGGGCCGCCATCGCCCACGACACGTACTCCGCCCGGCAGGGCGTCGAGCACGATGACATGAACGTGCTCGCCCTGGGGGGCCGGGTGATCGGCCCCGAAGCGGCCCTGGAATGCGCCAGGGCCTTCCTCGATGCCCGCTTCACGGGCGAGACGCGCCACGTCCGCCGCCTCGCAAAGATCCTTGCCATCGAAGCGGAGGAGGGGCCGGGCGGGCTCGCGGCTCCCCGCACGGAAGCAGCGGAACGGACGCTCGCATGACCGCAGCCACGGCGCCGGGCGCCGCCACGCCAGAGATCGCGGACGTTCTCGTGGTCTTCGGAGCCACGGGCGACCTCGCCCGGAAGAAGCTGCACCCGGCGCTCTACCACCTCGTATCGGCGGGCCGTCTGACCATGCCGGTCATCGGCGTCGCCCGGTCCGCGTGGAGTGACGACCAACTCCGGGCCTTCGCCCGCGAAGCCGTGGCCACCCGGCTCGGACCGGTTGCGGAGCCTGCCCTCGACGCGTTCGATCACCGACTGTCCTACGTCAGCGGTGACTACGGCGATGGGGCGACGTACAAACGCCTGCGGGAGCGCCTGGGCTCGGCGCGTCACCCCGTCTTCTACCTGGCGATCCCGCCCAGCATGTTCGACACCGTCATCGGCGGTCTCATGGCGGCCGGGCTCCACCGGGGCGCCCGGGTCGTCGTCGAGAAGCCGTTCGGACGCGACCTCGCCTCCGCTCGGGAGCTCAACGCGTGCCTGCACCGGGCGTTCGACGAGCAGGCGATCTTCCGGATCGATCACTACCTCGGCAAGGAGACCGTCCAGAACCTGCTCGCCTTCCGCTTCGCGAACGCCGTCCTCGAGCCGGTCTGGAACCGGCGCTACGTCTCGAGCGTGCAGATCACCATGGCCGAGTCATTCGGCGTGGAGGGGCGCGGCGCCTTCTACGAAGAAGTGGGCGCGCTGCGCGACGTCGTCCAGAACCACCTGCTCCAGGTGGTCGCCCTCCTCGCCATGGAGCCACCGATTGGCGCCGACGCGGACGCCCTGCGCGACGAGAAGGTCAAGGTCTTCCGCGCCACGCTCTCGGTCGATCCGGCCACGGTCGTGCGCGGGCAGTACGAGGGATACCGCGCCGAGGCGGGGGTGAAGCCGGACTCGGATGTCGAAACGTATGTCGCGCTGCGGCTCGAGATCGAGTCCAAGCGCTGGGGCGGCGTTCCCTTCTTCCTGCGAGCGGGAAAGCGCCTCGGTGAGACCGCGCTGGAGGCGCTCATCGAGTTCAAGGAACCGCCCCGCCTCCTGTTTGCCGAGGCGGGCACCCCGAAACCTCACCCCAACCACCTCCGGATGCGCCTCGGCGGCGGCAACGAGGGCATCGAACTGCTCCTCCAGGCCAAGATCCCGGGAGAGACGATGGCGACACGATCCGTGCCGCTCGCCCTGTCCTACGCGCAGGCGCTTGGAGAACAGGCTGAGGCCTATGAGCGGCTCCTGGCCGATGCGATCGAGGGACGCCAGGCGCTCTTCGCACGGCAGGACGGCGTCGAGGAATGCTGGCGCATCATCGACCCCGCAGTGGCGCCAACCCGGCCGGCGCTCGCGTACCCGTCCGGATCATGGGGCCCGGTGGCGGCTGACGCACTGATCGGGTCGATCGGTCCGTGGCATCGACCGCGCGCGCTCAGGTGAGCGCCCCACGCGTCCCCGGCGATTTCCCGTTCGACATGGACAACACCCGTCCCACCGCGATCGCATCCGGCGCCATCCGGCGATTACGTCAACGCGCCGGCGTTCCTCTCGATCTCACCGCCCTCCTGGAGGCCGCCTCATGAACCCCACGTCCTCGCTCCGAGCCGCGGGCCAGAGCCTGTGGCTCGACAACATCACCCGGGATCTGCTCACGAGCGACACGCTCGCGCGCTACATCAACGAGCTCTCGGTCACCGGCCTCACCTCGAACCCCACGATCTACGACAAGGCGATCGAGGGCACCGACGCGTATGACGCCGAGATCCGCGCGGGCCTCGGGTCCGGCGCCGCGGCCGAGGACGTGTTCTTCGAGCTTGCGCTCGATGATCTTCGCCGGGCGGCAGATGCCTTCCGGCCGGTCTTCGCCCGCTCTCGCGGGGTGGATGGCTGGGTCTCTCTCGAGGTCTCGCCACTCCTGGCGCACGATACCGGCGCCACCGTCCGTGAAGCGACTGCGCTTCATGGTCGGGCGGACCGCCCCAACCTGTTGATCAAGATCCCGGGCACCGCGGCCGGCCTCGCCGCGATCGAGGCGACGATCCATGCCGGCATCCCGGTCAACGTGACGCTGCTGTTCACCGAGGCACACTACCGGGCGGCCGCCGAGGCGTACATGCGCGCCATCGAGCGGCGCATCGACGACGGCCTGGATCCCGCGGTCGCGTCGGTCGCGTCGGTGTTCGTCAGCCGCTGGGACTCGGCGGTGGCCGGGAAGGTCCCGGAGGTCCTCGAGACGACGCTCGGTCTCGCCATGGGCCGGCGGATCTATGCGGCGTACCGCCGGCTGCTCGCCTCGGACCGGTGGCAACGCCTCGAGAACGAGGGCGCGCGGCCGCAGCGACTCCTGTTCGCGAGCACCGGGACCAAGGACGCCCACGCGTCAGACACCCTCTACATCGGCGGGCTCGCCGCTCCCCACACCGTCAACACGATGCCGGAGGGCACGCTCCTCGCGTTTGCCGATCACGGGACGGTCGGGGAGCTGCTGCCGGCCGATGGGGGCGAGGCCGAGCAGGATCTGGCCGCATTCGCAGCGGCAGGCGTCGACATCGACGACGTGGGGCGGCGGCTCCAGGAGGACGGGGCCGCGGCGTTCGTCCGCTCCTGGGAGCGGCTGCTGGCGTGCATCGCGGCGAAGCCCATGTCGACGGCGGTGGCTCGATGAGCGCCCGGCAGGCGCGGCGGATCCCGGGACTGCACCAACGATCGGCCTGGCGGGCGCTGGAGCGGCACCACGCCGAAATCTCCGGAGTCCACCTTCGCGACCTGTTCGCGGCCGATCCGGAGCGCGGTACGCGCCTCACGCTCGAGGCCGCCGGTCTCTATCTCGACTACTCCAAGAACCGGGCCACGGACGAGACACTCGCGCTGCTCGTGCGCCTCGCCAGGGAGTCCGGGCTGCGGGAGCGCATCGACGCGATGTTCGCCGGCGAACACATCAACGTCACCGAGGGTCGGGCGGTCCTGCATACGGCCCTTCGAGCGCCCCGTGGCGAATCCGTCATGGTCGACGGCCGGAACGTCGTGCCCGATGTCCATGCCGTGCTCGACCGGATGGCCACGTTTGCGGACAGCGTGCGAGACGGCCACTGGCTGGGCCACTCCGGCCGGCGCATACGCAACGTGGTCAACGTCGGCATCGGGGGATCGGACCTCGGTCCGGTCATGGCCTATCGAGCCCTCCGTGCGTATTCGCGACGGGACCTGACGTTCCGCTTCGTGTCCAACGTGGACGGCACCGCATTCATGGAGGCGACCCGGGATCTCGAGCCCGCCGAGACGCTGTTCATCGTCTCGTCGAAGACCTTCACCACCATCGAGACCATGCGCAACGCCGCCGACGCGCGTCGCTGGATCGTCGCGGGGCTGGGTGACGCCGCCGCCGTGGCCCGCCATTTCGTGGCGGTCTCGACGAACGCGGTAGAGGTGTCGAGGTTCGGCATCGACACCGCCAACATGTTCGGCTTCTGGGACTGGGTCGGCGGGCGCTACTCGATGGATTCGGCGATCGGCCTGTCAACCATGCTCGCGATCGGCCCGGAGCACTTCCGAGCCATGCTGGCGGGCTTCCACGAGATGGACGAGCACTTCCGGGCGGCGCCCTTCGAGCGCAACCTGCCGGTGCTCCTCGGCCTGCTGACGGTCTGGTACGCGAACTTCTTCGGGACGCAGACGACCGCCGTCCTGCCGTACGACCAGTATCTCGAACGCTTTCCGGCCTACCTCCAACAGCTCACGATGGAGTCCAACGGCAAGAGCGTGACCCTCGACGGGATGCGGGTCGCCTACGAGACCGGCCCGATCTACTGGGGCGAGCCCGGCACCAACGGACAGCATTCGTTCTATCAGCTCATCCACCAGGGAACACGTCTCATCCCGGTGGATTTCATAGGCTTCCTGCAGCCGCTCAACCCGCTCGGAGACCACCACGACCTGCTGATGGCAAACCTCATCGCCCAGTCCGAGGCGCTGGCTTTCGGCAAGACGCCCGACCAGGTCCGGGCGGAGGGGATCCCCGAGTGGCTGGTGCCGCATCGCGTCTTCGAGGGTAACCACCCATCGAACACGATCCTCGCCGAGCGGCTGACGCCGGAGGCGCTCGGCCGGCTCGTGGCCCTGTACGAGCACAGCGTCTTCACGCAGGGGACGATCTGGACCCTGGATTCGTTCGATCAGTGGGGCGTCGAGCTGGGCAAGGTGCTGGCGACCAGGGTGGCCGCCGAGATCACCGCACCAGAGGCGCTCGCGCTGGGCCACGACTCCTCGACGAACGCGCTGATCGCCCGCTACCGCGGCAACCGCCGCACCGGGTAGCGGCCACCTGTACGGAACAACACAGCGCGGGCCCCTGACCTCGGACAGACTCGACGTCAGCAGCCGCGAGGACGGCGCACCAACGACGAGGAGATCGGTGAAGAGCGGGAACGCCCCACGGGGATGCTGGCTCCCGGGCATCGAGGAGCGCACGCCCTCCATCCACCGAGCGTTGGGTCGGCCGCTCGCCGAGGTGGCGCGGTGAGGCCGCCACTGCGGGTGCGCGAAACGCGTCACCCCATCCTGTACGAGATCGACGCCCGGTCCTGGTTGGCGCGGCTGTCGCGCCGTCACGGCCGGCCGATCAGACTCGCCGACCTCACGCCCGACGACCTTGAACCGGTTTTCGAGACGGGAGCGGACCTCGTCTGGCTCATGGGCGTCTGGCGCACCGGCCCCGCCGGCCGGCGGTTCTGGCGCGAGGACACGGGGCTCCGAGAGCAGGCCGCCTCTATCCTTCCCGACGTCTCGTCGGCGGACATCGCGGGATCACCGTATGCCGTCGCCGCCTACGAGGTCGCCCCGAATCTCGGTGGTGACGAGGGGCTCGCGGTGTTCCGGGCGCGCCTGGCCGATGCCGGCGTTGGCCTGATCCTCGACTTCGTGCCCAACCACACGGCGACGGATCACCCATGGGTTCATCGGCATCCCGAGTGGTACGTCCGGGGTTCCGACAGCCTCGTCGCGGCCGATCCCGAGGGGTGGTTCACCGTGCGTGCGGGCGGTCACGGCCTCCGGCTGGCGCACGGCCGTGACCCGTACTTCCCGGCCTGGCGAGACACGGCGCAGCTCGATTACCGGGTTCCTGCGCTCCGCACCGCCATGGCCGACATGCTGCTCCAGGTCGCGTCGCGCTGCGACGGCGTCCGCTGCGACATGGCGATGCTCGTCCTGGAGGACATCTTCTGCACGACGTGGCAGGGCCGATCGACGGCGCCCGCGACCGGGGACGCCCCGGCGGGCGAGTTCTGGTGGCACGCCATCCGCGGCCTGCGCGAGCGATACCCCGATGCGCTCATGATCGGGGAGGCGTACTGGGGCCTGGAGTACCGCCTGCAGCAGCTCGGCTTCGATTACACCTACGACAAGGTGCTGCTCGACCGCCTGCGCGCGGGTCCGGGCGAGGAGGTGGCGGGGCACCTGCGCGCCGATCTCGACTTCCAGCGCCATTCGGTGCGCTTCCTCGAGAACCACGACGAGCCGCGGGCCGCGGCCGTCCTGCCCTCCGCCCGCCTGCGAGCTGCCGCGCTGGTTGTCGCGACTGTGCCGGGCATGCTCCTGCTCCACGACGGACAGCTCGACGGCGCACGCATGCGGACCCCGGTCGAGCTCGTCCGCCGGCCCGACGAGCCCATCGACACCGAGCTCCGCCGCTTCTACGACCGCCTTCTCGGGACGCTCTCAGCGGACACATTCCGGCGGGGCAGTCCCGTCCATCTCGAGCCACTGCCGACCTGGGGAGGTGACGCCACCAATCGCGCGTTCGTAGCCTGGCTGTGGGTCGGGCCGCGCCGCTCGCTGCGGCTCGCCGTCGCGAACCTCGGCGGGTCCACGGGGCGCTGTTTCGTGCCGCTGAACCTGCCCGACTTCGCGGGACGGGCCATCGAGTTCGAGGACCAGCTGAGCGACGCCCGCTACGTGCGCGACGGTGACGACCTGCTCGCTCGCGGCCTCTACCTGGAGATGCCGCCCGCCGGCTTCCACCTGTTCCGCATCCGCGGTCACGCTCCCCGCAACGCGGAGCAACACGCCGACCCGCGTTGAGCGCCGGACATGGGTGAACTCCGGGTCATGGCGCCGAGGGGTCGCAGCTGATGAATGAGCTCGTGCGTCCCCCATCCGTGACACGCCGTGCAACCCCTCGGCGCACCGGACCGGCGGGCGGCGATCCGGGTGGGAAACGGCCGGCGGACTCTCCCGTCACTCGTGCCATGTCACGATCCGCCAGCGGCCGGCGCAACCATGGCCGACGAGCACCTGGACCAGGTACTCCTCGGCGAGCACGAGTGCCATCGCCAGGCGCCCCCGGGCGGTGATGGTCGTCTCGCGTGACAGGCCCCGGGCCACGTTCGCGCGGCCCTTGCTGCTCGCCACGAGGGCCGTCGTGACATCGTCGAGTCGCCCGACACGCATGCCTGCTCTCCGCAGCGAGCGCACCAAGCGGTTCCCGCCGTCCGCACCGAAAACGAGGAGCGTCGCGAAGATGCGCCGCCCCGGCCCGAGCTCTTCGCCCACGGCGCGGAGAACGCGTGCCGGGTCCGGCAGGAACATCAGCGAGTCGATGGCGTAGGCCCCCGTCGCATTGATCCGCAGAGGCCGCGCAAGATTGCCCTGGACGAACCTGACCGCCCCGCCGACCCCTTCGCGCTCGGCGCGGTGGGACGCGGCCGCGACGGCCGACGCGGAGACATCGATACCCACGATCTCGACGCCGGCGAGCCGATGCATCTCGAGGGCGATGCCCCCGATCCCGCTGCCGAGGTCCAGCAGCCGCTCACCTGCGACAGGGGCCAGAGCGGCCAGCAGCACGGCGCGGTCCTCGGCGGTGAAGTAGCCGTGAACGGGCTCGTCACCCGACGCCGTGAGCTGCAGCAGCCGTTGCCCGGCCTTGGACCCGACGAGCAGCCGGTAGGAGAGGTCGAAGTAGGCTCCGGCAAGGGCCGCCGCCGCGCGCTCGCGGATGCCTGCGCGTCGCGGCGCCGAGGTCTCGCGGGGCCGCGAGCTCACGACCCGCCGCCCGGCCCCACGTTGCCGCTCGGATCCGCGAGCCGGGCTCCCGGCGCGGGCACCACCTCCGGCGATTCCTCGCCCGACATGCCGGTCGCGGAGGACGGGCGATGGAGTTCATCGATCAGGTTCGCGATCAGCGCCGTCCAGCCGGTCTGGTGGGACGCTCCGAGGCCCTGGCCGGTCTCGCCGTGGAAGTACTCGAAGAAGAGCAGCCGATCCCGGAATGCCGGGTGGTCGCGCCAACGCGCGTCAGGACCCTGCGCCGGCCGGCGTCCGTCGGGGCCGGGCAGGTAGAGCGTGACCAGGCGCCGGCCGAGGTCGCCTGCGATGGACCGCAGGTCCGCCGGAGCTCCGTCATCGGAGGGCAGCGGATGGCGCACCAGCTCCCCGTAGAACCGGCCGTACTGGCGCAGCGCCTGCCAGAGCAGGTAGTTGAGCGGAAACCAGACCGGGCCACGCCAGTTCGAGTTGCCGCCCTTGATCCTGGTCTCGGCCTCGGCCGGCTCGTACTCCACCCGGGAGGTCATGCCGTCCAGCGTCACGTCCACGGGCAGGTCCCGTTCCCTGTGGCGCCGGGACACGCTGCGTACGCCGTGGGGCGAGAGGAACCGGTCCTCCCCGAGCATCCGGTCGAGGATGGGCGACAGGCGGTGCTGGTCCACCAGTGCAAGGAGCCATCGCCCGTCCGGACTGGAACGGCTGAAGCAGTCGCAGGCCCCGAAGAAGTGGGCCTGCTCGCCTGCCAGCTGGCGCAGGTAAGCCGCGAACCCCGGGACGCGCTCGAGCAGGTCCGGGTCGAGGACGCGCGTCGCGAACAACGGCACCAACCCGGCGATCGAAAACGCCCGCAGACGAGTGGGTGCGTGACCCGGCTGGCGGAGCAGGTCGAAGAAGAACTCCTGGTCCGGGTCCCAGAGTCCCTCGCCGCCGACACGCGCGAGCGCCTGGCCGATGGCGACGAAGCGGCCGAGGAAGTGCTTGGCGAGCTCCACGTAGACGGGTTCCTCGAGGGCGAGTTCGAGGGCCATCTCGGTGAGCCCGAGGGCGAAGAACGCGATCCAACCAGTGGCGTCCGCCTGGTCGAGCGTCTCGCCCGCCGCCTCGATCGCACTTCGATCGAGGATCGAGATGTTGTCGAGGCCGAGGAAGCCGCCCTCGAAGAGGTTGCGGCCGTCGCGATCGCGGCGGTTCACCCACCAGCCGAAGTTGAGGGCGAGGCCGTGCAGCATCCGTTCCAGGAAGGCGCGATCGCCGCGGCCGTTCACGTGCTTCTCTCGGCGGTAGATGCGCAGCGCCGCCCACGCCTGGACCGGCGGGTTCGGGTCGGAGAACTCCCATTCGTAGGCCGGGATCTGGCCGCTCGGGTGGAGCAACCGGTCGTCGAGCAGGGCCAGGAGCTGCTCCTTGGCCCGGTCGGGATCGACCAGGCCGAGCGTGACCGCCTGGAAGGCAAGATCCCAGGCCGCGAACCAGGGGTACTCCCAGGTGTCGGGAACACTCAGGACAGTGGACACCCGCAGCTCGCCCCACTCGCGGTTCCGGCTCTCCGCATGTCCGGCCGGTGGGGCAATCCGGTCCCCCGTACGCCAGCGGGCGACGTCGTAGGCGTAGTACGCGAACGACCAGAGGAGCCCGGCCAGGGCCTGCCGCTGCACGAGCCGCTCGTGGGCGCTCATGGAGGGCCAGGCGAGGGCCCCATAGAAGCGATCGGCGTCCACGGCGCGGGCCGTGATGACCGCATCCGCGGTGCTGGCCAGCTCCGCCGCATCGGCCGCGCCATCGGCAACGAGCGTCAACCGCATTTCGACGGTGCCGCCGGGCGGGACGACCCACCGCGCGTGGGCGGCGGCTCGGGTGCCCATTCGCTCGGGGTTGACCGCGTCGCTCTCGCCGGCCACCAGATAGCGGTGAAAGGCGTCCTTCGTGTAGCGCGCCGCAGTCTCGGGCGGCGACCCGTACAGCGCCACTTCGTTCGTCTCGTTGTCGGTGAACAGCCACTCGATCGGGGCATCGTCCGCCTGGGCCACCAGCCGGTACCGGCCGAGCGTGGGATGCTCGGCAACCACCCCGTCGACGGTTGCACGCAGGGACGGCCGCTCGACCGACGCGTTCTCCCACGCCCACGTGTTCCGGAACCACGCCATAGGCAGCAGATGGAGAGGAGCCGGATCTGGGCCGCGGTTCGTCGCGCGCACGCGCAGCACGATCGTCTCGGACCCCGCCTTCGCGTAGACGACCTCGACGTCGAAGAAGCGATCGTCGTCCAGGACGCCGGTGTCCAGCAGCTCGTACTCCGGGCCCTGGCCGGCTCGTCTCGCGTTCTCCGCGACCAGATCGGCATAGGGAAACTCCCGCTGGGGATAGAGGTACACCGCACGCAGGAGGGCTGCACTGGGCAACGCGTCGAGGTAGAAGTAGAGCTCCTTGACGTCCTCGCCGTGGTTGCCCTCCGGATTGGTGAGGCCGAAGAGCCGCTCCTTCAGGATCGGATCACGCTCGTTCCAGAGGCATAGCGAGATACACAGCCGCTGCTGGTCGTCGCAGATCCCGAGCAGGCCGTCCTCGCTCCAGCGGTAGGCGCGCCGGTGGGCATCGGCGTGCCCGAACGAGTGCCACGCATCGCCGCCGGGGGAGTAGTCCTCACGGACCGTGCCCCACGCCCGTTCCGCAAGGTACGGCCCCCACCGCTTCCAGGCGACTCCGCCACGTGCCTCGGCCAGGCGGAGGGCTTCGGGATCGGATGCAGCCTCCTGCCCGGACGATCGCTCCGACGAGGGGCTCACGGCGCGCTCCGGCTCCCGCGTGCCTCGAGACAGCCAGCGGCTGGCGTGGCTGCAGGTCCTGCAGCCTTCGAGCGACGGTTCTCGCACTGCCCACTGCTCGGCGTACCCATGGAGCCGTTTCTCCTCACTGTGCCGCGGCGGCCGCGTGTTCTGTCTCAGATGAACCGCACGCTTCAGCGAGGATCATCCGTCGGGCACGCTGTGTCATGGCCCACAAGTTGCCCGGCCGTGGTCAAAGAGTGGATCAGCGGTCGCGACGAGCTGCCAGTGCGAAGGCAAGGAAGTAGGTGTCGAGCGACTCGGCGGTCGATGCGTAGTCGTTGTCGCCGACAAGGAAATCGCAGACCACTTCGCGCGCGCGGGCGATCTCCTGTCTCCGCGGACCCTGCCACCGGTCGTCCGTCAGCGTCAGGTCGAGTAGTTCCAACGCCCGTTCGAGTGCCCCCTGCAGGCGGACATCGTCATGGCGGGCCTTGGCCCGGATACCTCTGCCCACGTCGCTGCCGACGTTGCCCAATTGCTCGCTGAGCGTCAGTGTGTGCCAACGTCCAGCCGCAAGGTCGGCGTGCAGAGCCTGCTCGGCCACTTTCAGCTCCTGACCAGACGTGCAACGACAGACACGATCTTCTCCCGCACCGTAGGGTCTTCGACGCCCCGCGATCGATTGCCCCGGCGCGGTCGGATGTTGATCATAGAATCGAATTCGATCCAGTCGCTCTGGCCATAGTGCGACGGGTATAGATTGATCCCCCACAGGTCGGTGTGGCTCGAACCGAGTCCCAGCAGCACGGCCTCCTCGTCGGCATGCATCTCACCGCCGATGGCCATGATTCCCTCGCCGATATCGACGACCGCCTTCACGAGACTGCCGAATCCAGACTCCGCGAGTCCCGCGAGATGCTCGACCGTGACGGATTCGCGGATCACTTCCATGTGGTCTGGCGGCATCTCCACTCCCTCGGGCCCCCGCGGCATCGGCCTCGAGGACCTTGCGCTCGCGCTACGATGATGGAGCATTGGACGAGAACGCGCACCCGAGTCAAGCCGACATTCGGCTGGAGCTCGAACGCCTGCGCGCTGAGAACCGTCAGCTGCGTGGGCTCCTAGGCCTTGATCGGCCGGACGAGGCTGCTTCCATCCCAACCTGGGAACCCACGCTGTTCCCGGAGCACGCCGTGCACGACACGTCGCCCCGGGTCAATCAGCGCTCGCGGCCGGAAGCGAAGGTCGCCCTATTCCGGTCGATCTTCGTGGGGCGCGAAGATGTCTATGCCCGACGGTGGGAAAACAGCCGTACCGGCAAGTCTGGTTGGAGTCCGACGGTCGTTGGCGGCTGGGCAAACGCCCGCAAATCCGAGCGCGAGTACGTGCCCTTCTCCGTTGATGTCGTGAGGGATCATCTGGCCGGTGAGATCCATGCCGGTCTCTACCCGTTGCTTCAGGGCGACACGTGCCAGCTGCTCGCATGTGACTTCGACGGACCCACCTGGCCGCTCGATGCCGGGGCGTATCTTGATGTGGCTCGGTCGGCCGGCATTCCGGTCGCCTTGGAGCGCTCTAGGTCCGGAGCAGGTGCGCACGTGTGGGCCTTCTTCTCCGAGCGCGTCGCGGCAGCCTCGGCCAGGCGGATAGGCGTCCACTTCCTTCGCGAAGCGATGACCGTGCGGGCGGAACTCGATCTTGCCAGCTACGATCGTCTGTTTCCGACGCAGGACTTCATGCCGAAAGGTTCGTTCGGAAACCTGATCGCGCTGCCTCTCCAGGGGGCCTGCCGAAAGCGGGGCACAACCGTCTTCCTCGATCCAGCCACCCTCGAGGCCTACGAAGACCAATGGACATTCCTATCCACCCTTGGCAGGTCATCGGTCCGGGCCATCAACTCGCTGGCGGAATCGTTGCCGCAGGTGGCCGCAGGTCTGGATGGGTCCACGTTCAGGCGACCGCGCCTATCGGGCCCTCAACCCAAACCGCCTGAGGTTATTCGCGCAACGGCCGGCGCAATGTTGTCGGTCGACCGTATAGGAATGCCGCCGGCGTTGATCGCGGCCTTGAAGCATCTCGCCTCTGTGCACAACCCCGACTATTACGAGAAGGAAAGGCTGCGCTTCTCGACCTGGAACACGCCGCGCTTTCTGCGGATGTACTCGGAGACCCTCGAGCAGATCCTGCTTCCGCGCGGCGTCAGGGAGCAGGCGGAGCGGATAGTGGCCGAGGCGGGGAGCAAGCTCGTCGTCAGCGAGGGATGTACTGAGCCCGCGCCGATCGACGTGCAGATGCGCTCGGTGCTTACGGACGGTCAAGCCGTCGCGTTGCAGGCTCTGGTGCCTCGGGAGCTTGGTGTGCTCGTTGCGCCTCCGGCCGCAGGAAAGACCGTCATTGCGTGCGCCTTGATCGCCCACCGGCGGGTGCCAACTCTGATCATCGTCGATCGACGCCCACTGGTGGAGCAATGGCGCGACCGCCTAGTCCAGCATCTTGGTGTCTCCCGGTCGCAGATCGGGGAGCTCGGTGGTGAACATGCCCGCGCCAAGGGCCTCATCGACATCTCCATGGTGCAGAGTCTGGCGAAGCACGATGATCTCGCCGAACTCACCTCCGACTACGGCCTCGTTATCGTCGACGAGTGTCACCACGTGCCGGCAAGGACGTTCGAGCGCTGCGTCCGCCAGATCCCGGTTGCGAATTGGCTCGGCTTGACGGCAACTCCCTACCGGCGGGACAAGCTCGAAAGTCTCATCTCGATGTTCTGCGGTCCGGTGCGATACGACATGAAGTCGTCTCATCCCGGCGGTCGTCGCGAGTTCGAGCGCGAGTTGATCGTGCACCCCACCAACCACACCGCCGGAGCCGACGGCACCGCTATTCAGGACGTGTTCCGAGCCATCGTTGACGACGACCGGCGCACGCAGCAGATCGGCGCTGACATAGCCGCTGCCGTCGCTGCCGGGCGCAACTGCCTGGTGCTCTCGCAATGGACGGAGCACTTGGCTCGGTTGGTGGATGACCTTTCCGCGCGCGGCCGCTCAGCGCTCGTGTTGCAGGGCGGGATGGGCAAGAAGGCTCGCGCTGCGGTCGTCGGTCAGCTTTGGGAGCGCACGTCCGGTCGAGGCATCCTGCTGGTCGCCACGGGGAGTTTCCTTGGTGAAGGGTTCGACTGCCCGCCTCTTGACACGCTCTTCCTGACGTTCCCCCTGGCCTTCAAGGGACGCCTCGTCCAATACGTGGGTCGCGTGCTTCGGCCGACGGATGGGAAGACCCGAGTCGAGGTGCACGACTACGTGGACGTCAATGTGCCGGTGCTAGCCCGAATGCATTCCAAGCGGCTGGCTGCCTACTCGAGTCTGGGCTTTGACGTGCCGCCGGCACGCAGCCCTTCAGCTCGTACGTGGAACGTTGTTCGGCTGGGCCAACCCCACGCTTGACCGGACCCAGGAAATCGACGACCGGTTCAAGCGCTGTGGCGTGGCGGCGCTTTCGAGACGGGAGTGCTCTCGCTGGCGGCCGGCGTTGCTTCAGAACGTGGCGGAGCTCGCCTTGCGCCGCGCCCACATGGCGGTGCGCGGTCGCGCTGCGTGCACCAGTCGCGCCCGTGGCGTTGCGACAGAATAGTTGGTTGGGAGCAGCCGCCACGCGAGCCCGACGCGCCGGCTTCGAGGCCCGAGGCCGACCCGCGGCCCCTGCGTATCTGACGCAGCGCCATCGCGTCGACGCGCCGATCCGAGGGACGCAACGACGCCGACCAGCACGATCTCACTGTATGGTGCCCGAACACCGGCCGCCGGCTCCATGGCGTCAGCCCACCACCGTGAGCGTCCCCTCCATGTAGCCGGGCGCGGCCATCGCACCGCCCCAGCCAACCGAGCCGGCGCCGCAGGGATCGAAGCAGCGCCAATCGTAGGTGCCCGGGGCGCCGGTGTGGATGATGAACGTCTCGCGTGCTTGAGGTGCGATGGGGACGTTGATCCCCAACGCCAGGATCGTGAACGTGTGCGAGACCGCCGCCGGCGAGAGGGCGGAGATCGACCGTGCCGCACCTGCGCTGCCGTTCGGGTTGGACGAATGGATAGGGGTGACAGTCGCGACGTCGCCGAGCGTACCTCGGACCTTGGCGTAGCGCTCGGAGCCGTTGGGCAACGCGGTCGCGGTGTCGAAGTTGGTGACCGTGATGACTACGGTCGCGTGCGCCGGCAGCTCGAAGCTGGACGGGACGTAGGCCGGATAGCCGGGTCGACCGGTCGCAGCGTCGGTCACGATGGTGAGATCGAGGTGGACGACGGGGTCCGCGGGTGCCGATGCCAACCCCGCTGCCGGAGCAGTCTGAGCGGTCTGAGCGGCCGCAGCGGGAGGATCGCCGCCCGCTGTCTGGGCGGCCTCGTTGACCACTGCTGCCTGCGCGCTCGTGAACACCGTCACGGGTCCGGGAAGCGGGTGGCCGGTGCCCGACTCCGTCCAGGCTGGCCCGTCCGTCCGTGCCGGCGCAGCAGCCGTGCCGGCACAGCCCGTGGCGATCGCGGCCACGGCGACGCCACCAAGGGTACGCAGAATCAGGGCGCGAGCGAGACGCCGCTGAGGCATCGGTGTCACCCGGCCGCTCGGAGGGTCGGAACCGATACCTCGGGCCGCGCGATCCGCCGCCAGCCCAGCGTGACCGGACAGGCGCACTGACGCGCACGCCGGTGGCCCACAAGCAGCACATCGAAGATGACCTGGTCGTCAAGCGGTTTGCGTCCCGGCAGCATGACCGCCGAGCTGGCACCGTGCTCACACGCGATCTGGTAGCCGCGGGCGCCCGGCGCGAAGGGCAGATCGTCCCGCGTCGTGTAGAGGATCTGGCTCACGGTACCGCCTCCGATGTTGATCGATGACTCCACCAGCCTCGCAGGCGGAGCCGCGTGGCACCAGCAGGCGGACGGCCGAACTCTGCCTCCCGGCAACGACCTATTCGGGGGTGGGCGGCCCGGGCTAGGCCGTTCGGCCCGTCCAGGAGGGGCCGAATGGACGTCAGGGAGTCTCGAGGTCGATGAGGCCCTTGGCGATCGCATACTTGATGAGGGCCGCCTTGGAGTGGAGGTCGAGCTTGGCCATCAGGTGGTCGCGGTGCGACTGCACCGTGTGGGGGCTCAGGACCAGCGCCTCGGCGATCTCGGGCGTCGTCTTGCCCTGGGCGATCAGGTGGAGGATCTCGCGCTCCCGATCGCTCAGGCGTTCGTATGCGCTGCGGTCCTCGCCGCCGCGCGCGCGGCGCAGATAGTCGGCGACCAGCGTTTTGGTGGCCGTCGGATAGAGGTACACCTCACCGCGCCCGGCGGAGCGCACGGCGGCCAGCAGGTCCTGGACGTCCGCACCCTTGAGGACGTACCCGAGCGCCCCCGCGCGCAGGGCGCGGAACAGGTAATCCTCCCGGTCGTGGATGGTGAGGATGACGACCTGGACGGTCGGGAACCGCGCCCGGATCTCGCCCGTCGCCTCGAGCCCGCTCGCGCCGGGCATCGTCACGTCCATCAGCACGACGTCCGGGGACAGGTCCGCGACGGCGCGCATTGCCTCCTGGGCGTCGCCGGCCTGGCCCACCACATCGATGTCCGCCTGGTTGTCGAGCAGGCCCACGATCCCCTGGCGGATAAGGGTGTGATCGTCGACCACGACGACCCTGAGCGGATGCATGTCAGGCGCCCTCCCCGATGATGGGGGCGTCGACCCGCACCGTGCTGCCGACGCCGGGGCTCGACTGGATCTCCATCGAGCCGTTCAGCAACCGTACCCGCTCGAGCATGCCGAGCAACCCGACGCTTTGGGCTCCGCTGCCCGACTCGAGGGCCTTCGGCACGTCGAAGCCCCGGCCGTCGTCGGCGACGGTAATGCGCACCGCCCCGTCGAGCAGGCCGAGGTGGATGCGCACGTGGCCGGCGTGGGCGTGCTTGGCCACGTTGGTGATCGCCTCCTGGACGATGCGGAACAGGGTCACCTCGATCGCCGCCGGGAAGCGATCTGGCAGCCCCTCCACGTCGATCGTCACCTCCACGCCCTGATCGGATAGGGTGCTCTCGGCGTACCAACGGATGGCCGGCAGGAGGCCCATGTCGTCAAGCACCGTGGGACGCAGGCCCAGGATCAACTGCCGCGTCTCGGCGAGGAGACGGCCCGCGATCTCCCTCGCCGCGCGGATGTGGGACAGGGAGCGGGAGGCGTCGCCGTCCGCCTCGTCTCGGGCGCGGTCGAGGGCGATGGACAGCGCGGCGAGCGTTTGCGCCGTCTCGTCGTGAAGCTCCCTGGCCAGCCGGCGCCGCTCGTCTTCCTGGGCGTTGATCGTCTGGTGCAGCAGCTCGCCGAGGCGGGCCGTGCGCTCGGCGACCCGCGCCTCGAGTTCGCGGTTCGTCTGCTCGATCGCGTCCTGCGCGGCCCGCATCCGCTGGCGCATCGCCTCCAGGCTCTCGGCCAGCTCTCCGACCTCGTCTTCGGCCCGGACCGCGATCGGCGTCGCCAGGTCGCCGCGGGCCATCCGGCCGGCCGCCGCGGTCAGCTGCTCGGTCGGCTTCACGACGTGGCGCGTGGTGATCCAGGCCACGACGAGGGCGGCCAGGAAGCCCACAGCGATGGTGAGGATTAGGCGCTGGCGGAGCTCCATCGGGAGCGCCAGGGCGACGTCGATGGGCTGCTCGAGCACGAGATAGAGGGGGCTGCCCGCCACCGGCACGACCGCCATCACATGGGGCGGAAAGTGATCCCCGGGTCCCGGTTCGTGGAGCAGCGCGGCGGCGCCTCCGCGGGCCATCAGGCTCTTGATGACCGGGTAGTGCTCGCTCACCTGGCCGGCCTGCTCGTCTGCCCCGATGCCCAACAGGACGATGCCCTGCGCGTCGAGCACCTCGAGGCGGTAGGCCTCGGCCGCTGTGGTTGGTGCCGCGGGGGCGGCAGGCGCTCCGCCGTTCGGCCGTCCGTACCGGGAGGGGATGTAATCGGCGCGACTGTTGGCCGACACCGTGGTCACGACCGCGAGGCGCGGGGCACTCGCCGGGCTCAACCGCACGGCGACCGTGGCCAGGGCGGAACCTCCGGGCACCGGGCCGAGGGCCGGCACGATGGTGTAGCTGCCGCCGAATGCTCGGAGCAGCGGCCACGCCGCCGCCACGTTCACGCTCGCGATGCTCGGGCTGCCGGCCGCGTCGAGCACGTGACCCTGGGCGTCGAGGAGCCAGACGCCGCTGATCCGGAAGAACGTCGAGGGGCCGACGCGGGCGAAATGGTCGAGCAGCGCCTGGGCCGCGCCGGTGCCACCAGCGGCGCCGGTGGCCGACGGAGGAGCAGCCGCCTGGACGTCATCCGCCACGCGCGCAAAGTCGCTCTCGAGCAGGCCCGCGGTGGTGTATGCAGTGGAGAGGCGCTCCTGGAAGACGAGCTGGGTCGCCTGGTCGATCGCCCCCAGTCCGAGCAGCGCGAGCACGCCGAACATCAGCGCGAGCCCGACGGTGACATACAGCATGATCCGCCGTTGGAGTCCCAGACGGCGAAGACGGCCGAGGCGAGGGCGTGCCAGCCGATCACCGGACACCGCTGCCTCCTGGCGGGCCGATCCGGGAGGCCCAGCGAACGAGGACGCTCATGCTGTGTCTCCCTGACGTCGGACGACGATCCGGCCAGGCGCGGGGCAGACGGTCAGCCGGATCCCGCCCGGCAGTCGCCCGGGGAGTACGCCTCCGGGGCCACGCCGACCCCACTCGCCGCCGCTCGCGCATCGCCCGATTGGATCCGCCGCCGCGACGGACTCGGCGGCGCGATCCACGCGTACGACCTCGCGGGGTGGTGGTCGCACGCTGGTACCTCACACACGCTGTCTGGTTGCGGCATACGGGCATTACGAGGCCCACCACTGCCCCGAGCCTACGCGACCCAGTTGAACATGCGCTCTTGGCCGCAAACACAGGCGGCGAGCACCCTGAGTTGGGCCCCCGACCAGTCCTCCTCGGCGATCAACCTGGCGAAGTGGTGCTGGTGACAGCGTCGCGCGGCCGTGCACTCGTGGACCACCCCGAACAGGCGCGCACCGGCGGGCAGCGTCTCGCATAGGCACCACGTACGTTCTCCGAACCAGACAGGCACCAGACCACAGCACCGACAGCGGCAGGGTTCAGACCCGGACTCCACCGGAACTCATCCTCAGCCGGTGGCCGGGGAACCGGGATTCGGCAACCCCCGCCGAAGATATGCCGGACAGCAGGGTGGCCCTTGGTATCGTGCCCGTCTCGGCTGATCTGTGGGCGGCACCATGCGCGCTCCTCGTGGTGCCATCCGCAGCTCGGTCTGGCGCCAGGAGTCGAGCAGCGGGTGGGTCGCTTTTCGGGGTCTTCCAGGTCTGTTTGCCCTCGCCGGTTACGTGCTCCGACTCTGTGCCGGACCGATCAACCGCCGGTCACTCAGCCTGGCCGAAGGCCTTGATCTCCTCCAGCTCCTTCGCGGACAACTCGCGCGGCGTCTCGCCCCGGGCGACCTTCTCGGACTGCACGTGGTGGCGGATACCCTCGACGATGTCCGGGTTCGCCAGCGTCAAGACGTCACCGACATCGGTGAAGTTCGAGACGCTCGCGATGACGCGGCGCATGATCTTGCCCGATCGGGTCTTTGGCATGTCGGGCACGATCCAAACATTCTTTGGCCGGGCGACCTTGCCAATCTCGATCTCGATCGCCTTGGAGACCTTCTCCTCGATCGCCGGCGACGCCTGGAACCCAGGCTTCAGCGCGACGTACATCTCGACGGCCCGACCGCGCAGCTCATCGATTACCGGGACTGCGGCAGCTTCGGCGACCTCCTCCACGGTCAGAGCCGCCGACTCGAGTTCCTTCGTGCCAAGCCTGTGCCCGGCCACGTTGATCACGTCATCGACGCGACCCAGGATGCGGAAGTAGCCGTCGGCCGCCTGCATGGCGCCATCGTTCGCGAAGTACGGCCAGTCGTGCCAGTCCTTGCTCGCCTTATTGCGGCAGTACTTCTCGTAGTAGATCTGGACGAAGCGCTCGGGCTGGCCCCAGATGGTCTCGAAGATGCCGGGCCAGGGGTTGCGGATGCAGATGTTGCCGGCCCGGCCACTGCCGGCTTCGACCGAGTTCCCCTCTTCGTCGTAGATCACGGGGTAGATGCCCAAGACGCCCGGGCCGCAGCTGCCAGGCTTCATGGGCTCGAGAGCGGGCAGCGTGCTCCCCAGGAAACCGCCGTTCTCGGTCTGCCACCAGGTGTCGACGATGGCCGCTTGGCCCTTGCCCACCACCTCGTGGTACCAGCGCCAGACCTCCGGCTCGATCGGCTCGCCCACCGTCGTCATGTGCTTGAAGTGGTAGCGGTACTTCTTCGGCTCGTCCGGCCCGACCTTGCGCAGCATGCGGATCGTCGTGGGGGCCGTATGGAAGATGTTCACCCCGAGCCGCTCAGCGATCCTCCAGGGACGCCCGGGGTCGGGGTAAGTGGGGACCCCCTCGTACATCACACTCGTTGCGCCGAGCGCTAAGGGCCCGTAGACGATGTAGGAGTGGCCAGTGATCCAGCCGATGTCGGCGAAGCACCAGTAGGTGTCCTCGGGGTGGATGTCCTGGTAGTACTTCGACGTTCCAGCGACGTACGCAAGGTAGCCGCCGGTGCTGTGCTGACAGCCCTTCGGTCGGCCGGTCGTCCCGCTCGTGTACATGAGAAACAGGGGTGCTTCGGCCGGCATCGAAACGGGGTCCACCAACTGGCCACGATAGTCGCCGAGCACCTCGTCGACGAAGACATCGCGGCCTTCGACCATCGGGCTCTTCGAGGCGTACTGGCCAGCGTGTCGGCGGAAGACAAGGACCTTCTCGACCTCGGTTCCTTCGTCGTGCGCCCGAGCGAGCGCCTCATCGGCCTTGACCTTGTGGTCGATGAGCTCGCCGTTGCGGTAATAGCCGTCCATGGTCACGAGGACCCGACTGCCCGAGTCCGCGATCCGGCCGCCGCAGGCCGCGCCGCTGAAGCCGCCGAAGACCTCGGAGTGGATGATTCCGAGGCGGGCGCAGGCGAGCATGGCCACGGGCAACTCGGGCACCATCGGGAGATGGAAGGTGATCGTGTCACCCGCCTTGAGGCCGCAGTAGTCACGCAGCAGCGCGGCGAACTCGTTGACCCGCGTATAGAGCTCCTGGTAGGTGATGGCCTGCGTCTGCTGGTCCTCTGGCTCGGGGACCCAGATGAGGGCGGCCTTGTTGCGGTTCTTCGCCAGGTGCCGGTCGACGCAGTTGTACGACGCGTTCAGTCGCCCTCCGACGAACCACTTCCAGAAGGGAGGGTTGCTGGTGTCGAGCGTGGTGTGCCAGTAGCTGTCCCAGCTGAGCAGGTCGGCGTACTCCTTGAAGCACTCAGGAAAGAGCTCCTCGCGAAACCGCTCGCGGATGGCCGGGTCGGACGCGTTCGCCTGCCCGATGAACGTCGCCGGCGGGTAGACGTACGCCTCCTCGCGCCAGTGGACGGCGATCTGCGACTCCGAGACCTGTGCCTCTGAGACCACGCCTCTACCTCCTACCGATCTGGCTCCGTAGAGCCTCCCGGGAGGCAGGCGTTGCGCCGTTACCAAGACTGCAGGTACGGCGCAGCGTCCGCTTCCACCGACCCGTCGCACAGAACTTCCAGGCCGGCATCGTTTGGCATGCGTCCCGCCGGCGCCTAACCTGACGCCAGTCTACGCCCAAATGGCTCTGTCAAGGCGGGCCATTTGTCCAGCCTCGGCAGGGCTAAAGGATGGCGCCGAGCCAGGAGGCCACCCGCCGGTTAGCCCAGATCCACCGAGGTTCCGGCTGACCGGGTCGGCTGAGGGTCGACAGGACCGTTTGGTCGACTGATCGAGCGGTCGCGACGAGCCGATGGCGCGCTGACGCGCCTCGCAGGGCCGTCGGGATGCCCGAACCGGGCTGCGTGAGCGCGGCCGACGCGGAGGCGGGCAGGCTTGCGCCAGGCCCCCGAGCCAGCCGGGTGGTCGCGATGGTGTCAGGCCCGGAGCGGGAGCGCCCGGAGCCTGCGCAGGGCGGTCAGGAAGTCGATCGCCCAGGGCCAGCGGGCCGGCAGGTGGAGGGTGAGTCTCCGGGCCGAGCGGGTGAGTCGTCCGACGAGACCGAAGAACCGGCGGCGCAGCGTCCTGGTGGTGACGATCCCCTCGCCGAGGCCAAGCCGCGCGGTCCAGCGCGCCAGTGGGCCAGCACCTGCACGGCGAGCCAGGCCCCGTTGGCGGCGAACCGACCGGACGGCAGGTGGTTCAGGCCTACCCCGTACTTCAGATCGCGGATGGCGTTCTCGATCTCGGCATGACGGCGGTGATCGGCCTCCAAGCTGAGCGTGTCGCCGGCGCGGTCGGTGATGAGGGCATGAAAGTCGTAGTCGGCGAAGAGGGCGAGCTGGGAACCGGGCGTCGGTCGCACGCGGCGCACGATGAGCCGCACCGGGCGAGCGTCGGGCTCCGAGGCGAACGGGGTGTAGGTCGTCTCGGCCACGTCGGCCCCACCCTCGAGCCAATACGGGATGGGGGTCCAGGCGTCCTCGGGGATCGCCTCGATGAGCCGCCGGACGGACCGGTACTGGCACACCGTGATGCTGAAGCGCACGTCGGTCGCGCGGCAGACGGCGACCACGGCATGGGCGTAGAACCCGGAGTCGGCCCGTATGGTGAGCGGCCCGCTGGCCCCCGCGGAGCGGACCCGCCCGATCGTCTCAGTGAGGAAGTGGGCGGCGCCCCGGACGGTGTTGGCGTTGCCACCCCGCAGGCGCGCCATGAGCACCTCGCCGGTCCCGGCCGCCACCGCGAGCAACGGGTGGTAGCCGCGCACCCCCGTGTAGGCGAAGTCCCGCCCGCCTTCCTTCTGCAGGCCATACGTCTCGCACACCGTGGAGTCGACATCGATGGTCAGGGGATCGGCACCTGGGCCTGCGCCGGCAGCCCACGCCCGCGCCAGGAGTTCCCGGCTGACCGCGTCGAGCTGACGGACATGGCCCCAGCGGAAGCTGCGCAGGAAGGTGCACAGGGTCGAGGGCGCCTTCACGGTGAAGCCCAGGACCCGTCCGGTGGCGCCCGCGCGCAGGGCGTCCGCGTCGTCGATGCTGTCGCCGCCCGCCAATGCCGAGAGCACGAGCGTCAGGAGCTTGTCGCTGGCATGCGCCCGGCCAGGCGCGGCGCCCAGATCGAGATGGGTCTCCACCAGCGTCTTCAGGCCGAGATGGTGGGCCAGGGTGGCCGGCAGCACCAGGCCCGCGTCGGCCACCAGGTGGTCATCGTCGAATGCCGTCTCGAGGCGGTCGGGGCTGTGCGATGATCGCATCCGTCAGGTGCTCCGCTGCGCCGGTTGGATGGGTTGCTCAAACGCCATCTTCCCTGTTCAGCGGGCGCCTGATTCCTCGTTTCAGCAGGCCGTCAGCCCGCGGCGATCGGTGGATCGGGGCTAACCGGCGGGCGGAGGCACGAGCTCGGAATGATCGTCTCAGGGAATTCCGCGCCGACGGCCTCAGGACCGCCTACCGGCAGCTTGTTGCCCTTGCAGAGCACACTCGAGCCCAGCGGGCCGGGGAGTCTCCGCAGCAAGTCGCGCGACTGCGTACCCAGATCGAAAGCTCCGTCAACATCGGTGCTGATCAGTCGCTCTTCGGACCGGAAGCCATCCCGACGCTCGCGGGATTCCACCAAGCCCTTCTCGGTGTCCTTCAGGGTCCGCCCGGGTCGGGGATCACGCAGCGCGAGGTGACCGACCTCGCCGTGTGGGAGAGTCAACTCGCCGGGCTGTACCTCACGGGGATGCGTCGCATCCTCGGTGATGAAGGAGACCCCTCGCCTCGCGGCAGTTAGTGCCCGCCAATTGGCCGCGCTGACAGCGGCTCAGTATGATGGCGAGCGACGGCAGCACGCCGATGCGGCCCTGTCACCAGGGCCCGATCGTGTCCGGGTCGTCAGGGAAGCGATGCAGGGGGCCCGCGACGCGCGCTCTCCGCGTCGGAGGCCTTGGCCTGTCGCCCGAAGGACGTGGACGGCTACCCGATCTAGGCGAGGTGGGCCCGCAGCAGGTGGGTCGTACCGGACACGCCCTTGAGTTCGACCGGACCGATGTCTGCGAAGGCCACCCCGGGTTCCCCGGAGCCGTCGGCGACCGCCTGGCTGACCAGCACCTCGCCAGGCCGTGCGTAGTCAGCGATGCGCGCGCTGACGTTGACCGTCTGGCCGAAGTAGTCGCCCGCCTGGAAGAGCACGGGCCCTGCGTGCAGGCCGACGTGCGCCGGCGGCAGCCCGGCGGCCGCCAGGCCGTCCACCATCTCGAGGGCGGCGCGCACGCCGGGACCCGGGTCGCGGAAGTAGAACATCACGCCGTCGCCCAGCCACTTGATCGGCTTGCCGCCGTGCCGCACCGAGCTGCGCTCCACGAGGCGTGCGAGCGTGGTCGCCAGGTCTGCGGCGGCATCGTCCCCGCGCTCCTGGGTGAGGCGGGTGTAGCCGGTGACGTCGAGAAAGCAGATCGCCGGCGGCCGCTCGAGCCGGCTGTGGAGCCCAGCTTCTGCCAGGAGCACCTCGAAGCCGTCGATCAGGTTCGCGGTCCAGGCGCGCGCCTGCTGGGCGTGGTACATGGCCAGGAGGGCTCGCTCGGCAAGCGGTGCGGTCCGACTGGCCAGATCGGCGTTGGCGATCTCCTCGGCACCCCGTCCGGCGGCGATCGCCGGCGCGATCACCTCCGAGTACCACCATGCGCCTTCCTGCTCGGTGATCCGCCGCGTACTCTCGCCCAGGACGCGGAGGAGGCGCTCGATCGCGATCTGCCGAAACCCCAGGGAGACCTGCAGCTCCAGGCCCGGCACGATCTCCATCTCGTCCTCGCGCAGCCGATCGTCGGGTGACGGTTGCGCCAAGCCGATCGCTTCGCGCACGGCCATGAGCAGGTCGAGGGGGATGCCGGTTCGTTCGCTGACCTGCCGGAAGGTCTCGGGGGCCAACGCGGCGAACCGCTCGTAGGCTGCCGTGTCGAGGAAGGCGAGGGAGATCGCGCCACGCGCGATTGCCGCCGCCACGCCGTCGAGCGGAATGCCCGCGTCTTCGAGCGACTTGACCATCGCCACGCGCCGCACGTCGCCCGGTGAGAAGCGACCCGGCTGCACCGAGTCGAGAATGCCGAGATCCACGAGTCTGGCGAGGTAGGCGGGCTCGACTCCTGCCCGGTCAGCCGCCTCGTCGCCTGGGTACCACGTCATCCACGTAGCCTACCGCGGCCGCTTGCGGCCTGTTCCCCCCGGAGCCATCGTGGCGCTGTGTCGTCGTCGGCCAGCCGCTCCGCGCGGGTGCGGCGGGAGCTGGCGCCGCGGCGCCCCGTCGTGGCGGGCTCGGCTAGCCTGCCCTTGGCACCCCGACACCATCTCGCCATCGTGACGGGGTGTGTTGCGCTCCCCTAGCGGATGCCGGTGTCGTACGTGACGTCGAGATTGGCCGGCGACCCGCTGGCGGTCACCGCGAACTGCATCGGTCTGGCCGTGCCCATGAGACCCACCGGCTGCGGCGTTAGGAGGTAACTGCCCGCGGCAGCGGGATCACGAACTCGCCGTTGGCATCGCTGGTGGCACGTCCGACCTCCGTACCCCCTGCCTCGGTGACGACGAGGACCGCCGCCGCCACCGGTTGGTCCCACATTCCGGATAGGGCGGCAACCTTTGGACTAGGCAGGTAGCGCCGCGACAACCCGATCCGCTGCGCTCACGATGTGGGGCCGGAGCGGCGCGGGGACGCCGGTCGTGGCGAACGAGGATGGCGTGGTCGGCTGCAGGGTGGGTCCGCCGATCGACGGCGGTGTTGCACGCGGCGGAGGCGTCGCCGCCGGTCGGGGCGTGGCCGCCAGCGAGGTGGAGCCTGGTCCGGTGCCGCTCGACTGGGCCGCCAACTGCCTGCCGCCGACGATCTCGGGCGGAACGACGG
>Ga0307372_10001170_pt1 | contig 45992 bp, 47 predicted proteins | sample OX1MG_FD_202533 | JGI IMG/M metagenome (GOLD analysis project Ga0307372, IMG submission 202533) | Soil microbial communities from Risofladan, Vaasa, Finland - OX-1 | ecosystem: Environmental > Terrestrial > Soil > Coastal area > Acid sulfate soil | place: Finland: Risofladan, Vaasa | collected...
CCGACCACGTTCTTCGCTATCGGCCGCTCGCCGGTGGAAAAGAACTTGGTAACCTTGCGCACCCCCGCACACACTTCGTGCCAACTGCCGCAGCCTGACCCGGGTGGGTTTGGTCACCCAGTTACGATCTGGGCAAGATTCATTACGGGCAGATCCGCGATGCGGCGCAGATTGCCGCCGCGACCGCCAGCGAATAGCCGGCGCCCGCGCGCGGCCGGACCCGTTTAGGCGTTGCGACTCGGACGCGACTGATCGACGCCGACGATCGGCGACACCGCGAAGCGCAGAATCTTCCACGAATCCTGCTCCCGGATCAGCGTGATATGAATCTCGGCCGGGCCGTTCTGGAACTCCGCACGCGCGGAGTATTCGGCCATCACCAGCGCGTTGCCGTCGGCTGCGACCAGAAAACTCGTTCGGCCATAGCATCCGTAGTAATGCTTGAGTCTGCCCATGATTCGGAATCCGGAAAATACGCTGTGCAATTCATCGGCGCCTTGGGCCGACATACTCAATTGTTCGCTGGCCCGCGACGTCAGCGCGCTGGTATCCCACTTCGACACCACGGCCACAATCGCAGACTCGGCATACTGATGGCTTTCGAGATCGAGTTTGTTGCTTTCGACCGCGACCATCGCGACCGCGACCGCGAAGGTGAGTAACACCGCCGCCGAAGCCGCCGCGCAGATTCCGATAATTTTGCGCATTTTCTCCACGCCCCCTGATCGATGCGAATGGGTAGCAGACGGTGATTGAGCAATTGATGTGCCCAATATCCGCATTGCGCGGAATCATGGGCGCATTTGCGCGATGCGATGCTTGCGTTGGCGATGCGTGTCAGGTCGGCGAAATCGTGTGTCGCTAGCGTCAAGCGCATCGCAATCGCGATGGTTCAAAGGCGGACACTCTTGTTCTACTTTGGGTCAGTACGAAAAGACCGGGAAACCGCAGATTTCACAGATTACGCGGATTGATCAAAAGAGTGATTAACGGCCGGCGCCGCCGCGGCATCCGCCGTTAATCCGCCTTCAATTCTTAATCCCCAAAATCTGTGGAATTCCGCGGTTTCTCTTTTCACGCGGCCGCGGGCGCCTGCGCCAGCTCGAAGGCTCCGGGCTCGAGGCCCTCCTTCGATCGCAGCACGATCTTCGAGTCGAGCTTATGCTCGAGTGTCTCGAGATCCTTTGCGCCCGCGTCGTACAGGTAGCGTGCGACTTCGGGATTGATCTTGGCGATCACCATGTCGCCATGCGGACGCCGTATCGTCTCGCGATAAATTCCGCGCAGCACCTCCGCCGCCAGCGTCGGCACCGACTTGACCACGCGGCGCCCCTGGCAGCGCGTGCACTGCTCGGTGAGCAGCGCCTCGAGGCTGTCGCGGGTCCGCTTGCGGGTCATCTGGACCAGTCCGAGCTCGGAAATTCTGAGCGCCGAGGTGCGCGCCTTGTCGCGGCGCAGCGCCACCGCCAGCGCCTCGCTGACTTTCTTGCGGTCGGGCTCGCGCGACATATCTATGAAATCGACGATTATGATTCCGCCGATATTGCGCAGCCTTAGCTGCTTGACGACTTCGTCGGCCGCCTCGAGATTGGTCTTCAGAACGGTCTCGTCCTGGTTATGCTTGCCGACGAAGCGCCCGGTATTCACGTCGATCGCGGTCAGCGCCTCGGTCTGATCGAACACCAGGTAGCCGCCCGACTTGAGCCACACCTTGCGTTCGAGCGCGAGTTCGATTTGCGGTTCGATATTGAACTTGTCGAAGATCGGCTCGGCCCCCTGATGCAGCATCGCGCGCGCCCGCAGCCGCGGCATATAGGTCTGCACGAACTGCACGATCCGGCTGTAGGTGTTCGGATCGTCGCACCACAGCCGCTCGACCTCGCTCGAGAACAGGTCGCGCACCGTGCGCAGCGCCACGTCCAAGTCGCTATACAGCATCGCCGCCGGTCCGCTCGACTCGCTGCGCTTGATGATCGAGTTCCAGGTCTTGGTCAGAAACGCGATGTCGCGCTGGATATCGCGGCGGCTGAGCCCCTCGCACGCCGTGCGCACGATAAACCCGCCTTGGGGCGGACGCACCTCGCTGACCGCCTCACGCAGGCGCGCGCGTTCCTCGGCGCTCGCGATCCGGCGCGAGACTCCCAGATGATTGCTGGTTGGCGTGTACACCAGGTAGCGCCCCGGCAGCGAGATCGAAGAAGTCAGCCGCGCGCCCTTGGTTCCCATCGGCTCCTTCGCGATCTGGACGATTATCTCCTGACCGCGATGAAGCTGCTGCTCGATCGGCAGCCGGCTGCGCTGGGGTTCGCTGCGTTGATGCCGCCGGCCGCCGCGCCGCCCGCGCCGTCCGTGGCGCTGGCCGTCGCCCGCTGCGGCCTCGGTCTCGGAGCTTGGGGCGTCGCCGTCCGCGCCGGAGCGCGCGTCGCCTTCGCCTTCGAGATCACGTTCCAGCTCCGGGCCGCCGCGGTGCTCGCCATCGTATGGCGCAACCTCCTCGGTCTCGACGTCTTCCTCGCCCATCACCTGCGCCATCGAGCTAAACGCGTCGGCGCCGCCATGGAAATCGGAAACGTGCAGAAATCCGGCTTTCTCGAGACCGATATCGACGAACGCCGCCTGCATTCCGGGCAGCACCCGCGTCACTTTGCCCTTGTATATATTGCCGGCCAGTCCGCGATGCGCCGTGCGTTCGAGGTAGAACTCAGCCAGCGAATTGTCTTCCAGCAGCGCCACGCGCACTTCGAGTGCCGATGCGTTGATTACGATTTCACGTTTCACTTGGGATTGGTTTTACCCCGCGCCACGCGGATTTATCAAATTCGAGGCCCGTGCATGCGGCCATTGTGCTCCGGCCAGTTCTGGCTTGCGCGCCCGCCTGAAGGGCCACTCAGCGTCTCCCGCGGATCATACGGACGAGCCTCATCGCGCGCAAGATAACCTCGAATCAGCTTGATTTCATGGGCTTTTCACGCGACTTGGGCTTGACAGCGCCCGCCCATGCCAGTACGAGAATTACAGTGTCTTCCGCCGCACAGACATTAGCGGTACCGATGACCGGCCCCGCCGTTCTTAACACCAAGGTTCTGATCTTGAACCGGTCCTACCTGCCGGTGCATGTGACCTCGGTCAAGCGCGCCTTCGCGTTGCTCTACCAGGGAGCCGCCAGGGTGGTTGACGATCAGTATCGCACTTTCGATTTCGATTCGTGGCGCGATCTCGCAATCGAGGTCCATCACGAGCGGCTCGGCATCGTCGGCGGATTCATCCGTGTCCCGCGGGTGCTACTCCTGACCGCTTATGAGCGGGTTCCCAAGCGCCACGTGCGGTTTTCGCGCTTCAATATCTTCGCCCGCGACGGCAATACCTGCCAGTACTGCGGCCGGCGCCTGCCCCGCACCGAACTTAATCTCGATCACGTGATGCCGCGGTCGCGTGGCGGCACCTCGACTTGGGAGAACATCGTCTGCTCCTGCCATCACTGTAACCGCCGCAAGGGAGGCCGCACTCCGGAAGAGGCCGCGATGGTTTTGATTCGCAGGCCACGCCGTCCGGAGTGGACGCCGTTCAGCGCCGAGATGTTTTCGCTCCGGCGCTATCGCGAATGGATGCCGTTCCTGTCGCAGGTCGATAGCGCCTATTGGAATACTGAGCTGATCCAGGACTAACCGCTGGGTCAGTTGGTGCCGTGAACCACTAGTTCTCGGGGCGGTGTGGGGTTATCCACACGACAGGTTGGGGCGTACACTTGATCCTGGGCATCAGGTCTGGGATAAGAAAACCCAACGGTGGTGGTGTGGTGGAGGCGTCGGTAGCATGCGTCTTAAGAGCCTTGAGTTATTAGGCTTCAAGTCATTTTTCGATTCCACGTCGATTAGTTTCGCGACCGGGATGACCGCGGTGGTCGGGCCCAACGGCTGCGGCAAATCGAACGTGGTTGATGCCATCCGCTGGGTGCTCGGCGAGCAGGCTCCCACGCGGCTGCGCGGCAAGAGCACCGAAGACCTCATCTACATCGGCAACGACCAGAATCCCGCGGCCGGGATGGCCGAGGTCTCGCTGATCCTCGAAGCCGAGGAAACCAGCCCGCTCCCCGAGCCGTTCAATCAGCTCAGCGAGGTCGCGGTCACGCGCCGGGTCTATCGCTCGGGCGACTCGGAATATCTGCTCAACAAAATTCCCTGCCGCCTTAAGGATATCACCGAGTTTTTTATGGCCGCGCAGATTCACAGCCGCGGCTATTCGCTGATCGAGCAGGGCAAGATCGAGGAGATCATCCAGGCCAAGCCGCACGAGCTGCGCGCGATGATCGAAGAGGCCGCCGGACTCGCACTGTTCAAAGGGCGGCGCGAACTGTCGGAGCGCAAGCTCGAACGGGTCAAGGAAAATCTCTCGCGCCTGAACGACGTGCTTGCTGAAATCGAACGCCAGCTAAGCTATGCGCGCCGGCAAGCGAAGAAGGCCGAGCAGTATAAAATAATCCGCGCCGAACTTTCCGAACTCGAGCGGCTCTCGGCCGCGCGCCGCCTGCTCGAGCATCGCGCAGCGCTGATTCGCGAAAACGCGCTTGGCGCCGAACTAGCGGCATCCGGCGAAGCCGCCCGCGCCGAATCCGCCGGCGCCGAAGATGTCGCCGCCGCCGCGCAGACCGCCGCGCAAAGCGCCCGCGCAGAGCTCGCCGCCGTCGAGCATGAGCTGCAAAATCTGAACGCTGGCGCAGCCGAGCGCGCGCGCACCCGCGATTTTCTGAGCCGTCGCCTCGAATCGATTTCCGAGATGGAACCCGCGCTCGCCCAGCGCCTTGGCGAACTTGAAAATCATGCCACCCTCGCCCGCGCCGCGCGCGCCGCCGCCGCCGCGCGCCTCGCACGCGAAACCGCCGCCGGCGAAGCGACCGGAGAGCATGCGCTTGCCGATCTGGTGCGTAAGCTCGACGCCGCTTCGCGCGAGCTCAAAGACTTCGAGCGTCGCGCCGAAGATCTGAAAGACGAACTGTCCGAAATCGTCCGCGAGGCCGCGGTAATCCGTGGCCGCCTGGGCGATCTGGCCGGCGAGCGCGCCGAGCTTGATGAGCGTCTGGCCGCCCACGATAGCGCCGCGCCCGCGCTTGCCGAAGGCTGCGCAGCGGCGAGCGCGATGCTAGCGGAGGCCGAGCGCGAGCTCGAGCGGATTCGCGCCGAAGTCGCCGCGCTGGAATCCACCGAGCGCGACGCCGCCGAGCGTGAAATCGAAAGCCGCGCCGCCCTCGAGCATTTGGGTCAGCGCGTCGCCTCGATGCGCGCGGCGCTCTCCGCACGCACTGCCGCCGAGCCTGAAGCCGCGATCGCGATTGGCGTCCAGCGCCTGAACACCGTGCTTGAATCGATGAATGGCGACCGCCCGAGTTCCGCGCCCGCGTGGCTGCGTGACGTGTTGCGCGCACCCGCCGAGATCGCGCCCGCGCTGCACGCGGTGCTGGGCGGCGAGTTCGATGCGCTCGTGGTCGAGTCGCCGGCGTTCGCGCTGCGCGCTATCGAAATCCTGAAGGAGACGCGCGCCGGCCGCCTGAGCTTCGTGCAGGAGCCTGAGGTTGCGCCGGGGTCGCATCCGGTAATCGACGCGCCCGGAGTGGCTGGCCGCCTGGTCGATATGCTCGAGGTCGAGCCGCGCTTTCGCCCGGTCGCGGAGGCGATGCTGGGGCATGTGATGGTTGCCGACGATCTGAATTCCGCGCTGGCGGCCTCGAATCTCAACGGTCATGGAACTTTGTTCGTGACGCGCGACGGCGATCTGCTGAATCCCGGCCGCATGATTGTCGGCGGCAGTCCCGATGACACCGGCGCCGCCGCGCGCGCCGCCAATCTTGCCGCCCGCGACACGCTCGAGCGTGATCTGGTCCGCTCCGAGGACGAGCATCGCGAGCTTGCCGCCCGTTTCGCCGGGCATCGCGCCGCCCGCGAGTCCGCCGCCGCCGCGGTTGGCGCGGCGCGCGCGCGCGGCGCCGGCGCCGAACGCGCGGTGGCAGACGCGCGCGCCGCGGTGGCCCACGCCGAACAGGACCTCGCACTCGCGGCGCAACGCGTCGTGGCCGCGCGCGGCAGGCTTGGCGAAATCGCCGAGTTGATCGTCGCCGCGAACGCGCGGATGGAAGCGCTGGCTCTCGCCGAGCAGGATGCGCGTGCGCGCTTGGGCGTTATGCGCGGTGAAATCACGGAGCGCCGCACTGCAGCCGAGCGACTCGCCGTCGCCGTGGCGGAAGCCACCGCGCAGGTCGAGGCGCGCAAGTCGGAGCTGTACGCGCTACGCCGTGAGCTGGCCCACGCGCTCGAAACCGCTGGGCAAATCGAATCGCAAATCGGCGAGCATCGCCAGAGCCTGGACCGCGCGCGCGCCGATCGAATCGAATTTGAGGCCGAGCTTCGGAAAATCGCCGAACAGGGCGCCGCCGCGCGCGCGCGCCAGACCGAGCTTGAAGCCGCCGCGCTGCGCCTGGGCGAAGATTGCGCCGCGCGCTCGATCGAACTTGAATCGGCGCGCACGCGGATGCAACAGGCCCACGAGCGCCTGCGCACGCTCGAGGACGAGGCGAATCAGTGTAACCTGCGCCGCGAGCGCGCCCGCACCCTGGCCGAAGAACTCGAACGCGGCTTCCGCGAAAAGTTCGAGCTCGAATTCGACGCCGCCGCCGCTGAAATCGAAGCCGCGCTTGCGGACCGCGACCCGCTGGCCGATGAATCGCGCCTTATCGAGCTGCGCGCGCGCGCCGAACGTATCGGCGAGGTTAACCTTGCCGCCGACAGCGAGGTCAAGGAACTTGAAGAGCGTGCGTCGGCTCTGGGAGCCGAACGGACCGATCTCGAATCCGCCCTCCAGGACCTTGTTCAGACCATCGCCAAGCTCAACCGCGAGGCGCGCCGCCGCTTCGCCGAGACCTTTGAGGGCGCGGCGAAAAATTTCGAGGAGCTGTTCCCCAAGCTGATGCGTGGCGGCAAGGGGCGCCTCGAACTGATCGAAGCGACCGAGGAATCCGAAGCCGGCGTCACGATCCTGGTCCAGCCCGCCGGCAAGAAGGTCAAGGAAATCGGACTGCTCTCGGGCGGCGAAAAGGCGCTGTCCGCGATGGCGCTGGTGTTCTCGCTGTTCCTGTTGAACCCGAGCCCGTTCTGCGTGATGGACGAAGTCGATGCGCCGCTCGACGAGTTCAGCCTCGCGCGCTTCACCGATTTGCTGGCGGAGCTTAAGGATCGATCGCAGTTTATCGTGATCACGCACAATCAGCGCACGATGCAGCGCGCCGACCAAATCCACGGCGTCACGATGGACCGCCCGGGAATCTCGAAGATCATCTCGCTAAAAATCCCGCAAGCCGCGTGAGTTAGCCGCCCCGCCGCTCACCTGACACTGGCGGTCCCTCACCCGCGCGTCACGGCGATTGCATAAAAAAGCAATCGCCGCGCCGCGCCGCCCGTGTGCCAGTGGCACCTCCCAATTTCGATGGGGAGAGGGGCAATCAAGAATCAGCGCGCTGCCGGTGCCTGCGGGCGTTCTCACTGCCGTCCCTCTCCCAAAAGAATTTGGGAGGTGCCACTGGCACACGAGTGGCGCGCGCCGCGCGCGCCGGGTGAGGGACATCCAGCAAGAACTCGTTGATCGCTTCTATTGCCACGCCCCCGACTTTGCACGTCCGCGCGAAATCCCGCAATGGCGTAAATGACGCCAAAGACGACCCGGGAACGCCAATCTCCCGATTGGCGCGCGCAAAAGCGCCATTGAGGAGAATGGCGGTCCCAGGGGTCAGAGCGCGGCGAATACCGTCCTGCCGATGGGACCGAGTGCGCGGTTGGATTCGCCGCAGCCAGGACATGAGTGCGCGTCGCAACCTCGATCTGCGCCGGCGTTAGAGCGCCATCGGCTTCCGGCGCGGCCGCGCCGATTTCAGGATTCCAAGAGTGGTTGAGGCGGAAGCGGCGGCTTGCAGTTGAAATATGCGCGCAGAGATCATCGCGGTGTCCGCTGCCAGGCTTTGACATTGGCGGTCCCTCACCCGCGCGTCACGGCGATTGCAAAAAAGAGCAATCGCCGCGCCGCGCCGCCCGTGTGCCAGTGGCACCTCCCGATCTTGATGGGGAGAGGGAAAATCCAAGGTCCCTGCGCATAGTCTGGCGCTTCTGTCTGGTGCAGCCCTTCTTCGAATCTTGACAGGGAAAGGGAAAATCAAGAATCAGCGCGCGGTCGCCGCGCGTGGGCGCGAGACTCTGCGCGGGGCGATGTGCTAGGAATACCGGCATGGAGAATCCCGCGATGACTCATCCGACTACCGCGGCGCCCAGCGCTTTGCGTCATCTGCCCGCGACGACCTCAGGAGAAGAGATTGCCGCGGCGCTCACCCGCGACGGCGCCGTGATCGTTGACCGGCTGGTCTCGCCCGATGCGATCGACGCGCTGCGCGCCGAGCTGCAGCCGTGGATCGATGCGACCGCGTCGGGTCCGGACGATTTTTCCGGCCGGCGCACCCGGCGCACCGGCGGGCTGGTCGCGCGCTCGCCGCTAAGCCGCGAGTTCATCATGAATCCGACCGTGCTCGCGGCCTGCGCGAAGTTTCTCGGCCATGCGACCAGCTATCAGCTTCATCTGACTCAAGTGATCGCGATCGGCCCCGGCGAGCCCGCGCAGACGATTCATCGCGATCAGTGGGCGTTCGATTTTTTTCCGTTCCCGAAGGGCTACGACGTGCAGTGCAACACGATCTGGGCGCTGACCGATTTTTCCGAACGCAACGGCGCCACGCGCGTGATCCCGGGCAGCAATCATTTTGAAGATCGGTTGCGTTTCACCGAGCAGGACACGCTTGCGGCCGAGATGGCAAAAGGCTCGGTGCTGTTTTACTCGGGCAGCGTTTATCACGGCGGCGGTGCGAACCGATCGGACCAGACCCGCTACGGGCTGAACCTCACCTACAATGTTTCGTGGCTCCGGCAGGAGGAGAATCAGTATCTCGCGACGCCGCTCGAAATCGCGCGCACGCTGCCGGTCGAGCTTCTGCGCCTGATGGGCTATAGGCTCGGCGCCTATGCGCTTGGCTACGTCGATGACGTGCGCGATCCGATCGAGCTGGTGCGGCCCGGCTTGAAGCGCGCCGGATTTTCCGCCACGCCCGACGGGTTTTCCAAACCGCGCGCGGACCTAAAGCGCGACGCATGATCGGCGCTTCGCGCGCAGTCCCGCGATCGCGATCGTGGGAATGACGGCGCCGGAGATTGGCCGGCGCCGTCATCGTTTCCGCGGATGAATCATTGGCGGAGGCGATCGATCGCGGGCGCCTAAATCAAACTGTAGCCGCTGCCCTTGCGATCGAATCCGATCCCGCGCCCCTTCTCGAGCATCCCGTATTCCTTCATCAGCTCCTGGCTGTAAGTAACTCGCCCGGTGATTTTGTTCACCGGCTCGGTGGCAAGAATCAGCGTCGCGCGCGCCATCCACTCGGGCGGCTCGCCGTCCTTCGGTCCTGTCACCAGATGATGATAGACCGTGCCGGGCGTCACCACGATCTCAGAGGGCGACACGCACGTGACAGAGATATTTTCGGCGAAGACTTCGGCGGCGAGTCCCTGGGTCATCCGCTCGAGCGCGGCCTTCTCCGCGCCGTAGCACACGCTGCCCGCGCGCAGTTGTTCGTCCGTGTACGGTCCGCGGCCCGGTCCGATCGCGGCGCCCGAAGAGATGTTCACGATCGATCCGGCCTTGCGCGGGATCATGTCCTGCAGAACCAGGCGCGAGAGCATGAACGGCCCGTGCACGTTGACCTGGAACGAGCGCATCCAGCGCTTGGGCTGGAAATCTTTGACCGGGATGAAGTAAGTCAGCGCCGCGTTGTTGACCAGCACGTCAACCGGTCCGTAGATGCGATGGGTCTCGGCGACCAGCTTTTCGCAATCTTCCTCGGACGACACGTCGCAGGTGACGGCGGTCGCGTTGCCGCCGGCCTTTTTGATTCCGGCGACGGTGGTTTCGAGCGATCCTTCCAGCTGATGGTCGCCTTCGTGCAGCGTGCGCGCGCTGCATACGACGCGGGCGCCTTCGGCGGCGAACAGGTCCGCGATCGCTTTGCCGATTCCGCGGCTCGCGCCGGTAACGATCGCCACTTTGCCCTCGAGCTTGCCCATAGGATTAACTCCCCTGTGTGATTGCGCCGAGTGCGGCGCGACCGCGCCGCCGGGTGCGCATCGAGAATTGTTATAGCCGCATATCGGGCGGCGCTTCCAGCGCTGGCCAGCGCCGAATTGGCGGTGGAATCGGGAATCGCAAGCTGCTGGTTTCAGATCGAGCGGCGATGCTGTTATTCTAGCTGCGCGTCTTATTGGCGCCGCTCCCAGAGGCTTGGTTGTGACGCCAGTTGATAATCTGATCATCGTACTTATCGCGCTCGCCTCCGGGCTCGGTCTCATCTTCATTGGCGTGCTGATCCAATGGAGCCTGCGCAAGGCGCGTCCGAGCGCGCCGAGCGCCCGGCAAGAATCCGAGCCGAGCCAAGCCGCCGCGCCGGAATCCGCGCCCGCCGCGGCATCGGCTAGATCGCCGGATACGGCGCCGGTTACGCCTGCGCAAGCGGCGGCAGACAGGGGCGCGATAGACCTCGAAGCTCTCGCGCCAGGTGGCGAAATTCCTCTCACGGCGGAGCCGGCCCCGTTGCCCGCGCGGGCGCCGGTGCGAATCGGGATGGGGCTGCGCAAGACGCGCGAGAATTTTCTTGCGCGAATCCGCGCCGCAATCACCGGCGCGAAAAAAACCGACGAGATCTATGAGGGACTCGAGGAGGCGCTGATCGCCGCCGATGTAGGTGTCGAGGCGTCGATGAAACTCGCCGAAGCGGTCCGCAAGCGGCTCGGCAACGATAATCGTCCCGAGGTGATTCGCGACGCGCTCAAGGCCGAGATCTCGGCGATGCTCTCCGCGGCGGCGCGCGCACCGGCGGCGCCGGTCGCAGGGCCGCTGGTGATCATGCTGGTGGGAGTCAACGGAGTCGGCAAAACCACCACGGTGGCAAAGCTCGCGGCGCGGCTGCGCACCGAGCGCGGCGCCGTGATCGTAGCCGCGGCTGACACGTTTCGCGCCGCCGCTATCGAGCAGCTCGAAATATGGTGCGACCGCGTTGGCGCCGAAATGATAAAGCATCAGCCCGGCAGCGACCCGGCCGCGGTCGCGTTCGATGCCGTCAGGGCGGGTCTCGCGCGCAACGCCGGCGCGGTGATAATCGACACCGCGGGGCGCCTGCAGACCAAGGTGAACCTGATGGAGGAACTCAAGAAAATCGCACGCGTGGTCGCGCGCGAGCTGCCCGGCGCTCCGCACGAGACCTGGCTGGTGCTCGACGCGAACACCGGCCAGAATGCGATCAGCCAGGCAAAGATTTTCGGCGAGGCGGTGCCGCTTACCGGCGTCGTCCTGGCGAAACTGGACAGCACCGCCAAGGGCGGCGTGATCGTCGCAATCGCGGACCGGCTGCGGGTGCCGGTCCGGTTCGTGGGACTGGGTGAAGGGGTCGAGGATTTGCGGGAGTTCGACGCGCATGAATTTGTCGAGGCGCTGTTCGAGTCCGACGGCGGCGAAGCGGCGGGTGCAAGCGGGTCTTATGCGGCTTGACAGGCTGGTTAATCGAAACTTAAACTAAAGGTAGAAGTTTTTGAATCATGACGACTCCGATTGACGTTCTTAAGCAACTGGACGAGCGGATCCAATCCTCGGTAAACCGGCTCCAGCAATTACGCCGTGAGAATGACGCGCTCGCGCAGAAACTGTCCGAGAGTGAAAAACGCCTCGCGGACGCGCAGGCGCAAATGCGCCAGTTCGAGCAAGAGCGCAAGCAGCACGAAACCGAACGCAACGAGGTGCGCAGCCGAATCGAGAAAATCCTGGCCCGCTTCGACGGGGTGGAACTCGGCTAGCGCCGGAAATTTGGCCAAGGGGCCAAGCTATGAAAGGCGTCAACGTCGAAATCATGGGCCAGTCGCTGACTGTCGCCAGCGATGGCGGCGACGACTACGTGCGCGAACTGGCGCGCGCGGTTGACGCCAGGATCAAGGAGATGCGCGGGGGTGGAACGCAATCGGTGAGTTCGATTCATCTTGCGATCCTGGCCGCGCTTAACTTCGCCGACGAGCTCGAACGGCTGCGCCTGGAGCATCAGGCTTTGGTCGAGCGTATCGAGGCGATGAACAAGAGGCTCTCGGCCGCGATTGACGGCACATCGGCATAGCCGTCGCGGGCGCCGGGGCCCATTTGATGGTTTTCCCGAACTACTTGCGGTTGAGGGCGGGGAAGTCGGATTGATAGCATCTAGCCACAACGCGAGGCCCGGATTGCGCGGGCCCGTGAGAGGTTTTATCGAGGCCGTGGCGCGGCGATGCCGCGGGCATCGCAGCGCGCTGATGGGCGCGCCGCCTGGCCGGGACCTGGCGCCCTTTGGGCGCCGATGCGTTCAGTGGTTGAGCAGTTGATCCCGCTCCCGCCATGGCGAGGTCCGTGGCGGACGAAAAACAATATCTGCGCGCAATCCTGACGGACTGCCGCATCGCGATCTCTTCCGAGAGCGCACGCGCGTGGTCGGCGGAGATCGTGCGGCGGATTCTCGCGGCCGATTTTTACCGCGGCGCCGGGCGCGTCGTCGCGTACGCGTCGGCGCACAACGAAGTCTCGACCGATTCGCTAATCGCCGCCGCGCTCGCGGCGGGAAAGAGCGTGATGCTGCCGCGCTACGATCGGGCGCGCGGCCGGTTCGAGCCCGCGTATGTTTCGGAGCCGCACGCGCTGGCGCCGGGAGCATTCGGAATCCTCGAGCCGCCGCCGGCCGCGCCAGCCGCCGCGGCGAACGAGCTGGCGGGCGCGCTGGTATGCGTTCCCGGGCTCGGGTTTGGTCTGAGCGGTGAGCGGCTGGGACGTGGCGGAGGCCATTATGATCGTTTCCTCGCGGAGTTCTGCGCGGAAGCGGTCACGACTGGTCTTGCCTATTCGTTCCAGTTGCTCGAGCGGATTCCCGAACGGGAATTCGATCGGCGGCTCAACTTTATCGTCACCGAGTCGGCAGTGTATTGCGCGGGCGATGCGCCACGGCATCCGCGCGGCGCGGCCGGCCAAGGAGGTACGCCAGGATGGCTCTGCTAACCGCAATCCTGGGATTTATTGTTGGTGGCGCGGTCTTGTTTATTTGGGCAATGATGCGGCGGCGCACCGATGCCGTCGATCATGAGGCCGCGCGCGCTAAGGCCGAGGAAATCAGCAAGGAAGTACTCAGGGAGGCTCAAACCAGAAGCGAGCTCTTGATCAAGGAGGCCGAGGTCAAGGCCAAGGATCTGATCGTCGGCGCGCGCACCGACGCCGAGCGCGAGGTGCGCGACCGGCGCCGCGAGTTGCAAGCGGCGGAGTCCAAGCACGAGTCGCGCGAAGAGGCCTTCGAGAAACGCCAGGAGGCGTTCGAGCGCCGCGAAGCCGACCTCAACCGCCGCGACCAAACGCTTCGCACCCGCGAAAAAAATATCACCGACAAGGAAGCAGAGCATCAGGCGCTCATCAACCAGAAGCTCGCACAGCATCAGGCGCTGGTTGAAGAGAAGCTCGCGCAGCATCAGGCGCTCATCGATGAGGCTCGCTCGCGGCTCGAAGCCGTCGCGGGACTCACCCGTGAGGAAGCCAAGCGCACCCTGATGGACGAGATGCTCGGGCAGGCGCGCACCGAATCGGCCAAGCATATCCGCGTGGTCGAGGAAGAAGCGCGCGAAGAGGCCGACCGCCGCGCCAAGCGGATCGTCTCGATCGCGATCGAGCGGCTGGCCGGCGAATTCGTCGCCGAGCGCACCGTGTCGGTGATCGCGCTGCCGTCGGACGAAATGAAGGGCCGCATCATCGGACGCGAGGGACGCAATATCCGCGCGATCGAGGCCGCCACCGGCGTCGATATAATCATCGACGACACGCCCGAGGCGGTGGTCATCTCGTGCCACAACCCGATTCGGCGCGAGATCGCGCGGGTCGCGCTCGAAAAACTCATCTCGGACGGCCGCATCCATCCGGGCCGGATCGAGGAAGTCGTGCGCAAAGCCGAGCAGGACGTCGAAGAATCGATCCGCGAGGCCGGACAACGCGCGATTATCGAGGTCGGCGTGCACGGGATTCATCCCGAGTTGGTCAAGCTGCTCGGGATGCTCAAGTACCGCTACTCGTACGCGCAGAACGTGCTGATGCACTCGATCGAGGCGGCGTTCATCTGCGGCGCGATGGCGGCCGAGCTGGGACTCAACGAAAAACAGGCGCGCCGGGCGGCGCTGCTGCACGATATCGGCAAGGCCCTGACCCACGAGGTCGAAGGCTCGCACGCGCTGATCGGCGGCGAGCTGGCGCGCAAGTACGGCGAGTCGGCGAAGATCGTCAACGCGATCGCCGCGCATCATGAGGAAGTTAAGGCCGAGACGATTCTGGCGCCGCTGGTCGATGCGGCCGACGCGCTGTCGGGCGCGCGGCCGGGCGCGCGGCGCGAGGTGCTCGAAAGCTACGTCAAGCGGCTCGAGGATCTCGAAACAATCGCCAAGTCGTTCAAGGGCGTCGAGAAATGCTTCGCCGTGCAGGCCGGCCGCGAGATGCGCGTGATCGTCGAGCCCAGCCAGATAAGCGACGAGGACACGGTGATGCTGGCGCGCGACGTGGCGCGCAAGATCGAGACCGATATGACCTATCCCGGACAGATCCGGGTGACCGTCATCCGTGAGACACGCGCGACCGAGCTGGCCAAATAGCCGGCGCGCGGAACTGAAGTGCGAAAGCGCGGGCGCGGCGATAAAATTCGCCGCGCCCGCGCGCTTTACCATCACGCGAAGCTCACGATAGTATCGCCGCTGCGATGCCGACCACGCGCGAAGCGCTCGAGACCACCATCGAGCTCGAACAACAGAGCATGTCGCTGTATGCGCTGATGGCGAAGATCTTCGCCGAGGACGCGCGGCTGCGCGATTTCTGGTTCGCGATGGCGCGCGACGAGGCGCGCCACGTCGGCGCGCTCGACCTGGTCTCGACCGTGCTCCGGATCGACGGGCTGCTCGACGCGCCCAGCCCAATCTCGCTCGAAGATTCGACTATCGTGAAGCTGCGCGCGATGCTCGATCAGTTTCATCGCGAAGCCGGACCGGGACTCAAGATTCAGCGCGCGCTCGCGATGGCGGTGGAAGTCGAGGAAACCGAGATCGAGGATCTGGTCGCCGAGTTGCTCAAGGCGGTGCAGGCGCCCGACGAGTACGAGCGATGCCTGCGGCTTTTGGTCCACGACCTGGGCGAGTTGGGCTTTATGATCGAGCGCCACTGCGCCGACGTCGGCCTGCTGAGCCGCTGCGACGCGCTGTGCAACCGGCACGCGGAAACGCTGCGCACGTCATCCTCCGGCGGCCGCTGAGCGCGCGCCGCGCCAACCGCGTCCAGGGCGCCGCTCGCGCCCGCGAACGGCGCGGCCAAACCGCCAGCGCCCCGTCCACGTGATCATCACGGCGAGTCCTGATTCCCCTTCCCGACGCGGGAAGGGGTAGGGGTTAGGTCGATTTTCCGCCGCCGAAACCGGCGACGGGCGCCGCGCTGTCGATCGATCGAATCGCGCGATGGCGATCGGATTGATTCGCGGCAGTGGCGCGGCGCATGCTGGTTGGCTATATTTCGCACAGCGCTGAGGAGTGGCCAAACTGGCAAGGCACCTGACTCTGGATCAGGGGATTGAAGGTTCGAATCCTTCCTCCTCAGCCAACCCTCCATCTTGATTTGATTTGATTTGATGGTGGGCGCGCATCGACGGACGGTCCCATCGTCTAGTGGTTAGGACACCGGCCTCTCACGTCGGGAACGCGGGTTCGACTCCCGCTGGGATCACCAACAAAATCAAACGCTTAGCCGCGTCCCCTTTTTCGTCCGTCCCTTTCAGTGCCAAATAGGTGCCAACTTTTCCCTTTTCCTGATTGAATCTGGTCAATCAGGCCGCTTCGTTCGATGCTTCCTTGGCTCGTTCCGGGTTCGAGCGCCCAAGCACGACGCCATCGACGGCCGCTTTGAGGTAGGCGTCCGACAGATGGCTGTAGCGCATGGTCATCCGCGCGTCTTTGTGGCCGAGGAGAACTTGCAGGCCGCGCCCCGCGACGCCTGACATTGCCTGATAGCTTGCGAACGTGTGCCGCAAATCGTGCAACCGGCAATCTTCGAGGCTGGCCCGCTTGGCCGCACGCACAAACAGCATCGTGGTTTGATTCGGGCCGAGCGGGAACAGCCGCCCGTCGATTCGCGGCGCAAGCGCCTTCAACGCCTCAAGGGCCGCATCGTTCAGATGGACGTGACGCGCTTCGCCGTTCTTGGTTTCGGTTAGCAGGGCGGCGCGGTTGCGCCAATCGATGGACTTGCGGGTGAGGCTCAATATTTCATTGCGCCGCATCCCGGTATTCATCGCCACGATGGCGAACGGCTTTAGGTAAACCGATTCGGAAACCTCGCACGCGGCGAGCAGGCGATCGATTTCATCGAGGCTCAAGAAGCGCGTGCGGCCCGTCGGCTCGCGTAGCGCCTTAAGGCCGGACAACAAGCCGCCCTGTGAATCGAGGAACGGGTTTCGGCTCAGATATTCCCAAACGACGGCGCGCCGCATCATGTGCTTGAGCACGGTCACTTCGCGGTTGAGCGTTGAAGGCGACGGGGCGATTTCCTTGGCTCCCTTGCACCTTAGGCAGGGCAAACCGCTTGATACTTTTCCCTTGCCATCGCAGCGAGGGCATTTCTGAGGCTTGCGGCGCTGTCTGAGGTACGCTTCGGCGTCAGCCGCAGTGATTGCCCGCAACGTGCCGGGGAAAGCGGGGATGAGGTACTTGTCCAAGATACCGAACCAGCGCTCACGCGAACGCGGCTTGAGCGTCGGCGTGACTCGCTCGCGCCATATTTTCGCGAAGTCGGCAAAAGTGATTGCCGATTCCTCGATGACGCCAAGGTGAACCCGGCGGGCGACGTTGCCCAAGATTCCGTCGAGCACTTCCCCGGCGACGCGCTTCGACGGCCCGATCTTGCGCCGTCGGCGGATGCCTCGCGCGTCTTTGAAATCGATCCACCATTCACCCTTGCCGCGTTCAAAAACTCTGCTCATCGCTTTTTGCTCCTTTGCCGCTTGCGCCGTTGAACCGATTTACCTTCGCTCGGCATGGCGGGTCGCTTCTGCCGGGCTTCATGGATTTCCTTCAAAAATGAAATGAGTTCTTCGGACTGTTTCTGTTCTTCGAGCGCACTGGTTGCCCGCTGGCGGGTAAGCAGATTCGTTACGACTTGCAAGACAGCAGCGTCCATCGGATCGCTTTTAGGACCCGGGGGCTTCGGCTCTTCCCGAGGCGCGAAACGCTCCCCTGCCACAAAGGCAGCCGTGCCGGAAAAAATGGCTTCCGGGGATTCGACTACGAGGCCCATCGCCGCATCTACTCCGAGAGACTTGTCGGGCGGCGATCCCTTGAGCCTCACGCGGACAGGATGAAGCCGATAGTTTATCGGTGGAAGGAACAGGAGCCATACGCGGACGCCGAAAACGCGCGCCAACGCGAAGATCTCATCTGCATCGAAGGACTTGACCCGTCGCCCTTCGACCGACCGCTCCATCGCAGAGTAGCTCGCTAAGGAAATCTTCTTGCCGAGCTGTGCGCCCAATAGCGCCGCTGTTTTGACCGCCGTCAACCCGCGCTCTCTTCTCAGCTTTTCGAGATTGTAGGCGACGATCTGATTTGGGCTTAATTCGGAAACTCGGCGCATGTCTCACAGGATTTCACACCGTTGCGCGCTAGTCAACAGAACTGTTGAGCCTTCAACAACAGGGCTTTACCCCCAAGCGGAACAGGGTAAAGTAGTTTTCATGAACCGAAATATCTCGAAGCTGCGGTTGCTCAGGGAAGCTCGCGGGCTGTCGCTGCGGGCGACAGCGGAACTGGCGCAAATGGATTCAGCACAACTAAGCCGTTTGGAACGCGGCGAGGGTGGACTGTCGCTCGAATCCGCAGTGCGCTTGGCGCGAGTCCTTGGGTTGACCGCTGTTCCGAAGGCTCTTGAGCCATTCATCGGAGAGGCGTCCAGTGGCGTCCGTTAGTTCGCCCGGCCCTCCGCAAATGCAGCCGCTGGCTCACAGCCTGCCCGATGCGGCCCAACAATTGGGGGGCGTTTCTGTCAGTTTCCTGCGGCTGGAAATCGCGCGAGGAAACCTGCGAGCCATTCATTGCGGTAGGCGTGTGCTAGTCGCGCATGACGAATTGCTGCGTTACCTCGCAGCGGGGACGGAGCACGCAACGTGATGACTGCGGCTGGCCCCGACCACGATTTCGAGCGCAAGATGCTGCTCGCGCATCTCCGTGCCAATCTTGATCGCGAAGCCCTGCGCTGTGTTGCCGAGCTTCGCCGCGATGCGCTCCCCGTCAACCCGGCAAATGTCGAATTTCGGCTGTCGCAGCGGATCGTGAACGCCCGCCCGCGAAGCGCGATTGTCCCTTGGCACTTACCCGACGAAATTGTCGCCGCCGTCGCGTGTCGCGTCAGTCAATCGGTCGCGAGTGAGGGATGATGGCTATCAGCGAAAAGGAATTTGCGGAACATATCGACTCGGACTTAGCCGAAATGGACTCGGCGAAGGCACGACACGCGGTCGAGCCGATGACGCTCGATGCGACAGTCGCAACGCTCGCGGCGATGAGCGAGAGCGCATATGAGCTAGTGCGGAAAACCGAAGTGAAGCGGTTCGGCATCCGCACAAGCGCGCTCGACAAGCTGGTCGAAGCCGCCCGCAAGGCGGCGGCCGCACCTGATCGCGCAACCGCCATCGAATCACTTGCCCCGCTCCCGCCCGCACCATGGCCGGAGCCGGTCGAAGGCGCGGCGCTGCTCAATGACGTGGTGAGGTTCATCGAGCGGTTCGTCATACTCGATAAGCATGCCGTGATCGCTGTCGCGCTTTGGATCGCCTTTACCTATTGCTTCGACGTGGCTGAAACGTCGCCGCGACTACGCATCAAAAGTCCCGATAAGCGCTGCGGTAAAAGTCGCCTTCTCGAAGTGCTCGGTTTTCTAGTCCCGCGCTCGATCACAGCGTCAAATATGAGTGCTAGCTCCGTCTTCCGAACAATCGACGCGGAACATTGCCCGCTTTTCATCGATGAAGCAGATACCTTCGTTCGCGACAACCAAGAACTTCGCGGACTGCTTAACAGCGGGCATACCCGCACCTCAGCGTACGTGATCCGCGAGATTCCGGCTGGCGAAAGGGCATGGGTGCAAAAGCGCTTCTCAACGTGGTGCCCGATGGCGATAGCAGGCATCGGAAAATTGCCCGATACCGTCGAGGACCGTTCCGTCCCGATTGTGATGCGGCGGAAGCGGCGCATCGACAAGGTTGAGCGGCTAACCCGGCGGAACAGAAGCGCCCGAGAGGACGCGGCGGCGCTAGCATCGAAACTCGCTCGGCTCGCGGCTGACAACCTTGAAAAGTTGCGCGACGCAGCACCGCTGATCCCCGATGCGTTGAACGATCGTGCGGCCGATAATTGGGAACTTCTGCTAGCGATCGCCGACCTTGCCGGGGGAGATTGGTCTGTCCGCGCACGTGTTGCTGCCCTGGCCTTGTCGGGAGAGCGCGATAACTCCGACGAGGATTCGCTTCGCACACGACTGCTCGCGGATATTCGCCGCATTCTCGAACCATTGAGCGCCGAAGAGATATCGTCCGCTTCCTTGTGTAGCCAGCTAGCCGAGGTTGAAACGTCCCCGTGGTCCGAATTCAATCGCGGTAAACCGATCAGTCCCGCCCGCCTGTCGCGAATGCTCAGGGACTTCGAGATTTACGTCGGGAAAATCGAGCACGGCAGCGCGCGAGGCTACAAGAAGTCCGACTTCAAGGATTCCTTTGAACGATATCTCGCCGCTATTCCCAGCGATCGAAGTGTCCAAGTGTCCGAAACTCAACGGAGAGAAGGGGAAAGTGCAATTTTAGAAGTGTCCGGTACGGACACCTTGAAAAGTGCGAAAACGCCAACGGAGAGAAGCACTCCGGACACTTTGACGCTTTCAAACGGAGGTCGAGACGCGGATGATGTTATTTCGGCGGCCGACGCGGAAAATGACGAAGGTGCGATTGAATGAACGCACAAGCGATCTTGAACGAATTCGCAAGGCGCGGAATCGCAGTTCGGGCCGATGGTGAAAACCTCATCGCGCGCCCGCTAAGCCGCGTAGACCCCGAGTTGCGGGAAGCCGCACGCCAACACAAGGACGAACTGCTCCGCCTGCTCGCGGACGGCCCCGAGCCGCCATGCCTGCCGATCGACTTGAGCCGGATCGCCGACGCGATCGCCCGCCAGCCGCGCTCGCCCTTTTTGAACGACTTGGCCATCGCGACGATCGTAAAAGCCGCGATCCGCGCTCAAGCCGCCATGACCGGGGTAACCCCCGCTGTCCAAGCCGCCGCGCTGAGGCACTGTCGTGAACTTCAGGATCGGATCGTCGGCGCGATCGAGCACCGCGATTATCAGAGCGCCTACGAAATCGCCGCCCGGCTGGATCGACTCCCACGCGAGATCACGGAGCTGCGCCCGCAATGAGCACTAAGCCAGCCTTCGCTATCGAGCAAGCCACGAACTTACTACTTGCGGTCCGCGCCGCCCGGCGCACGCCGCGCGCCTGCTGATGGCGTTGGAGCTATCCCGGCGCGGTTAGCGAGCTGCTCGGCCGCTCCGGCTCGACCGACTCCCCATGATAATCTCGCGTTCCAGCGGGGTAAGCGCCACTGCCGGGCGCTCGGGAGCAGGGCGGACGCGCATATGACAGGCGCACTTGCACGCGGGGTAACACCTGTCAGGGGTCAATTTTGGGTCAGTCTTGCCTTGCCGCATCAGGCGGTAGAAGCGTAGCATTTCCCGAGCTTCGGCGAGCTGGCGGAACCGGTCCTCGCGCATTTGCCGGACCCGTCCCAAAGCCGCCATGCGCTGGTGCGCTCGATAGCCCGTTTCCGAGTTGAACACGCGCTCAGAATAGCACAAACCCCAAATGACAACCTCTCTCAGCCGTCGAAAGAAGCTCCGCCGCACTGCCGCGCGATTGGGGGATAACACGCGCCTGATTAGACTGACGGCCCCGCTGCTGGCGGGTATCGTCGCCGGTTGCGCCTTCCTGCTCATCGCCGCGCTCGCTCTGACTGGATGCGCGGGCTCTAAGTTCGGTGAATTCATGGAAAACTACGGCGCGCTTCAGACTGGCGGTTATTCGGGCCTTGAGCGTCTTAGGGCCCAGCGGTCGCTCCGGGCGCACCGCACCGAGTTGGTCGCGGAAATCAATAAGTCCTGCCTAACAGCGGGACCTGCGGAAGACACGTGCGAGGCTACTTTGGAGGCAGAACCAGCTTGCCAGGAGCTGGCGCATGGTGGCGGGGAGACACTCGAGCTTGCCGAGGTTCAGGGGAAAGCCCCGCTGGCAGACCCGCACAGCCAAGAGCTGTACGTCAAATGCGACCAGAGCGTAAAACGAAAATGCGGGGTCTCGATATGGGACTGCGCGAAAGCCAAGAGAGCATTATCGGATTTCGATGAGCAGATACGGCAGGCGCAAATAGGACAGGCGTTCTCTCCGATGCCCACGTTTCCGTTGCCTGCGGCGCCGGCATCCAATTAAGCTCCGCTGCTTCCCGGACCGCCGGTCTTCACCAATTGCACCAATTTCGGCGCGACGACCAACTGCATCACGAACTAAATCATAAAATTTTTTGTAGTTGATCGCTCGCCATCAGGTATCGCTGCGAACCCTCGTTTGGGGCTGCCCCGCCGGGGGGCGGGGTGCCTAATTCTGGTGCCAAACTGGTGCCATCTTTGGTGCCAAACCAGTGCCATCCGCCGGTATCGCTCAGTGACATTCGCTGATTGCCGATGCGCGAAACCCCCTTGTGCCCGTTAGACTTGGTGGCACTCGGTTGCACTCTATCACTCTGTATGATTTCATGCCCTTTCGTTCTCTCACGTCGGGAACGCGGGTTCGACTCCCGCTGGGATCACCACACGGGTCGTCACACAGGTAGGGGAACAGGTTCCGCGCAATCACGCTCGGGGTCCGCGCCCGATTCTGATGCGGCCCGGCTCGATTACCGCGAACTGCGAGGCGAGGGCCGCTCCCAGCCGATTGACCGCTTCGAGAACAGCCTCGGCCATCGGTCTGCGCGCGCTCGCGGGGAACCGAATCAGAATCACTCCGCAGTTTTTTTGCCCGGCGGCGTACACAAGTTCTCCGAAGTCCTTATCCTCGGTCAGCAGGATTCGCGCGTCGTCGTGCGCCAGCTTGAGTATCACTTCGTCGTCAACGCTCGGGAAAATCTCGGCTGCCGCGATTACATCGTGAGCAGCGTCACGCAGGGCGCGCACTACGGCAAAATCGCGACCTTCGTCGGCGATGAAGCGCACGGTCTAGGCCTTGGAATTGGCTCGTGGGGTTGCAAGCAGGATGATCTCTTCGTGGGCTACCGTATCGGCGGCGTATGCGATTGCGGCGCGGATGTCTTCGCGGGTCAGGCGCGGATAGGCGTCGAGCAAATCGGCTTCGGCCGCTCCTTCCGCGAGCTTGCGCAGAAGCAGCTCGACGGTGATCCGCGTGCCCCGGATGACGGGCTTGCCCATCATCTTCCGCGCATCGATTTCGATTCTCTCGGTGATCATATGCGGCCCTCGATTCGACCATTCTACCTTTCCGCGGAGATTTCAAAAACAGTCACTGTCTCGATACGCATCTGCCACCCGCTCGACAACCGTTGTCGTGCGAGGGATTTGCCGGGATTGCCCTTGTGGTGGGTGCGGCCTAGCCTCGGGATTGAGGCATCGCGCCATGAGCAATCCGTCCAGCGGCAGAGGCATCCATCGAGCGCGCACGATCGTTTTTGCGCTGCTCGTCTCGGCAATCGCGATCGCGGCGGCCGCGGCGGCGGCGCGTGCGCAGGGCAACCTGAGCGCGAATCCGTACGCGCCCAATTCCAGCAGTAATCCGTTTGGCGCCGGAAGCCCGTATGCTCCGGACAGTATCCACAATCCCTACGGCAAGTACGGCAGTCCGTACAGTCCCGAGAGCGCAACCAATCCGTATGCGACCGATGCGCCAAAGCTGTACGACGACCAAGGGCATTATCACGGCAAGCTGAGCGCGAATCCGTACGATCCCGACTCGACCTCGAATAAGTTCGGGCGTTACGGCAGTCCGTTTTCGGGCGAGAGCATCAACAACCCGTTCGGCGCCGGAAGTCCATATCGCGCCGACAGCCCCAACGATCCGTTCGGCCAGGGGATGAAAATCAAGGGCGCGGGGCAGTAACGTTTATCAGCGGCAGGGTAGTGCGTTATCGAGACGTTCGTGGCACGGTTGATAATGGCGGATCGAACCAGTTCTCATTTCCGGAGTATCGGCCCCTTTATCGCGGTCGCGCTTGTGCTCACTTTGAGTATCGTCAAATCCGCCGCCGTGCGCGCGGCGGATAGCGCCAAGCCGGACGCGGGGCTCGAGCAGGCGACGTTCGCGGGCGGATGCTTCTGGTGCATGCAGCCCGCCTTCGAACATATCCCTGGAGTGGTCTCGACGATCGTCGGATACACGGGCGGTGACAAACCGCATCCGACCTACGAGGAAGTAAGCGACGGCGGCACCGGACACGCCGAATCGATCCAGGTCACTTTCGATCCGAAAAAGGTCAGCTATCCGCATCTGCTGGACGTGTTCTGGCACAACGTGGATCCGACCACGGCCGGACGCGAGTTCTGCGATGTCGGCAATCAGTACCGGAGCGAAATTTTCTATCACGGCGCCGGCCAGGAGCGCGAGGCGAAGGAGTCGCTGGCAAAGCTCGAAGAGACCAAGCCGTTCAAGGATCCGATCGTTACGCAGATCGTTCCCGCCACCACCTTCTGGCCCGCCGAGGATTACCATCAGGACTACGCCTTGAAAAATCCCGATCGCTACCGTTTCTATCGCTACAACTGCGGACGCGACCAGCGGCTGCGCGAGCTGTGGGGAGCGCTCAGCGGCGGACATTGAATGAATGAATGAATGAATGAATGGAGCGGATCGAGATCGGCGGCGGCAGCGAGGTGTGCCGGCGGGTGAGCCGCTCGAGTCGATCGCACCGATGCGCCGCATCGAGGCGCGATTCGATGACGGCGAAAAGATACGCGCCATTTACCAGACGCCGCTCGGACCGTAACCGCACTGGCGGCTGTGGATGATTCAGTTTCCGCCGGGGCTGATCGAGCCGCCGCCGCCCGCGGTAACCGTGCTTCCTAGGTTGATCTGCGAGTTGGCGATGTTCATCGAGGAGCCGACCTGCTGGCCCATCGTTTGGAAACCAACATAAACGGTCAGCGCGATCGCGGCGAGCAGCATCGCGTATTCGACCATCGTCTGACCCAACGGTGTGGCGCGAAGGGAATGGCGGGACGGGTGGCGTGGCACGATCATTCTGAAAAACCTCGTCGGCATCTGTTTATCTGCGTGGGCGGCGCATCGCGCTCAATATGAAGAGCAGATCGGCCTTCGACTCCACCGATCCGAGCATCACGATCCGCGACAGCGCCTCGAGTTCTTGCGGCTTGACGTTGCGTGCGCTCAGGAGTGCGTGATCTGCGCAAAATTCCCTCCACAGCACCCGTTTGATGGATACCGGTCTCTCGTCGATCGGATTGGCGAGAGTATTCCTTGACGGCGGAGTCCGCACTGCAAACGCTCCTGACAGATTGAAAATCTGGGTTATCGATGGACGCAGGCAGAGGTCGCACGGATCATGCCAGAAAAAAATAACGCGGTGAAATGTGCATTTTTACAAATATGACGATTCAATTGTAAATTAGTAGCAGAAACGTGACGTTAATTTGTTGCACTTGAGTTAACTAAGTTGACTCGGATACAACAAATTCGCGTAGGACATCAGTGTCCGCACCACAACAAAGGGCGGTCCCCGGTCGGGCCGCCCTCAGCGTGTTAGGGGGTTGCTCGGCAGGCGCGCTATAGCGGATCGGCGAGCTTTAAGAGCTGCTTGCCCAAGTTCGCGCCGGTGAACAGGCGAATGATGGTCTTGGGCGCGTTTTCGAGACCGTGCTGGAGATCGACCTGATTCTTGATCTTGCCCTCGGCGTGCCACTGCGCAAGCTCCGCGATTGCCTGCGGAAATTTCTGCGCGAAGTGGAAGACCAGGAATCCTTCCATCCGCGCCCCGCGGAAAATCAGGTTGAAATAATTCTTCGGCGGATGACCGGCCACGCCCGCCGCTTCGTTGTATTGCGAGATTGCGCCGCACAGGACCACCCGCGCGCCGTTCGAGATCCGCGCCAGCGCGAGGTCCAAAATCTCGCCGCCGACGTTGTCGAAGTACACATCTATACCGCGCGGGCAGTGCCGGGACAGCCCCGCGCCGACGTTTTCATTCTTGTAGTCGATCGCGGCGTCGAAGCCGGCCTCTTTGACCAGCCAGTCGCACTTGGCGCGCCCACCCGCGATCCCGACCACGCGGCATCCTTTGAGCCTCGCGATCATGCCGGCGACCGAGCCGGTCGCGCCCGCCGCGCCGGAGACCACGCAGGTATCGCCAGCCTTGATCTGCCCGACCGACAGGGCGCCGAAATACGCGGTCAATCCGGTGGTCCCCAGGATCGAGAGGGCCAGAATCGGATCGGTTCCCGCCGCCAGCTTCTGCATCCCGAAAATTCCCGCGCCTTCGCTGACCGTGTAGTCTTCCCATCCGAGCAGCCCCTGGATCAGGTCGCCCGGCGCGAAGCCTGCGCGTTTGGACTCGACGACTTGCCCGACCGCGCCGGCGCGCATCGGCTCGCCAAGCGGGATCGCGGGCATGTAGGTGTCCATCGACATCCAGCCGCGCTGGGTAGGATCGAATGAAAAGGCCAGATTACGGACCATCACCTGACCGTCCTTAAGGGCGGGCACGATGGTCTCATTCCATTTGAAATCAGTCTCTTTGATGATCCCGTGCGGGCGCGACGCGATGAGCCATTGACGATTGTTGATTTGCGCCATGTCGATTTCCTCGGGGATTATTCTGGTACGGGTTTGACTAGCAGGATGTTGAAAAATGCGTTTTCAACATCCTGCTCCCTCTCTCTTTCTCCCCCGCGGGGGGAGAAGATGAAGGAAGGCAGCCAGTTATTTGGCAGGGTGTAACACACGGGAGTGTTCCCGCTGCGCGGGAACCGCCATTTATCAACACCCTGCTAGGGGATTTAGCCGATACAGCGCGATCGGACAAGCTGGCCGCGAGGGCCGGCGACCCCGGCGCCGTGGGTCAACTCACGCGCGGGATCCGTGATACTGTTGCGCGGATAAGAGACGAGCGCGGCTGTGGGACGATTGCGCGTGATCGAGGAGCAGGGTGGCGGCGAAGTCAAAATCAGCCGGACCGGGTCGGGGCGACTCCAAGCGCGGGCCCCGGCCCGCCGGAAGCAAAGCGGCGGTAGCGCGCGCCAGCGCGCGCAAAGGCGGGGCGGCGGCGCGCCGCCAGGCGGCGGACTCCTTTGCCTTCAAGGCGGCCAGCGCACGCACTTATATCGCCTATGCGATTCTGCTCGGACTGGCGGCCCTGGTGATCGCGATGCTGTATGCGGCCGCACCCGCGCGCGCGCAGGCGGAGCCGCCCTCGGCGTTCGCCAGCGACGCTCAGGCGAGCGATCCTGTCGCGGCGGTCAAGGGCGTGGTCGATCAGGCGATAGCGGTGTTCCGCGATCAGCGGCTCTCCGACGCCGGCCGGATGACGCGGTTGCGCGCGATCGCGGAGGCGCACATCGATTTCGCGAGCATGGCGCGCTCGTCGGTCGGATACCATTGGCGCGTGCTTACCCCGGAGCAGCGGACGCAATTCGCCGCGCTGTTCACGAAGTTTATCGAAGACGTGGTGCTGTCGCGGATCCAGTCCTACACGGTGCAAAAAATCCAGGCGCGGATTCAGTCAACCACGATCACCTTTACCCACGCGAAGATCACCGATTCCGGACAGGCCAAGGTGTACAGCTCAGTGGTGGTGCAGGATCACCCGCATCCGATCGAGGTCGATTACCTGTTGCGGCAGTCGGGCGGCCAGTGGAAGATTTACGACATCACGGTCGGTGCGATCAGCGTGATCGCGAATTACCGAAATCAGTTCAATCGAGTAATCAACCAACAGGGCTACGACCGGCTGGTCAATATCCTGCAAGAGAAGACCCGCGTGCTGAGCAGCTCACTGCGGCAGTGAGGGCGCCGCTGGCGCCGCTGCGCGTTCGGCTGCGGGAGGATTCCGGCCGGGCATGGGCGCGCGGCCCTTGGCGCGCACCGCGATCGTCACCGTCGGGCGGTGCGGATCGTTGCTCGTAATGGTAAGCGTTTCCGACTGGACGCCGGGCGCGGTGGCGACGAACTGGATCGTGATCGTCGCGCGCTCATGAGGTCCAAGAGTAAATGTCTGGCCCGCTTGCGGCGAAGTGAATGGCGCGGCCAGCGTGTTTCCGGCTGTAACGATAAGCGTGCCGTGATCGGCGTTGCGGATCCGCACGCGCCGAGTTCGCGTGGTCCCGCTTCCCACCGCGCCGAAATTCACGCGCCGCGTGCTGAGCGCGAGCTTGCCGGGCGGCGGCGCCGGGGTCTTCGAGACAGGAGCCCGGACCGAGGCTATTTCAGTACTCCAGTTGTTCACCCGGGAACCGAGCCCCGCGTATTCGGCGCCGACCCATACCGTTGATTGATCGGCCGGATCGACTCCCGCCCCCGAATAGTCGCCCCATCGCGTACCGCCGTAAAACGCCAATCCGGGCGCGATCTCGATCGCGGCGCCGAGCGAGTTCGGCCGATCGCCCGCGAGCCGCGCCGACACATAGGCGGAAGGAGACGTGGTCGGCGAGGACCCCGAGAACGCGCTAACCAGATTGTCGGACGAGTCGAGTCCGATCGACGGATAGTAGTAATAGAAATCGACCCCACCGAAGTCGAAATCCTGATTCACCGTCATCGAGCCGGTGAGTATCTGGATATACCTGAGGCAGGCGCGCTGGGCGGTGTCGCCCGCGGGAGTGCAGGCGCTGTCGGCGGCGACCCATAGCGCGCCGTCGCGCCATTGCGCGTCCAGCAGCCGGTTGTCGCCCGAATCGATGAACTGCTTCGCGGAGGTAGCTTCGAGCTGCGGAGCCTGCGGCGGTGAATCAAGGCGATTGATGGCGAGCGAAGCCTTCGAAATCGAAGTGCCCTGCGTGGTGCCGCCCGACGGAGTTCCGGTCACCTGCATCACGCCGATCGAGGTCGCGCTCGGATACTGCACCGAGGCCATGTAGAGCGTATCCGGCAGCGCGTCGCCGCTGGCGGCGGTCTCGTGCGCGGGCAGGATCGTGAAGCCGCTCTGGTCCACCGCAGGCGCGTAAAAATCCGCGCGCGGCGAAGCATCCGCGTTCACGAGATCGGACTTGTCGATTACGAGCACTTCATTGCCGATAAACGCACCGCTGCCGCAATTCGGCGAGCATGAAAATGCGTTTGCGCTAATCGCGATTTTGTCATTGCTGATCCCGAGTCCGGGCTGGTCGCCAAGGCTGCCAGCGGTCTCATATTGGTAGAGCGAAAATGCGCCGGTCGGATCGCTGGTCTCGGAGATGGCAAGATTGAGATAGCTATTATGGCTTCCGCTAACGGTCGAGTCGTCCAGCGACAGTATCGAGATAAACCATCGCCCGCTCTGCGTGTCGTAACGGATCCGCGGGTCGCTCAGGAAGTCGGCGCCGACGCCGTAAAAGGAGCTGAGTGACTTCGCAAGCAGCAGGTTGCCCGACTTGTCGAACACGTTCATCGCCGTGTTCACCGCCTCGACAACCGCGTTAGGCCCGGCGGCAACCTGCGTGTCGGGCGGCTCGCAATCACAATCCGACTTGCCCTCGTCGATACCGGAGAAGCTCACGCCGATGCCGCCGGCGACGCTCGGCTCGACGGCCGCGAGCGTCTGAGTTCCCGCGCCCGCGCCGGTTTGCCCGGCCGCGAGCGTCTGCACGGACTGCGCGAAGCCAGGAACGCGGCGCGCAATCGACCCAATGGCGCGTGGCGCACCAGTGGCTATCGGCGGCAGCTCTGAAAACCGGATCGTTCCGCGGCTCAATAGCGCCGCGGGACGCCCGATCGCGATGATCGCGGGGCTTGCGGATGGCATCGCCGTTTCGGACGCGGCACGCGCGGGCATCAGCGCGTTCGGTCCAAGCGCGGTCAGTGTTGCCATCGCGAGCACGGCGGCAACGGCCGCAGCCGGAACAAAGCGGAACTTCATGCGCGCTCAGGGCCTTACAAGTAGTAAGGTCCGCCGGTCGTCTCGGCGCCGGAATCCAAAAATCGCAGCCATGTCGCGACGGTCATCTCGCGCCGTTTCAGCAGCGCGTCGCGGCATCGCTCCCACATCGGGCCTTCGCCCCCGAGCGCCGATGGATTTCGGGTCGCCTGCCAATGCTCGCGGCTCTCGTAGCGGGTGAGCAGAATCACGGTGTCGTACTCGGGAGAAGGCGCTTCGCGCTGGTCTTCCGCGACCAGCCACATCCCGATGATTCGAGCGCCGATCCTCTCGAAATAAGGCCATACGCCGCGCGCACTCAGGCGGTGGAATTCGGCGAAAGTGCCCTTCTTTATGTGAAACGTTCGCTGGGTCGTGATCATGCTCGCAATTCCGGTTGGGCCTCGGTGCAGTGATGATGGCGCAAAGTGTACGCGCGTAAGTTATCGCGATACAATCCGCCGGTCCGCAGTCCTAAGCGCCAGGAGCTTGCCTATGATTCTCAAAGTCGCGCGGCTCGGCTTCCCTTCGATCAGAACCGTCGCGCAACCGGTGGCGACTGATCGGATCGCGACGCCGGAGTTTCAGCGCCTTATCGATGACATGGTCGAGACCATGCACGAATACCACGGCGTCGGCCTGGCCGCCCCGCAGGTGCATCTGCCGATCCAGCTCGCGGTGCTCGAAGTTGAAAACCATCCGCGCTATCCGGATATGCCGTCGATGCCGCTGACCGTGCTGATCAATCCGGTCGTGACGGTCGTGAACCCGGCGCCGATAGAAGATTGGGAAGGATGTTTGAGTATCCCGGACTTGCGCGGTCTGGTCCCGCGCGCGACCGAGGTGCAGGTTCAGGCGCTTGGCCGCGGCGGAGAGCGGCTGGATTTCGCGGCGCGGGATTTTCATGCGCGCGTGATCCAGCATGAGACCGATCATCTGAAGGGCCAGGTCTATCTGGATCGGATGCCGGATCTGCGCCAGTTGGGGTTTTTGGACGAATGGCAGCGCTTCCTGATCCCGTGCCAAAAACCAGGCGCGGAGTAAGCACTGGGAAGAATCCACAGATTACACAGATTTCACGGATTCAGAGATTTAATCGCGGTCGCCGCCGCTTCGGCGGCGGCGACCGCGAATTTCATGTGCAATTCTTAATCCGTGAAATCTGTGTAATCTGTGGATGGTATTTTATTTGGGGGGATAGGGCAGGTTGGGCGGGAGTTTGCCGGTCGCCTTGACCGCCGCGATTGTCTTTTCCAGCGCGTCGTTTCGCGCGGCCAGATTTTGCTCCTCGGATTGCACGGTCGCGAGCTGCCCCTTGAGCTGGGTGTTCTGATCGCGAAGCTCGCTTATCTGCTGATTGAGCCCGTCGATCTGCTGATGCATCTGGTCGTCCGCGACGCCAATCCGCCCCGACCACAGGTAGAACAATATCGCCGCGACTATCGCAACGATCATCGCGCCCGCTATTGCCTTGCCCATCTATGCCCGCCGTCCGGGTTCCTGCCTTCGAGATCCAGCTAGACTACTCCGAGGCTCTGTTTGATGATAAATGAGCCCGGGTGGAACATAAAGCGGGGTGGGGCAGCGCTTCGCTTAGGGCGGCGACGGGGTGGTATCGTTGAATTGACTTCTAGCGCCGGGCGTTCGTACAATGCGCAAGAATCGCGCGGTTTGCTTCGAGCGGGGTTCGGGAAAGTTGGCCTGATCCGTGACAATATCCCGCGTTTGCATTCACAATCCCGATAAAACGCAGCAGCTTGGGCAAAGCTTAGCCAAATGATTGAGGTCCAAGGCCTTACCAAATTCTTCGGCGCTACGCGGGCGGTAAATCACGTCTCGTTCAAAGTCGAAAAGGGCGAAATTATCGGTCTGCTGGGACCTAACGGCTCGGGCAAGACCACGATCATGCGAATCCTGACCGGGTTCTTTCCGCCCACTTCAGGCCGCGCGATGATCGGCGGCCTCGACGTTGCCGAGCATTCGATCGAAACCCGGCGCAAAATCGGCTACCTGCCCGAGAACATGGTCCTGTACCCGGACCTGACGGTCACGGCGCTGCTCGAGTTCGCCGCCAGGGTGCGCGGCCTTGACGCCAGAACAATGCGCGAGCGAATTGAATACGCGATCAAGACCTGCGGTCTCGCCGAGGTCCGGCACAAGCTGATCGGCAAGCTCTCGAAGGGCTATCGCCAGCGCGTCGGAATCGCGCAGGCGGTGCTGCCGGATCCCGAGGTGCTGATCCTCGACGAGCCGACGGTCGGCCTCGATCCGCGCCAGGTGGTCGAAATCCGCGAGCTGATTCGCTCGCTGGCCGGGCGCTCGACCGTGCTGCTGTCGACCCACATCCTGCCCGAAGTCAATATGATCTGCCGGCGGGTGATAATTATCGACCGCGGCGATATCGTCGCGCAGGATACGCCCGAAGAGCTGACCGCGAAGCTCCAGGGCAGCGATCAGACGCTGGTCACCGTGGCGGGACCCGCCGACCAGATAAAGAGCGTGCTCGGCGCCGTGGCCCATGTCGAGCGGCTCGAGCAGCGTCCGGCCGAGAGCGGTCCGCCGGGCGCGTGCAGCTTTATCGCGTTTTCGAACGGCCACGGCGACGAGGTCCGCGGCGCGCTGGCGGCGGCGGTGGTGGGGCACGGATGGAGTCTGCTCGAGATCAAGCCGATGGCATTGTCGCTCGAAGATTTATTCATGCGCCTGGTGACCAGCGAAGACCGGGTCTAGCACGATGCGGAAGTTACTTTGGCTGGGGACTGCCTTGCGGCGGTTTGGAATCGGGGATCGAAACAGCGATCGGGCCGCGGCCGGCCCGGACTTGAGGTAATCGATGTCCAACGGCGCAGCCACACTCGAAGCGGCACGCCCGGCTTCCGAAGCCGGGCGGCTGGCGGCGGCCGGAACGCGCACCGGCTTTTCACCGGCACGGACGCTCGCCGTGTTGCGCAAGGAATTGCGTTCGTACTTCGCCTTTCCACTGGTCTATATCGTAGCCGCCGTCTTTACCCTGTTCGCGGGGTTGCGCGCGTGGAGCGATTTGAACTTTTTCGAGACGATGGCGTTCGCGCGCGATATCATCCAGAACTACTGGCAGTTGCTGTTCTCCGATATCCGCCAGGTGCTGTGGCTGACGCTGCCATTCATCACGATGCGGTCGTTCGCGGAAGAGCGCAAGCTCGGGACTATCGAGCTGCTCTACACCTATCCGATCCGCGACGGCGAAATCCTGGCCGGGAAATTCCTGGCGTCGGTCGTCATCTTCCTGATGATGCTGTCGTTCACGCTGCTCTACCCGGTGTACGTGTACTGGATTCATCCGTTCCCGCTGTTTCCGCTGCTCGCCGGATACATCGGGATGCTCCTGATTGGCTGCGCGTTTCTGGCCTTTGGGGTGTTCGTATCCTCGCTGTGCGAGAGCCAGGTGGTGGCCGGCGTGGCGACGCTGGTCGGGCTGCTGCTGATCTGGGTGCTCAACTGGAATGAAGCCGCGTTCCAGTCGAAATGGCTCGACGCGTTGCGCGCATTTTCGATGTTCGATGAATTCGATACCTTCGCCAAGGGCGTAATTGATATCGATCACGTTACTTACTTCCTGTTTTTTATAGTATTTTTTCTGTTTCTGACCATGCGCTCGATGGAGGCACGCAAGTGGACCGGCCGGAGGTAGCACCGCGCCCGGAGGCGCAGGGTTCCATATGGCGCAACTACGCCATCTTGGTGTACACGGTGATCGCGCTCGCAGCGGTGCTGATCCTGCTGAACATGATCATCACCGAGCACAATGTCCGCTTCGATCTGACCCCGAACAAGCGCTATTCGCTCTCGGATTTCGACAAACGAGTGCTCGGCGGCCTGACCCATCCGGTCAAAGTGATGGCCTTCGTCCGCACCGAGGATCCCGCCTATCTCGAGCTTGCGGACCTGCTGTTTCAGGCCGCCGCGTTCACGCCGCGGCTCACCTACCAGGTGATCGACGTGAACAAGGCGCCCGGACTGGCGCATCAGTATGGAGTCTCCAGCTACGGAGAGGTGGTGGTCGAGGCGCAGGGGCGGCGGCGCGATTTCGACAACGCGCGCTCCGATCTGCTGATACCCGCGATTCTCCAGATCTCGGCGGACGCCACCAAGCATATCTACTTCACCGTCGGCCACGGCGAGCACGATCTGTACGACGCCGACCGCAGCACCGGCTTTTCCGAGTGGCGCGGATTGCTCGAGCAGAATAACTACCAGGTCGATAACGTGTCGCTGTTCGCCAGCGGCGTGCCCGACGATTGCAAGGTGCTGGTCTCGCTCGGGCCGAGCAAGGATTTTCTGCCCGAGGAATTGGCCGAGCTGGCCAAATTTCTCGGTCACGGCGGCCACTACGTCGCGCTCATCGATCCCTACGGTTCGCCGAGCCTGGTCAAATTCCTTGCCCAGTACGGCATGAGCTTCACCAGCCAGGTCGTGGTTGATCCCGCCTATCGGCTGACGGCCGGCGAGATTCTGACTACGCAGATTCCGCTGCGCGCCGAAGACAACGCGATCAGCCGCGCGATGTCCGCACCGGCCGTCTTTTCGCTCGCGCGCGGGGTCGATATTACCCTCAAGGTCGGAGCGGCCGCCCCCGACGGCCTGGAGGTCGCGCAGGAAAACCAATTCCTGCGTTCCTCGTACGAGAGCTGGGCGTCGGGCGATCCCAAGGCGCTCACCACCGGCATCACCGAGTTTCAGGCGCAGCGCGACTTGAAGGGTCCCATCCCGGTCGGCTCGGAGATCGATTACACGCCGGCCGCCACGCCGCACATCTCGGTTCAGCAGATGACGCGCCTGGTCGGATTTGGCAGCGCGGGTTTCGCCTCGAACCAGTTTATCGAGATGCTGGGAAACCGCGATCTTGCGGTCAGCCTGGTAAACGAACTGGCCGGTGACGAGATGCTGATCGCCAGCCGCGAACGGCTCAACAAGGCCGAATCCGCCGGCTTTTACGCGACCAGCCAGGAAGCGAACTGGCTGGCCTATCTGGCGGCCGGGTTCGAGACCCTGCTGCTCGTGATGATCGCGGTCGCGGTCTTCGTGCGCAGGAGGTTTTTCGCGTGAGCGTCCGGTCGGCAATCGTTCTGAGCCTCGTGTTCATAATTTTGATGCCGGTCTATTTGTGGGGCAGGCCGGAGGTGAAACGCAACAATCAGCTTCGCGAGAGGCAGGAGAGCCTGCTCAAGCTCGACGGAATCAACGCGCTGACGCTGGTCCGCGGGACGGAAACGGTGCGCTTCCAGAAGACTCCCGACGGCAAGTTGTTCGCTATGACCCAGCCGCCCTCGGCGTTCGTTCCGCAGGATCTCATGCAGGCGATGGCGTCGCTGCTGCTCAACGCCAAGAAGGTCGAAATCGTATCTGATAATCTCAATGATCTGTCGCAGTACGGACTCGACCAGCCAAAAGTCGTCATGACGATCGAAGCCAAGGACAAGCCGCAGCCGATCAAGATTCTGTTCGGCGCCGAGAATCCGACCCGCACCGCGATCTACGCTGAGATCGTCGGCGTGCCCAAAGTTTTTCTTCTCGGCCGCAACCTCGAGTACTACCAGACCCTGATGTTCCAATGGGTCGAGGGCAAGCAGGGCAAGAACGCCTGAGCCTGCGCACCGGTGCGAAGCGCCGCGGGCGCCGCCTATCGGCCGGAACCTTCGAGCGCGCTGAGTCTGAGCGCTACCTCGGCGGCGCTGGCGATTCCCTTGTCGGCCGCCGTCCTCTCGATCGCGCGCAGAAAATGCTGATAGTATTCGCCATGGCTCGAGGTTCCGTCGCGTTCGCGCACCCGGTCCGCGGCGCCGATTTCTTCGATCAACCGCGCGCGAAACTCGTCCCACGAGAACACTCCCGCCTCGCTAAGCCCCAGCGCGATCGCGAACGCGCGCGCTTCCCACGGCGCACTGAAGATCTCGCCGCCCTCGGGCGCGATTCCGGCCAGCAGGCTCTCCAGGCCCCGATCGTTCATCGCGATTTCCGCCGCGCGCCCACCGGCGCCGCAATCTTGGCGACGCCGATCATCGAGTCGCGCGTGACCAGCTCCGCGAGATCGGCCTCGCTCAGCGCCTCGCTGCCCGCGGGACGCTGCGGGATGACGATATAGCGCTGCTCGGCGCTTGAATCCCAGACCCGCACCTCGACCTCGCCCGGGATGATCAATCCGAACTCGCGCATCACGCCGCGCGGATCGCTGACCGCCCGCGATCGATACGCGAAGCTCTTGTACCACGCCGGCGGCAATCCCAGCACCGGCCACGGGTAGCACGAACACAGGGTGCACACGACCAGATTGTGGATGCGCGCGGTGTTTTCCACCGCGACCAGATGGCCGCCCTCGGGCCCGGCGATTCCCATCTCCGCGCACGCCGACACCGCGTCGGCGAACAGGCGGCGGCGGAAGGCCGCGTCGCACCATGCCTTCGCGACCACGCGCGCGCCAGCGTGCGGTCCGACCGCGTGCTGATAGGTTTCGATAATCTGGTCCAGGCGCGCGGGATCGACCAGCCCCTTCTCGGTGAGCAGTTCTTCGAGCGCTTTGACCCGCGCCGCCGGTCCGCTCAGGGAAGTGTCGTGATGATGATCATCGCTCATCGTAATTTCCGCTTTGGCTTCCTGGCGGTGCTCCGCCTGACCGGCTTGATTGCCGCAAGCTCCAGATAATCTTCCCACAGATCGAGCACGATCCGATCGCGCGCGTGCGCCGGCGCTCCAAACAACTCGCGCGCCCGGAACGCGACGCTGTACACATGCTGGCGCGCCGGGCCGGCTTGATGCGCGTTGGTGTCGGGGAACACGTGCACTCCCCGGTTGCGCTCGATCACGCCGATTCGGCCGCGCGCGTAGCGCGGCAACCGCGTATGTCCGGCAGGGTTGAGATTGCGCGCGCACACCCGTGCGCCAATCGAAAACTTCGCGGCGGGATGCTTCGCGCGCGGCCTTGCCGCCGCGACCGGCGCGGCCGCAATCGCCGCCACCCCTTCGCTACCCGCGCGCAAGCCGATCTCGGAGCGCGTCAGGATTCCGCGTTCGATGAGCAGCGTCTCGAGCGCGTCGAGCCAGCGCTGATAGTAGCCCGACGCCAGGTAGCGCGCCGGCGCAATCCGCTCGATCGCGTGGCGGAACTCGTCCACGTTGGCGCCTGCCCGAGTAAGCGCGGCGTTCGTAAGCGCGAACACGCGCGCCTCCCAAGCCGAATGAAACGCGACGTAAGCTTCCTCGCCGCGCGGCACAGGTCCGAAGCCGTCCATCCCGCCCAGGTCGTGGATTCCGTTCATCGCATCAACTCGGTGCGATTATCGGCGCGCGTACCCGCCTATCGCAAGCGCGCGGCCGCGCAAGTGTTGATTAGAGCTGGAAGTGCGGACGCGCCGCCGGGTCTGCTCGATGCCGGTTCAAGTTGTTATGCCGATATTGCGCTGGCGCTGCGTCCTTGCGGCAAGTCCAGACCCGTTGTGCGGCGCGCAAGCGGAAGCCTGCTTGAAGCGTGGGCGCGGTGGTTGGTAGCCTTGATGCCGATCGCCGTGACCCAGCCTCAAAACCCGTCGTCGCCGCAAAACCATCGATTGCCGCATAGCCATGGATGGCCGATCGATCTGCGCGTGTGCGGTCTCATCGCCGCACTGTGGGCGTTCTACCTCGTGCGATGCGCGCTCACCGGCGATCCGAGGATCGATCCCGCCGAGCCGATTCACGCGGTGGTCGGCGGATTTCTGTTCTATGGCCCGCAAGCGCGAGTCGTATTCCTGGTCGAAGCGGGAGTCTTCTGGGCGATCGCGGTCGGGCTGATCGCGGGGCATCGATGGGGCCTGGTGCTGGCGCTGGCCTATATGGCTCAGGTCGTGATCGGCCATCTCATGTTCATCATGGCATACCTGAACGACCGCGCCGAGTTGTATCACGTTCATCTTGCGGCTAATGAGGGGCCGTTCGTCGTGCTGCTGACGTTGTATCTGTGGATTCGCGCCTGCGATGTGATTTTCGCGCCCGCGCCGCGCGAATGACCGTCAGGCTTATCCCCGCAGCATCAGGCCGCCATCGGCGCGGATGCCCGCGCCGGTCACGTACCCCGCCTCGTCGGAGGCCAGAAACAAAATCACTTTGGCCATGTCCTCGGGCTGTCCCAGGCGGCGCAGCGCGGTCTTCTTTTCCCACACCCGGCGAATTTCCTCGCGGTCGAAGTTCGCGCGCGTCATCCCGGTGTATATCGGTCCCGGCATGATGTAGTTGCAGCGCACGCCGTACTTGCCGTACTCGAGCGCGACCGTGCGCGTGAGCCCGCCGACCCCCGCCTTAGACGAGCAATACGCCGCCAGCCCGTAGTCGGTCACTTCCGCCATCACCGAGGCGAGGTTGACGATCGAACCGCCGCCCGCCTTGATAAGCTCGGGCAGCGCGCGCTTGATCAGCATGAACTGGCCGCGCACGTTCACGTTATGCACGCGGTCCCATTCGCTGAGCGCCAGTTCTCCAACGATAGCGTTGGCGCCGGTGCCGGCGTTGTTGACCACCGTGGTCAGCTTGCCGAAGCGCGCGAGCGCCAGCTCGACCAGCCGCGGCGCGGTATCCTCGCGGCTCACGTCGGCCGCGAGCGCGGCGCTGGAAGCACCCGCGCCTTCGAGCATCCGCTCGGTCTCGGCGGTTGCCTCGGCCGAGAGATCGCAGTGAATCACGCTCGCACTCTCGGCCGCGAGCAGCAGCGCCGTGGCGCGTCCGATCCCCGACCCCGCTCCGGTTACGATTGCAACCTTGCCGGCCATTCTGTCAGCCATGAGATAACTCCAATTCCAAATGTGTGGCGCCCGTTCGAAAGGCCTTCATGCTCCGCTTCCCTTTTTCCGCGTCTACTCGAGAGCCTTTCAATTTCTCGCAAACGCCGAGTCGTTGTCATCCTGAGCCGTAGGCGAAGGATCTCCGCGAAGCGATTAGTGCAACCAGCGTGGGCCTTCCCGTACTAATCGCTTCGCGGAGATCCTTCACTACTCTAGCTGGGCGATCCTTGTTGTGAAAACCGAAGAGGCCGCCGGACGGCGCCCCTACTGAGAAACAGGATTGAGAAGCACCATCCCGGAGGAATCGTGATTGCTCGCGAGGGCGGGCGGACGAGCCGTCCGCCCCCACTGGCATATTGCTTCCTTTTGTCAGTGGCGGCCGACGGCCCGTCGGCCGGCTGGGCAGCAGAGGCGATGCGGGAGAGGCGAGCGAAACATCATCTCGCGCGAGGAACGCCCCCGTTTCTTACCTGACGTGCCGCGACCCGCGCCGCGTGCCCTGCTACTGAGAAAAATTACCTGCGAACGGATGACTGAAGTCTGGTGACGGTGGTACCGGCGGAGAGGCCGTGAAAAGAGGCGTTTATACGAATGTCGGACGTCCGGCATTTAGAAGTTTACTTCGACAAGCTCCAGGTTGGCGGCGCCGGACTCGATCGGAATCTCTTCACCATGCTTCGCGAGGCTCTCGAGGTAACCTCGGATGGCATCTTTCACCATCGCGCGCGCTTCCTCGATCGTATCGCCCTCAGTGACAAGCCCCGGGAGCGCGGGAACGGACGCGATGTAGCCACCCTCGACGGCCGGCTCAAAAACGGCGGTGTAGTGATATTGTGTCACGTCGGCGCCTCCTTTTGTCGTTCTCGGGTCAAAACTCATGAACACTTGATTTTAAGGCACTGGCGCCGATCGTCAAGCTCACCCGCGAGGCACGCGGCAAAGGCGAAGCAATGAAATCTAACGCGGATAGTGGGATTGTCTGGTGGCGGCGGCAGGAGTCGAACCTGCGACACTGCGGATATGAGCCGCATGCTCTAACCAACTGAGCTACGCCGCCACCGTGAATTGCACACAATAGCGGTACGCGGAAAATCGCGAAAGACTCTCAGTGCAGCGCAATCGCCCGCGATTTCACCTGCCGGCTGCCGCGCGAGACCTGGTAGAGGACGCCCTGGTTGAACTCGACGCAGGTCAGCTTTCCGCCATACACCAGCCCGGTGTCGATCCCGAGCTTGTACGGCAGATCGATCATGACGCCGCGCATCGGAGTGTGCCCGAACACCACCGTCGCGTCGATTCGATGCGGATTGAAAATGAACTCCTGCCGAATCCATAGCAGGTCCTCGGTCTCCTGCTCTTCGAGCTGGCGGGTCGGCATGATGCCGGCGTGGACGAACAAATACGGCGGACGTAGGTAGCTCACCGCCAAGCGGTTGTAGAACTCGAGATGGCGGGCGGGAATATGATGCACCGCTTCGGCCAGATTATCTTCGCGCACGCCGTAGCTTTCGAGCGTCGCGACACCGCCATTGAACAAGAACGACTCGCCGTAATGCCCCGGCATCCCCAGGTACGAGAGCATCATGTCCTCATGATTGCCCTTCAGAAACACCGCCTCGGCGCCGCTGTTCTCGACCTCGAGCGCAAGCTCGATCACGTCGCGCGCCGACGGACCGCGATCGACGTAATCGCCGACGAAGACGACCGTGTCGCCGGCGACCGGAGCGATAGCCTTCAGGATCGCGTCGAGCTCATCGGGGCATCCGTGGATATCGCCGATCCCGAACAGGCGTCCGTCGAGTTTTTGCTTGCGGGTTGACATCTCCGCTTGCTCAGGGTTTCCCGTCGCGGTCCGCGCCACCGGACAACAGCCGCGCGAGCGCGTCACGATCCTCGAGCATCCGGCGCGCTGCGCTATAAGGATTCACGCGCCCGGACTCGACCTCGCGGACGACCTCGGGCGCGCGTCCGTTTTGTACCGATCGCATTGCGCGATCCTCGAGCTCCGCGGCCAGAACTTCGGTGAACTCGCGCCGGCGGCGCTCGGCAAGCTGCGCTTCATCGCGATGCGCGAGCACGTACTCATGATGCTTCCCAATCGCGCCGACCAGCGCGTCCACACCCTGGTCCGCCGCCGCCTGCGTCATCATCACGGGCGGACGCCATCCGGTCGCGGGCCGCAGATGCACGTTGAGTTCGAGCTCCGCCTTGATCCGGTCGGCGCCCTCGCGATCCGACTTGTTGACCACGAACACGTCGGCGATTTCGTTTAGCCCCGCCTTCATCACCTGCACCGAGTCGCCCCCTTCGGGGACCGTCACGACCACCGTGGTGTCGGCGATATCCATGATCGCGAGTTCGGTCTGTCCGACGCCGACCGTCTCGATAATGATCACGTCGTGGCCGAACGCGTCGAGCAGCTTTACGATCGCGCGCGCCGCCCGGCTCAGTCCGCCATGGCTCCCGCGCGAGGAGAGGCTGCGGATATGCACGCCCGAATCCTTGTAATGGTCGGTCATGCGGACCCGGTCGCCCAGCACCGCTCCGCCCGAGAACGGACTCGAGGGATCGATCGCGAGCACGGCGACTTCCTTGGCCTGCGCGCGGTACTTTGCGATGAGCCGATTCACCAGGGTCGATTTTCCGGCGCCCGGCGGACCGGTGATTCCGATCACCTGCGCGCGCCCGACCTGCGGATAGATCCGCTCGATTATCGCGCTCGCCTCGGGCATCCGGTTTTCAACCCGCGTCATCAGCCGATAGAGCGCAAGCTCGTCATGCTGCGCGAACCTGCGCAGATATCCTTCGAGGTCGAATTTGGATGCCGCGGCGGCGGGATTGGCTGGAGCGGAATGTTGCGATTCGGCGGACATCAGACATCGTTACCCGTCCAAGGATCATAGCCGCACGGGTCGAAGCCACGCAACGCCGGGCCGCCCGGCGGCGCTGCGCCGGGCGCGCCACGTTGTTTTCGGCGCGGCGCGGACCTATCCTTAGCGTCGGTGCGGGCTTCAAGTCGGATTTGATTCGCGGCGTGATGTAGCGGGCATGAAACTGCAAGACCTCTATACCGACTGGCGGGTGGCCGCTGGAATCGCGCTGGCGTGCCTGGGCGCGGGCAACTGGATTATCGGGCTTAACCGCACCCAGCAATACAGCCAGATTATCGCGAGTTCGCCCAACGTCGCCGCGGGTTCCGACTATCGCAGCTTCGACGAGCTTGACGCCTCCGCCGGCGGCGCGGTCCTCGAACCGCTGACCGCCCGCGAGCGCGCCGTGTCCTACGCCACGGCCCGGATGGATTTCTATCACGTGACCTTCCTGACCGGGCAGACGCTGGTGTTGGCCGCGCTGCTGGTGACTTTCTGGGGCGTGATCGCGGTCATCCAGAACGATACCCGGCGCGCGCTCCGGCTCGCGGCGCTGGCAAGCCACGCACCGCCCGGCGGCTCGATACACTCGCCGCGCTGAGGGCGAGCGACGATAGCCCGCCGCGCCGCATGAGCCACAACCGATCAATTTCAATTCGAGCCTGAGCGCCGATGGTACGAATGCTGGCCGAACGTGCGCCCGCGAAGATCAATCTGAGTCTTCGCGTGATCGGGCGCCGCGCCGACGGATATCACGAACTCGATTCCATTTTCCTGCCGATCGATTGGTCCGATCTGGTTCGCGTCGAGGTTCGTCCCGGGTCCGGCCCCAGCGTCGCGCTGCGCTGCAACCGCGCCGATCTCGCCGATGCCGCGTCGAATCTCGCCTCGCGGGCGGCGGCGGCCTTTGCGCGGGAGTACGCGCTCGACGCGCAGATCATGGTCGATCTGGAAAAGCATCTCCCTTCTGGCGCCGGGCTTGGCGGAGGCTCTAGCGACGCGGGCGCCGTGCTGCGGATGATGGCGGCGATGCACGGCGTTGCGCCCGACGAAAGGCTGGCGAAGCTCGCGCTCTCACTTGGCGCCGACGTGCCGTACTTTCTCGATCCGCGGCCGGCGCGAGTCCGCGGAATCGGCGAGAAGATCGAGCCTCTGGCCGCGATGCCGCGGCTATATCTCGTGCTCGCTGTTCCCCCGATCGAAGTGCCGACGGCGAGGATTTTTCGCGCGCTCAATCCCGCTGACTGGAGCGGAGAAATAGCGCCCGCCGATCTCGCGGCCATCCTGAACGGTCAATTCCCGCGTGGCGCGACGGCGAACGATCTTGCCGCGCCCGCGATGGCGCTGTATCCGCGAATCGCGGAGCTCAGGGCGCTGATCGAAGCCCGCGGGGCGATCGTCGCCGCGATGTCCGGCAGCGGAGGCTCGGTCTTCGGAATATTTTCCGATCGCGAGGCGGCGCGGCAGGCGGCGCGGACTATCGCAATCGATGCACCCGACGCCCGCGTCGTTGCGTGCGAGTCGATCGATTCAGTCCAGCGCTAGTCCCGATCCGGCCGCCGTGCTCAACCCCGAATGACCGCGGGGCGCTGGCGGGGCGGCGCTGTCGCCGGCGAGCCGAAAGCAACGGAAGAACGATCGAAAGTCTTCTGCCGCGCCGCGAAAGCGCACCAGGTTTTCCTTCACCGCGCGCTCGGCGCTGAGTTCCCCGCGGCTCACCAGCGTCCAGCTCTCGGTCCCGCAGTAGATCGTCAGGTCCGGCTCGCGCAAATCGCCCTGGCTTGAGAGGCAGCGGCCGTCGCGCACCTCGACGTAGTAGCTGCCGGGTTCCGCGCCCGAAACGACGAACTGCACGGCAAGGTTGATTTCGAGCGAGCGTTTGCGCTCGAACCGGAACGGCAGGCCCAGGATGAAGGTCTCGGCCGAACCCGCGCCGAGCCCGATCCGATGGATATAAAAAGCCGGATAGGCCTTGCTGAGCGGCGCCAGCACGCCCGCGATGACGATTATCGACAGGGTAACCAGCTCGCGAGTATCGCCGGGCGCGCGACAGGCTGCGGCCGCGAGCAGCGTGAAACCCGCCGCCCAAATAGCAGCCAGATGGCGGCTGATGCGCGCGAACGAAGGGCTCTTATGCATCCACGCCGGATATGCGCGGCGCATCCAGTAGCTGGTGAATGGCTCGGCGCCGAACAACTGCGGCAAGATCGCGACGGCGGCGCACGACGCGAATATCCAGGCCGGCGCATACGCGACGTACCAGTCGATGACTCCCCCCAGGTACGCGACTTGTCCCATGAAGAAAAATATCACCACCGCCAGATCGAAGGTCTTGGTCTCCTCGGCGGCGCTGGCCGCGAGCAGGTAAATGAGATCGACCACTTCTCCGGCCAGCAGCGACTGCGCCGCTCCCGCGCGAAATCCGATCATCGCGGCGGCGAAGGCCGCGAGCGGCACGACGCTGCCGAGGTAGCTGAAGAACGCATTCCAGATGACGCCGCGATTGTGCAGCGCGGAATCGTTGCGGCCGGTGAGTGCCAGTGAGATCTCCGCGACAGTTCCGCCGCCCACGAAGCTGTGCAGATGAAACTCGGCGTGCTCGCCGTAAAAGGCGCGCAGCCGATCGCGCAGGTTCGCCAGCCCCACGCCGTCGGTTTTGCGCTCGCGTCCGCGCTCGGGCTGGAAGCCGACGCCGTTGTCCTCGACCCGGATATGCAGCCGGTCGCCGCCGCGCCACGCCGCGATCGAAATCGTGCCGGCGCAAGTTCCGTTGAGCAGCCCGTGCGCTACGGCGTTTTCCACCAACGGCTGGATGAGCAGCGGCGGCACATGGATTTCGCGCACGTCGGAAGCGATCTCGGTATGCACGCTAATCCGATCGCCGGAGCGCGCGCGCTCGAGTTCCAGGTACGATCCCACCGCCGCCAGCTCGTCGCTCAGCGGCGCCATCCTGGCCCGGCTGCGGCCCATCGAGTAGCGCAGCACGCCGGCCAGTTGCAGGATCAGCTTTTCGGCGCGCGCCGGCTCGACGGCGGCGGCCTCTGCGATGACGTTGAGCGAGTTGAACAAAAAGTGATGGTTAAGCTGGTTGCGCAACGCCTCGAGTTGCGCGGTCAGCGCGAGTTCGCGCAGGCGGCGCTGTTCCTGGCTGGCGCTGTCGAGCGCAAGTCCACCGAGAATCATGTAAAGCGTCGCGCCCGCGATTACGACCAGGTTGGCGACCGTCGGCGAAAGCGCGTAACTCGCGGCGACGGCCTCTGGAACATGTGCGAAGCGCGTCCATAGATGAAATGCGGCGAGCATCCCGTTGCCGAACAGGACCACTCCGAGCATCACCTGGACCATGATGCGCAGCACCAGCACGCCGCGCAGTCGCGGCAGGATCCATCGCCAGACTGAAAACGTGATCGCCGCGAAGATGCCGGCGTTCAAGAGGTGGAACTCGGAATAGAGGATGACCGCGGCGGTTGCGCCGCCGGCCAGCCATTGGCCAAGCAGATCAAGCGGAACGTTCAGCATCCCGGCGACCAGCGCGAAGACGATCTGCGGATAGAGCATGCTCCGGTTTGCGCGCCGCGTGCGTGGGATCGATTTCATCGCGTGCGCGGGCCTCAGTAATTGAGCATCTCGCTCAGCAGCCGGGCCTGGCGGCGGCTGACCTCGATTTGTTCGAGCGGCTCAAGGTTGGCAAACCGGACCACGTAGCGTCCGCCGAACCAGGGATGGATTTCGCTGGCGAGGTCGAGGTTGATCAGGGTGGAGCGGTTGGCGCGGAAAAAGCGGCGCGGTTCCAAAATCGCCTCGAGTTCGCGCAGCGAGCGGCGCACCGACAGGCGGCGGCCGCGAATCCGCGCATAGACCGCGTCACCTTCAGCCACGAAGTAGTAAATCTCAGCCGGCTTGGCGAGCACGATATGTTCCTTGTCGTGCAGCGCGATCCGATGCGCTCCCGGCTCGGCGCCGCCGCTGATCCGGCGCAGCAATTCGTTCATCTGCAGCGGAGGCTCGGCCGCGTGGATGCGCGCGCGGACCCGCTCGATCGCGGTGTCCACGCGGGCCTGTTCGTAGGGCTTTAGTAGAAAGTCGATCGCTTCGACCTCGAAGGCCTGGATCGCGTACGAATCATAGGCGGTCGAGAAGATCACGTGCGGCCGGTCGCGCAGCCGCTGCAGCACTTCGAGCCCGGAGATATCCGGCAGCTTGATGTCGAGCATCACGAGGTCGGGACTGGTGCGCTCGATTAGCGCGATCGCATCGGCGCCGGTTGCCGCCTCCCCGGCGATCTCGAGGTCGGCGTGCGCGCCGAGAAATCTGGCCAGGCGCGATCGCGCGGGCGCTTCGTCTTCGACGATTACGGTTCGGATCGGCCGTTGGGGGCCGGGCTGCTGTGTCTCGTGCATCGCTCGTTGCTGAAATCGACCATTATCAGCCGCACCTCCAATCTGTCCACGCGCCCGCGCGCGCAGCCACGAATTTTGGCCCAGTGGCCCGATGTGCGGCGCGGACGGCGCTTGCGGGCGGACCAGCGGCGCGCGGCTATTTGAGGAATCGGTGCCCCAGCTTCTGGAAGTGCTGGATCCCGCGTTCGAGTCCGTCGCCTATCGCGGGGGCGAGATTCAGAGGCATGGGTGCTTCCTTTTTGCGCATCGCGTAATCAAGTGAGCAAGCTGGCGAAGCGATCATATCGAGCAGCGGTGCTTCAGGTAACGGCGCTATGCTTTGTTATCGTGCCGACCGGCGGCACATTCCTGCCGGTCGCCGCTGTCGCAGGACCGATCAGCGAAAAGGTATTGTCCGGAGGGTCTTTTCACGCGATTCTGGACGGGTTGGCGGCTCGCGGCAACCGAGGAGACATTCATGCTTGCGAATCGAAAGGCAAGGATTGCGAAATTATCGAAAATCGCGGCGATGGCGGTGCTGGCGATCGCGGTATCAGGTTCCGCATATGCGCAGGTCAAGCCGGGCGACGTTATTACCAAGGCTAACGCCGCTCAGGTGCAGAACCTCGTCAGTCCCGGCAACTACACTTTG